>Ga0179591_1252403_pt1 | contig 11954 bp, 14 predicted proteins | sample CZOMad2_1_08_16f_FD_182891 | JGI IMG/M metagenome (GOLD analysis project Ga0179591, IMG submission 182891) | Vadose zone soil fungal communities from Angelo Coast Range Reserve, California, USA - CZOMad2_1_08_16fungal (PacBio error correction) | ecosystem: Environmental > Terrestrial > Soil >...
GGGCGATTCGCGAACAAAACACAGGCTTTTGCAGAAAACCGCGGCAAGAACGAGAACAGCGCGGGGGTAAAGACACCCAGGAAAACAAAACCAGGCAACCGCCGCATGGGAATGTGGACAACGAAGGGCTTGCGGGTCAACCCAGCCGAATGGCAGAAAATGGAGAGTGGTCATCGGTCACGGTTAACCCGACGGCCCCAAGTGTTCTTCCCCGCAACGCCCCAGTCGAAACACTCAGGCCTGGGGGGGGGAGAAGCATAGACGCTGCCGGCCTCGTCGTCATGGTCGACACGGCACCCGCTGGACATGCAGGAGCGAGACGAGGGTTAAGGGGCTCGGCCCCCGGATAGTCCTGAACGACAAATGAATCGAGTCACCAAAAAAGGAAAAAGTCAAATTGGAAACTCGCTAGGAAACGTTCAAAACCGGCAAACCGGGTTGCCGGCAAGCCACCCGCAGGGCACAAAAGAACAAGCCCGAGCCCGGTTTCGGCCGAGGGGGTACTTCTTGGAAAAAAAAAGGCATAAACAATGAAAGAATAGATGCGTGTCCAGGAGATTACGGTATAAAAAGGGTCTACAAAGCAACTCGACGACTCTTCAAAAGGGAGAGAGGGTGGGGGGGGCAGAGAATTACAGAAGGAAGGCCCCTCGACTCAGAAACCGTCATATTGAATTAAAGGAAGACTCAGGCCCACGCTACCGATACACGCAGGGGCGAGCGCGACCTGGATTGAAACAATTATCGAGTTTGGATCAGGTTCCGGTCGGGGGGCTGAGACAAGAGGAGAAGATAACTTCTATCTGGGGATCAGGTGTTTTCCCCTTAACACCACCGTCGTGAGGGGGGAGAAAAACCAACAAAAGGAATGGAATTAAATATATCGGCACGAGGTGGGGTTGGGGACCTGGGACAAACTACTATTCTATTCCTAATCACCGAAGAAAAAGAGGCTTAACCTTCGTCAAGACGAGATAAGAAAAAAGAAACTGGAGGGAGGGAAGCCAGGTGTCGGTGGGACTACTGGGGTCTCTCGGCACGGGTGTAGAAGGCCCACGAGCTTTTCCGGACGAGGGCAACGACGATGAAGGAAAAGGATTAAATGAGGGAGATTCTAGTGACGACAAAGGGATAAGTAAATAACTCCAAAAGGATCATACCCTCAATCTCTGCCGGTCGGAAAAGAGTGATAACTCACCGAAGAACATGTAGTACAGGGTCAAGGCCTGTGATGTGCATCTCCTGGGTGTTGCAGGGAGAAGGTGGGCTGTGACGAGCGCACCCGAAAGGGTCAGTTTATTTCAAAAGGGAAATGGTGCCGTCGGGCAATGTCTGAGGGGAAAGGAAGGATGCGGTCCCAAAGTAAAGGAGGAGCAAAAAAGAAGTTGCCTTTGTGTTTCGAAGACCGGGGAAATTCGCCAATGATGCTCCCCAAGAGTTTCCGTGGTCTAGTTATGTCGGTGCATAGTCTTGAAAAAGAAGGCACTGTTAGATCCTCAGGGTTCACGCCAGGGGATGATAACGCTCGACATACATGCCCGGACATTTAATTACTGGAAGGAGGGAACCAATCAGAAAAACGCGCTGGAGAAGGTTTGGGGGGTGAGTTGTTTGGAAACCGCCGCGAATCTCATATCGGGACAGGGCGTCCCGGTAAAAAGTAAGTGGGGGGGGAGGGAGCCAGAACTAAACTTCACAATTTCTCAGCTGGCTGGAAAACGGAAAAGACAGGGGGGGGAGGGCGGGGGCTCTTATAGGGACGAAGAGACGGCCAAGATATCCTGCTGGATCCGACGAGAAAGGAGAGATGTGGGCTTCTCTCAGGCGACCGAGAGAAAAAAAAAAAGAAGGATAGAGATTTCCCGGATCACGCAGCGATCTCGAGATACCCTATCTACGGGATCGAGGTGGTGGGGAGAAAAAGGATACACGAAAAGAAAACATGTCAGTCATTATACGGACCAAGAGCAAAAAAGCCGCAGTACAAAAGGGCAACACTACTTTCATTCGCGATCGTGAGAACAAAAAGGCAGCCGAAACCTATGGTTCAAGAAAGGGAATAGGGGGCGGAAAATTGGACAAGCCTGGCGGCATAACATACTACTGGAAAGATGATAATTCCCGACTTAAAAAAAAACAAAAAAAAATGGAAAAGTAAGGGCTTACGAAAAGGGGTGCCTTCGCTTTCTAAGGAAACCCTGAAACGGGAAAAGCTCCCAAAAACATGCCATTGCAAAAGGAAAGGTGCTTTGGGGGGGAACTGGTTCGTGCGCTTGAGGGGGAGGAGCGGGACTCTAAGAAACGGGGGGGGAAGGATCGACAAGGCAATGGCGGAAGGACTGGCACCAGACTCAAGGGCGGCGACGATAACGAAGGGGGGTCGGGGGGGCTTCCAAGAATCAGACGAATAGCTCAACGCAACATGCACCATCGATATTAAAGGCAGTCTGAATGGAAAGTAGATCCGGGGAGTAAGAGGGGAAGGGGGACTGGCGGGTTATGCGAAGAAAACTGTCTAAGATGCACCTGTGAACAGGGGAAAAAAGACGGTGACATTCCAAGTAAAAACTCCGCGGAACGAAGAGTGGTTTGCTCTCTAGCATTTCGCACTCGGGGAAGGGTGAAGTCGGGGGTCGCTGGCATGCCGCGTCTAAAGATAGACAGAAAAAGTTGGTGAAACAAGGAAGCTCACTGACTAGCTGGGAAGCTACGAGGTGGACTATAATTGAGAGAGATACTCAGAAACCCCAAAGGAGGAGGAAAGAGAGTGAGAACGGGGAGAGAAAAGAGGGGTCAAATTGCCGAGTGAGAAAACCGGACCGTTGGTCGAAAGAGAGGTGGTTCAGGGGCGAATGTTAACGCTACGGGCGACTGTACAGAGAGGGGGGAAAAATAAATGTAGCAACCACATCAGGCTGAGGGGGGCGGCAAGAAGAAGTAAATGGAAAAAGGGGGGGGGGGCAAGAGGTAATGCTGTCCAGGGTAGCAAGGGTCAGGTGCTCCCATTCTATCACCTGAGAAAGATGTATGCCTGGAGAAAAAGAAGGTCGCGGAAGAAATTGTGAAGTCGGCATGAACGCCGCCCGATCCCTAGCGGAGGGAGGGAGTCGTTCATCTGATCGGTCAGGGGACGAGGCCATTCAGGGGGGGGGAAATTAGGGAAAAAGAATGGCAATACCACGTCGGAGAGGGAAAAGGGGTCTAAGCGAAATAGAACGAGAAAAAAAGATCTCAAAAAAACGAAAACGTTTCAGCAAAGAGCCGGGGGGAAAAGTGAGCCGGTCAGATTCATAATCGCGGTAGGAATATTTGTGGGGTTCGGTATAACGAGGTGATCGGAACGGGGGGGGGTTTAGACGAAAGGCAGAAATTGATAAAGCAGAACTAAATTTCAGGGAGGGTGAAGGACCTTCTGGGAAAAGTAGAAGACACTCGCCGGAAAGTCAGGGTCGGGGGAGACAATCTTGCGGAAAGGGGACCCGGGGCAAGAACCAAGGGCTTTATTTAAATGGGGCAAGGGTGGACAGCTAAGGGGAGAAGTTTAGACCATGGAATGGTTGGATCGGGGAGGGGGTCGCTTGTAAAACATAGAAGCCAGGTTAAAAGCAAAGAGTTAGGGAGAAAAAGATATGCGTAAGATCTGTCAAAAGAGTTTCGAAAGCTCAGCTCGATGCCGACGAGGAAGTGCCTGAAACCGGAAGATGGCGAGGGTTTGGGCCAAAAAATCAGGTCGATCTCTTACCAGGATGAGAAGTCACCACCGAGAGCCGCACCAGTGATGTGTGGAGGGTTTCGAACAGGCCATCCACTGGAGAACAAAGAAAAGCTACACAAATAAAGGGGGGGGTAAGGACCAGAGGAAAAGGGGCGAGAAGACGCGCGTTCGGAACAAAAAAAAAAACAAACCACAACACCATCACTCAACAAGGGCGTTCGCGTTTCCAGAGGGTAAAACGAAAGGACCATGGTCAGTGTCAGAAGTGGGGGGAAAATGAGGGCGGCCCCTCAGAAACAAGTGCTGGTTCCTATTCAACGAAAAAGAACAGATCAACAAACGGCCAAGGGGGGGGGCGGCGCATCACTCTGCAGGATCTTCTTTGGTAGACATGACAAAGTAAACGGGCACGTTCGGAGGAGCCGAAGTCTGTCGGCCCGCCGGGCTAGTACGGGAAGACGACATAGGAAACAAAGAAGGGGAAAAGAAAACAATGGTTACGATAAGATAATCACAGCAACAGGGCCTACCATCAAGCGCAAAGAGAGCAAAAAAGAAAAAAACCAGCCTCATCTTCCGGTGGAGGGGGGAAGGGGGGACGGGGGTCGGGTAGAGACCTGCATTACGGGAGGGGTAGAAAAGAGAACATCATCATTCAAATTTTGAGATGGCGACATTCGAAAAAAGGAATAGAAACGACTCTTTCGGGGCCTTAAACGGCCGAACAAAAAAACCTGAACGGGGGAAAACATGATCCTATCGACTAACCAAAAATGGGGGAAAAAAGTGATATGGCCGATAGCTGTGCGGGAAGGAGCTTTGGGGGAAAAAGCAGCAGTGATCTGGCGGTCATTGGGAAGATGGCACTCGATGTCTTTGTGAAGAAACCCACAACATTCGGGGTATTAAGACTCTCAACAGCCACAGTGAAAGGAATCATCATGGTGGGGGGACGGCGCGAAGGAGAGGCCTCTAGCAAAAGGCGTACATGAAGATAACTTAGGGAAAAAGAAAAAGGGAACTGAAAAAAATCTGGGCCAGATCAAAGGGGGGGATTTGTCCCGGTTCCAAGATAGGGTCTAAGCAAAGGCGAAAGGGGGAGGGAGAGATGGCAATGCTCCCGGCTGCCAAGATAAGGGAAAGGAAAAGGCGCATGTCAGACCTGTAGGCGGAAGAGGGGTCCCATCAAACATGATAGGAAACTAAGCGTCTCTCGCTTGAACAGCGCACACCGAATTAAAGTATCTTACAGGGTGGGGGGTATCGCCAATGGCGCGGCCTAAAGGTGGAAGGGGTTGGACGGGTCAAGAAAAAAATGTGCATTGCAAACAAAGGCAGTTTCGAGAAACTCTCATTAGGGGCGCCCGACTATGGGCTAAGGACAAAGTACGATGAAAAAAGAACTAAACTGCAGGGGGGGACCTTGGTTGTGGGGGTCTAATACAAAGGAAGAGGAAAAGATCTGGGTGACGCCCACTCGAGGAGGAGGGGAGTAGTGGGAAAGGGGGGAGTGTGGCATCAAAAAGACTGTCAGGCCGGGGGGGGTTTTGGGGGGGGCACAGAGAGTCAAAGAAGAAAGAAACTTCTGCTTTCAATGCGTGAACCGCAACGAGAACGTCTCTTGGGAAGACGGGGGGAATGGTGGTGTGGTGTCGGTGGGGAAACGTGGGGAGGACTAGAGAGGGGAGTCGAGGCTGCAAAAAGGTTGGGGGAGCAGCCCAAGGGTCTGGAAAATGTTAATAAAACCGGGAAAAAAAAGGGGGGGGGGAGGGGGATTCGGTTAGTGGGAGCAGAATCCGGACCAGATAAAAGACCTGATGCATACCGACAGAAGATACTTCTGGGTTTTCTGATTGGGGGGGGTCGGAAGAGAATCACGATGGCGCTTTAGGGAAACAAAGCTTAGAACATCGATAGAGATGACCCGACCAACGGATTCGAGGGGATATAAAAGGGAACTTACCCTACAGAAAAAAATCACTCGTATCCGGACAAAGGAGCGGCCCCTGGAAGAACGAAAAGATTGCAGAAATCTTGAGCAATACCAGGAAAACAACAAGTTCTCTGAGAAGGGGGACGAAAGGGTCAAAAACCGCCTGCATGATCGGCAATCCAGGAGAGGGGGAGAGGATACGACACTAAGGGGAATTCTGACGCCTTGCACTAAGGGTAGAAAACTCATGTTTTGAAAAAACAGCAACAAAGAAGGAGAAGTCAGAAAAGGTAGGACCAACTCTGGCCCTGACCATGTCTTAAAAAAGGGGGTGCGAGGGCAAAGAGAATCTTGGGGCTTGAAAGAAGAAGGAAAAAAACTGGATCGACAGCTGTGAAAATTCAAATCCGACACTTTTCTTGGAGAGGGGCGACACCAGGGGTCAGGGAGAACATGGTTCAGGCCTGAAATTAATTTCTCTCCGGAGGGGAAGCTTGGATAGGAGGAACTGGGACGCATCGAGATGTAAAACATAGGGAGGAGGGGGAGGGCACCTTAAATGGTGGCCGCGCGAAGAACGGTAAAAAAAATAAGTAAAAGGAGCAGAGGAGGAGCCTAACACCGACCGAAGGTGGTTGAAAAATGGGAGGAACAATGGAAAGTGGGGAGAATGCAAACCCATGCACGTGTCGCGAACTCTCAAGACAGTCTGCACAGCTTGCCGGTACTGATCAAGATATCGAGAGGAAAGGAGTAAAGAGATCAATGCGCTCAAACAACAACTGTAAGAAAAGTCACGAATGGTCTTACCGAGAGAGGGACCAGACGTCAAAAAAGAAAAACAGGAAGAAAGGTTAGAGAACTTGTCGGCGTCGCGGGGGAAAAAACTCTTCAAGGAAAACGCGGCAAATCATCATCATCGTGATCGACCATTGCAGGGACTTAAGCAACAGGGTGGGCCCTGCCCCCAGGGGGAGCACACACTGTATCCGGGGACGTCGCAGAAAGAGAAAAAAGGAAAGGTAGAAGAAAATGGAAAAGGGTACAGCACGAGGGCGATTAACTCGCGGTTCTAACGTCGGCTGAAGGGGAGGGCTCTTAAAAAAACAAAACACACCTGCTGATCGTCACGCGCCCTTCCAAGGGGTCTTAAGGGGAAAGGGGAACCACACTAGAGTCTCCTTTGGGAACTCTAAGAGAGGCATCCGAAGCAAAAAAAATAAAGCGAACCAGTGATTTCACGGAATTTTAAAGGCGGCAAGGTTCGGGAAAACAAGGGTTCAGGGAGGGGACGGAGGACGGGTGTCCGAAAGGAAGGGGAGGAACCAGAGGAGGAGGAAGAGGCCATGGGTGACGTGGGCTCCGAACAACTTCATGCGGGTTAGGAAAGGCACGGCAGAAAAGTGAAGGAGGGGAGAAATTCAAATGCGCCCTTGAACCATGGAAACTGAATCGGTCTTGATCAAGGGGCGAAAAGGGCATCAAAAAGGGAAGGGGGGAGAACGAGCAGGTCGTGGGGAGCAAAGTCGAATGGGGACGGTGAAGGGGGAGGCTTGCTCTCCTCACCAAACGTTGAGCCTAGGAAGAGAAAAAGAAGCGGAGGGAGAAAAAAGGATCGTGTCGGAAAGACGCAATCGAAGGGAAGGGCCTCCCTGCACACACGCAGTAAAGAAGCGGTTCTAATTTATTCTGCAAGCAAGGGCAAGAAGAGGTAGGCGATCAAGAGAATAGAAAAATAAAGGGGATTTCCTCCGCGCTGGAAAAAAATTGTTAAGAAGTACGCCAAAGGGTTGATACTGAAAAAGGAAGGAACGATGGATGCTCTTAGGCCCACACCGCGACACACCACAGGAAAGGGAAGAAACGAAGGTCCTCCCTGAGAAGGAAAGCCCGCAGGACGTCAATGGCAGACGAATTGAAGAAAGGCTGGGATACTCAAGAAAGACAAAAGGGATGGGAGAAAAAAAAAAAAATGCAACAGCAATACTCGAAACAGCCCCGATTTGGGCGCGAAAGAAAGAGGCTTCCTGCTGAGGTGGTCACCTTCGCACCAAGCCAACCTACGTAAAAGAAACTGTCACTCAGGGAGGGAAGGGGATCGGCCAGCCCGGATATTAAAAGGTGGGCGAAGCTTCAAGCGTCAAAACAGGTTAATGCACTCACGGGAAGGGCTCTTCGTCACCGCAAGGGAAAAAAAAAGGGAAAAAAGCGCAATCACTGCAGGTGTTCTGTTCTGATTTTGGAGCGTGCGAACCTTCAGAACGGAAGGAAGGCCGGCGGAGAGAAAAAAAGGGCGAAGCAGGTTCGACCACGAGATCTCTACAAAAAAAAATGGTCAAGATGTGGGCCAAACGGGCAGACAGAAGGCCCTTTCTGGAAGTAAAAGGCTAAGCGAAATATAGACGCTACCGACGGGATCGGCCTGCTCGGCTTAACTTGACGAGTGGGTAATCATTTGCAGCAAATCCTGAGCAGGCTCGGATGATCGGCCCCTCGGAGAGCGTGGTGGAAAAAATCCAAAACAAACCTTAGGCCGATTACTCTCCAACAAAACAACTTATTTATTAAAAAATAGAACAAGCATAGATTTTGGAGCAAGGGAAAGAAGGAGAGGAGAGAGCATGCGCAAAGGACAGATCATGATTGAAAAACCACGATCATTCAGAAGGGGGAGATGCATTCATATCACCGGTGTGGTCGCGGTATGCGAGAGGGGAAGGGAAAAGGCCGTTTCGTGCTATTGGGTCATCTTCCCGTAGAGAGGGAATTAAGAAGGTAGGATCCGAGTCTCTGTGGTATACCTTTGATAAAAAAGGGAAAACGGTATCAGACTAGAGCTGGCGGTTCAAGTCATTCTCTAACGCCGGGGGGTACACACGCATAACCTAAGCCCCAGGAAAGTTGGTGATGGCCGAGGGGTGGGGGGGGGGGGGGTTTGGTGGGGGGGGGGGGGGGTTGGGGGGGGGGGGGGGAGGAGGGGGGGGGGGGTGGGGGGTCAACTGTCTTCCCGTTAGACGCGATCCCGTCCGGGATTGAGGGACGGGGGAAAAAAAGTTTGGACAAGAGGGACGATCCCCGACTAGCAAGGATTCCTATCCAGGACCTCGGGGAAGACGGAAAAGACTTCAGGGGATGTTGAAGACAACCTGACTAGGTACACGCTTGATCCGGACCCCCTAGAAAAAGGGGTTTCGGATTTTTCGTTGAAGGGAGGGGGGAAATAAGGAATGGGGGACCGTGTTACACTCTGATCCTCTACGGGGAATTCCGTCATGGATGCGGGTGAATTCTTGAAAATTATACTCCTCGATGGAGATGGGGGGGTCCGGTGGGGTGGTGTAGGTTTGGACGGGCGGTCCGTATCTTCCTCATAAGAAAAGGTTTTTCAAAAAGAAGAGCTCGGATGAGGGCGTCTGTTCCTTGGAAAAAAAGCCACTGTGAGGCGCTCAGTTATCTACTATTCCTTCCGCACGGAAAAGAAAAGGCCTCCTACTTAACTCAAAGGAGCACTGGACGTGTGAGCGCATCCAGCGAATGGAAATAGGGATGGAGGGAGCTTCATTATAACTCGATCTCGAGGAGCTCAAATATTCAGTTGGGGGGGGTGCTCTAGGCGACCCTTCAAGCTGAACCCCTATCTTCATTCAGGGGAAAGGGAAAACCTCGGAGAAAGGAAACGAGGGGGGAAGGCACATGTCTAAATGCTTGAGCAAGACCCTTCAGCGGGATCTCTCATTTGCAAGCGTCGCTTTCAGAAGGGAAAAAACATTAAAAACTGAATGTCAGGCGGATATACTAACTCATGCCTTCGGACAGGAAACCTTTCCTAGGTCGACACTATTTCCCGACAAAAGAAGGAAAGGGGAGCATCGCAAGATGGATAAATTCCGACCTGTACAGGTTCTGGGGGGAAATGGACCGGGTTCCGCGTGCAGCTTCTTGGTGGATGAAGGAGGAAAACTGCTACGAAGCGACCACTGGGGGCTCACGTGAAATGTTCCTGCCCACCACTCCAAGGGGCGACTCTCACTCATGTGTAATACCGAGCAGCCTCTCGGGAAAGGGAGGCTAGGTATAAGCAGAGGAAGCGATAGAGTTGCTCGTCCGGCGTCTTTAATGTAGAGAGGGAGAATGAACACATGTTAGCATACCTTCTAGAAGGGACACTAGTCATTGCAGGAAGGAGATGAGCCCCGCACGAGTTTGGCTCTCGATTTCCGCGGATGTCAAGAGGGGGCAGAGGGCTGCAGAAATAAGTGTATCAACGGACTCTCCCAGAAAAAAACTGTGGAGAAAAGTAAGGACGGTTCTGAAAGATGTTGTTTGTTGGGGGGGTGGGGTGTGTTTTGTTTAGGGGGGGGGGGGGGGGGGGGGGTGGTTTTTTTTGGTGGTCTCTCGACGACGGAGGATCCGGTCTCAAAACATCTCAAAAACAAAAGGAGGTGACTGCCGGAAGGGAAGGGGGAAGATAGGTCAAACGAGCGGAGAGGGGTCAGTCATCAAACAGGCACCGTTGGGCCCAGCAACGTTGGAAGGGCAGCTCTTTCGGGCGGTGGACACGTCGTGCAGAAAAAGGGACTGAGGGCCAGAAAAATCAAGGCCCATGATAATCCCACTCTTCGTAAACGTTGTTCTCATCGCGCAAAACCGTAAGCCGGGGTCTGGCCGCGCGGTCCGCAAAGGGAAAGTGTGCAGTAAGGCAACATAACGAGTGCACCTCACGAAAGCCCGAGGGGAAGAGTTCCTCTAGCAAGTTCCCACTCGGCGAGGATTCTTCCTTCTCGAAACCAGGGGAGGAAAAACGGGGCGGGAACGGGGGACCTACTTCGTTCGGCGCCTACCAACGAGTGGGGTGGATGAGAATAGGCAGCCACTCCGGGGAAAAAGGGAGGAGAGAAGAGACTTCCCTAAGGAGGAGCCAGTGCATTTCACAGGGAACCGGGGAAACAGGCAAGAAAAGGCAGGAAGGTCAAAAAATAGGGGGATATGGAAACAGGTTCCGGGAGTGGGGGAAACTGTCGAAACCGGACTTAACGGGGGTGGAGCATACTTCAGACGTGGTACAAGCGCATACCTTCAGAGGCTTCAGGAATAAGTTCATCAAGGAATTGGCACAAATTCGCTTAACACCTGAATGGGATGAAGGCGGGGGAGTTTAAATCAAAATTTCGCGAATTTGCTCAATCTTTTCCGGGAAAAGAAAGGAAGGTAGACCGGGGACGGGAGAACGATCGGAAGGGGTCACGGAGGGGTCTTAGGAGCGCCTCCACAAACGAATTTGAGCGCGGGCATCATCGATCTTTATAAGGAGAGGGGGAAAGCGCCTCCAGCAACTAGATGCCTTGAGCAGTCCTGCGACATCAGACTCTCGCTGGGTCTCTGTCGATGAGCTGCAAGGGTCTAACTTCCAAGGGGGAAAGGGGGAGGGGCGTATCAAGAGCAACTTATCCCGCCCGGCGTCAGGTCCGCCAAAAAGGCCCATCACGGGACTCACTTTTCTGATAAAAAAATAGCGACCCACCTTCTTTTGTCAGTACTACCCAAAATGCAGGACATATCGAGAATTCGGCCTACCGACCAAACACCCACCGGCACCCGTCCCAGAGGGGGGAGGAAGGTTCCATGCGGTAGACAGAAGGGAATGGTCGGGCAGGAAGTCTGTCGAGCGTTAAAGAAATCCCGGGGTGAAGCGTTAACCCCCTCAAAAAGTGGGGAAGGAGGAAATATTAAAGACTCGAACTCTACCCTCGGGACAGCGAGTTGGTTGGAAAGAAGGAAAGCCTCTCTTCAGTCCTCGTATCCTTCGACACCAATGCAGCGTTGTAGCGAAGGAAGGGAGGGGAAGGTGAAAGGGGCGGGGCCCCGATTTCGGTTCAAAAATAGGAGCAATCTTCAACCCAGAAGCAACTGCACTTACATTCTCTAGGAAAAGGCCAAGAGCCCCCAAGAGGGTCACCTATACCATTCAAAAAAGGGACTGAGGCCTTGGAAGGGGGAGGAGAAAAGAAAGCAGCTCGCGAACCTTCGTTTGGTCTTCTCCTTTTAGCTTTCGAGACACGTGGAGAAAAACACCGAGATCCTGAACTCTTCATTATAGGGGGAAGGAAAAGAGGTCTGCCCAGAAGAACCGAAGTAATTCTCCAACCTCGCCCGATCTGACAAGGGAGAACCACGACAACGTGATCTTTCCCGATCAGAGGGAACGGGGGAAAAGTCCGCTGGGACCGAAAGTGTAATCAGGATCTGCTTAATGCTCCTCGTCTTCCTCTATCGCGTGTGGCTTCCCCCAAAAAATGAGGGGGAAGG
>Ga0179591_1317610_pt1 | contig 11954 bp, 16 predicted proteins | sample CZOMad2_1_08_16f_FD_182891 | JGI IMG/M metagenome (GOLD analysis project Ga0179591, IMG submission 182891) | Vadose zone soil fungal communities from Angelo Coast Range Reserve, California, USA - CZOMad2_1_08_16fungal (PacBio error correction) | ecosystem: Environmental > Terrestrial > Soil >...
GGTTCTTCTCTCACTGAACCCTTCCAGGGGAAAAAAAAGGAAAATTCCTCAGGAAGAGAGGGTTTTTTGAAAAAGGGAAAAATTGGTGAACGTAATAAGGAACGGGGGTCGCTAAAGAAAACGGACCGACGTGGGAGTATTCCCCTCCAGGGGGGGGACGTTGGGCATGTTGGAAGAAAAACAACTCCAGGGGGGGGCGGAGCTCATAAGAAGTGTATTCCCACTAGAGGTGCGGGGACCAGGGGGGGGGTAAAAAGTCCATTTAAATTTCACTGCTCATGATTGGGGGATTGGAAAAAAGGGGACAAAAATCTCGGGACAAAAAAAACAGCAAAAAGGTTGTGGGAAGATACCTTTGACCGGTAAGGGTTACGAAGTCGAAACGTCAAAGATTTGAGGGTGTGGGTTTAAAGGGGAAAACTTTGGGAAAAGGGGTTTGGAAATGAAGGTGGAAAACGCTGTCCACCGGAGGTGGCCCAATACAAGTCGAATCTATGGCGTGAAGCAGACAAATTGGTGGGAACAGTGATGGAGGGGATAGAAAAGTAATTTGGGGTCAGAGGGGGGGGCCGAAGGGGAACCAAACAAAGGCCTAAACGAAACAAGAAAGAGGGTTCTATTGAAATGGGAGGAAAAGTCCCAATTCATGAATTTTGTATTAACTATGGAGGGGGGGGGAAGCGCAGGGGGGGGAAGGCCAATGTTTAAAGGGGGTGGTTGGAGAAAAAAGGTTAAAAGTGCGGACTCCCCGGATTCCTGATGCCGATAGAGAACGTTGCGGAAAAAAAAGCTGAATAAAGGGGGGGGGACCCAAAAGGGAACGGGCCACAATTCAAGGTACAGCGCATCATCGGGGAAAAAAGCACGAGAGAGAGGGGGCGAAGAGATCTAAGGGTAATTTAGAAATAATAATGGAATCAGAAGAGAGGAAAAAGGGCGCGACATTGGATGGGGGGGGGGGGCAGCAACCAGCGGGGAAGAATGAACTACTCGACTAGTATTAGCTTCGACGCGGGACTAAAAGCATGGTGTCATCCGACAGGGGAAAACGGGGGGGCCCAAGAAATGGGTGGAGGGTACTTCGAGATGGGGGTGTGGGGGGGGACTTACTAACGTGGCCTAACGCCAAGGCGCAGAAAATCCTTTAGAAAAGATGGGTGGGGGGGGGAAAACAGTACAGGGGTACTTTCTTCTTCCACAAGAGTGTTTATCGAAATCAGCAACTTAAAAAAGAGTGCGACGTGAGAAGGCCAATGTGAAGAAGAGAGGGGTGGGTAACACAAACACTTTTCGAAGGAGAATCTGGGATTCTGGATTCATAAAACAAAAAGAAAGCGGTATGGCCGACGAAGGGGGGGGCCAGCGAGGGGACTTTACGAATATCTCGGAGCCAGGGAATGTTTTCAAGGCAAAAGACGCAAGGGTTGTGTGAAAAGGGCCGCCATAGATAGCCCCCTGTGTTATAGGGGAGATTGAAACACCAGGGGAACCAAACCTTCAATCACAAAACGAACGAGCGGGGGGGGAGAGCAAAGCAGAAGGAGTCCCAGATGCTGGGGGATAAAAGCATTGTACGTACAGGCATTAACTGGAATCCTGGGGTCGAAGCGCCAGGGGGGCATCGTTAATCCCGCGAAAAGGCCCGTGTACATGGAGAAAAACGGGGGGAGGAACAAGCCATGATGGGCCTAGGAAAAAGTTAACAAAAAAAACCGGGGGATTCATTGGGGTAAGAAAAACCAGTTGTCAAAAAAGGGGGGGGGGGGGGTACACCTTAGAACGAAAAGAGGAAGAGGGGCTGCCGAAGTTTTGCAATGAAGGCAGTCCCCTGAGGTCAAAGGGGGGAACGTCAATAGCGCAGGTGTTTGTGGATTATCGTGCACCCATTCGTACAAATAGGTTGTTCGGGGGGGAAATAGACCAGCAACCACCAGTGGACCGGCAAAAACACAGATCGCGAAGTAGGGAAAAACAAAGGACGTAAAAAATAAGAGAAAAATCGGATTCGCAGAACCTCCGGGTCACGGATGCTCGGGTTTTTGTAAGGGCTGGTCATGTAACAAAAGCCATTGCAACGGGACATAAGTAGTTGCTATGAAAAAAATCCAGAAAATCATCTGAGCAGGGGGGGGGGGGGAACGGTTTATCAATGGGGGTGGGGAAACGCGGTAAAAGGGGCACAAAGGACGGGGATGGGGAAACTAGTGTTAGCCAAGCAGCGAATTTGAAGGGGGAAGGGCCGAGCATGAGGGGGACATAACCGACGGGGGTAAATTTACACGGGGTCTCAATGCTGGAATTTGGGAGAAAGGGGAGTCGGTCAGTACGGAAAGGGGAACCTAAAAAAAGGACGTAAAAGCGATTAATGGACGTTTCTATCTGGGGGGTTTGTCAAGGGGGGGGGAAAAAAAAACGCGGGAAGACTTTGGGTATGCAAGCACCAAAAAAGGAAACCCACGACAGTTGGAAAAACAGGTGGGTGACCCTAACGGGGGAGGAAAAAAAAAGAACTGCGCAACACGGGTACTATAACTATACAGAAAAGAAAACCAAAAGAACGGATTTAAAAAGGGGGGGAAAAATGCCCAGGGGGGGGTCATAGTATATCGTTGAAGGGGGAAGAAACCACACATCGCATAACCCAAAAAAACCCGAGGTAAATATGGTGTCCCAAGGAAAACTCAGTAGAGGGGGCACACGAGCGGCAAATCCGGGGAGGTAAAAAAAAAAAAAGGGAAAATCGAGCAACAGCCACCACGAAGGGCGTGGGGGAATTTGAGAAGAGAATTAACAGGAGGGGGGGGAAAGATGTTCCCATCACACCTGGCTTGTTCAGGGAGATTCCGTGGAGGGGGTGCGGTGAAGAAAATCTTTTTAGGGAAGGTCCAAAAAATCACATAGACGATCGTGACTGTACTTCCGCTAAGTAAGACCTCGGAGGTGGCGGCGATGTCCAGGGCGGGGGAGGTACGCGGGGGGAGAGAGGGACGATGGGTGAAAAGCCAATGCATACTAGGACAAAAAAACAAAAGGGAGGGAGGGAAAAGAGAGGAATTCAAAGGAACAAAAAAAAGCCATAACGGGAAAGAAGGGAAAATCGCCGACCTTCAAAACTGAGACAAAAAAGAAAGGAGTGGGGACCAGGGAAAGAAGTAGTCGACGCGGAGTTGATAGTTACTCTTACTTCTAAGAAAGATTGCACTCAAACGGACAAGGGAATAAAAAGACAGGTCAAAGGGGTGATGGATCGGTACAGCCATAATTGGAGAGATACTCTACGCTTTAGTGGCTTCAAGACGGTGCAGGGGTTAAGTCAATATTAGGAGTGGTCAACCAAAAAGGAACCAAGGGTCTAAACAAGTGAGGGAAGGGAAAGGAAAAAATTCCGAGGTGGATGCGAAGGGCTGGGGAAGGCCCCAAGTCACGAGTATCACGGGGAAAGAAAAAAACGCAGAAGGTGTGCAAACCGGGGGGGGGTTGTTCTAAGCAACTTTAACGTTGGGAGGCCGACTGTCCCGGCACGACCCGTAGGGACAAACATGTGTCAACAAAACCGGAGGGGGCGACCTGCAGAAACAGAGGGAAACTCAGCCTTGTCGCAAACCTGAACCAAGACTATACCCAACAAAAAAAAAGTTAAATGCGGCTGGGGAAAAAAGTGCTTTGGGGTTTTTCCAGGACAAGACGAAGAACATGAGGGAAAAACGAGTTGGGCCTCGGGAAAGGTTAAGGGACAGATGGAAAGGACCATCAAAGTTGCAGGAAAAAAAGGCAAGGCAATTCGCGGAAAACTGTGTGACCAAGAAACTATGTTGCGACACACCATCCGCCTGGACAGGGGCCTCTTTTTCAAAAAAAAGGATAGGGAAGCAACATGAGAAAGAAATGGGGGGTATAGCAAGACGTAAAAAGGGAAAGGCTGCATTAAAAAAAAAGTAACAAAAAAAATCCCCGTCATCGTGACTGAGGAGGGGGGGGGGAAAAGCCAGGATTGTGGACCAGAAAAAGGGATGCAAATCCGCAGCGGCATAGTGGGGGGGTGTTAATGCTAGGACTTATTGGTACTAACCAAAGGGAAGAATAAAACAAAGCGTTGTGGGAAAAGATGGGGCCATGACGTGGGAAGTCACAACGGCAGTGCTGGAAAACAAGCGGGGGGGCCCAAATAGCTACCGACACCCCCAATTTGTGAAATTTTGGGGACTGGAGAAAAGGGCAAAAAAGAAAGAAAGTCTCAGAAGTAGTACAGTTCAAACAGGGTGTGCGAAGGGTGTAACCGAGACAGCGTAGGGAGGACGAGGGCTGCAGAACACGGCGTGCAGGGGGGGTCAAATTTTTGGGGCAAAGGTGCCCAGCGCAAGCTTCTGAAAGAAAGCCCGGGAAAGCCGTGCTTACAAAACTCATGAGGGGGAGCAAGAAAGAGGGGGGGGGGAGATACTGGCCTTCATGGGGACGGGAAGAGGCATTTCTCGAGAAGGTTGGGCGGATCAGAAGGGGTAATAAAAGGGGGGGCTCATGCCTCAGTGGTAAACCTACAAACGAGGAGTCGGGAAAATGAAACCATCAGCTAGGGAGATATAACAGCAATCGCTGCAAAATTAGGAACCAAAACGCCCTTGGCATTTTTTTTCCGAGGAAAGACAGATGGCCAGCTTCGAAAAGGGGGGTTTGGAAAAAGGGAAAACTCGGCCGACATTGGACGAGAAAGGGCCACATCTCCAAGTGGAGGGGAGTTTAGGTCTCCAAAAAAGAAAGGGGGGAGGGCCAAGCAAAAAAGGAAAAGGGATTGTTGGACAAAGGAAAATTCCAGAACAGCGTTCAGGAAAAGGGGGCCACCATCCCGACTGCAGAAACGAGACCGAAAATAACTCGGGGGGACAATGGTACACGTTTGGAGGAACATTGGGGGAATTGCGGAACAAACGGGGGTCGGTGGGGGAAGAAGAAGCCTCAAAGTTTGAGCATGTCGAAAAAAAGAGGACAAAAAAGGGCAAGTGACAGAAAGTTCTCCTAGAAGAAGGCCCATATCCGCAAGGGGGGGCCTGGGGGGGAATCCGGGAGAAAACTGCAAACTAAAACGGTAAAAGGCGGGGGAGAAAAAAGGAAGGAGGGGCCTTTGGAGAGAGAGAAGAATAGAAAGTTCCCCATGCGCTGATGAAAATTTAAAAAAGAAAAGAAAAAGAAAAGGGGTGCAACCAAGCAGAGTCTTGAGAAGGGAATCACCACTGAAAGAGAAGCAAAGGGACCCTGTTTTAACAAAAATTCCAGCACACCACAAGGAAATTCCAACACACAGTGTCATGTCCGAGATCAGTCACAGGAAAGAGAAAGAAAGGAAAAAAGATGGAGGGGGCTTGACTGCCCAAGTTTGCAGGAGAAATAGTCTGGGGGGGGCTAGAGGGCTCGGATCTGCGATCGACGCTAAAAAGTCCACGTGCCGGGCAGGGAAGCAATAAGTTGTCCACCACGGGGAATGCTTGAACGTAAGCCGGAAAAAAACGGGTGACCAATAATCAGGGAACTAATAAAAACATCAATGCCAGGATACCACAGCCAGGGGACAAATTTCAAGAAAAAAAGAAATAAAGGGGGTATCGGGGCTGAAAATGGACTAAGGTGAGCACGACCGTTCCGGGGAAGACGCAAAGGGGGGGGGAAAAAATGAGAAACGACAAGCAGAGAAAGGGAAAATGCCATTTAATGGAAAGGGGACACAAAACTCAAAGAAGAAAAGTAACGAAGGTCCTGCCAGGGGGAGCTTTCAAAAAGGAGGTGGGGAAAATTAAAAGCGAGGTGGAAGAGCCCCAAGGTTACGAGGCTGGGCTCGAGGTCGGCTTTGTAAGTTGGAAAATTGAAACCTCCCAAAAAAACCGCTAGCCACAGGACGAATGCATTTAGGGAAACATGAGGAAAAGAGAATCAAATCCGCGCAACAAAAAAAAGGATATTAGTAGAGGGGAAAAAAAAAAAGAGTATTATTTCCAAAAAACAATACGCAAGCGCTGGAAAACCAATGGTGAAAAAGCATTCTCTAGGGTCTATCTTTGGGGGGAAAAAAGGGAAACGAAAACATTCAATTACGGAGAAAAAAAAAAAAAACCGCTACCGGGGGGAGGCACCAAAGGGGGGGTGGGCGACATAAAAGTAAGCAAATCGGGGTTTTCAATCTAAGGGCCGAAGAAGTGGACAAAAAAGATGAAGCGTGGTGGGAAAGAATTTCAAGTGAATTGACGGGACTCCCTTGGAACATTCTGTGAGGGGGGGGGGGATAAAACTCGAAGAAAAAGTCAACAAACTGACTGCTAAATAAAAAAAAGTATTATGGACAATCTTCATCTGAAAAACACTTGTGGTTTTTCGTCGTTGACATAGGGGTTATCCGTGAAAACTGCACCTGTCTGGAAGCTTCCACAAGAGACGGGCACAGACCGGAGAAAAGCTGCTGAAAGTCATCCCCAAATGAAAAAAAGGATTTCAACAAAGTATACGTAAGTGGGCACGCAGGAAGAGTAGGACCAGACCGCGACTCAACAAGGGGTCAAACGAGGGAACTGTAAAAAAAATTGGCGGAATACCAAAAACTTATTTTATTGAGCCGCATATGGGACCGCCAGGGGACGGGCTTCAGGGGGGGTGAGGAAGGTGAAGGTGGTTTGAAGGGAAATGTTGCTGGCTCAAGGCGCGCGGCCTTACCCTGGCAAGAGAGGGAAGAGTGGTGGAAGACGACTGAAGCGGGAAAAGGGGTGGGAGGGAATACCATGTGGGTGGGTGGGGGAATGGGTCAACTGGGGCTTTGCAGCACACAGCACGAAAGATCCAAAAGAGGAGAGGGGGGAGGGGCGAGCTAGACTGTGGCGAAGTTATAACTAGTCGCAACGCCATGGTATAGAAGGTGGAGCACAGGGGAAAAATGGGAAAAAGGGCAGGGGGGCAAAAAGGCACTAGCAACCATGCTACCCACGGGAGTGGGTATTCTTTCACAACACCGAACGCTTGACGAAAAGAAAGGGCATTCCGAAAAAATCCACGTGGGGTGGAAACATCAAAATAGATTGGTCGGTCCAGTGATGAAGAAAAGGGGGGGAAAGTCCGAAAAATGACGCACAGGAAGGAAAACTGGTCTCCAGGCCCATACGGGGGGTACTGACGGACAACTTGGGGGGTTGGTCAAAGATCAAAAAGTGTCTCAGGCAAAAACGCGCCGCCCCTGGGAAAAGTTTACCGGGGATGGTGGGGGGTGGTGGGGACATCACAAATTCGAAAAAAGTACGGAATCCTGGTATTTCTGAGGCCGAAAAAAAAAGAAATCGGGGTATGGGTCGCTAAAAAAAAGTTTGCACAAGATGCCTGGGACGAAAGAATCGAAACATAGGGTGTCCAAAGCGTCTCTGCTGCCGCAGTTTTATGGAATCCGGGATAGGAGGAAAATACACCAAAAGGTGTATAAATGTAGTTAACCTAAACAAATCGAGAAACAAGCCCGTTTGACGAAGAAAGAATCGAGAAGCCAAAGGAGGAAAGACACGAAGTGAAAATCACACAAGCGGGAGTGGTAAAAGGATTGACGGCTTGTCAAGAGGAGCGCAAAAGACAAGTTGGGGGTGTGCAATTATAAAAACGCAATGGACTGGGGAACACGAGGCTTTGAGGGGGGCAGAAGCTTGGCTAGGACCACTGCTCCAAAAAAACCGGGTTCAAAGCTGGGTACGAGGACGGGGTGCAGATAGCTTGGGCATAAGACTCAAGGAAAAATTGCTGATAGAAAAATTTGGGGAGGGGAATCACCATTTGGGGACCAAAAAGGCGCAGGGCGTGGAGCCGGTGCGTAAATCAAGGCAGGAAAGAAGGTAAAAAAGCGGGGTTTTGGGATGGGCAAAAAAAACCCAAGGGGGGGCTTACAAAACTAGGGAGAGTTGGGAAATAATGCAACCGTTGAGACAGAATCAGTGGATGGGCGTGAACTATCAAAAAGTGGCGTAACAACTGGGACTTCCTACCAAGAAGAAGTGGACGCATAGGATTTGTTGGGATACGGGTTCAGGAAACACGCCATTGCAAGGACAATATCGTGATTTTCGAATTAAACCGAAATCAGGAGGAAAATGACCCGTTGAGAGAGGAATGCTACACTTTATACGTGGTGGTGAAAAAAAAACGAGGTGTTACCTAAAGGAGCCGGGGGGGGGGGGGGAAAAGAAGTGGGGGAAGGACAAACACGACTTAGGAAAGGGGGGGTAGGCGAGCATAATATTTGGGAAGGAAAAATGGTGGGGAAGGTTACTTTTCTACTTGAACAAGGCTGTGAGGGAGAAAGGGGAGTCGTCAATCCTTTAAAAATCAAAAAAGCAACAGACGGTAAGTACGTATAAAGTCGAGTTTTTGGGTGCATCGGGTTGAAAAGGGCAAAAGGCAGGGCGTGTGGTGGATGTGTCAGACACGACAAAAAACAACGGGGAGTGAAAAGCATTTATGTTTGGGTTTTACCAATACGGTTATTTAAAGAAAGATTGTCTCCAAAACTTGGTAACGGTGAAAAAAAACCAAAAAGAAACAAAACAAACTGTTGAAGTTCCAAGGTATAAAGCGTGTGGAAAAGGTTGGGACAAAAAATAAAAAGGACTGCGCCAAAAAAAAACCCGCTAAGGGAACGCAAAAGGGTGAATAAAAATACCGAAGTGAGAAGAGGAGTTGTTGGAACAACTCAAACAAAAAATGATTATACAAAAAAACAAAGTCGTACAGAACAAACTACTCTTCTAAAAATGAAGCGTAGAATCCAAAAAAGAAAATGGAAAAGAGGGGGACAGATGGGGAAAAACCATCAAACGATGGGGGTCGGGAGAAAAAACTTTGCGGGTTGGTAGGAAGAAGGGTGTTCTCATGGACTTTCTATCTAGAAACCTAAGCGGTCAGAGAGGTTCTTGTATAATCCGTCGCCTAGGAAAAGACTAGGAAATGGAGCGAGGCAGGAGGGGGCGGCCTGATTATCAGAGATCTGGGCTTAAGTGGAAGGAATAGAATCGAGGAAAAAAAAAAAACACAATGGAGTATTTTACAAAAGACGAGATGACTTAAGACCTTCCCAAGAAATCAGTTCAATCAATCAAGAACAATCAAGAAAGCGTGACCCAGGAGAACAATCCGAAAGTCTTAGGAGAACAGGGTCAACAAGCGTCACTTTAAGTTGAATAGGTGAACCGTTTCTAAGTATATGCACGCCCACAAGTAATCCGACCACAGAGGGGAGTGGAAATCCAAGTTAAAAAATGGGTACGATCTAAGTTTCTATAAAGACGCAGGAGTTGTGGTCTTTGGCCGACTGGGACGGTTGTAAAACAAGAGGGGAGGGGGGGGGGATTTGGGGGAAAAAAAACGGTCCCGGAGATAATGCGGGGAATGCCTTTAAAAGGACTTACTACGGTTGGATTATAGATTCAGGGGTTTAGCAACTTACGAATAAAATAAAAAGGGGACACGCATTGGAGGTGTCAAGAAGGTGGCCTGGTTTGTTTTTCAGAAACGGATAAAAAAGTGGGGAACCGCAGCGCGACACCAGGTGGTGTACCCAAAATGTGGGGGTCAAACGGAGGGTACGGTCTGGAAAACAGAGGAGGCAGTCCGGAAACTGAAGTGCCAAAATTAGAGTGCACTGCAAGGGGCATAAGGCAAGGAAAACGATATGGTGCTTGAGTTGGACACGACGAGCCTGAGCAAATCACAGCAAAATTTGCCCTACGCCAGGAAAAGGTTTAAAATGGAGTCCCAGCATGATGCCTGGCAAACACAGGTAAAGAAAACACGGCTTGTGGGGGCAAAACGAAAACGGAGTTTGGCAAAAAGCGCCACGGCGGGCATGGGGGAAAAAACGAAAGTGGGGGTCAAAAACTGTGGAAAAGGGGTCGTCCCAGAGAAGAGGAGTGATTTCCGGGGTTATCTCAACTCGACTAGGGGGGACATTGGGAAATAGGGGTCAAAAACATGACCAGCTAAAAAGCCGAGCAAGTGTCTGGAAAAAAGGCAGGGAAGGGGCATAAAAAAACTAAACCAGATGGGTCCAGGAAAGGCGTGAAGCGCCAGCACGGAGGGGGGTGGGGAAAGTGACACCGCGCCATAGTATTTGGGCCTCCCATACTCAAAAGAAAAAAAGAAGGGACCAGACCAGCAGAGGTACCCGGAAAAACAAGGGACTTCAAAACCGTTTACAAAATGACTCCGGCCAAATCAGGATACAGAAGTTCCAGTGAGCGAAATGAACGAAAAGATGTAAAAAAGGTGGAGTAACGGGAAAAGGCACCCGGGGTTGTGTGGACAGCAAAAGGGGGCAAGAAAAGAAAGGTTCTGCCTTAAACAGACGAAAATCCAGGATGTAGGGGAAGCCATTGGGGCAAAAAAGAGGACAAACAAGATCTCAAGAACAAGCAAGCCGCAGAAGGCCGAAATTAACAAATATGTAGCCAGATGGGGAGGGGAAATGCGATTATATGGTAGAGAAGGTCAGAAGGGGGGGGCAGAGAGTTCGGGGGGTGAAGGGAATCAGTTTTGGTCGCACGTGGGGCTTATAAAGACAAAGGGGTCGACAAGCCAAAACGCGATCCGCCAAAATTTTAACCAGGGGGGAAGGAGAGATATTCACGTACCAGAAGGAGCACCAAAGGGAGAGGCCAAAAGGACAAGGTTACTTTGGGTGGAAAAAGACACAGAGATCAATAATTCTTAGAACAGGTTTGGTCAAAAACCTGTGGGGGGGGTTGACCCCCCAAGATTCCTTCAAGGGCGGCGGACCGTAAGCGAAACAAGGGGGGTAGGCGAGTTTTGTACCAAAGCAGGGGGAAAAAAAAAAAGAAAAAGGGGGAACACCGTGGTGTTGGAAAGGACGGGAAACTCTTTCGGCATCGGAGGGGGACGGATAAATGGAAGAGAGACAGCAACGGAAAAAAATCTCTGTGGCGGGAAAAGTGGGCGGAAGGGGGAAAAAAGGATAGCAGCCGGTAAAAAGGGGGGGAAGAAAAATAAGACTAGTTAGGCCAGGGACGATAGCAGGCGGGCCACAGGTAAAAGCACAACGGGACGACGGGAACGTAAAAGCGAAGAATCGTTGTCTGAAAGGCACACTCTCCTACCTTCAGAGCCCGAGATGGTGGGGGGAGTTGGGGGGAACGTAGCTGAAACAGCGACAGCAAGGACAAAATGCGTCTCGGCAAATTCAACAGTTAAAAGAAGACAGACGGAAGAAAAGAGTGGAGAAAGTTGAGACAAAGGATCACCAGGGCGAGAAGCCCAACACGGCCCCGGTACAAAAAAAAAGTCCCACCAAGGAAAGGAAAACAGGGGAAAGAAAACGCATCCGAAAAATATTAAAGGGATGGAAACCAAAAGTTGAAAAAGGCAAAAATATTCGGGGAACTAACTCATGGGTGGGGGGGGGCCGGGGCTTAGACGGGGAAAAAGAATGAAAAAAAGGGCGGAACAGGACCGTGGAGCAGGTGCGCATCTTGCGTGACACAGCGGACGATTAAAAGGACTCTTGGACGGGGAAGTTTTTTGGGGAGAGAAAAACCATTGCCGAAGTAGAAAAATAAAGCGGCAGCCAAAGCAACTCATGGGCAAGGTCAGAAAAAAAACAGGGAAGGGTAGCTGTTCGTACCGACCAGTACTGTCCAAAAAACGTGTTTGGGTGAAAGGGGTGGGGGCCATCGGGTCAAATTATTAAAAAGAACAACATGAAATAACCAATTTAAATCAGGAGAAGTATTGACCAAGGCCCCCAGCTAAAGAAGGAATGGGAAAACCTGCGGCAGGAAAGCTGCGAAAACAAGGGTGATAAAAACCGAAAAAAGGAAGGGGGGAAATAAAAAGGACGGCGTATCAAGAGGAGATCTTACTTTCCCCACATGGGGGAGAAAAAACACGCTAGCAGCATGCATTAAAAACAAAACTGCCCTGGCCCCGCAGAG
>Ga0179591_1355522_pt1 | contig 11954 bp, 12 predicted proteins | sample CZOMad2_1_08_16f_FD_182891 | JGI IMG/M metagenome (GOLD analysis project Ga0179591, IMG submission 182891) | Vadose zone soil fungal communities from Angelo Coast Range Reserve, California, USA - CZOMad2_1_08_16fungal (PacBio error correction) | ecosystem: Environmental > Terrestrial > Soil >...
AAGGAACAAGGACTCGTAGAGATTCATAGGAAACAGCGAGCGATCTTGACCGGGAAAAGGTATCGCCAGGTGCTGCCTTCTCAAGAGAGGTGACACAGAATGTCGAGGACAAAGGCGCGGGGGAGTGCAGTACTCACGAGTAAACGGCGAGACGTACTGTGAAGGCACCGACGAACCTCGACGAGGGACGTACTAGAAAGACTCGCGGTGAGGGCCAGAGAGCCTCAAAAAATGCTGGGGAAAGGCCAAAAAAAAACGTCCATAAACGAAAGTTATTCAAAGAATTAGAGACAGGGAAGGACTAGAGGAGAAGAAGATCACCATTCAGTCCCATCGCACGCGTATCTCCCGGTATGTGCGGTAGTCTTGGCGAGGCTTATGTCTATAGAGTGACAGGCCGGGAGGCCCGAAAAATCACTTCCTCCCGGGCGCTTTTCTTGAACGCGAAAACGCTCGCCAAAACCTCTCCAGGAAAAAATAGAAAAATCTCCCTTCTCATTTACCAGGACGACCTCAAGAGGGGTGGTCAGGACTACGCTGGCAGAGGAGGAAAAGGGTGGCTTCGACCTTGGGGAAGACAATCTTTCGCTCCGTGATTGAGGGGGCGCCGGTAACTGTCGAAATCTTATGAAGGAAAGGGTTATGGGTTGAAGACCCCGATCCGACACTTCGGCGCAGAAAGGATCATGGGGGGAATTTTAAAAAAATGGCTGGGTTAGGAGGGTTGAAAATTGCACCCTCTTCTGCTCTATCTTCCTGACCTCCGGTTTGAACCCGGTAAAAGGCGGAAGTAATGACGATTTGGGGAGAAAAATCTTGTGGAAGAATCCCTCTTAGCGCTTGACTCCGGTGAGGGCCCACCACTCCGTAAGGGGAAGGAAGTGAGTAAAGTCGGACCCGTCGCCTCGTAAAAAAGGACAAGAAAACTCCTCTTAAAAGGAATACAGAAAGGCCTAAAAGGCCTCCCGGGCCCGCCAATCTTCTCCAAGGGAAGGGACCGGCGCCAGACCTTATCAACGGAATGGTCGGAGAACTTCCAAACAGGGGGAAAACTGGATCCTAAAGGCACGGGCGTGTAAACACCAAGATTAAAGGGGAAAAAATTGGCCGAATTGGGGGCATCAAGGATCGTCGGGTTAGAGGACGTCTCTTGCCTCTCACAAAAAGTTTCTATTACTCCTAGTGAGAATTAAAAGGAAGTGTGTTAGCTGACAAGACCGAGATAGCCTTGCCCTGAGGTCTAAGGACACGCTTTCGCAGGGGTCAGAAGAATTCCGCACCGAGAGAAAAACACAGAGGGAGCTTATGAAAGGGTCGATAGATTCTTCTTACGCTACAAAAAGAAGCGCTGCAAAAAGGTCCGGAGGAAAGGAGATTAAGGGGAGGGGACTAGCGGTGGACCTCAAAAGATCAGAAGCGCGTTCATCTAGATCTTGACGCTCTAGGAAAAACGATCTTTGGTGCTGGGGGGGGAGGAGTTCGTAAAGAAAAGGAAAGAGGGTAGAAACTCGAGGGTACCTTTAACGGGAAATAATAATCAGACTGGTGCTTATCTTTTCCTGGCCTTCTGTGGGGCACTAGCCACTTGCCCATCCTGCCTGGCATGGGAAAAAGATTGAAATCCGGAAAGGCATAAATACGCGAGATTCTCATGTTCAAGAATGGAGTTCTCGCTCGGCGGATCTTCACCGGGGGGGGACCTGAAAGTCGGAGACCCTCTTGGCAGGGGAGCCGTGTCAGGGGACTGGCAAGAGCACGAACACTGCCCGAATTGTCCCGGGGACTTTCAATCCGGAAAGCACCAAATTTGTTCAGGTGCCGGGGGGGGAACAGGCTCCTTTTCCGAGGGTTCTTAGGTGATGCAAGGTGAGGCAGTAAGGAGCCGCAAAGGGAGAACAAGTGAACTGGGGGAAAACTGCTTGTAGCTGGGATCTACCTGTGCTTTTATTGGAAGGGACGCTAGATAAGGGGGGTCCTGGGTCCGCGTGGACGCTATCCATAATCAAAAAAAAAAGAAAAAGACAGACAGAAAGCATTGTCGCTCCAGGACTGCATATCACAACTCCGTTAAAATATCGCTTGAGAAGAGTAAAGACGGACTGAAAAAGGTATTGAACGCCGACCCCCCCAAGAACGAATTTGAAAACCAGGAGCAAAACTACGATAAAGAGGAGGCCGGGGAGCTTACGCGAATTAACCCCTCTCCAAAAAGGCTTCTCCTCTTCTAAGATTCAAAGAAAGAATCTAGATAGTAATGGGCTAGGGGGGGTACTAGTGTTCAAGAGGGGAGGACCGCCGGTCGGAGCGGATTCTCATCGGAATACCGGGCGGTTCCTCCCTGAGCTTGCCGAAGGCTGGGGGAAAGCCTTTGTCGATTTTGAGGCGGGCGTTGAAGAAAAGCGAGACCGTCCTTGGTCCGTTGAACGACCTCGAACATGGATGTTCCATAAAATAGAGGGGTTTGAGGAGGAGGAGACGCCATGGAGTGGTCTTGATCTTCTTATTATGCAGCCGGACAAACATCCTGAGGAAATACCGGATGGGCCAGGTAATGAATCCAATAAATTGTATAAACCACTCGAACTCAGGCCTCGGAAAACAAGCAAGAAGTCTTGATGTTGAGAAAGATGCGATCATACCTCTCCAAAATTCGCAAAACCAGTCGACCCCCTTCCACCAAATTAGGGTACAACTTGAAAGGACAGACTAGGGAAAAGACACTAGTTAATCCTTCGTTATTACGAGAAATACTCTGAAAACCAAAAACGCAAACGGGTCGCCCAGCTTTTCGCAGAGCAACGGGTTTTTGCTCAAAAGCCGCGAAATCCAAAGCTCTCAAGAAAGGAAAAAAAAAAAGTGAGGAAGGAGGTCCTTACCGATTTTCCCTCCAGGCCAGGTGAATGGGGAGGGTACAAAGGCGTTCCCCCCCGACGCCACGGAAGTCCTCCTGGGGGAAGGGTAAGCGGCGTGAACAAAATCCCGGTCAGGTTTGTGGATAAGCGGGATAGGGACCTGAGGAGAAGCAAGGAAAAGACCCAGAGAGGAAGGGACAACAAAGGTTAATATCGATAAAGCAGCGAGGGTTGAAGGAAGGAACTCCCCCTTAGGGGGACCACCGAATTTTAGTGGATCCGGGTTGGGAAGGGGGGTAGGGGGGGGATATGGGGGGAGAGGGAAACTCCTCGCGAAAAAACGGAACTGAAGGGATTCAACCTGATTGGGCGGCTCTGTCCCGTTTAAGCAGTAGGGGGGGTGTTAGAAGCCGCGTGGGGGGGGTACAATTTTGCCTCGGCCCTTGCCGATCAGTAACACATTTCGGAGGGCCGCGGAATTACCGCCGGCGAGTAACGAGGGTCCCTGGAGAGAGAGGGTCGAAAAAGCCGGATCAGCTTAACCGCAATCATCCTGGGGAAGAAGAACGGTGGATTAACGGCCCCGCTTACTTACCAAAAGCCCGACGATCCGGGTCCTTCTACAACCAGAACGTGCAACTAGGACCGGAGGGGCAGGAAAAACTTCCTTCGACTAAGAGTTTTGAAATCCTTCTTCAACAGGGCCAGACTAGGAAGGGGATACTTATTGCTTGCCAGAATAGGTCCAAGGGACTAGGAAAGGGGTTCGAGGGGTGTGGCGGGAAGGAGACAAGTTTTACCATCCCTAAAAGGAAAGCCGGAAGTAGTGCACCTTTTCCAGCGTGGTCCTGTCAACACTAGTGAGACCTCGTAGGACTAGGAAATCCAATGTGGAAGATATGACACTAATATGCAAAGCACTATTGGGAAAAAGCCGCCCATGGTGGGAATCGGGGGGGAAAGGGTCGAGGTCGCGAGAAATCAGGGGCCCTCCGTTAAAGAGGTTTAACTTTGAAAATGCAATGAGAAGAGTGCGCAAGGACTTTACTTGGGTCGTTCAACATCCCGTTCCCGCTTACGAGAAGAGGAGAAACCGCTGCCCAATGAGGGGGGAAGGGCACAGGGAAAGGAAGGAAAAAGGGAAAATTCTGGCTTCCAAGAGCCGGAGACTCCAACCAGTCCTTTGCTGAGAATGAAACTAGGGGGTCCTGAGAAATAATAGGGTTAACTACCCTAATTTATATTGCGTTCTTCCTGGAGTGTCGCTTCTTGGAGGATTTCTCTGTGATGCAGAGGAAAGGGATAATGAACCTCGCCTTAGAAGAAAAGGGCCTAAAATTTTAACCTAATCTTATCTACACGTATCCTAATGACTGTCCAGAGGAAAAATAGAAGAACACTAAAAAGGGAGGGAAGACAAGCGAGAAGCTGGAAAAAGCCCATCCTTTAGCTCGTCATCCTAAAAAGGAACAAAGGGGGGCACCTCGGAAAGAATACGGCATACTTTACGATGGGGGGTGTACGTACCCCGGCCTCATGATAAGAATTTGAAAACAAGATATCGGATTAGGAAGCAGGAGGACTAGTCTGTATAGCTTTTCCGTTATAACTGCGTAGGAAGCTGGTCCCTTTCAGGTTGTCAGTACCTGGGACCCTTCCTACACCAAGGCGTCGGCGGGGGGCGTGAAGACTGAAACTTGCATCACTCACCGCTTACAGGGAATGAAAAATGTTGGGGGATTAAGGGAGTGGCACAGGACTAACCAAGTTCGAAAAGCTTGTGTAGTCAGTGGAGCAGCCTACGAAGAGGGGAATTTGCATACGTCGATAACCAAAAAACAACGGCTCTTCTCAAAAATATAGGGTGACCTCGTCGGGTCCGGGGCAAGAAAGTGGGTGCCAAACCCCAGGGAAAGAGCAAAATCGATCCTGGGGTCCTTCTGTCCGTCCCTGCGTTGGTGGGGGGGTGGGTGGTTTGGGGGTACCGTTGCCCACAGAATGCAGCATCTCTCATCTAGGGGACATCATTACGTCCGGTCAAAGGGAACGGGCGAGAGGGGTATGAGAAGAAAGGAAGGTGTCACCGGCTCGCGTCCAAAGTAGCTGCAGGATCTTTGCAGCGAACGATCTGCTATTCGCGGACTGGAGGGGAGGAAACGGCGCTCGAGGGGGGCTCTCCGACAGGCGCTTTACAGAGGCCGAAAGAGAGGGGGAGGGCGTTTCAAAGAAAAATGAGCGGGAAGAGGAAGCAAAAAGGAGTTTGTGCCCAGGACTCGCGAAAAACCCTGGGCATCTAAGTTAAAAGCGCAGAAGTCCTGGGTCAAGAGACTTGGAAGGCATCCGCGCGGATCGTCCCGAGGGAAATTCTCCAAGTTGGATGGAGGGAACACGAAGGGGGGAGGAAGAGAAAGACTCACTTCAGGACAAAACTCCTCTGAGTTTTTTCATGTACCGAGCTAGAGATACAGGGAGAGGATCATTGCCAAGAATTAATTTGGGGAAACTAAAACTTGATCTTTCAAATCATTTCCGCAACTTTCCTTCCTTTGAATAAAACCTGGAGGAAGGTAATAGAGTTGAGGTTAACTTTAGGGGGAAAACTATAGAGAAGGGTTCCTCATCTCAGATCAATGCCGGGACCGATTGAGCAGTTTTATTCTTTCACAAGAAAAGCAGGGGACGGCCGGGAGAGAAAAAAACCGAACCGTCAAGTACGAAAAAAAAAAAATGTCGGGAACTACTTTCTTTGCGGGGAATCGTGGTAGAGCGTCCATCTGTGGGAAGCAGAAGCCCTCGTGGACTCTGGGGACGGAACGAGGGGAAGAAGGCGATGAGTAAAGAGAGTCGGAAGCCCTTGCAGAAGAAAAAGGACAACTCCGCTTCCCTTACGAAACGTCTCCAGGGACGAGACAAACAAGGCTGACCGACGAGAAGTCTCACTAAAGGAGCGGGAAGTTCCACCTTCGGCCCGGCTGGCACACACTAAGATGTTGTTCGCAGGTCGAGAACCTCAGGGCGGTAAGCCGGTTATCAGGACCGTGGAGAAGAGTGGTACCGGAATTACCTTATCTGTAGGGTAGTAGGGACGGAAAGGGGCTAACTCAAAAGGGGAGGGGGAGGATCCAAGGTGGATTAAGTTCCATTACCTTATCTTACGTTTTGGTCTGGCTCGAAACGGAAGCGGGTCAACTCCAAAGGGCGGGGGAAGCCTAAGGGGGTAAAACCACCAACCATATCTGCCCCGAGAAATAAGAGTTTTGAGCATTAGATTAATTTCTGGAGTCGTACCGGCGCGAAAAAAAGCGATAAAGGCATGTCTGGGGCTCATCAAGAGTAAAATTTAATAAATGGTCGTCCTAGACGCGCCAATCTCATGCTAAATAGAAACTATCCCGAAAAAAAAAAGGTAAAGTGACACCTGAACTTGTCCTGCCTGGTGTTGGACAATCTACACAGTTGCTTTCGGGTTGTAAAAGGTCACCAAAAATAAGGGGTGAAGCTAGTCTCAACAATCTTTGGAGCCGAAAAATCCTTGGGGATGTTTTTCAATATCCACTGATGGACTCAGCCGGAAAACATGTAAAGTGAAACGGACCGGGGGACTTCAACTGCTACGGGGAATCAGGATTGGGAAGGAGTCTATTGAATGTTAGTCATCTTGCTCTGAAGTCCAAAAACAATACAACAGTAACATCTTCTTCGAGGTTTAGGGGAATGGCCGAGATACTGGATCTGGTCAATAAGCCTCGGGGGCTAGTGAGAAAATTTGAGGGAAAGGTAAAATGCACGAAAGCCTTCCCTCCGTGGACGTCTGGTAGCCTTTACGCGGGAGTTTGGGAGGGAATTTGGCAGCAGCCTCTAAAAAACATGCTGCTACTGCGTTTTCAAATTTGATTGCCTTTCAAAAGGTTAAAACGGGGCTTGTAGGTTAAAGTCGCTTCGTGTGCTGTCTAAGATGGAAGCCTCATGAGTGTCAGATCAAAAACCCCGAGTCATATCAACCGAAGAGGCTACGGTAAGGGCGTAAATTCTCTGAATACCCAGCGCAACCTTAACAGGGGGTTCAACGACTTAAAAGGAGCGAGGAGGTTAAGCACCCTACCCCTACGATTGAGCCCGAGAGCCGGTCTCGACTTCCGTTAACCGACCGCGCCCTTGCCCCTCCGTTCTCTGCCCTTCTCTGGGAATTACTTCTAGAAAAGTCTAAAGGACAAAAACACTATCAGGAAGCTCAAATCAAAAAAAACCGATAGTAATTAAAAAGGAGGGGTTGGTTGGGGGGTAATATTTTTCTGCGGGGAAACAGGCACTCTTCCCGTCTTCAAAGGGGAACGAAAAACCAGTTATTGAGAACTTTAGATGTCCATTAGCTCCGTTGAGGATCAACATCGGGGGAATTCGAAGGAAGAAAACGTAGGGTTTCTGGCAGTTGGGGGATCAATGAACGAAGTAGTTGAAAACTGAAAGAGAAAGGATGGGGATCAGAGATGGGGACTGGCATAAACTGGAGGGCGACTAAAATTAAACATTTAGACTGTAGGCGAGAATATCGAATTACACCCTAAGGATGAACAGGCCAAGGGGGTACTGCCGCTGTAGACCTTCCCACTCCCGAAAGAAAGTCGCAAGGGTCGAAAACAACAAACAAGGTTATACTTCTTAGTATACGGTTCTTTGATCAGTACCTCGCCGAAAACCTTCAGACATCCTGGGAAAAAAATCCAGCCAGGAATATGAGGGGAAAAAGTTTAGTAAGGACTCTTAACTGAACCGGGGGGTGGGGGGGTGGGGTGGGGGGGGGGGAAAAAAGGGCGAGGGGGTACTGAAAGAGGGAAGCCACCCCAAGTGGAGAACGTTACATTCTTTCAAAGCTCGGTTTAAAAGTCACTCCCAAAAAAAATTAAAAAAGAACATAAAAAGGAAGCCTTAGGGGACTTACAGGAAGTTTCCATAAATGATGAGTATTATGGCATCGCTTAGTGCCCACAGCAGGATGTCCGCCCAATAAGGGAAAAGGCTGGAGGAAAGTTTCAAGAGTTTTGGGGAAAGGAAAAAAGAATTGTAACACCTCCTGGCAGAAAAGGCCCTGAGAAAAGTAAACCATCATCCAGGAGTGTCCATTAACAGCAAGATGGAAGATAGAGATGAAACTCCTTCATAAGGCCTATCTAAAAGGAGGGAGAGGTCTCGGAGGATAAGGCCGAATGAGAAGGCCAAGGGAGGATTGGATGTCGAGCCTTGCCTCATTAAATTTCAACGGGTTCATCAAAATATCTATCACTGGTGTGATCTTCTTCCCAGAAACACAGGGCAGAGAAGCCGAAGGAAGAAGGACGTCAGGAGGTCGGCTAAGGAAGGAAGAGAAGCAAAAGAAAAATGAATCAAAACTAGGATGTCCTAACTGTGATTGTAGAGGGAACTCTTAAAGACGAACACCAAAATTTCGGTACCATATATTTCACGACGTAGAAAAAATCCGGAAACGTCTGCCACGGACCGTCCTCTTCCGTTCTACCACACTAGGTGTCCAAAGGAGGTGTCCAAAGAGGGAGGAGGCTTCAAGAAAAAAAAAAAAATTGAGAGGCACTTTAGCGGTCGTCCGGGAAGCGGGTCATGGGTCCAGGCTTGGCCGTAAGTTCAGGAAAGTTTAAAGGATAAAAACTTTGAAAGTCAAAAAATAGTTCCGATTCTACAGGGCCGTCTTCAAAAAAAGTGGATCCGAAAAAGGGGAAAAATAGTTCCAAGCCCGTAGTGGATTCTTGAGGACTTACGGAGGGGAGAGCAGTCCGTCGGGAAGAAGCGAGGGGTAGACCGAGGGTTCACGAAAACAGTCTCCAGGAAAAAATGGGTCACCGGCAAAGGATTACCGGGAAAATCTGAGGTGCAACCCCTGACCCAGGGAGGATCTTAGACCATGATGGGTCTGCGGAAAGATAGGGACCTTCCCTGACCGGCTCTGACCTGAAACAGGGGAGCCAGCTCCAGCCCTTCCTCAGGAAAAAGCTCCGAGGCCGGAAAAAGAAGGGCGCTGTCTCAGTACCTTACCCACGCCGAATTTATCGGTTTCCGGGACAGTAGGGGGGGGTTGGAATCAGGGGGGACGAACCGAAAGTCCCAGTCGACGTGCCGACGAGAGGAGTTCAAGCGCTGAAAGCTTTGGACATATCTAATATCTACCATCCGCCGTGATGGCACAAAGAAGAGGCGAAAGGGAGAGCAGATCGGCGGGTGAAACAAAAAAAAAAACCTTCTTCTCCTCCTCGACTACACCAGGGATCCTGAAAAGGAAGGGACCGCAAAACTAGGGCGTAAACGAAGCAAGGGATTATAACGAGGAACCAAGCCAGCGCAGAAGCCATTACCCAACTAGGCGCGACGATTTCTCGGGAGGGTAAAGGACGGACAGGGAAAAAAAAAGGGGGAAGGCGCCCTTTGCCAGTAGAAAGGCCCGAAAGGGATTGCTGCTCTGGAAGGGCGAGAGCCAGGAAGTCACCTATCTGGAGAGGATCGGAAAAGAAAGGGACTACTAAACCGGGATCTTGTTGGACGAGTATGTCCGCACTAACTGGGACCGATATCTGAGTCCATAAGTCGGTGACTCAACCACAAAGAAGGGAGAGAGAAGGACTCTTAAAGCTCGTCGGAACTCCTTGCAAGTAGCAAAAAAAAAGGGGTAGGGGAAGGAAAAAGTCTAAAATTTGAAAAACGGGGGATTCAGTCGGGCTCTCTATGAACCAGCATGACGTCGGCACAGGTAAACGTCCTCCATAGAAAGAGGGGGTAAACTGGGTTCAGGTCTGCAACGGCATGGGGGAAATCAGAAAGGCCTGGCCGTCCTCCCTCTCCCCCCTAAAACAAACGGTCTGGAAAAAAGAAGCAGAAAAACTCTTCTGGGGCTGGCAATAGTAGAAGCGGGGGGAAAGGACATAAAATAGTCCAAAAACGTAGGCTCAGTCGGGTCGAACCTGGGTGTGGGGAGTTAAGGAGGTCAATAAGACAGGCATCATACCAGAATCTTGGACCAGATAAGTCGGATCTCACGGAGTTCCTCAGAGGGCTTCAGGACCAGAAATTGGGAAGAAATAGGGTTAAAACTAAGAAAGACGACTACTTGACTTCGCAGGGGGGGCCGTTTCTTTCAGGTAAGCCCGAGGAAAAGAAGAGACTCGGGATAAAAATACTCCCTCTTTGATGTAAAAACGTGACTACCGAGCAGCGGTTTGTCATTCCGGCGATCATTCAAGAGTTTGGGGGAAATGGGACCAAAATTCGCAAAGGAGTCCTCAGAAGAGGGAAATCGAAAGAACCAATTTCCTACTGGGGGAAGATCTCGTACCGTTGTAACTGGATGTGGTAATAACCAAATGGGCTGAAACAAGAGCATGACTTGAACCATCTTTAGCGGGGAGTTCACAAAGGTTGTCAAATCTTCTTCACGGTAGCTACCGCGGTGCAGCTAACAAGAAGGTGAAATTCCAACTTAGGGCGGAAGGACATGGGCTATGATGTGTTATTTCAAAGAGGAAGAAAGAGAACTACTTAGGATTCTTACAGCGTTTTCTTACATTGCCAAAAACGCCTACCAGGTGCACCCGAGGAGCTGCTGAGGGAGCAAAAGAAGACCCGCTTCCAGGAAAACTGACAGTTCCGGGACCAGGAAAACAACCTTGAGAAAAACCATGCTCACAGGGTCCTTGATTCAAAGTACACCTTACTGCTTTCCACTCACACTATCATGTAGTCTCCTTCTAGTCGCGCCGGGAATAGGGTAGAAGTCTGGGCCTTTGGGGGTAGGACTGGGAAAAGGAAAATTCGGGGGGTATTCTTTGGAGTAAAAATCTTTTCCTTCTATAGATTGGGAAGAAGGGGGAGGCATTACCAGAGGTGGTGATCAAAACCGGACTCTCAGATCCCTTCTTAAGGCCGTCCTGCGGGAATCCTTCCTCCTAAGGTTTTACCTAGGGGCACCGAGGCAGGACAGGAATCTAGGAAAATTAGACCAGGTCTAAGTACTGGCGCGCCCGACGCTACGGAATGCAGCGAAGAGGGGTGAAAATGAAAAGAAATAACTTTGAGAAATGCCTCCTTCTCCAGAGTGCTATTGCGCCCAGGGAAATCTGAAAAAGAGCTGAGAAGGCCACAGATCTTGTGGCCTTCTGGGACGGTTCCCCTGCTGCCTTGTGCTGACATGTTATTTGGAACATGGGGTACCTCTTCCACAAAATATCTGACCACGGAGGCCACAACCTGAGTGCCTAGGTTTTCATCTTGGTGTCCTTGCCATCATGTCAAAGGAAGGCGTGGGTAAAAGGACGGGATTCGGGCCCCAAAAAGTAGGGGGAAATGACCCGGCCTTTGCCCGCCGGCGTATACAAGGGGGGGGGCCTGGAAGGTGTACTTTAGATAGGATTATGGGAAAACACTGTTCACAGATGAAACATAAAAAAGGATAGGTTAAATTTCGGGAACTATAATTGCCTAAAGGTCACTAACGACGAGATTTAACTCTGGTCGCCCAGGAAAAAAGGTTAAAAGGTCAAAATGATGCCGGCAAACGTCCACGGATTTGTCTCAGGGCTTTCTGCAGGTCCTTCAGAGGAAAAGCCAGAAAAAAAAAAAAACGGCCGTACTCCAGGAGAAAAAGCGGGCCTGTCTTCGTGTCTACCGGTGGAGTCCGAGCGAGGAAGGACACGGTGATGGGCCTCCGCGGGTCCTGAGAAAGAGAAGAGTAACCTGTGAAATGGAAAAGGGAAAACATGATTGACAATAACCATCTAGCTATTAACATCATCTATTTCGCTTTCAACAACAAACGGAAAAGGAGAAAAAATCCTCAACACTCTCGCAACTGAAAAATACATGTTAAAACAGGACCCGGAAAGCCTGGGGTCCAGCCTCAGTTGAAAAGTCTTAAAAAAAAGAATTTTGTCCTTCTCTAAGAAACTTACTTCTACAGAATCTTTACTAGTTGAGTAGGGAAAAAAGAGATCAAAAACAACTAGTAAAAGGGAAGAGAGATAGTACTAGTTCCTCAGAAGCTTATGGCCGCCTTTCCTCCGGAGAAGTCATTCTCCGTGGAGGAAAGCTTGAAAGCATTGGGGG
>Ga0179591_1265503_pt1 | contig 11952 bp, 8 predicted proteins | sample CZOMad2_1_08_16f_FD_182891 | JGI IMG/M metagenome (GOLD analysis project Ga0179591, IMG submission 182891) | Vadose zone soil fungal communities from Angelo Coast Range Reserve, California, USA - CZOMad2_1_08_16fungal (PacBio error correction) | ecosystem: Environmental > Terrestrial > Soil >...
AGAGGAAGCGCAAGGGGGCAGGAACGACCCCGCAAGCCGGCGAACGATGGTGCTCTCGGCTACCAGAGAGGATAGCTGGGGAAAAGAGAGGGGAAGGGACTAGAGACAGTGAGATTCATGGGACGAGGGAACTAGTGGGGGGGGATCAGTCATAAGAACGAAAGAAGGATGTGGAACGATGGATGGGGTTGGAAACGCGTGGGAACATGGAATCCCGGACTCAAAAGGTCAGGAGGGACTAACCGCGGGGCATCACGTCATAATAGGAGGAAGGGTTTCCGGCGGACATCCGGGGGAAATGAAAGCTGAGCAATCGCGCAACAAGATTCTATCTCCGGAGTCACGACAATCCCTCGGGAGAAGTGCTTAAGTAGAGGAGCGACAGAGGGGGTGGCGTTGTTTTTCGAAAGAGGGACGTGCGTTTTCAAAAACTCAGAGGACGGCCGGCCCTCTCGGAGAGGAGACTCACGTGCCGGTCGCTTCACAGAGAGGGAAGCAGTGACGAGAAAAGTACTAAGGGCAAAGGGAATGCCGCCATCTTCGGCTGAAATCCGGAAGGGAAGGAATTCCGCGAAAAAACCTTACGGAGAGGGAACACAGTAGATCTAAAACAACACAACGGGTAGTAAGATGATACGCTCGGCTCTTAGTGAGAGAAAAAGGCTTGCACAAGGGAAAGTCCTTGGGAGGGCAGTAACCTAGCGAAGGATGCACAAAGGTCACCGGAAAATCAAAGAGAATCAATTTAGAAGAGAAGAGGGTGGACTAGACAGGACGATTCGTTAGCTCCCGAGGGGTCCGAAGAAGATACAAGATCGAAAAAAAAAAAATCATGAATCCTAAAAGAGGGGAGAGAGAAAGAAAATTCTCTCTGGGACGGTTCAAAGAAGGGGGGCATATAAGGAAGGCAGAAGGGGGAGCTAGTCTAGATGAAATGAGACTCCGAGCCACAAAAAAAGTATCTAGGAGGGGGAGTATGAGGATATCGGGTGCTTTAACTACGCCAATTGGGTCTCCATTGTATGAGGAAAAAACTTGAGATTGGTCGTCCAGGGGGGAAGAAGAAAGACCCCCGTTCAGGAAAATCGTAGGCGCGGCTGAGCGAAAGACCGAATAGCACGGGCACCAAAAAGGAGATCCCGAAATTCCTAGAGTCGAATAAAAGCGCATAAAAAGCGAGCTGGGGTCCTAGGTCACCAGCCGTAGACTTCTGGTAGTAGGTGCCGAGGCTGCACATGTCTGTCAACAATGGTCGAGCATAAGATTGAGAACCGAAGGAGAACACGACTATAAGGGGGAGAAGGGTCAAGATCTAAGAAGAGCGGCTAGGGACTCCCTTTTTCTCAAGGAAAAGCGGGACAGGGACTAGGGGACAGTTCATTAAAGCTCCTCTAAACAGGACGCGAGGCACCACGGAAAAAGACTTGGAAAGTTCTTTGGGGGGACAAAGCAATCCTTTCCTGCCTAAGACTTTAAAAATGGACAGTCAGCCATATCGCGGACATCATGTGGGGAGGGACAAGGAACGTCCGCTCGGTCGTCGGGAAAAAGGCTGCGGGGGGTCAGTATCAGTCTTGAAAAACGAAAATGGGAGACTGCTTAACTAACTATTAGACCTAATCAATTCAAATGAAATGAAAACAGCCGCGCATAAAGGGGGAGAAGTCCAAGCAGTGAACCGAACAGTATAAAAAAAAAAAGGTGGGAGGATAGGGGGGGTTGAAGAGAAGGAACTCCTAAGATCAATAGACAACGACATGTCCTCTTGGGGGATGGCCCATGGGAAATCGGAAAAGCAGGGGACGGGGCCCCGCGGCCCGTACGACAATAGAAGGAGTCATAAACTATCTTCCCTTTAGAGGTGGCAGTAAAAGAGGACGTATGCATCTTCTATAGGGGCACGACCTCAGAGGCGGACGAACTCGCACGCAAGGGAGAGAAATTTCTCGAGGGAAAGTCTCGGTCCAAGAAGACGGCCGAGGCGCAATAGTTTGGGGGACCGTGGTATGGTTCAGTTAGGCGGGGGGAGGAAAAGTGCGGGTTAAAAGAATAGTCCCGTCGGGCCATCGGACGTTCCAAACATGAGGTTTGATGAGTCAGGAAGCTTACCAAATGAATCCAGGTTGGAACAGGGAGACTGGCTGAGGTCTTGCAAAAAAAAGCTTCGAAAAGCTTGTTGAAAAAATGGGAAGAAGGGCGTCCTTCATGCCTAATCCTCTCAGCAAAAAAGCCCACAAAAAAGGCATGACCACGCTACCAAGAAGAGAAGAAAAACGAAACAATTGTCCGTGGTAATGAGCTTGGAACTCTCCCCGTTCTATCGGGCATATGATATTGAGAAAAAAAAAAATGAAACTCATCAACGGGAAGAGGGAGAACATGAAAGCTTCGGAAAGAGGGGGAGGTATTCAGTACCAAAGAAGTGGTGAAAGGTTCGTTGGTCCGCTGCGTTCGAAAGGGGCGCAGTGCTAAGAAAAACGGAAAGGAGGGGGGACGCAGTATTCCAAGGAGAGCCGAGGACCAAAGGGAAGGCAAACATGGGGCTAACGTGGTGGCATGGGGGAGGGGAGGGGGAGAGAAGCGTCGTCTCGGCCTTCACAGGCCCGCGCCCAATCGGGGGCGAAAAAAAGATAGTGTATCGAGGATGAAGTCCTTTTCAAAGGAAAGGGAGGCGACCGGCTGGTTGATCCCGGCTTCGGAAGAAAAGAACACAGGGCCCCTCAGGAGCAAAAACGTATAGATCGAGTGGGAGAATAAGCTCCACAAGGAAATAAGTCAGGGGGGACGGGGGTTACTAAGGAAGGGAACCTGCAGCTCGACTGGCCCAACAGGGCTGGGAGCCGGGAGAGATTGGCACCTTTACCCCATTTTATAAGGAGAATTAGAGCGGACCCATGAAAACATAGGGAGATATGGGATCGCGTTTAGAGAGGTTCCCAACTTGAGACGGTCATTGCCTATCTCCTAGAGATTTTGAAAATAGGAAATGATCCTAACCTGTGCAAGTAGGACAAAAATCAGTAGCGAGGAAAACTAGTAGACCCTAAAGAAAAAAGAAAGGTTTAGAGTCGAAGGAAGAAGAAAAAAAATAAAAGGCCGACAGAGAAAGCCGCGCTGGGTTCCGTTTATAAAAAATGGAAGGGAAATTAGAAGGGGAAGGGGGGAATGTGGCGGCTAAACCAACTCAAAGGGGGGGGAATCGGCTCAATGCTGGGGAAAAGGGGGGGTGTGCGAGTGCGGCTTCCATGTGAGCCGGATGAGCGCTCACGGACCGAAGATACGGAATATCAGATCCAATCGCTTCTGACCAAAATCGATTAAACATAGTTGGGTCTCAAGGGGCCTGTTAAGTCAGGAGAAGAAGAAAACACGAAAGCCCCAGAAACGCGCGTTGTGTGTAAGAGAGCAAAGGGGGGGAAGAAAAAAAAAAAGGTCCGATGCGTCGATCAGGGGCGCAAAAAGAAAAGTCAGAAGAGTCGACGCAAGAAAAAGAAGGGACTACTGACCAAAGAAGAGAAGCTAGACAGCAATCGATGAGCCTCATGTCGAATCGTACCGCATTCGATGAAGGAAGTGAAAAAAGAAATGGAAAGAGTTCAAATCTCCGTTAAGTAAAAAGGGGAGGGAGGTTGGGATTAAGTCAGGGGTAGAGTTAAAGAGGGGGAAGGGGGGGAAAACTTCTTCCCGAGCGGGATGTCGTGGCGACGAGCCTTTGAATGCGGCTCAAAAAGAGGGAAAACCAAAAGGGAAGAAAGTCATTTCCTATAAAGGTTATCCATGGAGAAGGATTCTACGAAATCAACGGAAGCGAGTCAGCTCCGGGGAGAGAAGGGACTGAGAGACTTTAAACGGGGCAAGAGCGTCATCCGCTTCAAAGGAGGGAGGAAATCAAAAGGAGGGGATAACCTTAAAGTAATAAGTATCGCTTAGGTGAAAAAAGCTCATGTCACCGCGCGGAGAGAAGATTTCGGTCAGTTCACGGAACCTAAGGACTATCGACACGCTAACTAAACAAATTGACAAAGTGGGGACTACTTCCGCGCCGAAAAAGAAAGAACCGAGATTTCGAGGGGGAAAAATGTCTCGCACTGCAAGCAATGGGGGGGGGGGGGGGGGGGTTTTTGGGGGGTGGGGGGGGGGGGGTGGTGGGGGGGGGGGGGGGAAAAAATGAGGGTTAATCTCTGACGGACGAGTTTGAAGGGCGATGGAAAACTACCGCACTGGGGTAGGTTGGGGGGCACTTAGGGTTGATTGTGCAGGAAAAAAAAAAGCCGGCACTGGGGAGGGGGGGGGGTTTGGGGGGGGGGCTGGAGGGAAACAGTATAGGTCGTCTGTCAGGTAAGACGTAACGGTGGGCTTTAGGGACTAGGCCCTCTAAGCAAGGGTGCCAAATTATATCTACTAGGCGCGATCCGCTCGGCTCAGTCTGCTCGGAAGGACGTGGATCCTTTCGGTATCGCAGAATGGAGATGTTGAAAGGGAAGGAAACGCTTCCGCGGACTTGTTGCAATGGCTGCTAAAAATCCGTAAGCCCATGAAAGACGAGAACCGCCAGAAAAAAAAAAATGAATAACGCGCCTCTGATAAAATAAACGCTGTCTATCAAACGGCTCCCCATGGTAAAAAGGGAGGGGTAGCCCTAGGAGGGGTTCAGGGAAATATATCAGCTACATAGGGAAGGGTCAGATAGAGAGAAATCCGGAGGGGAAACCGAAACAAAGCTTCTACGCTGGCCTCTCTCTTACTACGCTCAGTATATATGGTTACGAAAGAAAGGAAAGAGGGAGCGACGTTTTCGCGAAGCAAAGGTCCGACTTTTATAAAAAAGCGAGAGGGATATCAGAAGAAGGGAGAGACTAATGGGTTTACTGGAAAATGCTTATTCTTTCCAAAAATCTAACGAATAATCCTACCTGGTCAGCGGATAAAGTCCGGGGTATGGGATCACGATCGAGAAGCATCGTCGAATGGTGGAATGAATCTCTTATTAGAAAGGAATCTAGCAAGAATCAAACAAGGTATTCTATCTACATCAAGAAAGCCCGCGAATGGCCCAATATTGTACTTTGATGTAGAGGCAAAGTAGGGGAGGGTCGAGATTGATAAGGGGTAAACACGAAGGAGGGATAGCTAGATCAGGGGAAGTGGAGGGTCGTAAGAAAAAAACTCGAAAGGAGTCTTGGACGGAACGCTAGCCGGTTGCAAATTGGCTCCCAGCCAGACTGACGTGCAAAATTCGCGCGACCTTCAGGCTTCTGGGTATCTTCAATCATAAAAGACTAAAAACAAAAAAAGGAGGAGGAGGATAAGAGAAAAGAAGAAGGACTAGTCTGCTCTGAGGAAGGTAGGGAAGACGGTCTTTCAGTCACTACCAGTCGGATCACATTGCAACATACGTCAAATGCTCAATAAGGTTTTGAGACTAAGTAAACCGTAAATATCTTTATCAGAAGGAGATGGCAGGGAAGGAAAGGCGAGAAAAAACTGCATAGTGAGAAGAAGCCACTCCAAAAAGTTGAAAGGACGACAGGCCGAATTTGCGCGCGGGAGTGGGACTCCGAGCGAAATCACTCCTTGGTTGAGCCGAAAAAAGCTAAGATAGACTCCGAGAAAAACGACCGAAAAAATAGTACCTTCAGATCGTGCAATCGACTTGTCGACCAAATTAGTCAGGAGTTTACTACGTCAAAGGGGGGAGGAAAAGTAGAGAGCCATCAAGAGGGGAAGAGAAAATCATCGTTAAAATGAAGGCTCGTGCACGAAGAGCCGCTGGCGAAAGAGGACTAGGAGTCTACCAGATATAGGCTCTCGGGTAGAAGAGAAAGGACAGTAGGAAGGGGATTTGGGGGCTTGGGGGGACGTTCCAAAAAGGAGTGCTGGCATCGCGAACGTTCTCGATATCCGGCCAATAGGGAACAGAAGGAACTGCGCCACGGGAGCGGCGGTGAGGGGAAGAACTATCTCAAGTCGATCGAATGCGGCAGCACCGTTCGCACGGATCGTAGCCTTATCAGAAAACAAAGGGCACTACGCGCCTGAGCTGGCAAAATGGAATCTAAGCTGTGGGTTCTTAGGTTGGTCCAGGGGGAGAAGGGGAAATTCGCGCGGGCTTGACGTTCCTCGCAGAGGCAGGCTCCTGGCGGGGATCTGCGCAGCTTAGATCGGGGCCTCTGCTCTGGGGGAGGCAAAGGCTCAACAATAGCACGGCGTCTCACCAGGAAATGACAGCCAAATAAAGCAGACCAGTCTTTTTTAGAAGGTCCAATACAAGAGTTTCAAAAACGAAAAGAAGACGAATTATTACCCATGGTATTCTAGTGGTGGCTCTCCTTAAGGAAAATAGCAATTCAGAGAAAGTCTAGATTTCAGGGGGGACATTTCAAATCAAGCGAATGGAGGGCTGGGGGCTTCGTACGAGAAAATTCTGGATAGAAGTGAGTTAAATGTCGGCCCGTGATCGGTGTCCCATCTGAATTGGAAAAGAAAGCGGGGGCAAACTCTCTAGAGAGCCTAACGAGAGATGTGAACAAACATCGTATCAACAGTGTAATTCGACAGCTCGGTCAGATTGACCAATAAAAAGAGTTTGGGGGCCATTGGATGGGGTTGAAAGAGGAATCTGAAGGGGTTCGGGGGGGGGAAGAGAAGGTAGTTTCGGAACTTAGAGGAGATGATCGTGCAAAAAAGGGGGTGGTGACGTCTCGTATACTGGACACTGACGCCGGGTGAATCAACTGGAAAGAAGCAGAATGTGGATGGAAAGGAGGAGTCTCCGTCGGGGCCAAAAGGGGGGTGGCTAGACCTCATGGCCGAAAGGAACCACTCGCCCGGGGAACCTGCTCAGTCGTACCCCATATAAGAACAGAAACGACACCACGACTTGGAGGCATGAGCGAACTAAAATCTGATAGGTGCCTCCCGAAAGGGCAGGAAAAGAAGTTCAAGAACCATTCGACCGAAAAAGGTAGATGTTGGAGAACATGAGTGCTGGGGGAAAATCAAAATCGGTCTCAGTCAAAAGTGGTATTATAGGGGGGCAGGGACTAATATTATTCTCATTGATTTAGACTAAACCTTGGGAGTCTAAGGGTTCCAAGCCACGCGCGAGAATGTAGTCACAGAGGCAATGTGGGGGGAAGTTGGGGGTGTGAGAAAACGATATCTCAAGAAAGTTATCTCAGGGATTCAAAGCAAAAAGGCCGCAAATATCTTTAGTTAAACACTTCTCGGCTGACTGGATGAAAAAAGAAGGGGAATGAGTATTAAAGAGGGGGGCCGTCGGTGGGTACCCAGGAGTAACAATAAAACTGGCTCGAAACAAATGTGGTAACAAGACAGAAGAGGTCGGAGGAGCATCAAGATTTCTCACGTCCTTTAACAGATGTGATCCCATTAACTCCGACCCGCGATGTGGAGGGGTCGTCGGGGGTAAAAAACTTTTACGCTATGTTCAGGGACCTGTTTCAAGGAAGGTAACACGCTTCAAGAATCTTCCGCTCTTTGATCGGTTGGAGAATTCTTTATTGCAAGGGACTGGCGTTCGGGAGGGAATATCTAGAATCAACAAGCCAACAACGTTATTAGGAAAGCTATAGGTGCTCCTACCTCAGCCGACGCTATTCAATAAAAAATCAGATTCATTTTAGAGTAATAAGTCAAGCCAAGGGGACAGGTGAATATCTAAAAAATAAATAAGAGCGGGGGGCCAGGTGCGGTCCGAGTACAAGTCTGGAAAGGACTGGTGAGAACTTCCTGAGGCGAGCAGGGAATCTAAGGTCAATGACTGGTGAACAAAAAGATATCTTAGGACAGGGAGGGCTAAGGATGACGAAAATAGGGGACGTCCTCATGTTGACAGTCTGAATCTCGGGACTTCCCATTCAGGGCAAAGTCTGTGGAGCAACTGGGGGGGTATAGAGGTAAAGATGAGGCTTAAGGAAGGCAGGGGAACGTGGGGGCAGGGGGGGCGAAATGAGGGGGTGGGGGTTTAAGGGGTGGGGCGGGGGAGTGGCTGTGGGTTGGAGTGAGGTGTTATCACAAAGCGAATGGTGGAGGAGACCTGCGGGGAGAGAGACTCAAAAGGAAGTGCGGAATCCTACGGACTGGCGACACCGGGAACTAATAAATGTCAGAATAATGAAGTCAGTTGAGAGAATCAACCGTTGGTTCTGAATAAGAAGACAGGAAACTATCACGTCTATAACTTTGAAAGAGTCAAGATCATTTACTACAATTAACGTGGGTTAGTTCCGAATAGGAAGGTCCTTCTCCAGAAGAGTTCGGAGGACCCAATTACTAGAAATTGTACTATTCTCTGGAAAAAATTCTAATAACCTCTCCTTTAATAAAAAGCATTCCTAAACTGGACACGGTAGACATGGGCTAAGAAGACTCAACGAAACTTCAGCTCGCGTTTGAAAAGTGCACTGACGTTTCCTAACGGGAAGACTGGGGTCTAAACAAGAGATTCACAAGAACAGTCCGCTTAGGTTCAATACAGGAGGAACAGAGTTGCAAGAAAGTTATCGCGACGAACAAATCGAGTGAGGGCGGAGATCAAAGTTTTCTTGGAAGGAAGCGTGCGACGTGAAGGTCTGGAGGCAACTCCTCTTGTAGGGTTCCACTTAAGGCTCCGCGGAAAAAAGGGGGGGATAAACAAATTCTCTGACGGGGTCTCGCACGACGCGTGCATGACTATGGGGGCTGAGGTCAAGGGACTATTCCACAAAAAGGACCTACGGACTCAAAGGATTCCTGTGGGGGTGTGCAAAACTGCGGTTGGAAAATGTACTCCCCCCGATGAGAGGTTGGGGATTCAGGGAGGGGGATCACGGAAAAAAAGATTCTGAAAGCAAGGCGCATTGCGGAACGCCTGACGCCGCAGGCAGCGCTCCGAAGTGGAGGACTATCCTCGAAAGGCTCACTGAGTGATAGAGGAGTATAAAGGGGAGGAACGGTGAAGAAATAACGATGGGAGTGGGTACACACGGGCCCGCATTGCGGTGCTTCTCGTTGAAAACTGCAGGCGCTGAAGGGGAAAAAAAATAGTGCGACTTGTCTCGCGTAAGATATCTATCTATCTACGTTACCTCCGCGTCGGATGCTACCTAGTCGAGCTACCGTCTATAGAGCGCATCACGGTTCAGGATATCTGAAAAGCAGTTGTGGAGACTAACCAAAGACCTTACGGGTCGTTCCTATGTGCCTCCATCGATCTTTGGGGGTGAAAACAGACTAGTGGACTTCTGGAGCAATTTTGCGAGGAGGCACAGGCTCGTCTCTCTTAAGATGTATATCGCCTCCGACCGCCTACTGGTGATCTTTAAAAAGCTAATTACGGCCTCTCTTGAACGTCTCACTTATCCCTCCCAGAACAAATCGGGGGAACTAGTGGGAAAAGAAGGAGGGATTGAATTGGGGGGGGAAAGTAAGTTGAATCAGGCAGATAGCGCGCCTCCAAGATATCCGGAGTCCCGGCAAAACGAAAAGGATGGCCCGTCAGGGAGAGGGGACCAGTTTCTGTGGTGGTCTCGAAATCTGAATGAGGGTGACGCGACGGCGTGAAAAAAGACTGAAAGAGATAGGCGAAACTATCGTCCGGGGGAAGCTTCATCACCCGCTCTGGAGTATGGCAGAGCGCGATCTTAGGGGGGTCACTGGAAGCCATCTTAGTGCTTGCATACCAGACAGCAGTATAATTCTCGAGAATCTTCTCGAGCGATCGAAGAGAAAAGAAACAACAAAAAAGGGGGGAAAATATATGAGAACGCAGAGAGAAGGAGTCAGCGCTAATCTGAGCTAAGATTGCGACAAACGCGGACAGGATCCAACATAAAAAAACGCCTAGAGCCTCGGAAAATTCGGAACGGATAGGTTTTAAAAAGTCAAAACCGGACGAATCGACGGAGGGCCACGACACAGCACGGGATAATAGGTCTCATACATCAATCAACAGCTGGTCAGACGCGGGCAGACGGGCGCGCAGTTAAGGGGGGAAAACAGAAGGATAGATCTACTCATTGTTAGCTCACGATGAAGTACTACCGCGCGCGCACAAACCAGCGCCATGAGGATATTCGAGATCGGTCTAAACAAGACGGAAAGTATGGGAAAGGAAAGGATTCCTCAAGGAGGAAAACGAATGGACAAAAGAAAAAACGAAAAAACACACACAACGCCCCGTAATCTCAGCCCCCAATCTTCTGAAGCGGCTCTTGGAGCGGAAAAAACCCGAAAAAAAAGGGCAAAAAACCTGGCACGAAGCTAAGAAAACCTCTTACGGAGTCGAACCATCGCTCGTGCACACGGAGATATCGTGGACGGACGGGGGTCAGGGGGTGCTTGTCCTGGAAAGGCTGTTTTTTTTGCCGATGCTGCAAACCTACTAAAAGAAAATGAGACTTTCAAGAGGACTGATGGAAGGTGACTGCTGCAACGCGGAGAAGGATAAGGGAGAAGTCTAAGCGCGGTATCTAGAGCAATTCGCACGCAGAACGAGGGCTTACGCGCTGCGGGGGCGGGGAACAGTCTAAAGAATCGCGACCACGAGCTTTTTCGTCGTTGGGGTCAACACGGCAGCCGGTCTGCGCTAACGTGAAGGGTCTAATCGTAGTCAGGAGAGAAACATTGCTGCCGGGAAGGACGTCGACGGCGGCTAGCGAGTCAGGCCAAGCTCCGGCGGCGAAGGATAGAATAATGAAATGGAAAGACATTCAAAAAAGCCGAAAGGTGTTAAATCGCAAAGGCAGGAAAAGAAGGAATCGCATGAAGGCCTCCGGTGGGAAAGGGGGGCCTCCGAGAACGAATACCCGATAGAATGACGAACATTGAACTCACAAACTGCCGGGAGAGGCTTGGGTCCGCTGAGCAAATGGAACGACTTCCAAGACGCTGATTTGGAAGAAAAGAGCTTCCAGGGGGCCAGGTCCGATCTTAGGAGTAGCGCGAAAAATTCACTACCGAGATAAGGGAGACTAAGAGCCTCTGTTGGAAAAGAAAAGAATACTTCTTCGGAACGTCAGCTTGACAACGGTTCAGGACGGGGGAAAAGGGATGGTGTAAGAGGGGGATGAAGAAGGTTGAAAAAAAAGTTCGATCCAGACCAGTCGCGGACCATGAAAGCGGGCTGTTAGGGCTCACGGACGTGCCGCACATGTGACCGCTCTGCTTCATTCACGTCCGAGGAGAGGCAAGTCCGGGGATTAAAGTAGGGGCAAACTCAGGGCCTTCATCAAAAGAAGACCTCTCGCGAAAGACGCTAGAAGCAGTAAACTTCTCAATAGTAAGAGGAAATAACACGCATCCAACAGGAAACCCTACAGTTGGTTAGTCACGGAGGAGGAGGAAAATTCTGATTGAGATCAGGAGCTTCAAAGGCAAGCCTGAAATCATTCTGAAGGCCTCCGGGGGGGGAGTAGTGTATTGAGTCATACGGAGATAGGGGGGTAGGAGCTGAGGGGGAGACGGCTATAGGAGGCGCCGCTTGCGCGGACTCAGACCGCCTACGAGGTGGCTCGTATGAAAGGCAAGCGAAAACAAGAAATGAAAAAAATAACATTGTGATGGACTAATCGTGGGGGTCCGCATGAGCTGGGGCAACTTCAAACCGGCGAAAGTGGGAAAACATATCGGTTACACTAGAGCGGATCGTCGATCCTGGATCGGACATGTATAAGGCCGAATGGAGTACGTTGAAAAGAGGGGGTACGAACAAGAAACATGGGGTACAATACGCCCCTACAACTTTGACCACTGGAGGCCGCAGTGCATAGCAAGTATCACAGGGGGGACGTGCCTTGTAAGAAAGCGAACGCCACAGAAACTGGCCAGCAGGGGAGTTTCTCCTTTGTCCGCTCTGGGCCTGCCCAGTCGAGTCGAATTTATCCTGGCAGATCTGAAGAGCAGGGGAGACGAGATCTCGAATGCGGGAGGGAAGTCGGGAGTTTTTGGCAG
>Ga0179591_1382854_pt1 | contig 11952 bp, 11 predicted proteins | sample CZOMad2_1_08_16f_FD_182891 | JGI IMG/M metagenome (GOLD analysis project Ga0179591, IMG submission 182891) | Vadose zone soil fungal communities from Angelo Coast Range Reserve, California, USA - CZOMad2_1_08_16fungal (PacBio error correction) | ecosystem: Environmental > Terrestrial > Soil >...
CGTACTCTACATATCGCCAAAAACAACCCCAGGGAGAATGGTTCCAGGCAGGGGGGTGAAGAGGCAAGTTCCTCTGATCGGCGATTGCTTTACAACTGACCCAGCCGCATTACCATTGATCTAGACGCTCCGAACTCCGGCGGGAGAAGGCAGAAGGTGCTCCAGAAGCCTATCGAGGGACGTAGGAGGGGGGAGAACGGTCAAATTCCCACGGGCAAACGGCCGATACGGCACGGTTAAAGTGGGTCCCGATGGTAACAGCACCGGAATGGACGAAGTCGTGAGTGCCAGCGCCTAGACGGGAAAAAAGCAGAAAAGAAGGCGGTTTGTTGCGAGATCAATATGAGTCAAAGAAAAAGTCCGGGAGCGCCCAGCTGCACACGCAAAAATGGAGGATGGCATAAAGAACGATGCCGGGGATGAAAGAAAAACCGGAACGAGGGGATGAACAGGGAATGGTGGGGAAAAAAGCTCATGGAAAGTTTAAAAGAATGATTCCTATCACGACGAGAAGAATGAATGGCGCGGCATGCACGCATACGCTCCTGGGGGGGAAGCTCTAACGGCGGGGCGCAGAAGGAAAGGAACGGCGCTCCACTCGCAAGTTGAAAAAAAATACGGAGAAAAGAGCCAGAGCACTCAAGTCGCCCTTTAGACCATGCGCCGGGGGAAACGCGAAAAACAGGGGAGTGGTCAGAGTAGAAGGTGGCACGAAGGCATGGAAAGAAAAAAAGGGGGGGGTTTGGGCGTACGCAGGGACAAGCCGCGGGATTCGGACGCTGCCAAAAACAACGCAAGGAAAGTCATACAAAGCGCCAGGGGGGGGGGAGTCTCAGGAGGCTCCTTCACCTGTAGCGCCGCGCCCGATTGTCGAAAGACCGGACACAAGGCCCCGTCGAATTAACTTCGAAAAGGCTTCGCAATAACGGCCGGACTAGGGGAACTGAGGAGACCAAGTGAAGGGCGGGGAGGGACAGGGAGTGGAATCCGGTGGCCGCAAGTTCCTCCCTGTTTTCAGGGCGATAAACGACTGGGAGAGCTGACGCACGGGGGAAAAAACGTGATTTTCCGTCCGAGAGAGATCGCTTCGATTCTTTCCCGTGGAATCAAAGAAAAAAAATAAGGGCAAGCGTGGCAAGATTCGTCATAGGAAGTGATCTAAGAAGAAGGTGGGCAATTTTGAACCGCAAAAGGGAACCCGCAGTGCTCGTATAGACTTGTGGTCCGCTTGGACCCGCAAAGGGCGATTTGAATAGAGACTCGCACCAGAGCACATTGCCGGTTCAAAAGGGGTGATTGCCAGCGATGACATTTCTCGGAGAGAGCGTATCGGTTCCAACGTCGATGAAACGGACACAACTCCCTCGAAGGGAATCGCGCGGCATAAGAATCAACAAGGAAGGGCACCCGAACGTAAACTAGAGAGAGGAAGTTCAATCACCGGCATACAGGAACGAGGGGGGGTGGTGCTCGAAGAGCTGGGCGATAACGAACTCCATCACTCATTGACGGCGGTGCGAAGGGACGTGGTGGTAGTAAACAGGGAAAAGGACAAAAGAAGGGAACTCGTACAAGACCCCGACTTTTTCAACCCACAACGGAAAATTGACTCTACGATCAAAAAGTGGGAGTACAAGGCGGGGGGAACCGCAGAACCGGTTCGGAAAAGCGAACGCGTAGGTACGAGATTCAAAAAACACAAAAAAAGAGAAAGAAGGACCCCCTTTCGGGGGTCAAATTCGCGGGGGTTTTTTGGGGGTTTTGTTTGGGTTTGGAATAGCCGGAAGGAAAAAGAAATTCGGGGGGGAGGGGAAAAGGGCAACAGAGCAAGGCGTGATGGAATTTGTAGGGAGTTCCGGAGGTTTGGGAAAAACGGGGTGTGCGCGGGTCCTGGCGGACTATATAAACCGGATATAGAACCGCCGTCTTCAGATGTATTCCGGAACAGGGGAACAGGGCGAGGCATTCACAAGCCCAACTCGCCTGTCCGCGGTTGCCATCCCCAAAGAAGAGGGGACCGGGAGGAGAGACTCCATCAGAAAAAGGTTGGGGGGGAAAAGATTATTTCTTTCGGAGTGGGGGACTCGAGAGCGGAACCCAATAGAACATCTTCTTGAAAAACGGAAGGGAGAGGGGAAAGGAAATCACCAACCAGTAACTCGTCAATTGGCAGGGACCTGCCCAAATCGCCACTTTTGAGCGACCACGAGAGCCACGTAAGCCTCCCTGCCGGCGTAAAATGATCCCAAAGGCGCTTAAAAATGATGCGAAGACCTGCATGACCGAGATTGAAAGGGGGTATCCACAAGAATGGCAAAACACCGGCTGGCAGGGGCTCAAAAAACGAGAAATCACCGTTAAGGGAGGCGAATCAGCGCGGTCCCACAGTCATGGGGTTTGAACCTTAAACCGACTTGCTGCACCTCGGTCAGGACAACAATCCCCAAAGGCCCGCCGACTTGGTAGGACGGTGACGAATCCTGCGGTGAGGGGGGCGACTTGGGCGAACCGAATACGAAACGGGACCGCGGGGCGGGAGCTTTCAGAGAACAAATCGGCGCGGGCATAGGCAGTGCCCGGGAGCCCGCAGCCGAAAAGCGCCCAGAGAGCGTGTTGAGATAGGATCCGCGCGCGAAGTGGCTGGGAGAGGAAGGAAGCTCGGCTTGGTGCAGAAAAAAGCCAAATATCACCCTGGAGAAGATGATTCCATGCCCAATGCCGTGAAAGAGGGAGAAAAGGACCTGCAGTTCACAGCAAGCAAGGAGCGGCTTAACCTACCGGTTGGTGCTTTCGGATCAAGTTACGGGATTTGTAAGTGGCGGACGGTGGAGCCCCGGGGGTAACTGGCATGCTACCAACAGCGAGAGATGAGAGCAAACGGGAGCGTAAGAGCACCGCGCGCAAGGGGCCAAGCTCCCTCGCCGGATTAAGAATCAAAGTACAGGGGGGGACGCATTTCTGGTCCTGGTCCACAAATTATGGCCAGGGAAAAAAAAACCCGAAAGCCGTCAGGGTTTGTTCTAGACCAAAAATGCATCGCTAACAAAGGCACTATTCCAAAATGTGAGTGCAGCTGTGCCGCATCCGAGGACTTTTTCGGGGGGTCCACTAGTAGGCAACACAAAACAGCCAGGGTCCGTGATTGGCGGAATAGGAGGGGAACCTCAATGACCGGGCTCATGCCTGAGAATGTCATCACCTCGGGGGCCCGTGCACCGAGACGCGGCCGAGCAGGCCAGTTACGCCGATCGATCCAACTGCGACGTTAAGGAGAGAAGGGGGAAAGAAACGAACCCGCGCGGTAAGGAAAAAGATCGATGAACTAGCCGGCTGGACCAGACCTACTCTCGAGGAAATCCTACTGGAAGGGGACGTCGGGAAAAACTGGAACCAGACCCACGGGGTGGGGGGGGGGAAGAGAACAGTAGTAAGCGAAGACAAGGAGGAAGGAGAAGAAAGAGATCATATGCGAATCCACACCCGGCAATTCGATGTTACAGTCAGGTTGGGGCAAGAATCGCATTAGGAGTGCAATTCGCTATGTCTTTCTCTGGGGACAAAAAGCATATTTCACCTGGACGACGCTTCGAAACTCGCTGGGCGGGAAGGTCTCAATACTGCGAAAAAAAAACGAACGGTCCGCAGGTTGGGTTCACCGAGCGGAGCGGCGTTGCCTCGACCTATAGAGCGTACTTTTTTGCACCTGAGAAAGAGAGGGAATTCGCACCGGTGACCAGTCCCCTTCGTGGTGGGAACCGAGCCGCTCCCCCGAAAGGAACGGCGGGTGGGGGGATATCAGTGGATGTATGAAAGTTCCGGATTCCGCCAAGGAAACACGACACGCATGGAAGAAAGTGCAAGGAGCCCGATTCTAAACCCTGACTGCCGGCAGAAGCGCACTTTGGGAAAGACACATGGAAATGACATCAGAAAAGCTAGGATTTGAGGTCAAGGAGGCCGGGGGAGGAAGATTGAACAGAGCGGGACATACGGAAGTGTGTCTCGTTCTGCTCGGGGGCAGAAGGCGTTTTGTCAACACGGATAGAACCAGGCGAATAAATCCGTACGACGGTGACCGAAACAACGGTAGTCTTTTATCACCTTCGTGAGAAGGGGCCAAACGAACGGGCATCAAAAAATTCAGGGTGCACGGATAATAAATCAGTCTCCGATGGATTGGTGTCGACGGGGGAAACATTCCTGGGCGAATACGCTCAAAAAAACGCTGCAGATATAGCTATAGAAAAAGCAAGCGGGGTTGAAGGAACGGAAGGGCGCTCGGCAACCTTCGGGGAAGCGCAAAAGGGAAAACCTCGCCGCCGGCCTTCAGAGACAGGTTCCGAGAGAAGACGCAAAATAACCAAGTCTGGAATTGGGGGGGGAAAAAAATACCGTATTACCAGAAAATACGGTTGCCCGAAGGAGCGGCCGCAAGTTCCGACCGTGCAGGTGATGAACCGACGAGGCCGACCTGATGGACAGAAGGTAGAAAAGTGTCGTGGGGACGAAAGCCGGGAAAATAGTGCGTATGGAACACCAAGAAGGGCAGACGGGGCGTGAAGTCATCCAAGAAAAGGATTCGGAGTTGGGGAAAGTTGGGCCTGGCCTGACCAGGGAGATAGTGTGGTCCGCTCCAGGTCAAAGTTAGGGTTGCGGGAAACGCAACAAGCACAAGGGGAAGAGTACTGGTGGTGAGCCAACCCCTTACCCGACAGTTTCCTCCCGGGAGATGTTCGGATATGGGTTCCCTCCGTGATGAGTCCAAAAACTCCCGAAAAAAAAATCGCGTACACACTAAGGACACCCGGACGGCTCACGTCATGTCCTACGCCTACGTAGCTGTGACAAAGCAACAGCGAAATGGTTCCGGTGGAATGAAAGTGAGGGCAGAACTTGTTACCAGACGATACACTTCAGGACGGGGGTTTCCTAAAGAGGGTGTAAAAAGCAGCCCGGCGGCACAAAGCAACTCGTAACTACAAGGAGAACATCACGAGAGTTTCCCCACAAAGGATCCGCCAAGACTTTCTGAGGAAACAGTTTCAGCCATAAAAAAGGCAAAACGTCTGACTCAGACACGGTTCGGTGAAAGTACCGCCGATGTACACGAGGAGAAATCACAACCACGTAGGATGGAGAGAAAGGGGATCTCAAATGTCGACCTTGTCCCACGAACCGTCGGAGGCAAAGAGCGCCTTGTACTCGGCCGTGAAAGAGGGAAGGCAAGGGGGTGGAAGGAGGGGGGGGCACTCGGGAGTGTCAAATGGAAGGATGTTTGCCTGTCGTCCTGGTGCACGTACCACCACAAAGCCATGCCGTAAAGAAACCGTCAAAGTCACTAGTTAGAGGCAGGAAAAGGGAGGTGAAGTCACGTTAAACGCCCACAAACTCGCGCGAGGTTTGTTCCATCAAAAATAATCCGCCAGTAGACTCCGAGCCCGTCCGGGTGTGGGAAATCGGTGCCGAGAGAATGTCGGGAGTGTGTCCGACGTTGGGGAAAAATGAACTACGAACATCTTCTTCGAAAACGGAATGTCGCAGGCAATGGCACCACCTGAACTGCGCAAGGGGCTCGGGGCGGTGACTCGCCTTCAACGGACCTGGGAACGAATCGAGGAAAAAAAAAGAAACTCGGGCCCGGGCGGATAAATACCAAAAGGTCCAACTGGCGCTCCCTCCTTGCAATGGGGAATTCACGCAGCGGCTTCAGCTCAAAAAGACCGTCGGGGGGCCAGGAAGAAAACCGGTCCAGGGGTGATAAAAACCATTTCTAGTAAACTCCAACCAATAACCGGGAGTAACTGGGAGGCCACCTCACGAGGGAAGGACAGGAACCCTGGAGCTTGAGAGAAGGAAGAGCCCAGAGGGAAATTTGCGGTCCCGATCTCGAACCGTTAAATATTAAAAAGGGGGACGGCGGGGAAGGCGAGGCGACAAAGGGGAAACCAAGATAGTCGGCAGATAAAATGACTTCCAAAAAGAGGTTATATCGCGGAGGTCCAGCGGGCTGCTGTGCAAGCGACCAGGGACGGAAGGGTCGTTATGGCCCACTGTCAAAACACAAAACACTTCAACCATGATTCTTCGAGGCGTTATATTCCAACTTCCCGTTCGGAAAAAAAGGAAAAGAAAAAGGTGATAACTTACTTGATGCTGCTGAACGGAGCACCGTCGTACGATAGTTGAAGTGGGCAGCGGGAAAGGGTTCCGCGCACACAGAAGCAGAATTAGAGCTACAAAGACGTAATGCGGGGAGGAAAGGCTCCGCGGCCATTGTTCAATATTCTTAGAAAAACCCACGTAGAGGAAACATCAAAGTCTGAAATTGAGGATCCCATGTGTCTTGGTCAAAAAGAGGCCATGTCGCCAGCTCCGCGACGGCGGCCGTCAGGTTGTCTGTCAGATTAAGTCCTCTATAGGGACTCTCCGTCTGTCGAAGCTGCGCATTCCTCCGATGACTTACCATGGGACATCCACTTTTGTAACGCAACACCGAATGTGAGGGGGAAAATGGGGGCCTCACGAAGTCTGATTTGTCAGCAACCTCGGGACGAAACCGAACAGCGCAGGGAAGGCCAAAGCGGCCTCGAGCTGTAGCCAGAATAGTCCCCCCACGTTAGGATAGAATAGTCTGGAACCAAAAGTCGCCAGCGCGGAGGGTAAAGGGGCGTCGAATGCACGGGAATCTGCCGGATGGTAAAACTAAGGAGCCTGACAAAAATCGCCGAGAGCAGAAACCACCTAAGTAACCATGCAGCCGGCCGGTTTTGGGAATATGGATCGAGCGAAAGGATCTAAAAAACGATGAGGGGTGAGAACATAGAATACTCAGGCGCAAACACCCGAGGGAATATTGTTTCCAAAAAGCGCATACAGTCGAGTCGGAGAATGGCGAAGTAGCTGGCGAAGTGGAAATAGAAAAGCAGTTCCCAAGGTACTCGCTTCGGAAAAAAGCGACGTCAACCAGACTACGACTATAACGTCAAAAAATTTGGGGGGACGAGCGATAGTCGAACAAGCCTCAACGGCCGATACGGCGCGGAAGATGAAAAAGAAAGAAAGAGAGGGCTGACATTAACAGCCTTACCAGACGTGAGTGCCCCTGGGCGAGAAAAGCCAACAGAATTTTGGTGCGGATCATAAGTGTATGTCATCTCTGATGCGCGCAAAACAGATGGAAGAGATTAGAGGGAGCGATGCCGAGAACCGACGCACGAGCAATGGAAGAAGGAAAATAAATTTTGTGCAGAACATGGGACGGGTCCAAAATGGGGAGATTTTGATGTTCATACCTAGGAGAAGTTAACACTGTCGGGCGGAATCACGACCTTTAAAAAACACTTGTGGTCAGCTCGTGGCCCGGCCGTGGGCGCATAAGCCAGGGGAACACGCCCCCGTCCCGCAAAGAGCTAAAGAAAAAAGGGATCCGAAAGCCAGCGGGTCGGTAAGCCGTCTAGAACATGCTTTAACGGGTGCCTGCGACAGAGGGGGGAAAGGAACGAAATCGGCCTTGCACGGAAGAATCATTGTCTCCGGATGTTTGGTTTGCGACTCAAGGGGACAAACAACGGACCTCCTAGACGCTGACCCGAAAAAGAAGTCAGAGCAACGCTCTATGGGGAATTTCGGCGGAAAAAGCGAAGGGCCTGCGACTCGCCCGATTTGTCGACGCCGGCCACGCCGGCACCAAACGATACCGGGTCGAGACGGAAAGTCCGCAAACAAACAGTACAAAAAAACTTATAAAGAGGCAAAGGCCATATGGGGCCCTTCCCGAGGAAGGCAAGTTCCTCCCGGTTGGGTTGAGCAATATGCAAGGACTGTAATACGCGCTGAGTCGCACCGCCCCGAATGTGGGGAGGGAAAGGCGTGCAAGGGGGAGTTGACCTAGGCTTCGTGTAAACAATAGGGACCGCGATGCAGGCTTGGAGGGAAGCGGCCCTTGGGATGAAGGTTACTCCCGTGCCTACAGATCGACGTGGGGTTGATAGGACTCAAGGGGGTCGCTTTCCATATCAAAAGGCGATTTGAGGGGAGACCTAAAAAGGAAAAAGACGACGTTCAAGGGGTTCTTGACCCGCCTACAATTTTTTCATCACGAAATGGCAGAAGGTTCGTAAAAAGCCGGGCTCAAGGACGTCGATGATAAACAAAACTCCCAAGAAAGATCGGAGACCTCGAAAGTGAAAAAGGACTGCTCCGGAAGAAAGAAGATGGTATGGGACTTGCAATAAAGCATACAGGCAGGTTGGTCAGCGGTGAATGACCGTTACGCTAAGTACATGGGGTAAACCACATCACTCAACGTGCAGGAACGGGTGGGAGAAGGATGGCCGTGTGGGGGATAGAAAGACCGAAACCGAAAACAAGGGAAAATCCGAACCAAGGAACAAATCCGCCCTATTGCACCCCCACTTCACTCCAATTGATACAGAGGCAACCGTTTCGGCCGTAAGAAGCGACGTCTGGCGCAAGAACACGGGAAATGGAACAAGTCGACACTCTTAGGGGCGATCTCAGGAACACAACAACAGAGGAGTGTGAAAGAGAGATCCTCGGACTACGCGTGTCGGTGTTGAAACCGTTTTGAAAAAAGTGAGAACGTCGCCGGCGGCCACGGGTCATCGAAAGTCAAGTGGATTGAGGGACGTTGTGGGGGGTTCGGAGACGTCGGCGTTAAGGGCAGGAAAGGGGCGGGAGGGGCTTGGCCGCGGGTCATGCGGGCCGATATACCACCACCCAGCGAAAAACCCCCAAAAAAAACCCGAATCAACAAGGAGTGATTATTCGAACAGCGCCAGACGACATTTGACAAGTCCCGAGAAAAAGCCCACAACAGGGGGAGATGGCACTACATCGATTAGCGTAGACGGGACGTCCCGTTGGATTCGATCCGCAAGTCTTTCTTCGGGAGTTGGGGATCATCGACAGTTTGGGGGCGAAGAAGAGGAAAAGGTCTCAGAAACTGAAGAAGGTCCAATAAATCACAAAGACCTGAAAGAGGGCAATGGCGGCGGTGCATCGCCGTCACGCCCTTGTAGGGAAGACCACGAGTCCGGTTCACCACTTAGAGAGTAAGAAAACAGGAACTAAGAAGAGAAAAAATCTCAGAGCGAAGACCTGCACCTGCCGGCTGCCCTTATTGGCCAAAGAACTCGAATGGACCTGGGAGGGATCGCCACCGAAACAAAGAAAGGGGCGTGGAAAAAATGGGGGTCCATTCCGTGCATGAAACAGTCTTGGGGGGTCCACCCTGAACAGAAGGAGAACTGACGGCCCACGCTCAAGTCGACTCAAGGACCTGATGAAAAACGCAGGAGGGGTCGGCGAAATATCCTGCAAAGGTGATTTGGGGGGGAAGCCCTTTTCAGAAACTATAATTGAACGTGCCGGGGCTGCTATTAAAAATCGGGCGCGGCCCCAGGAAAGTAGCAGCCGCGATTGTTCCACACCAGAAGTTGATAGAATCGAAAAAACAATTGCGGCGGTGGGCAGATCGCCCAGGGGAATGCATGCCGGAGGGGGCTTGTCAAAAGTTCAAAAAAAAGAAAGGCCTCGGAGACGAGGGGATCTTCCGTTTAAAGGAAATATATTTCAAGTCCCCGTGTCGCCGGTGGCATAGGGGGGGGGGGGGGGCGCAACGAGTAAGAGGCCTTACAAGACGTGGAGCTTGGATCACCGGGTACGTGTGTAATTTGCGTCGGGGACGAGAATGGCTAGGATTACAGATTAGCGCATGTTGAGAAGTGCAGGGCAAGAGAAGCAGCCATGTTCAGTCTCCAAAAAAAAAACCACTTTTAGGAAGAAGACATTTGAGCCCCATGGTCTGGGAAATATTGTCCTTGAAACCAGCCCGGCTGCTCGGTCAGGGTCTCCAATCGGAGGAGCGACCGCTATAATGCCGCCCTTACAAAGGCGGGTCGTGCAGCAAGCGAACAAAAAGAAGTTTAAAAGAGAACTTCGGACGCAAACAACCATGCGGGGACACATAGGGCTGGCATACGAGATGGCTCGAAGGTGCCCGGTACAGGGATGCAATCGGGTAACCGGCGTACTACTCAAGTGGGGCCTCGAGCAGGGAGACAGGATCGCTCAGCACCTGCGAAGTAGCGATAAGCAGCTGGGAACCGTAGGACACTCCCGCGAAGCGTAAAGATCAAACTCTGCTGCCCTGGACCACACAAGAAGCCTAATCCGAGGGGCGATTCTTGAAAAACCAATGGAACCATTCGAGCAAGAAGGGTTTTGGGCGGAATAGGCAAGAAGAAGACCTCGAAACAACACAACGGGTTAACATATATAAGAGGCTAACTGGAACCCAAAACACCCGCAGGGGGAGGAAGGTTAAAAGGTTGGTTTCAAGAAGAAGTCCGGATGAAGAAGGGAAAATAGGGGGCTTTCCCATCCGGCACAAAAGGATCTCTACGCTGCCCGCGCGGTCGAATACAGAAGGTTCGCAGAAGCGTATCTAGGAGCGTGGGACGAATCGAGAAGTCACACGGGCAGCTAAAGGAAAAGGAAGTCGCGTTGTACGGTGAACGGGCGGACAGTCCCTCGTGAGTAAATATCTCGCCCTAGCCAATCACGAAAGCGTGGTGTGTGCGAGAAGGAAAGTGGAGTCCCGGAACGTCCTCGGAAGAAACCAAAAAAGCAAAGGGGCATTATAGAGGAGCGAGCCTTAAAACGGAAAAAACCCTGAAGAAGAGAAGCGGTAAGCTGGGCGCAAGGGACAAGATTGGGAAAAGGGAGGGAAAGAGAACTTTCGCTTTGCGAAAAAAAACCGTGTAAGAACATGCTCTTGTGGAACGCTCAAGAAGTGGTTCACTCATAGTCTGATACTGGGGGCGCAATAATGACAAGTCACGGCGATGAAACCGTCCGCAAGCCTTACAAATCCTTAGAATATACAGCCGCTCAATCGGGGAGACGCTTCAAAGCGTTGTAGAAGGGGCCAGTCCGGGAAGGGTCCTTGGGAAATGGGGGAAGATCAATTCATTCGAGTGAATTTTTTGTGTCGAAGGGGGACAAGACACGGCAAAAATTCCGGCGAGATTAACCAAGAAGCACGCTGAGATACAATAGGAAAAACGCTCTCTGGGTTAATGCTTGAAAAAGGGGCTGAACTGCGAACGGGCTTAAAAAGAGAGGCCACGGACCCGTTCACGATTCCGAAGCCGGGCAAAACCGCAATCCACCCGAGGAGTCTCAGCAGTCGCGACCAAGGGGCAGGGACACTGGCCCCAGGGATTGACTTCGAAAGGTGCCGCAACGGTTTTCATTGGATCGTAGCCTACTGGGTGGCGCCTGATTCGCAAAAAACGGTGAGTCGGCCGAAAGCGAATCAGGGGTCGAGTCTAAACGTGAATAACAAAACTAAAGAAAAGCCGGAGCAATGACTCGCCAGTGATGTTGACGGGGGATCAATTGCGACGGCCTACCCAGTGGATGAAGAGACGGGAAGAAGGTGAAAAAGCTTGAACAGAGCACAAAGGCGATTAAGAGGGACCGCACCCGAGCACATGCCATCAAGGGGGATGGCCGGAGGAAAACGACATTCCTTTTTCTAAGCAAGAGATGTGACGTAACCTTGGGGGTCAGTCCTCCGGAGATGTCCGACACAATCCGAAAGAAAGAGGCAAGAGAATTCAACCCGGAGGGCTACATGCGAGTCGAGAGGATAGAATCGGGACGGGGGCAAATCACCCGCAACGAGTTGGGGGGCTCGGGAAGGAATGACGCAGATCTTGGGTCCGATATACTCACGGCAGAGGCGAGAGCTGGCCGGGTGGTGCGTCCCGCAACAGGCCCGCAGAGAGAAAACAACGAGACAAAGCCACACTCCACGCTTTGTGGTCAAACCCACAACGCTTCACTCCAAGTCTACGATGCAAACTTACGGCAAGGTACAGGCGACGTCTGTGGAAGAACGGGGGGAGGGACATCTACACGAGG
>Ga0179591_1341841_pt1 | contig 11951 bp, 13 predicted proteins | sample CZOMad2_1_08_16f_FD_182891 | JGI IMG/M metagenome (GOLD analysis project Ga0179591, IMG submission 182891) | Vadose zone soil fungal communities from Angelo Coast Range Reserve, California, USA - CZOMad2_1_08_16fungal (PacBio error correction) | ecosystem: Environmental > Terrestrial > Soil >...
ATTCATCTCTCAAAACCAACAAAAGTGGGTTAAATATGGTCGGCCTTGTGTAGTGTGGGGTCAGGAGGTGGACGAAGTAGATGGACGAGAGAAGTGAGTAATGCACCAATAATACGCCGAATAACAAACGAGATCTGACGGAGAGACTTTTACGTGCGACACCCAAGAGGTAAGCTCTGGACCATTTGAGAAGAGTAGGAGAGAGGAATCGTTCAACCTACAAGCAAGTGATCTCCTGTCCAAGAAGCGGTATAAGGACATCCAGGGGGGGATCGGTTGGGGTGGAAAACCAGGTGGAAGAGGTAGAAGGGACGAGGGGAAGAATATGGAAAAGGGGTCCGGCAAATTGCATCGTTCGAGAAGAATTACGAACGCAATCTCTAGAAAGGCTCGTATTATGGTAATCTAAACGTATTCAGGTGGGACGTTCTACGGCGGAGAACCCCGTTAGGAGGCTGTCAGAAGTTCCGAGTAGACCACCGTAAAAGAACATAGAGACAAAATCGCTTGGTGCCTCATGAGGGAAGGGATTACACGGAGGGAATTAAATAAGTCTTCTTAAGGGATCAAACGAAAGATAGGGCACAACTGTTTGCCACGCATAAGGTTAACTCCATGACGGGAAAAAGTCATCCTCAGACAGACGCGATGAAAAAAGGGTAACATACACTGAGAGGGGAAGAACCTCCAGGCAAAAAAAAAACTCAACTAAAAGAGAAAAAGAAAGGAACGGGGTGCTGCGGTTGGGGATGTTTTCGGTCGGAGCGTTAAGTAACAGTTTAGCCAGCATTTTAGAACAGTTGAGAAGAGGTAGAGGAAGAGATACCTGCCGGGCTGGAGACGATAGAAAAAAAGCCGCGTCGACTAGGGGAAAAATCATCTTCAGACAAAACGATTGTAAAAAAGACGTGAGATAAGGGGAGAAGGGGGCTCAAAGAAAGAACCGCGGGAAAAAATGAGAGAAAGGGAGAAAAAAAGGGGGACGTTACGCACGGGAAAACCGGACGAAACGGGACAGGGGTTTCGCAAGCGACAACTTAAGGGAAAGAACAAAACACGCAGATGAATCATCATCCTCGGAGAATCGCGTGGGCGGGCAGGGCCAAGTAGGGGGCGAACGATGGAGGGGCAGAACGGGCGGAACTGCAAGGCTCTATGGGGGGGGGAAAAGAAAGGTTGAGTCGAACGTCGGGGACGACGAGCCAAGTGGGCCGGGGGCAGCGACGGCTACGACCCTTCGAAGAAGGAGGCGGCACATAAAGAAACTCGGATGAAAGGGAACAACTAAGAGTGGACGCGTGAACAGCGATAGGGGAACGGTGATACGCGTGTCATGGGAGACAACGGATTTTTCTAGGCTTGGGAAAATCACGATAAGATATTCAGGGGGGGGGACAATTGAATGAAGTACAAAAACGAAAAAAGAAGGCGGTTCAAAACTATCTTCTGGGAAGGTTCATTGATCTTTGGTATGGTCCAAAAAACATTACACAGGGGGGAGGGGGGAAAAGGAAGATAGGGAAGAAAGAAGGAGGCAACCGGCCGCAGCTTCACTAATCAGGTTCTTAGAAACGTCGCGCTCATGGGGGGGCATTGATCGAGGAAGCACAGCTGGGCGGGAGAAGAAGCATAAAAAACCACGGTCCAAGTTTTTGTTGGAGGAAAGACTGACAGAGCGAGAACAACCGGAAAGGAAAAACTTATTAGTTGAGAACCAAAAGAAACGATGAGGGTCTCTCGATGAGCCGCAAAAATAAAACGGTTGCTGCAGAGAAAAGCCCCCAACAAGATGGAGACATCAAACACTAGAAAAAAAGAACGAGGAAGGGGGACCACGGTAAGAAAAAGGAAGTTTCGACTGACACACGGCAAAGTCGTTAAGTTTTTACATCCACAAGAGAAAGCGACCAAAGAATATCAGAGGGACCTAATGTGTTACGAAAGGGTGGGAACTGCTCCACGAGAAAATGAAGAAGGATAGACAACGTGAACATCAAAAGGAAGGAGACCAAGAAGGGCCGTCGTCTCACCCATGCTTTGTGACAGTTAGAAAGGAACTAGTAGGAAAGAGGACGATATAGAGAAAATATCACTGGTGGGAGGGTGTATAAGCTCGCACGTGGATTATGAAAAGACATCACTTTGAGAGCTGAAAAGGGAACCGACGTAGAACCCTTTATTGCAGCCAAAAGAGACGTGCAGATGGACCTGAAAACCGGCTACCTCATGTGAAACTGCGATAACGTGGCAGCCTTACCTCGAACGAAAAGGGAGAGGGATGATAAATCCCATAGCGGCCAGGGTGTCTCTGCTGCTCAGGAAGTGAATCGGGGTACGAGAATCCACCTTCCGGGGAAGGAGGAAAGGGCTGGTTGTAAAACCGAAGGCCTGTAGTCTAAAGGGCAATTGGGTAAAGGGGCTGCGGGAGGTAGATAAGTCGTGAGCCAAAGCTTATCGAGCGCCACGGAAAGAGGAATTCGGTCCGAATGAAGTGTCGATCGCATCGACCGGTCTTCGGGGACTACTGAGTAATCAGAGGGGGCCGGACGGGGGCAGTAACAAGCCAAGGCCAACAACAATGCAGGCTGAACGCATGCAGAACTCAAGGGCTACTCGAAAACGCGCAAAAGGGTTCACGGTGAAACCTTGGAAAATTAGGCGAGAGAGGATGCTCTAATGGTAAAAAATAGTTCCGAATGACTAATTGTTAAGAAAGACATCGAGGTGGCTATTAAAGTTTAGGGAACGGGACATGCACCCTGAGGCGGTCGGCATAACGAAACAGGTAGTGGAGGTGAAAGCAAGGCAGAGTCGATCGTAGCGGAAAGGGTCTGTAGAATCATTAATGGGGTGAGGCGGCAAGGCGGCACCGCTAGGGCGCTCTCTCACTGTGGTGAGGAATAGACATCTATGTGGAAGACGGAGAATCTGCTAGGAAGGTTTTTGGCTCCTGTTTGGGACGGGCCAAAAAAGGACCGCATATCGGGGACGGCCCTACAATGCGAAAAAAGGAAGTCTTCGAGGAGGGTCGAAGAAAAAAAGGAGGGAAATTGGGACGCCCTCCGTCTGAAAACGGATACCCGGAAAAATGCCAAAAACCTGTGGCCACTAAAAACTCAAAAACAACCGTGCTTGGGGACAAGATCCGAGCTGGCCTCTGACAGAAGCGCCTTCTTTCTCTTCGAGAAACGTCAACGGGGGGGGAAGAGCGAAAAATGGGAGGAAAAGTAAAGCTGGTGCGCAAGAGAGGGAGCGACACTTCAGTTAGAACAGAGAGGGAGGGGATCGGGGGGCGGTATTTGACGCAAGGGCAAGCTACTCACGGAAAAAAGTCAAAGTCCCGGGAAATATTCTCAGCAAAACCCCCACGCACCCAAGCAGAAAAATTGACATCGATAAACACAAAAGAAGAAAGTAGGCCTTTTTGGATGGAGGCGGATGGGTTTCCAGAAGGGATGACGAGAAGAAGCTGCAGAAAAGGCCTCGCTCTCGCTATAAAAGGACCGGGAGGGGGACGTATCCGATGAGCAGAAAGGTTGCCCGGACCATCTTAGAGTAAGCCGAGTTGAAGTATGTAGGAGGGCTATCGCACGCAAGGCCGAAGCGTCTCCTTGCCTGGGACAGAGGATCAAAAAAAAACCCGGGGTTTTTAGGATTGGACAAGTTGGGGCAGGTGATCCTTCGGGGGAAGAGGAAAAAAGGTCCTACGGCCGCACTGAAAAAAAAAATCTAGGTCTAGGAGAGGGGAACTCGCTCAAAGTGCGCGGATAGTGTATAGCTCAAATCGGGAGGTGGGGTACCTGAGAAAAGCGCAACCACATGCAGAAAAGCAGTATCCAAAGACCGGAAGAACCGGTCTGCTCTCCACAGAGCTGTGCCATTAAACTGTTACAAGATGGGAATAAGAAAGGCTTAGACAGTCTCCGTCTAAGGCACCTCTATCTACAACAACTTTGTGCAGTGACGAAAAAAATCCAGATGTGAGAAACGAATTAAAGTAAAATAACCGGGGTATGGGGAATCTCATGTCGTCGAACAGAAGATGCGAGGGATCTCCATGGGTCCAGGCATCGCGTACAGAAACACGGGGCCCAGCGAACGGTTCGACAGGGAAAAAAAGGCGGTGCGTTTTCGAATCAAAGAGGAGTCCTGGAGGAAAAGTTAAACCTGAGGAGCGACGGGGATGGGGGGAAGTGCCGGTTTACGTAACAGGATGGAAAAACGCGTGGACCAAGGCCGAAGGAAAGTAGGCTAACACACGACAAATACGATGAAGCAATCGTGAAGAGAAAGGTGCGCACGAGTTGCGGGCTGGTGAAAGAAGAGGGGTAGCCAAATGATCTTTAGACGAACAAGAAACAATGGAGAGGAAAAAAACACACGACGGACACCGTTTGAGGCCTGGTATCAGTGTAATCTAAAGCAGGAACGGAGACTACACCCTAAGAAAGTGAGTCAGAGAAGCGAGAAAAGTCAGCAGTGAGATTGTCAGGTCGCCAAAAGAAGAGAGATCTTTAGCTCTTCTAGCGGACGTCTCATCTTTCAACGCACGTAAGGGGGGGTTCGTCATCGGGACGAAAAACCGAAAATGCCTTTGGAAGGATCAACACGTGACGGAAGAGAACTAAACCGAGGGGAGATAGCAGAAAGACACGTCTGGACGAAGGGCGAAAAGTGGTATCACGGCGGGACAATGTCAGGGAAACGAAGGGTGCGAAGGAATGGTGGAAATAATGGTCTAGGTCTAATGGGGTCGTGTTAACAAAAAAAGGGTCGAATACAATCGAGCAAGAGAGGATGACAGTGGTGTGGAGGGGTAGGGGAAAGACCGGAAAGGACGCAGGGGTAGGTATCACGTAAGAGAACGTTGCCTAGAGAGTACGCGAACGAGGGGGACGTCTCAATCGTCCGACGCTAAGAAGAAGGACGCAACTCTTCTTTCTGATAAAAAAGCAGAAAACGCCACGGAAGGGGGGGGTTGAAAAGAAGGGGAAGCTTCTCACAACACACTGAAAAGAGAAAAGGAAAACGTCTTTGGAGAAAGAACCAACCTGGAAGGGAGGGTATGAGGATGGCCGCCACAGAAGGTTGCGAGAAACGGAAAATTCGTCTGAGAAAGATTGGACTCCGAGAATCAAGAGTCCAGGGAGCTGGGGGCCAAGTGTCCTTGAGCTCAGTCGCTCCTGCACGACGTCGTTGTTACGGTGTGGCAAAAGAAAAATCGACCATGAGCGATCGAGTGAAGTGTGTATGCGAAGTAAGAAAATACAAAAAGGCCCAAGAATGACAAGGGGGGACCACAAGGAAGAAGGACGAAAAGAAAGTTCCTGTCTTGCTCACAATCGGTGTAAAAGCGTGATAAAACGAAAGTGAGTCGTCACTACAAGAGAGAGTAAGCGAACTGCTGTTTTATGGGTGAAAAAGGGGGAACAGGGCGTGGTCTGAAGCTCAAGAATCCTTAACTTTGACGTCTGGTCCGTGAATCGAACAAAAATGAAGGAAGACAGGTTTTGCGGGGGCAAAATGGAAAGGGGCCGCTACATCAAATCCCGGGGGGGGAAGGCCGCGGGCGCTTAAAATTCACCTTAACCAGCGAGGGTCGGACCATAGGAAGTCTGAGTGGTCCTTTATCTCGAAGGGTCAAAACACGAGCCACCTTATCAAGGCAAGAAAAAAGGAGGGTGACGTTCCAGTGTGTTAAAGTGACAGGTTGCGGAACAACAAAGGAAATGGAAATTCTTCTTCTCACAGCAGGGGGAGAAATGATCGTACTCGGGCCCCAAGGGAAGTCAAGTCTCGTCGATTAGGTCAAACGAGGGAGACCGCGTTCGGCTACGATCCCCTACAATGGGAAGGAGAGCAGAAAAGAAAAGCCAGCAAAACCGTCAGAAAGGCGGAGTAAAGAATGGCACCGTCTCAAAATCGAAAGGAGAAAAAAAAACGTTGTACAAGAACGGTACAGGAGAAGAGTTGGAGGCAGGTCGCGAACGAGGATGGTAAGCAGGAAGTGAAGGAGGGGACGCTAAGTTGTTGTCGACAAAAACTGGCAGAGCTAAAGGGTTCTGCCGTAAAAAAAATACGATTTTCTTCAGAAAGAAAAAAAAAAAAAAAAAAAAAAAAAAAAAAAAAAAAAAAAGAAAAAAAAAAAAAAAAAAAAAAGAAAAAAAAAAAAAAAAAAAAAAAAAAAAAAAAAAAAAAAAAAAAAAAAAAAAAAAAAAAAAAAAAGAAAGCAGGGGGGTGTGTTGGTGAAAGGGGAATGTGGGTATCTCAAGCTGAGGGGAGCGAGGGGAAGGTGTAAAGCGCATTGTCTTCATGGGGGGGGGGGGGGGCCCAAAAGTAAGCCTGAAATCCTCTTAAACTGGATTTTCTCGCTAGGATAGGAGGGGGGAAGATGGGGAAGGGGAAGAATGGGGTTTGCAATTGGGTGGGGAAAACCTTAACAAAAAAGAAGGCAGATTTATTCTATCCCAAGAGCTATAAAGTAGAGAAGAGCGCTAAGGCAGTGCCCGGGGGCAGTCCGTCTGCATTTAATCCGGCCAAAAGAAAAAAAAAGGTATAAGTACTTCCCAAAGGAACCATAAGAAAACTCCAAAAGGGACTGAGTACGATGGTTAAGAATACATCTCCTGTCTTTAGTCGAATGAGGGGAGATGCCTCACGCAAGAGAGGATACGATGGGGGATGACATTCTGCTACGTCACACGGTACGGGGGGCGGGGTGCATTATTTTCAACAAAAAAACAGGAGGAATCCCGAAGTCTGCAACATGAAGAATGACCCAAAAGACAAGAAAAAAAAAATGAGGACGAGATACAACCACAACGGATAGAGATTATAGTCAGGCTTGTTTCTTTGTTACGGATGGGGAAATGGCGGGAGGTTAGCTTTTCTCACGCATCCCGCGCAAAAACCCAAACAGACAAAACCCAAAACACAAAAAACACAAGAACCAGGAAAACCAAAAAAAGAAAAAAAAAAAAAAAAAAAAAAAAAAAAAACAACAAAAAAAACCCAACACCAAAACACCAAAAAAACAACCCAAAAAAAAACCCAAACCAAACCACCCCCCCAACCGAAAAAAAAAAACCCCCCCCCCAAAAAACAAACAACAAAAAACAACCACAAACCCAACCACACAAGGAAAAAAACAAAAAAAACCCAACGGGATAAACGGGAAGTCGGGGGAGTCAGAAGGTGTCTAATCGGAAGCAAACAAGGAACACTGCGCGGCCTCGTTTACCGGAGATGCTATAGCACAGAACAGGGAGATTGAGCTCGGGAAGTCTTTAAATCAAAACCGTTTGGGTTGGTGCCCCAGGTTGGAAAAAGAAAAGAGGGAGGGGTGTAGATAGCCAATTCCGGAAAGAAAGGAGTAACGATATGTCATAATCTAATGACACACAAAAGAGGAAGGACAGACGGATAGAGTAGGATAGCATGAAGTCGAAGAATGGCGGTTTTCGGGAAAAAAGGAAAACCCGTATCCGGCAAGGAATCGATCCCACCGTATACCTCAGTCAAGTCGACGCCAAATAGAGGGAAGAAGGACTGCGCTGAGGGAGACAAAGTCCAAGAGCCGAGAACAGGAAAAAAAATCGGGATCAGGCAACTTTTTTTCAAGAAGGAAAAGAAGAAGGGGATACCATTTACGGTAAAAGGGAAATACGAGAGGTGGAGAGGTAATACTGCAAGAAGAAGGGGCCTTACACCTCTATCTCTCCGAGAGCACTCAGTTGGCAAAAGGAACTCGGTGTTCGTGGTGGAAGAGTTAGAAAAAGGGTCCTGGTAATCCAGGGAATTAGTAGCGACGGGGGGTGCCGGGAGGAATTTGGGTGGTAATGTATATCCCTGAAAGGTGGAGATCCCACCCGTACGTCCGGAGAGCTGTGAAAACATGAGGACAGAGAGAAGAAAGAAATACGGTTCAGAGTAATCGCTCAACAGGGAGAAATGGGCGCACGAAGAGCAAGTCAGACGCACTCCCCAACTGGGGGGGGTGCTACCAAAACGAACGGAAAAGGAAAAAGCGGGAGCCGAGCAGGGTGGCTTTCTCGACGAACTGGAAAAAAGAACGACACCTCTCGAGCGAACAAGAAGAGAAAAAGCGTTCGATTGGGAAAAAAAAGACTGAGCGGGCAGACGATGAGGGGGAGACTTAACGGGAGAGGAAAGTCTTAAAGCTGCCGCACGATGAGAAAAGGGGGGTATCTTTTGAGAAAGAAACAAAAGGGCCATGTGCGCATAAAGAGAAAATCGCGGTTCGGAGAAAAAAGGGAAACCACCAGTATCTCCTTTTTAAACTCGGTCTTGACGCGGGGAGACAAAGGAAGAAACCGATCACTCTGACAACCGGAATGGGTAGGAAAAAGGCGGGTGTCGACGAAGGGAGGGTCAAAAACGGGGGTAGGTTCTGGGCAAGGGGGTTGCAGGGGGGGAACACACACTGTAGGAAAAGATGAAAGACGAATCTCAGTGACATGGTCTGGGGTCTGGTGGTTCGGGACCAAAAAACGTAACACCGTCAGGGGTTGAAGGGACGTGTGTCAGCAGAGCACCGGCAGGCAAGCGTACGCACGGAAGGCGGGAGGCGCTCGTAGCGCTCATGGGAAGGAGGGGGATCGACCGAAAGTCTTTCTACAAAGCAGACCGAAAAGGTCAAGGTTGGGTGTGTAAAGAAGAAGGAATCTGAGAGACAACAGACAACACGGTTATTATGACAATCTAGAAGGTGAGGCGTCATGATCAACCCAAACGCTGAAACGGGGCGACTCTTCTTTATGCCAAGAAAAGGGGAAAGGCAGGCCGGCAATGAGCTAGGAACCTCCGACAACACGTAAAAGTCGATACTCTTCGCCGGGGGGGTGGAAACCTGAAAAACAGAACGGAGAAGGACCCCCGGGCGTACGGTACGTTACAGGGGATACCAAACGTAAGAAGGAACATGTCAAGAAGATCTCTCCGATGGTGTAATGCGAACTGGGGAAACTGGGATAACTAAAGGGCCAGAACTCGACCAACGGGAAACCATCAAAGTCACATACAAGGCGTCTCACTCCCTTACGGGTCCCGCGGGGCCTGGGATCTTTCTTCCCTGAGGAAAACCAATTCAACAGGCTTGCTATCATGGGGTACTTGCCAGAGAATAGAGTGTCTGAAAGGCGCAAAGGCCTTTTCCTCATCGGGCGGAAACGACTTAAGCAACTTTCTTCACCGGCGGGAGGCAGAGGGAAGACTCTAGCAAGATTGGACCGGCAACCATTCTTCTCGCGAATAAAAGGGGAAACTGACCGCGGAACGAGGTTGGCAGGAGGGTTATTGTTAGGAGAGGAAAATCGCTTAAGGGGGTGAAAGGGGGAGAGCATTCTGTCATTGACTGGAAACAACGTTCGACGGTTCGCGAATCGGGGGTTCAGGTTACTGTTTTTCGAACGGGACTTCCGGGAATGGGAAGAGGAGGGGGCAGCTTCATTGGGAGAAGGGGCATCGCGGGAGGAGATAACAATTTATCAAACGGGGCAGACTCTGGAAAAAAACTCGTCATTCAGGAAGAGAAGGGTGTCGACAAATCGAGAAGGGGGTAAGGCGCTACTTAAAGTCAATCTTCCGGGATCTCCGTAAAAGAATACGATCCAAACCGTTATCCAGGCAAGGGGGAGGAAAACGGAGTGCACTGAAAGACTCGACACGACCAGCCGGGTCACGGAAGACAAAAAGGGGTGTTCAGTCTTCGAGGAAGAGGGGCTTACAGCAGGGCCGGGAATAAACGAAGGTGGGCACCAGGAGAACGAAAGAGGAATGATCCGACGCTGCTAAAGGTGGCGTACCGTCAGGAGCAACAAAACCGGAGAGGGCGTCAAGAAAAAACAATTGCTTCGCGTCAAAATCTATTTCCTCGGACGAGGGAAAGTCTGACATGTAAGCCCGATCGTTGGGAGAAGAAATCTTCGCAAGAGAGGGGGCGCATCAGATGACGGTCTACTGTTATGAGATGCCGGGGAGTAGCGAAATTTTTTTCAGAAGGGGACAACGGGGCTCCATCAAGGCGGGGGGAGGGAAGGAAGAAAAGCGAACGATCTGGAAAGGGAAAAAGTCGAGTACGCTTCTGCGAAAAGAGGTGAACGTTGCGTCCGGGCGCATTGGACACCTTCGATCGAATACCGGGGGGGAACGTGGGACCCCTTTTTAACAAAAAACTACTTCCAAAACCGGCTGGGAAGAAAGTTTCGCAATATCCGATCGACTGAGGGGGGCCATAGAAGGAGAGAAAAACTTCAGCGGCAGCACTAGGCTGACGATGGGGGAGAAAAGGGAATTCGAAAAACCGCGAGATCACGATCGTGTGCGAGGCGGCGGGATGGGGAAAAAAAAGATACTCACTGTCTCGCCTCCGAGGCGGAAAAAGACGCAGCCACCCACTACAAAAGGAAGAAGGCAACTCACAACAAAACGAGGGAAGGGTGAAGGTAATTTAGTGGTTGTATGCAGGAAGGTTGGCCGATTAGGGATTGTTGAGTAGCTTGAGGAGGGCCCTCGTCCTAAGAGAAAAGGAAGAGGGAGGGAATATCAGTTTCGAATTTGGAACACCTGTACTCAATAAGCGCGCCGGGGGAAACCTTGATACGAGGACGGCACCGACACGCGATCTCCTGGAAGAAAAAGGGAATAAACCGGTTGTGTTGTATTCTTTTTTAGGGAAAAGGGAAGGGATCAGGCGAAGGGGCGAGGGGACAATAAACGGGGCCGCAACTGGGCCCTCTTAGCTATTACTCGCGAAGAATACAAGGGTCTTCTTATTGAAGTAGCATCGAGCTGGAAAGGTCGGTGGACAACGGTCGCCAACTGCTCACACTCCAGGGTTGGAACCGCCGTATAGCACCTTAACCTGCATGAAGGAGGCACTCGGCGGGGGGGCCGCCGAAGGTGACAACGAAGGGGAAACGAAACTCTTCGCCGCCGCGAAGGGAGAAGGAGGTAAAACCAAACTATTGCTATCTGTAAAAAGCCAAGGTACCGAACTCGTGTGGGCTAAAATACGTCAAAGGGGCAGCAGAGTACCCGGAATTGAGGTCGAAACGAAGAATTTAACGTCGGAGGTAACCTAATTACTTCCTCGCAGAAAGGAAGAGAGGAGGGGATCAGCAACCATTTTTAGGGAACTTCGGGAAAGGCAGGTGTTTTGTTCGAGTGGCGAGGAGAAAAAATGGCAGTTTAATCAGGACTGGAGAAGACAGGGGGGAAACTGGGCGACGATTTCAGGGGGTTAGAGCTCAAAAGGCCCATGAGCGGACGAGAAAACTATCGGTAGACAATTCATAGAAGAGGGGGGACATGAATCCGAGACGGAGGGGAAGGGAGAGGAAAAATAACACTATTTTACACTTCGCAACGCCGAACAGGGTCGCTCTGGTACGACGTCAAGAAACTTCAAGGTCAGGAGAAAACTCAAAAAACTAACTTAAGCGAAATGAGACAGCGAACAACATCTTGTTGCCGTTCTCAAAAGGAAATGACAGGAGGACCGATCAATAAAACCCTGACTGCGGGGGCGATCATAGAGCATGGTCAAAAGATTGCGATGGTCTGGAGACAATAGAGTATCGAGGACTATGCAGGGTGCCGGACCGCGGAGCGAAACGGAGGGGGGACTCCCCCCTTCATGGAAAAAGGGGAATACTTCTTGGACGGAAGAAAGACTAAACCTTCGGGGGGAAGAAAAGAAGTAGCCCGAACAACATCCCCTCTTATATGGAATGTAGAAAGAAAAGACTTACGCGCTCACTCGATCGTTCAAAGGGGGGGGGAAGCAAAAGTGATACGCCTTGCAAGTGGGGGAAAGGTAAGGAAAAGAGCGAGTTATGAAGTGGCCGGGTATCAGGAAAAAATAACACGTGGAGGGGGATACAGAACCTGACTGTCAGAGATGAGGAGGAAGGGGGGGGTAGAATGGGGTA
>Ga0179591_1263131_pt1 | contig 11950 bp, 18 predicted proteins | sample CZOMad2_1_08_16f_FD_182891 | JGI IMG/M metagenome (GOLD analysis project Ga0179591, IMG submission 182891) | Vadose zone soil fungal communities from Angelo Coast Range Reserve, California, USA - CZOMad2_1_08_16fungal (PacBio error correction) | ecosystem: Environmental > Terrestrial > Soil >...
TCGAGGAGTTACGAACGAAAATGGCGGAGCAAAGCGTGGAACGACAGTGCCACCAGGTAGGGGGGGGGAAGAAGGGGGTCTCGGTTAGAAGAACCTCCTCAGTTAACGCCCTTGAAACGGGGAAAAGCCAGGTAGGAGTGTGCAGAAAACCGAGGGGGAACCTAGCCCCGGCGGGAACCCAAAGAACTTGTAGAGGTGTACTAAGGGAAATAGTGGCTCCCCAACGGGGGTGCCAGAACAGAGACAAAAAGGAAAGGCTAACCAGCAGTATCGAAACGAACGGGGTTGAGAAGGCAGATGTTCAAACTAACCATCCAGCAACGGTGAAAAGGTGTTGAGTCTAGACAAAGGCAGCCAGAAAGGCGGCAGGGGGGAATGTGGGGGGAACGTGCTTTGCGAGTCCTCGTGGAAACAAACTCTGGCAAAACAAGCAGTGGTCCAAACGACGTGACCCAAAAAAGGGGTTTTACGATGCAAACTGGCTGGGGGAAAGTAACAAACAGCCACTCTGAAAAATTTTCAAAAAAAAAAAAGGTACTTATGGTGCCCGTGATCGTTAGAAAGCCGGACTGAAGGCGGGTGAAAAAACTTGAGGCGGGTTAATGAAACGACCGATGAAGGTCCTTGAAAGGTATTTTCAATCGGGTGAAAAAACGGCACAACTGAAGGGAAAAAAACGGGGAAATGGGGCAACGTTGGGGTCCTGGGGTCGGAGGACCACACAAATCTGCGCGTTAGTCAGAAGGGGGGACGGAGGAATTTCTTAGAAAAAAGAGAGTGGGGGGGGGAAGGTTAGTTGGGAAAAAAATACAAGAACGGCACCTGGTTGGTGTTTCCCGCCAGTGCAGGGGGACGGGCTTGCCGCCAGGAGACGGAAGAGGGTAAGGAGGTCAGGAGAAGGGGAGGAACTAACCAACGGAAAGGGTGACATTGAAAGTTCTTGGATCGAAGCTTTTAAAGGTACGGGTCCTCCAGTTCGGGCGCTGTGGCCGGGAGGCAAATAAAGAAAGTAAAGTCGTGCCGCTGTGGGTAGGGGACGGGGGGGGGGCTTGTCAAAACGCAGGCACTGCCGGCCTGAGGCTTGGGAAACTTGAGGCGTGGAGAAAAAGCAACCAGAAAAAATAAACAGAATGAAACCAAACGTTACGCCAGCGAGCAGTTACACAGGGGTGCATTAACGAATCGCTAAACAAAATTGGTGGTAAAGTGCCTAACCGGCAATGGCGTGGGCCGTAAACGAAACCACTGCTGAGGTTGTGGGGGGTAGGGTTCGGGTCCGCAACTGACGACGACGGAAAAACGGGAAAAAATGTCGGACCTCGTGAGCACCAAGGAAAGGAAGAGGCAGTCATCGGAGTCCCTCCACAAAGGAGGGAGGTGACGCGACATAATGGTGAGCAGCCTTATTGACGGCCCTCATCGTTCGGAATCCGACAGACCTAAAGCACTACGAAAATTCAAAACCAGTCGCAGGTGAGAAACGCCCGCGTGGAAACGGCGAAAAACCCTGATCACACAAAAGTTATCTAAGAAAACTAAAACCGTCTGGTGATAGGGTCCAGACGAGGAGGAGACCAGCCCAGAAAAGATGAGCATGAAAAGGTAGGGGGGGGGAAATGTTAATGAAAACAAACTGCGAAAAGGGACGGCCACGGCCGCTGTCCAACGAAAAAGGGGGAGGGGGTTAACCAAAGGGGGGCAGGGGGGAAACCGGGTTTGAACGGTTAGCGGGGGGTCAACTGCACCATTAGACGCACGACAAGCTTTGATCAGACTCAGGAAGGAAGAGAAAAAAATCTTCCGACGTGGAGAACCCACCTCAGGGGGGAGGCGCATCAGGGGTAAGCACTAACAAAGTCGGCAGGCTGTGTCATAAAACTCAAAAGAACGGGTTTCGAGCGTCAGGGCGGTCGCTGGGGATTGGGAGGGAAAATGACATAAAAAGAGGATTGTTGGAACGACGCCGTAAACAAAAAAAGGAATAGACCTCCTGGACAACCGGGAAAAAACCAAACTGGGGTGCCATCTAAAAACGGGGCAGAGGGGGGACTATGCACAGTGGGGTCAGCTATTCGGGATGGTGGTGGTCACACGCAGGGGACTTAGAAAAATCAGATGGCGGAAGGGGGAACAAAAAAGCGATTCGGACGAACTGGCTGGGGCCAGGGAAGGCGGGAGTTTGGGAAACAGATCAGCATCAGGCGGTAGTGTTTTTTACAGGGACGAAACAAAATAACCGGGAAGGGGGGAGAAAACTCCGAGGGAGAAGGCCCATAGGGGGAGAGAGTTCAATTCTATGCACGGAGTGAAATAAAAAAACGGCGCCTAAAAAAGATCATCCCAAATGGTCCTTAGGGGGATCCTAGGGGCTGGGAAGGAAATGTCGGAGGTGAAAAAAGAACGACTCTGACTAAGATGGAATGCAAATATGGCGAAGGAGGAGGGCGCCTCTTACGTTAGGACTCCACGGCCTTCCCGCAAAAAAGCTAGGAGGGGCGAACTTTAGGTTGTAATCCTTTAAAAACAAACCCGTGGGGGTTATTTCAGATGAACGTCGATTGAGAAATGGGAAGGAAGGAGAGAGGGGTGGGGGGAAGAGAAGGTAAGGGAGGGAGAGGGTAAGGGAAAAAAGGATGTGGAGGGAGATCGAGGAAGGGGGGTTGAGGAAGGGGGAGAGCGGGGGGGGGGGGGGGGGGAAAAGGGGAAGAAGAGGGGGGAATGGAAAGGGGGAGGTAGTGGGAGAAAGGGGAGGGGGGGAGAGAGGAGGAGAGTGGGGGGGGGGAGAGGGCAGAAGTAGGAAGGAGAGGGGAGAGGGCAGGAAGAGGAGTGAGGGAGTAAAGAGAGGAAAGGAAGGAAAAAAGAGGAAGAGGGGGAGAAAGGAGAGGGAGCGGGGGGGGGGTGGGGTACAAGGAAAGGGGGGAACGGGGGGATGGGGAGGAGAGGGGGGGAGGAGGGGGTGGGGGGGGGAGGGGGGGGGGGGGGGGGGGGGGGGGGGGGGAGGTCGGATGGATGCGGGGGAGGGGGGGAAGGGACGGGGGGAGTGGGGTGCGGGGGGGGGGGGGGGAAAGGAGAAAGTAGGGGGGGAGGGGGAGGGGGGGGGAGGTGGGGTGGGGAGAGAGGGGGGATGGCGTGCGAGGGGAGTGGGGGGGGGGGAGAGGGGAAGAGGGAGAAGGAAAAGGAAGGGATGAAGGGGTAAGAGGGTTGAGAGGGGTGGGGGATGGTGGGTTGGTGGGAGAAAGGGAGAGAGTGCGGGGAGGGGGGAGGAGGGGGGGATGGACGGAGCGCGTGGGGGAAAAGGAAGAGGGGGCGGGAGGGGGGAGAAGGGGTAGGGCAAGAAATAGGGAGAAGGGGCAAAAGGGGGGGTCGGGAGAAGACAGGGGGGGGAAATCGGGAGGGGGAGCGGAAGTAAGGGAGGGGGAAGGGAGGATGGGGGGAGGAGGAAGGGGGGGGGGGGAAGGGAGGAAAGAGGGGGAGGAGGGGGAGGGGGAAGGAGAAAGGGGAGGGGGGGGGGAAGGGGTAAAGCGAAGAGGGGGGGGGTGTAATGGGAGAAGGTGAGAATGATAGTAAAAGGGGGCGAAGGGGAGAGGGGGGGGAGGGGGGGGGGCGGGAGAAGGTGGGGGGGGGGGTGGGGGGAGGGTGAGGAGGGGGGGGGGGAGTAGGGAGAGAAGGGGGAGGGGGGGGAGGGATGGGGAGGGAGAAAAGTGATAGTGAAGGGTCAAAGGGATGGAGACAGGGAAGAAAGGGGAGGGGAGAGGGAAAAGGGGAAGGGTAGAAGAGAGGGCGGTGAACAGGGAGGGGAGGAGGGGGGGAGAAAGAAGATTTGGAGAAGGGGAGGGGGGGAGAAGGGGGAGGGAAGACAAGGAGGGAGAGGGTGGGTGGGGGGGAGAAAGGAGGAAGGATCGAGGGGGGGGGGGGGAAGGAAGGAGAGGGAAGGGGAAAGAGGAGGGTGGGGGGGAGAGAGGGGAAGGGGGGGGAGAAGGAAGAAGGGGGAGGGGGAAGATGAAAAGGGGTGGGGGGATGGTAAGGAGGTGTGGGGGGGGGTGGGGGGGAAGGGGGGGAGAGGAAAGGTATAAAGGTAGGCTGGGGGGGAGAGGGAGGGGAAAGGGAGAGAAAAATAATGGGAAGGTGGCGGGGGGGTTGGAAGGGAAAGGGAAAGGAAAGAGCGGGAAGGGTTGGGGGGAAAGAAGGGGAACGAGAGGGGGAGGAAAAGAGGGGAGGGTGGAGGTTGGGGGGGGTGTGGAGGGGAGTGGTGGGTGGAGAGAAAGCGAGTAGTGGGAAGGAAGCAGGAGAGGGGGGGGGGAGTGGGGGGGGTATAGAGGGGGGTCAGGGGAGAGGGGGGAAGGGGGAGAGGGAGGAGTAATAAAAGAGAGGGGGGGGAGGGGTGGATAGGGGGGAAAAGGGGGGGGGAGGGGGGGGGGGGTTGGGAAAAAAAGGGAGTAAGAAGGGGGAGGGAAAGGAAAGGGGGAGAAGGTGATGGATGGGGGGGAGAGAGGGAGGAGAGAAAAGGGGGAAAGTGGGGTGAGAAATGGGGGAGGGTGTGTAAAAAATAGGAAAAAGAAAAAGGGAAAGATGGGGAAAAGGAGGAGAAGGGCAAAGATGGGAAGGGCGGGTGAGAGGGAGATAGGGTAAAAAGAGAGAAGGAAGGGCAGGGGAGGGTAGGGGGGGAAAGAGGGAAAAGAGGGGGGGGGGAGAAGGAGGGAAAGGGTGAGGGGGGGGGGGGGGGGAGACGAGCATGGAGGAGGGGAAAAAGGGGAGGGAGGGAGGTAGGATGGGGACGGGGGGTAGGATAAGGAGAGTGGCTGGGGTATGGGGTGGGGGGAAATAGTGGAAGGGAAGGGGGGGGGAGAGCGGCGGGGGGGGGGAAGGCGGGGGGGAGGGGGTGAAGGGAAGTAGCTGTTTGACAACCTAGCGGAGGGACACCGTTGAAAAAACGACGAGAAAAAAAATGGAAAGAAGCAGGAAAACTGTGCCCGTTGAGAGGAAAAGAAAGAGTCCCAGCCAAGAGGCGGAAGAAGTGGGGGGGGGGAAAACGCGGAGGCACAAGGAGAGGAAACTTCCCAGCCGGGGGCGTGAAAAACCGAAAAAAGACCGGGAGAAGAAACGTCGCGAGAAAAAGAGTCCAGAAAGGAAGGGAACGGAAAGGGTGGCGAACAAGAGAAGCACAAAGTTTGTGGGGGCATCGAAGGTCTCGCATTTAAGGCAGAAGGTTTTATCAGCATGAGGATAAGGGGTGGGGAGAGGAAAGACGACGACCAAGAAGGTAATAGGGGGAAGCCGATGTCCGGGACGAGAAGATTCCTGTCCGACCGTTGGAGAAGAGGATAACCATTCTCTCCACTACAGAGGGGAAGGTATCGGGACGAAGAAAGCTGGTGAGAAGGAGGGGGAAAGGGGGGGGAAGGGGGATGCTTAACGGGCGCCTGAAAAAAAGAGCAACTTCCAATGTGGCAGTTCTGAGGTAGGTATCTTCTCTATTTCGAGGTCTCTGCCATCTCACACGAGTAAGGGCGCCCGGGACATCGACGTAGACCAGGAAAGGGCTCATCCAAAGTACACCCAATGAGTGTGGGGAAAAGTCTTGCGCAAACGGGTCAATGAGCACCAAAAAAATCTATCTTTCATGGGGGGGGGGGGAAGGAGAAAAACCGATGCAGAGGGGACTCTATCGTGGACGGGAGGGAAATAGTTCCTACCTTGCTAAGATACGGAAGAGGAAGACCTGCTGCGTTAAAGGGACGTTTAAAATCTCTCCCTGGAGGTCACCCCCTTCACGGCGGCGGGGGACCCTCTTTCTAGCGACCCAAAGGTAAGAGTGGCCGACGAAAAAGACAGATGAGAGACTTTCTTCTCAAAAACGAGATCAGGAAAAGGGTCACTTTTATCACCCTGTTGAAAAAAGGGGGCCAAGGGGGGACCCGTGACCCTCTACTGCACAGATCGAGAAACCATCCTCGATGAAACACGGCGGAAAAGAGATGGAAAGAATCTACACGAATTACTGGAACAAGGGGGAAAATTACCATCCTGGGTGGGTAAAACCATCTGAGACCCCAGAAAAATGAGAGAAAGGGCAGAGAGGGACGATGTTTACGAACCGGAGAACAGCCTAAAAAAACTCCTGGACACAGAACTTTCCTAAGCAGAAGAAAAAAACAAAAAAAAAGGGGGAAACGACGGTTGTAGACAAATCGATGACCCCATCCAAGAAAAGGGTGTGTACTCGGAATGAAGATCCACCGAAAAGCAGGGCACTTCAAGCCGTCCGCACACGTGAAAAAAAGGAGAAGGGTGAGGGGGGGAAGACCGATCTGTGAGCGCGTGGTAGGGGAGGGGGGGAGAGAATCTGGTCACTCACGTGAAAGAACAAGAATGAGAAGGGGAAAAAGAGGTCGCGGAACCTCGGGACCACGGGGGTTCTAACATGAATTAAAAGGATGAGAAAAGTGGTGTTTTTTTCTAGGCGGGGGAAAAAACGAGAACGGAGGCGGTAGGTGGAAACCCTTCCGGGGAAGGAGGGGAAATAAGAGAGATCAAAGGGGACGGGTTCTTCTGGGATCGAGGGTTAACAGCAGGAACAAGGGGCAAACCTACAGAAAAAAGGAGGCGCAGGGAACGGGGGGTTAGACCATAAAGAAAAAAAACAAAAGATAACGCAACTTTACTTTAAAAAACCTCAAGGCATCGAGAAAAGACGGAGGTCGCCTAACTTGGGGGAAACTAGTGTACCGTCGTCCAGAACAAAACACAGCAGAACCACGGCCCTACCTAAAAGGATCATAAAAAAAAGGGACGCAAGCGAAAACTCGCCAAAGGTAGAGGAGGTAAAAACGGAAGGGAAAAAAGCAACGGCTGCTGTCGACCTCTATCGGAAGCACTTCAACCTGGGGACTAAGGAAAACACAAAGGAGGTTGCGCGTGGGAAAACGAAGGGGGCACAGAAAAACGTAGGCGGGGGTCCGTCCTCGGTCAAACCCTCCAAGGGAAGGGCCCGAATCTGCAAGCTGTGAAAGGGAACGAACGGGAGTCCACATCGAGGGCGCCGTGGGAGGCGACTGCAAGTAGGGAAAAAAAAAACATCAAAAGGAAAACCTTAAGGAAAAGTAGGGAACAATTGTGACTCGCCACTGCAGGGTCCGGTCCAACACACAAAACGAAGTTTTTTATCTTTCAAATAGACAAGGTGGGGGGGGTCTGGCGGGAATGCGGGAGTCTAGTTCCACGGCGCCCATGGGAAAAGGTGTCCCAAAACAGGGGGACGAAACCGGTAACGAAAAGAAGAAAGAAAGACTTCCGATGCTTGCGTCGGAGGGCAAGAGTCCATTGGCAGCCACAAAGAGGACTTCCTCGAATCCGTTCCGGGACAGGAAAAGAAAAGGGGGCTAGAGGTCGCAACTATCCCGGGCGAGAAAGGGGGGATGTCCTCGGAAAAATCGCAATGGGAGACACGCAAAAAGAGAGAAAGTCAAGGAGGAGGAAAGAACTCCCAGAAGGTATCGGAATACAAAGCAAAAAAGGAGGGTTCGGCATAAAGGTGGTTGCCTTGGACAAATAGGATATCAAAAAAAAAAGACACACCGGGACCGTAGAGACTTGAATACATCTTCCAACAATAGGAGACAAAAGCGAGGAGAGCTCTAAAGGGGTCGACGAAAAGAGACAGGGATGCTCTTTTAAACCGGAGTTCTCCTTAACTAAACAGAATTCTCTAGTTTACACATCACAGAAGGAGAAAGCATCGAGGGAGCGGTGGCAGAAGAACTCTCCTTTTGGGGAAAGGGTCAAAGGTCTAAAGGGAAGAAAAGACAGGAGATCCGAATGCCGCGGTCAATCGGAAAAGGGCGGACTCCGGACGCCAACAGGAAAAAACTATCAGTTGACAGGATCACCCCGCGGGGGAAAAGAAATTCGGAAAAGTACAAAAAAAATAAGAAAAGGATCAACGTAAGTGGGGGTAAGTGGAGGAGGGAAGAAAATGTAGGAACATGCAACTTTTATCCCAATATTCCCTTTTGGAAGAAAAAGATGCGTCATGCAACAGGGTAGAGGGTGGAAAGAAGAAACAAGAAAAGTCCTGGCGAAACGACGGGTTGTTTCAACAAAAAAGTTCTTGTGACAACAAAGAAAGGTGTGTACCGGCGGGGCAACCGGTGGGACCTCTACAACAAAGGAACGGGAAAACCATCATAAAAAAAAAAAAAGGGGGAAGTCGAGAGCTGACAAGAACCCGGGGGAGGGAGTCTAAAGGGGGGCTCCTTTCGGGGTTGGGAGGGAGTTTCTTTCACAAAGGCGCGGGAGACAGACCAGGGACAAGAATCCACACCTTCAAAACTTGGGTGCAAAAAACCTACCATAGTGCATGCTGAAAGATCAAACATAAGGGAATCGAAGAACTATTCTTTAGGACAATCACGCGGTGGAGAATCCCCGGACAACCATCGAAAGAGTCAGACATCGAAACATAAGCGGAAGTAGAGAACAAGGCGGAGGGGCAAAGTCATCTAAACGAAAAAAACCGAAAACCAAAAAGTCGGGCGACGGGGGTCTCGGGGTTGGGGTGCAAAAAAGGGTTCAATCTACAGGAACAGGATCGGAAAACTCCGTAATGGGCTCAGTAAGACAATAAAGATGTGCCCTGGGACAAAGGGGGAGAAACACCTTTCCTACAGAGAAAAGAAAACGGATAGACAGACCTTGGTAAGTAGCTCCCCCACGACCGCGCCCTGAAACGAGAAAAAAACCAGGTTCCGACTACGCCTTCGGAGCAAGGAAAAAAAGTCTCTAATAAGGCGAAAGCAAAAAAAAAAATTGGGTAGGAAAGGAGAAAAAACCCGACCGAAATAAGCTGGAAAGAAGGGCCCACGGAAGAAAAAAGAAAACGGGGAAAACCTTCAGGGAGGTTGAAGGAGACTGTATGAAGAAAAATAAACCTGGGGGGGAGGGAGATAGGAGTGGAAGGAGGGGGTGGAGAAGGGAGGGGGGGTGGGGGGAGAGAGCGGAGGTGAAGGTGGGGGAGGGGGTGGGGGGAGGAGAGGAGGGGGGGGGGAGGGAAACGAGTATGTGGGGAGGAGGGAGGAAGGAGGGGGGTGATGAGGGAGAAGGGAGAGGGGAAGAGGGGGGGGGGGGAGGGGGGGAGGAGGGGGAGGGGGGGTGCGGAGTGGGGAGGGGGGGAATGGGTGGTGGGGGGGGGGGGGGGGAGGGGAGTGAGGGGGGGGCTGGGGAGGGGGGGGGGTGGGGGGGGTGAGGGGGGGGCTGGTATAGTGGGGGGGGGGGGTGGGGAGTCCTTGGAGAGGGAGTGGAGGGGAAGATCGGGGGGGGAGTGAATGAAGGTGGGGGAATAGGAGGGGAGAGGTTGAAGGGGGGGAAGGTGAAGGGGTGGGTGGGGGAGAAGAAGTAAAGGAAAGAAGGGGGGGGAGAAGAAAGTGGGGGGGGATGAGGGAGGGGGAGAGTGTGGGGGGAGAACTGAAACTGAAATCTTCAAGACAAATCTTTCAAGATGTCACAATGGAGGGGTGCAAAAGAAAAAAGAAACCGACCAAAGGAGATGGAGGCTAAGGGAACGGAGATGAAAGAGGGAGAGGTTTTATAAAAAACGGAAAAGATCCGCCGTGGGGTAGAGGGGGACCCTGAGGACTATTACGGAAGAATGTCCTCACACGATGAATCCGAGGAAGAGTCCTGAAACAAAGCAAAAAGGAATGGAATGGGGGAAAATAAAGAAGGACGACGCTGGGCCCAATTCACAAGAAAACCCGGACCGAGGGGGACCACAAACTATCAAACAAACCCGTGTCGGGGGGAAAGGGGGTCAGCGTGGGAAAACGGCGGTCCAGGATTGTACTTCGGGGGGGCGTGCAAAGCAGTCAAAGGGAAAAAAGTCCCCCGCTAACAGGCTGGGGAATCTCCGAAAGGATTTACAAATCGGCTCTTCAAAACCCCGCAACTAACCGGTGGTCGGAGACCATGCGGGTAAAGAGTTCCAGCAGTTTCCGATACAGGGAAAAAAACGCGGGAGTGGGAAAGAGACCGCGCTGCGTGGGGGGTCGGCTCGATTTCCTGAAAAGAGAAATCAAACAAAACGACGGAAAGCGGCAGGCAAGGCCGGGTTCCTCCAGAAAAAAAAGGCCGAAGGGGGGGCCAAGGCCTTAACAAAAAGGCGGCTACGGAAATACAAATACGGGGATAAGGAGCCCTACGAGTCACCACCGGGCGGACCCTACGAGATCGTCGGTCAAGAGTGAAAAGAAAAGACCACACCGACGTGGGGCCATTGTTTGGGGAAATCACGTGAATTGAAAAGACGGGCTAACGGACAAATCGTTGGCGAAAAGGAAGGATATCAAAAAAATAAAAAAGAACTCTGCTAAGCAAAAACGGGGGTGTGCGCTGGGTACAGGTTAGCCCGGGTCCCGGGGGGACCCTGTTGCAAAAAGACAGTTTAAAAAAAGGCACGCAAAAAACGACGAGGACAGAAAACCGCAAGACCGCAATAAGACACAGGTTGAACTTTCTGGGCCCAATGGAAAACCAAAAGAAGGAAAAAACCGAAAAACAAGGATCCGAGGGAAAAGAACGTTCAAAGGGTCAAAAGGGGGTCGGAAGTGGGGGGAGGACATGGGGACAGGGAACAAAGAAGAGGAAAAAAAACTAAAGTCAGAAAACGGGCCGGAAGGTATCCTTAAAAAGGGAAACGCAAGGAAAATTGGGGGAGAGCTAGCAGGGTAGGGAACCAACCAGGGTAAAACGGGTTGTTCTTGAAAACCCTCTGGGAGGGAAGGGAACATAAACTCAGCTCCGAAGGGTAGCCGAAAAGCGGACAATACCAGGGCCGAAAAACTCTACCAGTTGGGGAGGGGCATCAAGGGAAAAAATCTTGAACAGGTGAAAAGGAAACAGGGGAAAAATGGGGATTCCTTTTTCATGCCACAACTAGGGGGTCACGGGGGGGATGCCCCAATGGAGGGAAGTACTTCCCTGAAGCAAGCAGTCTAAAAACACGCACATCAAAAAAAAGGAAACAAATTGGACCATCATAAAGACTCTTTCAGAAGATAGTCCAAGTACAAAAGGTAAACAAACATCTTGGGCAAGCTATCTCAAAATGTACGTGTCAGCCAATGGGGACAAGGGGAAATAAATTGACGTTTTTCGAAACAACGATAACCAAACACGGGGAGCAAGTAGGTTTTGTGAAAAACAAAAAACGCAATGGAGAACGATCGTAACAAAAACTCGACTCCATCGTCAAAAAAAATAAAACACGAAGCCCTCCTAGAGACGGGGCTGGGAGAATGGTGAGAAGGGGGGGGAAGGAAGTTAAGGGGGGGGGGGAGTGGGGAGGAGGGTGGGAGGGGGCGGGGGGGTGGGAGGGATGGGGAGAGGGGACGAGGGCTAAAGAGAGAGTGTCCTTCCGAGACAGGGTTTGAGAAAAGGAGGGAATCAGGAAAATAATCATGGAGTATATCAGTCTTCCACCTGTTAGAGAAAACAAAGTCAGAGGGATTGCCTCAGTTTTGGGGGTCGGAGTTAAACGGGGGGGGAATGTAACACTAATTCAACGAAGTGGAAGACGACAAGAAACGGTGGGGGGTCCCGTCTTCGGTGAGCAAGTGAGATGATCACGGGGAGGGGGGACCGGATACATAGACATGGCACTCTTACCGGCCGGGGACCGTTGTGGGATACTTCGTGACAGGAAGGATTTCGGAACGAAAATTAATGTGGAGCGTACAAAACCCTAAAAAGGCCGCTCCTACCACATCATGAAACCCGCAGGAACTCCAGGTGAAAAATAAAAGAATTACGGATCGGCGCATTTCTTAAAAAGAAAAACCACCTCGTTCCGGGGAGCTTCGAGAAGGGGTCGGCAACGTCAGACAACACACAGGCGTGTTTTATTACCGGACGATACAAGGAAAAAGGGACGCAACCCAAAGGGAAAAGAGAGAGGCAG
>Ga0179591_1381583_pt1 | contig 11949 bp, 8 predicted proteins | sample CZOMad2_1_08_16f_FD_182891 | JGI IMG/M metagenome (GOLD analysis project Ga0179591, IMG submission 182891) | Vadose zone soil fungal communities from Angelo Coast Range Reserve, California, USA - CZOMad2_1_08_16fungal (PacBio error correction) | ecosystem: Environmental > Terrestrial > Soil >...
CCACGTCGCGGAGGTCCTCGCGGTGCGAGCGGGGCGAAGAGAAAATCCAAAAACCTTCTCCTCCTGACTACAGCGAGAAGAGATGTCACTTAAAAGTAAAAAGAGCAAAAACCAAAAAGTAAAAGGACTCAGCACCAGGACGAAAAAGGATGTCGGCTTAGCCGAAAGGGCGGGGGGGAGGGGCCTTTCGCGGGGGCGCAGCCCGGGCAAAAGCAAAGCTAAGACAGAAAAAAACCAAGGAGTAAAGCTGCCGCGCCGAACGCGCGGGCACAAGGTAAGTTTCGTGTCATACGGCTCAGGGTTCAGTCCACATGTCCACACGTGGGGAAGGGAGAACATCCCGCACGCGAAGAGATGTGGTGGGGGGCGCCTACAAACTACTGAAAAAAAGTTACCTAAGGCCAAAATACGAAGACGGGGGGGACGGTGCTATCAGGGGGGTCGAGGGCAGAGAGAAAACACCAGCAGCGAGCGAGAATAGAGCTAACAAAAGGGAAGGAAGAAAGCAGAAACGGCCGCACGAAAGGTCCCTCGCGAGCGGGACCATGCGGGGCTCAGGGAACAAACGAATTAACGGGTTAAGGGGAAGAGGTGTTGCGAAGCGAGAACTCCTTCTCGTTCCGCCGCGTGGCAGGGAAGGATACGGGCACATATAATCGGCCCGATTCATCTCGTGATGAAGAGGAAAAAAAACCTCGCTCATCTCAGAGAACCCAATATGAGAAGAAAGAGAGCGGTCATCGGAGAAAAAGGGAAAGAAATCATCGCGGAAAATACGTATAGAGTATCCGACCAAAGCCGTGAAATGGGGGCTAGACGAAAAGGGCACGTCTCTCGCACGAACTGATCTGTCCTCACCCACGCGGCCTCAGTCAAGGGCCCATGACACCCATGGCACAGAGGCGGTTCTGCAGCAAGGGCACTACGAAAAATGGAGGAGGCGAGCAACAGGGGGTAAAGAGAGGCAGCTGAGAGATTCCGGATATTGAATTCGGAGACAGCACCACGATCGCGCAAAACAACCAGCCACCATGTCTCAAAAAAAAAAACATGGGGAAATAATTGTCACATACAAGAGTTGAGTCGCACCAAAAAAGACGAGACTCAGAGAAGGAAGGGCACATCGAGTCCAGGAGGAATGGGAATACCGATCTCGAGAACACGAGTGGACAAGAGAATGGCCCGAGCCGCAGGTCGGCGACAAGATCGATTGTTGGAGTCGAGATCCTGGCTCCCCAAATGCTCAAAGTAACGCGCAAGGCCCGCGGGCACTCAAGGCCGGGGGGCAAGCTCCCTAAAATAGTGGCGGGCTAACGGGAGAAGAATTGTCAATGCTTCAAAATCACGAAAAAAGACGTTGGCAATAACCAGGAAAAAAAAATAAGAAGGCTTGTACCGAAAGAGGGGAAAATTTTCAGCAGGGCGCGAGCGCCGCGAGAAGACGCGAAAGGGGGATTTCCCAGAGAAAAGTCTAATAACGGAAGGACCGACGTGAGGAGGGGGCAGAACCGGGGGAACCTGGGAATAAACTCCATCTACGAAGCCTGGTCAACACCGTGTCTGAAGCGGGATGAAAAAGTAGGGGGGGAAAGTAGTGGGTGATGAAAAGACGGAATCCTAAAGGAAGGTGACTCGGTGTGTAGGGAAAGCTGGAGGTGGGCAAGGGAAGCATCTGAACGTGAAAAGGGCTTTCCCGGAGTAGCGTCAGAACCCGCCTGGAAAGGTACTTCGGCCGCAGGCTTAGTCAGGAGGTCAACTACGTTCGGGGGGCGCTATAGAAAAGCCTGGGAAAAACCGCCCGGCTCGTCCTAGGAGCGTGCTGTTGGAAGAGGGAAGCCTACGTAAGCAGGCAGGACCTATAGGTGGAGCGAGAGATCGGCGCAATCCGTCAAAGCTAGGGAAGCGGTTCATAACCCACTCCATTAAAGAAGCTACTTCTGATGTACAGGAATGGAGAGGGGAGATGCCGTATCATTTATGAACGGGCACGGGCACAGGCATCTGAACAAACACGAGATGTAGGAAAAGGGAGGAGAATTGCTGGGGACCACCTCGAAACCTGGATACTGGAATTAGAAGGGAGACATGCATCAGAGAGACCTGTGAAAAGGCGTGGCGGATAGCCGAGGGAAACACGAGGTCATGGGGGATCGCGCTCACCGTGCGGCCGCCTGGATCTTGGAAAAGGACGCATTACCAGAGGGGGGAAAGCCAATCGGCGCGAGCAGGGGGGGGGAATCGGAGCGCCTTAACCGAAAAAGCGGCGAGACGTACCAGAAATCCTCCTTTCCGAGTCAGAAGGACGGACAAGGTAAGGAAGGGGGGAGAGGTGACTCACCAATGCCCGTCTGTAAGAAAGAACCACCGGAAAAAAATCAGCCCGACAAACCGCTGTGGCCCTGCACGAAGAGGCTCTCCAAGAGGGGGAAAGGGAAAAAGAGCTCTACGCGACATGGATTTTAAAAAAACGACACGAGGGCGCAAAAGGGGTGGCGGGAAACCATCGGTCGTAAGGATTGTCGGATGTCCAGGGTGCAGGGCGCCGGAACGACAGGTGTAATTAAAAATAAAACTGCGAGAGGGAAAGAACAGTAGAGTCGTAACAGAGGAGATCTCATACTCAAAAATTAAATCGGAGAAGAAACGGGGGAAAGGGGGTTTTCCCGTCGCTGGCGACGGCCACGACGCTTGCAATAAAAGTCTCCAGGTTTTCTCGGCAAACGTGTATGCACGAATTAGATGAAGTCATAGAGGGAAGTTTCTCTTTGGAGCAGCGGGGGCCGCTAAAAGACTGCGGGCTACTCTACGAACAACTTAGGGAAAAGAGCTTCAAATAGAAGGAAAAGGGAGAATGCGTTTTGGCCGAGGGATGGCATTGGATGTCCGCCAGCACAGGTACTAATTCTAAAATCCTCGCCGTCGCAGCGGTGTTGGGGGAGAAGATACCAGGGAAGGCGCGTGCCTCAACAGGAAAAAATGAGAGGAAGGAATGTGGGCGGGTGGCGCGATGGCGTGGAAAGAGAGCCAACATATCGATAGGCCCGCATCAGAGCTAGCGGCAATACACAGCTCGAAAGCTATTCGCAAAGCCAAGAAAGTCACGAAGCGTGAATCCCATGCTGGTTCGCAGGGAGAAACGGGCCAGGGATCTCAGGTGAGGGTCGTTACTCGACGTGCAAAGAAGGGAGACCGAAAGAGTATCGGGGGAAGGGACGGGGGAATGCACTTAATCAGTATAGCCCATATAGAGGGGCCCGGGATCTTCAGGAAGAAGTAGTACCCATATCGGAAATCAAAAAACAACAACGGAGGAGAAAATATGAGGCGAGCTTCGACCTGCAGCAGGAAAGAAAGAAGCCTCCTACGATTGGACGAGAACCAAAACATGCATGGCAGAAATGAAATGAAAAAAACGCTCTACACAGCATCTTCACTCACAACCCTCGCTCACGGGGGGGAAAGAAACATCAAAGGTAAAAAAAGCGAGACCAAAGAGCTACCGGCATCCTGCTATCTGACGATCAGCGGGTAAGGAGAATCGGCTCGCTTGAGATCGATTGCGGACGCACGGCACGCGACCACTCGCTGAAAAAAAAACCATGTAGGGTTCGCTCATGTCGTGAATTTCGATCAACGCGACGAACATCGAATCAAACAACGAAAAAGGGGGCGCGAAAAGGGGTATCCAGAAGCATCAAAGTATGGGAAAGGGGACCATACGGACATGCGCACGAGGAAAAAAAGAAATCGAAAAAAACGCAGCGCGAAAACAGTCGCGAGGATATAGTCACAAATTGTGAGTAAGGCTCAACTTCGGCCCCCAGAGGGAACCCACTCTCACAAAGATGGGCCACGAGAAAAAGCGAAACTCGCATGACATAGGGGTAGCCGGAGAGAGAACCAGGGCAAGAGGACTTACGGTCACAGCAATAAAATGAACTGAGAGCGGGGAACAGTTTCGTCTGCATCTAGGGGAAAGTGTTGGCTAGGCACTAGCAGCCGCGGTGCCCAAGTGCCAGGGATAAGTTCGGCTCCAACACTAAGGAGGGCAGCCGAAAAGGTGTAACGACCGCCCAGCAGGTACAGGCGGGGGGGTAACGCGATATCACAATGGTCGAGATGCGAAAGGGGGGGGGTGGGAATGGTCCCAGCGGAGGAACAGACAAGCTGAATGTTCGATCTCGTCAAAAAGCTGGGATATTTGGTAAAACGGTGAGCGTGCCAAAGAACGATTCGTTCAAAACCTGCGAGAGAGACACCCTGATGGCTTTTAGCATCGGGAGTAAGCGTACAAGAGGAGGGAGCGGGTCTCGCTATTCGGAAGCGAAGATCCGATAAAACGAAGTCCTCGTGAACGTTCGTCGGTTGGCGGCTCGAACTAAAATCCTGAACGGCCACGACCCAGCAAAAAAAAAGATCGAGAGGGCAATAGACCGCTAGAGCCGCGTGCAACAAAAAAAAAAAAAACACGCTGATATGCGACAGGTCCTTCCACTTGTGATCGGGAGGGAAGTATCCAGGTTGGCTTGTTAGAGCTCCACCAAGGATGGGAAAAGGGTGACAAAGCTCAGAGCAGGCTCGAAAGAAGACTACACAGGAAGATGCAGAAGATAAGCCGCTGTGAATGGGAGTGCGTGATGGTGAACTCCGGCGACTCGAAGGGCAGGGAAAAGATCGCGTCAACCATCGGCGGGCAAAGAGGATTAAAAAGAGGCGAAGAACCTACTTAAATCAACGGGACTCGCAAGGGGCTGGTTAAGGATTCACGAATGTAAGAAGGTCAGCGAAGGTAAAAAAGAACTTCGGCCGCATGAGACAAGTAACAAGCCGGAACGCTACGCAGCGAAACAAAAGAAAGCTGTCGATGGAAGCGGGAAAATTGCAACGCCAGACTTACAAGGCCAGGAAAAAACAGTAGCGATTCCCAGCGGGACAGGAAACTCTACGCCAATCTTTAAAAAAAGGGGGGATGGTTCTCCCTTTAAACCATATAGGCTGGAAAGGTACTGTCCAGGGCACAAGGGAATGCCACTCACGAGAAGAAACGTAGAGCCGACCTTCTAGCGGAAAGCACCACGGCGGAAGAAAAGAGCTCAAGAAACACCTTCTCGAAAAGAAAGCGACAAAAAAGTGAAGGGGCTAAAAGAAAAAAACCATCGCGGAGAACGCCCGAGGGCCAAAGGCTCGCTTCGCACTTAAGAGTGTCAATGGAGCAGCAAAAACACGAAATGAGTGCATCGAGGACCAGTGGCAGGCTGCAGACCCGGGGGGGCCCGGCTCAGCTCAGCGCGCGAAAAATTGTGAGACGAGCGCCCATGCGAGCGGAAAGGCAGAGATGTGGGCCCCCGAGACGCAGATGGCGAGAGGGGCGCCAGGCAACTACTGGGGACCCGATCCAGAAACCCGAGGAGAACTGTGAAAAAAGTTTCGCTGACTCGACCTTAAAATACAGCAAAATGCTCAATGTGGGGAGGGGTGGAGTGGGGTGAAAACGCGAAAGGTCTCAAATATCGACTATCAAACCTCAGAAAAGCAAGCCACAAAAAACTAAGAGCGCGGGAAAGAAGAGGCCTATCGGACACCCTTTCCCGCGAACCAGGCATAGGTAAAACGGAGAGAACTATAAAAAATGGGCGGGTTCGGGCTGGGACGAGAGGAAGGACGAAAAGTCTCGGTAGCCCTTCACGGCGGAAACTGGGATTAGGAGGGCCGCGATGATCGTCCAGGCATGACAAAAGTGAAAAAAAGCGAAAAAATCTCCAACACAAAAAGGGGATTGCAAGAAGGAAGAAAGATGTCCCGGGTAGAAGGGCATAAATGGAAGAGCAGAGAAAAGTAAGTACAGGGATTTCTAAAGACCGAACGAACGAGCGCGCAACACTTCCGCACGAAAACACGCAGCAAGTCTCATCCGGGTGACCAATAAAAAAATTAACGCGAGAAAGAGTGCAAAATTCGAAAAAAAAAAAACGCGAAGCAAGCATTTAAGCGGGGAGAGATCAGGAGGAGAGAGGAGATAGTTCACTCATGTCAACGGAGACCACCGCAAACAAACACCACCATGTCTCGCTAAAAAAAAATGTTTGCAAGGGGTTAAGGGGTCCAAAAGTCGGAGGTCGAACGCGGCGAAGGAGGGTAGACCAGAAGGAAAAGGATTTGGCCTGGGGTCGGGGGAACCCATCGACAAGAGAAACAAGAAACTTGACGGCCGCAGTTCGCAAAACGATCGGAGTTGTGAGGAGCTTCAGAATGAGAGACCCGTTCTGCCCACGCGCAAAGGAAAGACGTAAAGGTGCGAGCTCCAGGAAATCGGGTAACCGGCGAACGGGCGTCCGTCAGCGTCGTGGCGAAAAGCGACGTTGTCAAGAGCCCGTAAGGGAGGGGCTCGTAGTAGGCGGAAAAGAAGTTGTGGGTAAAAGAGGGAGCGAGAAGACCATCAAGTGATTCCCAAGAGGGTCGCGAAAAGACACGGACAAAGGGAATCGGCGGTCGGCGGCCGGAAAAGGAAATTCCAAGCTTTAACTTGGGGTAAAAAAAAAGTTGAACCAAAAGGGACAAAAGGCGAAAAGAGTCGGTCCAAGAGGAGAGGAAACGGCCGGGCATGTCCCGAGCGTTTGGGTAGTTATTTGGAAAGGTGCCGCTTTCAACGCATCGAACAAAAACCAAGGCAGGCCCTTCTCGGTAACAGAGAAATTAGGAAAGGGTAGACATTGCCTCTAAGTCGGAGGGATGACGAACTTCGGGGCAGAAGTTAAGAATATAATCCGAGGAAAAAGAAAAAAAGTAGAGGGTCCTCGGTGGAGCATGGAGGAGGTGGTAGTAGCTTGCGCAGAAATATGAAAGCGCCATTCTGCAAGAGGACGCCATAACTTCGCTTCCCGATAACGGAGCACAAAAAAAAAAAAAAAACTAATTCAAAGCGATAGAGCAGGTCTGAAAGGGGATTAGCTGGCAGGGATAAAGGAGAGGGGCCGCACTGTATACAACAAAAAAAGTCGTGTAGGAGGATTGCCAAAAGCCGCGCAAAAACTGTATACGGCCACTACAAGATCAGAATGAAGAAGATCATGTGTGGCGTGGGGAGGGATCGTGACGAAGGAGGAAATCGAGGAGAAAGGGAGCTAATGCGCCACAAGCCGACGGTATATTGGAACAGCTAGAACCTGACAAACGATGGGGCAAGACCGAGGAAACTCCTGAGGGGAAGCGGAAAAACCTTAGGAGAAACGAGGAGAGACGGGAAAAACTACTACCCTTAGAGCCTAATGGCACCCGTCAGCCATGGAGATGAACTACGCAGGAAAACTGGGCTGAGGGTGGGGACCGGGCACACAAAGGATGGAGAACAAAATCTTCTTAACAAGACAAGCCTCAAAATAATCACTGGTACCGGAAACCCTATAACAGGCTTGGGTCAAAAGAGCTGGAGCAACTAGGGGGAGGAAACAGACGGACTTAACCGCCTAGGGTCTGAGAAAACGCCGAAAAAGTGACCAAAAAAGAGGCGTTAGTGAAGGCGCAATGAGAGCGGGGAAACCGTGACCGTCTTCAGATGATCCAGCAAAGAAAGAGGCACCACACTTAATCGAAGAAGACGCACTCGAGGAAGAAGGGGGCTCTTGGGGCAAAATGCGTCGACGACAAACGACGCGGACAGTTCGCCGAGGCCGAAGGTTAATGAGCTTGCACGAAGCACGTGGTGATTGAGCGCGGGGGGAAGGTGCCGGGGGGGGGAGCAGTGGGGCCAACTCTCAAGATAACGAAAAAACGAAGCAAACTTCAATAAACGAGGGACGGTTTTAAGAGTGCTGGAAGGGGCGATTGGAGAGGTACACGAAGGTAATGCAGGATGCTCAAGGAAGCGGGGGATCGATGGGGGTTTAGAAGAGAAGAAGGGTTCTCGTTGCGTCTAAAAGGCAACATGAGGGGGAATTGGCTGGTGTAGGGGGGAATCGGGTCAGTGAGGGGGTGTTTTTTTCAAGGAGGTCTATACAGTGAGCGAAGCAAGATACACGTTACCTGATCTAAAGGCGAGGGAGCCGCGCGCACAAGTGGCAGAGCTCCCGTGCCTCAGGCAGGGAATGGACACGGAGAGAAGATGGGACGCTTGTTCGTGAGCGCGGCTATCTGAAGACCCGGGAAGAGGCGTGATACAATTAGCGTTGTCACGTGTTAAGGTCGGCCAACGTATGAAAATCTCAGTGTGTCATTAGAAAAAAAAAACAAAACTAAAACGAGAACACTCGAAAAAAAAAACAACGGATAGAAGGACAAGAGGAGAAAATCGCTGCGGTAAGCATAAATCACTACAGTATTCTCTGCCAAAGTATAAGTCTATCCTAAGGGGGTTTGGAAAGAAGTGAAATCTTAGACCCGAGAAGAATGCGCGACACGCACGAAAATCGAGCAAACGAACCTAGGGAGCGGCTAGACCGTTTCCCAGGAGCAGAAGGGAACTGATCTAGGAACGTTGATTTCTAGCGGGGGCGGGAGCTAAGCACGTTGGTCTCGTCATCGGCTCGAGGATGGGATATGCTGGATAATCAGGGTGAAAAACTAGAGAGGGGGAAACGCCAATTTCGTAGCAGAAATGGGAGTAATCGAGCTCAAACCTGTAAGATCGCCCACCACAGCGGAAGAAAAGGACGACTGAAGTACAATAGAGTGTTCCGGGGGGAAAGCATCGTAGGACAGGAGCAAGAGGAAAAATAGAGAAATGAATCCGGCTCATTTCTGAGATAATAGGACGAAGTTGTGTCGACGCGCCCTGAGAGGGGCCCAAGCGCCAACGCAAGGAAAGAGGCACGAAGAGCCCCAGGGCTGGACAGGAAATCGGAGCCTCACTGAAAAACAGTGGCGCAGACTACAAAAAGGCGAAGGAAGGTTGAAAGAGACTTCAAGAAGGAAGACAGAGTTAGTAAAGAGAGAAGGGTTAACTAAAGGAGGAAGCGGTCCTCTATGGAAAAAACTTGGAGTAACGTAGTAGAGAGTCACTGAAGAAGAAGATGGCAGCGGGAGTACATGGACAAACACGCAGTAGAGCGTAAAGCACCGATGGAGAAAGGGAGCAGAAGAAGATTGCGGAACATATTGCCGGGCACGAGGAACCTAATGACAGTAAAAACAAAAAGTGTATTAAGAAGGGGGAGTGGGCTGGAAGGAGGAAAAAGACCGGCATTGAGTTCTCAACGTAGCGGAAACTACGCCCGGCCTGAGTGTATTGCGCCGGAAAGGTGATGGAGCGGGTCAGCTCGGAGAGTGGGGAGGGTATTCTGAAGGCGCGTCCAATATTAAACAAACAGGCTCGTCAATAGGGGGATCATGTAAGCGTAGACAGAGAAGATCCCAGGGCCCGCCCTATCGGGGCTGCCGAGAGAGACGAATGTACCTGAGAGAGGGGAATTTTCAGGTCACGCAGAAAGGTCATCTACTGAAGTCATCCGGCGGTAGAGACTACGGAGAGCGTGGGACGGAACAATTATCAAAAAAAAAGAACAAACCTTAGTATAGAAAAAGAAAGAAGAAGGGGATGGTGAACGAGCACTCTAGAAAGGGGAAAGAACAAGATAACGATCATGGAAGGAACGGGAGACGAGGGAAATGGCGTGGATGAGTGAAAGCCGCGAAAGAGATTTCTAGACGAGACTCAACGAAATCGGGGGAGGCCTGAGATTTAGTCAGAGGAAGTTACAACCGAAGGCAGAGGAATGGGCCGGGGGGAAGCGTGAATCGGCCTATAAGAAAAGGAACTCTGAAACAGAAGCAGGCGAGGACAGAACGAGTTTAAGAATTAGTCGCTACGACAGAGACTTAGGTGGAAAAGAACTGGGACGCAACTACAAGCAAGCCCGTACGGAAGTGGAAAAACCCTCCTTGCAAAAAGGAAGATGGGGAAAGGGAAACTAACTAAAGGGAGCATCTTTTCTGACAAGAGAACAGGTAACCAGCGTCATAAAACCGCTGTGGCAGGATAGAAGGAGCCGTGCGAAGAAGAGAAATCTTTTCCGTGAGCGAGGGGACATCCTAGCGTACACACAATGCGCAGTCCTACGATCTCCAGACCAAAAGTCTCGCCGGATGAGAAGAAATAGAGTCACAAGGAAGGAGATGGGGTCTTCTCTTCTACGACAGAAAAAAGGGGGCTCCAGTTCGCCGGCCACCTTGAGCGGGCGAAAATCAGGCGAATGAAAGTGAGCGTCTTTTAGAGGGGGGAGAGAAGCAACTGTCCTATGAAAAAAGCGCATCGAAACACAACTTAGGCTGCTGAGAGAAAAAGAGGGCGGCGCAAGTCGATTTAAGAAGTGGGGGTTCCAGCGTGAAAGTAGCGTGGGAGACCCAGGACGAAATGGGACGAGTCTATCTTCGCCGCGTTGAAGACGTTTTATAACTCCTGAGAGTGACGCTTCACGGCAAATGATCTAAGGGCGTTGTCGCGAATAGGGGTCCGTGCCAAGGAAGTACGCTCAATTCGAAAGCAGAAGAGGTAGGTTCAGCGGGCGTCGAGCGCACCATTACGGGGGGAGGGACTAAGGACTCATTTGCATAAGTCCAAGGACGGGGTAGCAACAAAGAGAGAAGAGGGAGCGGTTTAGGGGGAAAGATGCAGGCGTGGGGAAGGACCCGGCTCATAAACGGCCATGCAGGAACAAGAAAGAAAGAGACGTCGGAAGGGAGAGGACGTCGGTTCATGAGTGGGGACGGGACGCGTGGCCATACTGATCAAAACTGGGGAAGGAAAAGAAGAAAGAGAAGGCCTCGGGGTCATCTTCATCATGAAAAGGAGAGAGGGGCACTGCGTACCTACATGAAAAGATTCATTTAGGAAGAACCGAAGAGCCTTGAGAGAAATGCCCACGCCTTGCAAACGTTATAAACAAAAAAGACGACTCTTCTCCCATGTTACCTTATAAACCCGCGCAGCGAGACCTGGAGGTTCGCATGTCAGGAAAAGCGCTCTCGAGCAACGTTGTGGAGGAGCATCTCAGCTGAGTGTCTTAAGAAGGATATCTAGTGAAAATATTTCACGCCCAGGGGGGTGAGCAGCGCCATGTACGGTACAGGGGGCCTCCTTCTCTCAAAAAGGACGCGAAGTCGAGTCTGCAAACACACAGCGCGCTGCGAAGGGATGGCAACCCAGTAGGTTGGGAACAGCAGGCGTGGGGGGGGAAAAGGCCGATAAAACGAAATCGAACCTGGTACAGGCCGGGCACGTAGTCGAAACAAAAAGTTGTTCGAGTAGCTTGTCTGGGAACCCAAGATGCTCCCAGCGAAAAATGAAAGATATTCACTCGCTGCAGGAGGAAGCAAATTACAGAAGAATCAGGCGAAATGGGGAAGCTCGGTGTAGGCATGGAGAGCCCTTCACTGGAGGGAGATAGGAGGAAGCTGCTATAGTGGGTATAGGGCAGGAGAAGCAGAGCTTAATAGAGAGAAGGCCCCTCTAGAGGGTCATCACGACGCAGAAGCGGCTGGGAAGCCTTCTTTACCGGGAAATAGAAAACAGCTTTAGAAAGATGGTTCACCCGAAAGGTTGCGCCCGCTGGTGAGGAGAGAAAGTAGAGTGTGACCTGTAAGCTGGCCGGGTCAGAGCGTGCAGGTACAAGTGAGCAGTGGAGTCATCTTGGAAGGGGGGAAAGGGTGGCTTATCCGGAAGTGAGGCGGCTTAAAGGAAAAACGTCTGGTTTGTAGAACTTTAAGCAAGAGGAGGGGGGCAAGACTCAGGAAGGCGTTACGTGGAGACATAGAAATGCTACCCTAGAACCCTCCAGCGCTTATCAATCGTCTTTTTAAAGGTAGCTAGAAGGAAAGAAAAAGGACAGGGGCAAAGAAAGAGATGGGGATCTCGTCTCCATCGAAATTCACGTGCAAAAATGAACCAAACACAGAGATGCTGTGGGAAAGGGAATGAAATTTTAGAGGCCGGGGATCTTGCTGGACAGAAAGGGCGCG
>Ga0179591_1363293_pt1 | contig 11948 bp, 14 predicted proteins | sample CZOMad2_1_08_16f_FD_182891 | JGI IMG/M metagenome (GOLD analysis project Ga0179591, IMG submission 182891) | Vadose zone soil fungal communities from Angelo Coast Range Reserve, California, USA - CZOMad2_1_08_16fungal (PacBio error correction) | ecosystem: Environmental > Terrestrial > Soil >...
TCTAGCTTCGAAAATGAATCAAGGGGTAGGATCCTCTGCCCTTTCGCCAAAGGAAGGCAAGATCTGCCTGTTAGGAAGAAGGCGAGAAGAATTCTGGAACTCAAAAAAAATCTGGCCACCAGACCATAGCCCGAGGCCATGAACTGCGTCTGCGAGCTCACGAAAAGACTTATTGCAGAGAAGATATAAGGACAAAAAGACTCGGGGGGGGATATTGTTTTTTGGACGGAAAAGATGAAAAGGAACCGCCGTCGCGTGGTCAAGAAGGGCAGCACCATGCCGAAGGAGGGGGAGAAAAAAAGAAAAAAGACAACACTAACGACCGACTTGGTTTCACACTCCAAAGGGGACGTATCGCCTCTGAAAGGGCGAGTCCGGAGTCCGACTAGCCGGCTGACCGAATCACCTCGACAAAGCGGGTCCATTACTGATCGTCCAGGCCGTCTACTTGGGAGGAAGGAAAGAAAATCACAAGGCGACGAAGTTGAAAGGAACATCGAGGCCAATTGGTTCAGGTAGCGGGAAAGCAGGCATTTATCCAGGGAGGAGTAAACTCGAGTCCACAGCCATGAGACAGGACCATAAAGAGAAAAAGTTCGTTGCAAGCCGCTGAGCGAGGGAAGATGCGCTACATCATCGATCGGGCATTTGACAGATAAAATAGGAAAAAAGAAAAAATGGGCTCGCGCGCGCAAGATCCAGCCAATTCCTTCGAAAACTTTCAACCGTCGAAAATACCGTGCGAAAAAGGAAAAGTATCGGGAAGGAGATCAAATGGCTGACCACTGCGAGTGAGGAAGCATGCCCTAGCGCAGGATAGCGGGCCGATCGAAGGAGGTGAGAGAAAAGCGGGAAGTGAATAAGGGCGAGCTACCTTATCGATGGAGCGAACGAATAAATCCCAGAACGACCTTAGAAAGTATCTCAGAGAGGTGGGAAGAAAAAAAGAGTCTTAGAGCTCTATCCCCTCTCCACAACTGATTAAGCTCATCAAGGAAAAGGGAGTCTCATAATGCCGGGAACGCAGGATCGCTCCTCAGGGAGGAAAAAAAAGCTCATCTAGGGGGTGCACCGGAAAGGAAAAGGTGAAGGGGCCGCGATAGGCGCCTATCTTAGAGGGGGTGCTCCTTAATCTTATAAAAATAAGGAGAGGAGCCCGAGAAATCATTGAGCACAAGTCGATTCTCGTTCTCTAGAGGCCAGAGCAAACTCGCCTCTATTTGAAAAAGCTGCTCAAAAAAAAGGGGGTTAGAAAAAGTCGCGGAACTCAAAACATTTCCTTTTGCATAAAAAATACAACAAGACACGTCTGGAACAAATGTCGAGGGAGTTTAATCCCAGAGTGCATGACACGAGGAGAGATTCGTAGAATAAAAGGTTATCGGAAGGTAGAGAAACGGGGAAACGTGAGGGGGGGGAGGAAAAGAATATAAAGAAAAAAGAGAAGTAATAGAAGAGGGCCACTTACTGAACGCCATAGTAAGGCTCCCTAATTTCAGGGAAAGGGACCTCAATAGAGAGGGGGGGAAAAAATGGCAGGCTAAGAGTCGTTTCTGCGAAGATAATCTTCTAGGTGCCAAGGGGGTTGTCTACGAAGGTAATCGGTGGTGGGGAAAAAAAAAGTGTGGAAAGGGGCTCGCAAAAAAAGGCCTTCCGTGGAGGCGCGGCTCACTCGAGGAGGATCCGTCGAAAGAATAGTAACTCCATAAGGAAAAATCTGAGAAAAAAAGACTCGAGTGACGAGTTCAGCGGTCCGAGACACCTAAAAGGAATCTTTGCGGAGAGGGGGGGAAGAAAAAGGGGGTCCCTCGGCAGAAAACCGCACGTATCTCTTTACAGAAGGAATCCTCTTTGAAAGTGTTTCGCAAGGCTCGAGGAAAAAGAAAAGATAAGGCTCTCGCATGGGTCATCGATCGTCCTCCTTATTTAGTGAGGAAAGGAGGTTCCGCACGGCCCGTCATCTAGGAAAAAAGAGGGCCCAAGAAAGGGCCTCGGGGAGCCACTGGAAATCGCGACCCGTGTGAAAAGACCGAATTCCTATCGGCGGAAAAACCAGTTCGTAGAGGGGAGGGAGAAAAAAGAAGGCGAGAAGACACGGATGCAGGCCCTGAACGAAGAGGCTTGTCCATCCTCAAACGAATCTAGCTGCTTGGGGGAAGGGCCAGGGGACCTGAAGCGGACCATATTTCATCCTTCAGAAAAGACGGGTCATTTGAGACCCCTATGCCTAAACAAAGAGGGGGTCGTACCTCAGCAAGGGAGAACCCTCGAAAAGAAAAAAAAATACCTTTGCCGCTCGAAAGTTACCCTGGCGGGGGAAGAAAAGAAGGGGCCATGATGTGTTCGGGTATCTTAGTGACGGGACCGGGGAACGCTTCACTACCGAAGGGCCGTGACGTCGAAAGGGGGGGGGACTACGAGGGAAAAAGCCCAAGTGAAGGGATTTCTGCAAGCCAATATCAACAAGCCACAAGAACCGTTGGGGGAAGGAGGACGAAGGAAAAGAAAGCGGACCGCACGCTAAAAAAGCATGAACATTTCGGCTCGGAAGCCTTCCTTCTGACGAGAGGGTGGGGGACTCCCGTGCACAAAGATGACAGACGAAAATAACCCGAAACACGGATGAGAGAAGAGAGTGGCCTTAACTCGGTTTTCAAAAGAGGAATGCATCGCTAAAAGAAGAAAGCGTTATGGAGAAAGGGAGGCCTTCATAGTGACTTCCAAGGGGATTTCGGGGGAAGTAGGGACAAGTCTTTCCAGAACATTGAAGAGGGGGGATTTTTGAAAGTGCGCCTAGACCGGAAGAGGAGGCTCCTAGAGAAGGAAAAAAAGCGCATAGGGTAATCCGCGAAAAAATGCCTATGTATTTTGGTTCCAAAAAAAGAGGTTCTGCAAGAAGAATCGAAGAAAGAAGAAAGAGGGGAAAAGGTAACGTGGAAAAGGCGGCACAGGTATGCGACTTCGGCAAAGCGGCTTCTCTTGTCGTCGTGCTTCGTCAGGGGGGGGGGGGGCCGACCAAGGGAAGGGACCAGAAAGCATGAAATGAAAAAGGTCTTTATGCAGGGAGCATGGGACGCGCAGTAGGAAAAACGAGGACAATGGGGGGGACGGAAACAAAGAAAGAGATCGGGGGAAGGAGGCTTGCACAAAGAATGCAGACCTGCTTAAAACTGTCAAAATGCGTGGAGAGAAAGTCTCGAGACCATCGTCCGGGGAAAGGAACGCAAGAAAAGACTCTTTAGAATCTGTCCTGGGGCAAGGCAAAGGGATCCGCTCTCCACGAACAAATTTCAGGGGCGGCGTGCTTCTTCGAGAAGAGAGTATATAGCAAGAAGCCCAGGAACCTATCGGGCAGGCAAAAAAAGGAAAAATCGATTATTTCCGAGAGGAACGCCATATTTTCATTAGACGCAAAGAGAAAAAGATTGGAAGGGGGGCGGAAGGGAAAAAAAGGCAGACGAGAGCAAAAAACCGCAGCAGAACTCGTCGTTCCGTCTCGGACCGCAAGAAACTGAACTCGTACTGAGAGTTAAAAGGGGAAACAGAAGGTGTTCAGGGATCCAACGAGGTGGCCGGCTAGGTCGCCGAAGGAAAAAGGATCTTCTAACAAAAGGACGGGGCGGAGTGACGAATTCATTTCAAAAATGATGGAAAAACATGAAGGGAGACCCCCCTCGTGGCCGATAGTTTTCAACTCATAACTCCTCTCACTTCGACCTCCGCTTAGTACTTCAGGGAGAGGAGAGACCTGAAGAGGAGTAGGGGATGCCTTTGGAGATTAAAAAGGGCTGCTCTAGGGAGCATGCGGCTGGCAAGAAAAAGATCACGTACGAGCGTAATCTCTTAAGAGGAAACGTAAGGCGTAGAATAGGGGCATGACCGAACTGAGGGGAAGAGATTGGTTAAATCCGACCCAATGTTGGCCTTAATCAAGAGGGGGTCTTACTAATTTGGAAGGCACCAGTAAATGAAGGAAGGGGGAGGAGGGTCCGCCAGAGGTGGCTCGGCTACTTTTGAGATGAGGGGTTCGCAGCTTGAGAGGAAGAGTTTGCTCAGAAAAAAAAGAGAAAATAGAAAGACTAGAGGAAAAGTAGGGCGCCGTAGCCGCCTAAGGCGCGCTTTAAGCTGCATAGAAGAAAGGGGGAGACGTCAATGACGGCTAAAGAGGGAGAGGCCGGAAAAAAGGTAATCAAGAGAGAACTAGGAAAAGGCGACTAAGAAAGAGAATACTCTCCTCCTCCAACCGGAATGAGGAAAACCGGGCTTGAAAATATCAGAGGGTGGGAGAGGTAGATGAAAGCCCGGCTCGAAAATACGGGACTCGGCCTCGGATAATCTTCTGAAACAATGGGGGGGAACGTCTACATTGAAAGATGGCCGGGGAGGGCAGCGAAACGATTTCCAAAGCCTCTTAGGGGGCGAAGATAGAAGTCAGAGACAGGGCTGCGAAGAGGGGAAGGTGAAACGAGTTGATCAAAAAAGAAAGACGTACTTGCAACGGTGAGCGTGGGGGATTTGCGACTTAAGAAAGGAGCGAGGAGCGGAGGGGAAATTTTCCTCTACGTCCATGCCGAGAAAAAGGATGTCGCGCAGCTCGGGACTGCAGAGGAAGGAACGAGTCGGCGTTAGTGGGAAAAAGGGGTTGGGATCGAAAGGGTAGCGGAAGGAAATGAGAAAACGATTCCCACGCGACAGCACCCGGTGGCATCGATTGCAAGGGAAGCCGGGTCGGAGGGGGGAGTTATGGAAAAAAAGGGCACTCGTCCGAGGACGGGTACGCAGGGGGGGTCGATGTGAGAGAAAGCCGGAAGGGGAGCGTCGCAGGAGCATGCGGGAAAAAAGCGCCTATACGTCGTCGAGATTGTGAAATCTTTAGAGTGTTGAAGGGGTCTTTGCCCTCATCGCTGAAAGGGAAGGGTGAGACCGGACGCGAAAAAGACACGGAGGCAAAGCTGACGAAACCTAGCCACCGTAAAAAATAGTCCTAGCTTCTTGATCACTTCCGCCGAAAAGGGGGGGAGAAGTTCTTTGCAAGGGGGGGAGCGCGAAAAAAAGGCGAAAAACCGAGGGCTTGTGGCGATGTTGGTTGATGAGGGCTCCAGCATAAAAGGGCTTGCGTGCAAAACGATCTTGAACGAGGGTATTAAAGCGAAAGATCTCCCGTCTACGAGGGAAGCGAATCTCTCTCACCAAAACCGGAGAGAGGATCTAGCTGCTTCGAGTAAGAAAGGGGATCGATGCTAGGAAAAAAGGTCAGGAAAGGGCCTTTTCCAAAAGGCAAGACACGTGAGAGGGGGACTCATCAACAAGCAGTACAAAAGAACAGTCGTTGGGGGGAAACGGGAGGCGGCTAAGAAAAAACGAAATGACTACCAAAAGGAAGTGATCAAGAAGGAAAAGCGAGGACTCCGAAGGTGGTATGGGTTTGAACCTGAACGATCCGCCGGTAAAGGAGCGTGGGGAGAGAAAGACAAAAGGGTTCCGCGATGAAAGACCTGCTGTTCTCGAAAAGAACCGGGCTGGAAAAAAGGCCACCGAGTATCGGCGCTGGGAGAGGGGAGAAAGGGAGGGGTCGGCCGGAAAATTATTGCCGGCGCATCACCTCGAGACCGGGTCCATTTATCGGACCAGAGGGGTATCGTGCCGTCCGACGAACCCTTCGCCTGCGAAGAGGTCTTCAAGTCCACAGGGGGCTGTAGCCGGATCTCGCTTCGGATTTATCCTTCTTTAAAATAATCATCTATTCAAGGGAGACCAGGGGGATCCCACACCATAAGACCACTACTCTACGAGCTGTGGCATTCTAACTGTCTCAGAGAGGCGCCACATATAGGTATCTGCGAGATTCGAGAGGGGCCTGGAAAGCGAAATCTAAGATCCACGGGAGGTAGAGAATCCTTTCACACGCAAAACGGAAAAAAGAGAAAAAGGTCAGTACGTACTAGGAAGGGGGCGAGCAGAAAGATGATCAAAAAGGGATTGAACAGGCCTTCCAGGGGTCTTGCCGTCGTTTGTATAAGAGGTGCGCGGGGAGGGAGCGGAAATAAAGTAGACCTAAGATCCAAGACACTCCTTTAGCCTAGAGGATCTTTCCTGTCTAGGGGGCGATCTCTGCAGAAGCAAAAAGAATGATTTACGAAAGAAAAAAAGGTGCCGTGCTCATCAACTCTGTCTTCTTCAAGAATCAGGGCGTTCTCATTCTTCAGAAAGAGGATTTGCAAAGAAAGGACGGATGCACAAAAAAAGAGTCCGCGGCGACAGAGCGAACGAGGTAAAAGTCTTCGCGGAAGAAAAGCTCGCCTATTAGAAGGATCAAACGGCTACAGGAATGAACCACAGTCGATTTGTCTCAATTCTCAACTCGAGATTTCTCCCGAGTAAGAGGAAAACAAGCGAACCAAAAGGAGTCACGACTCCACGAGCTTGCCTTGTTAAGCCAAAAAAAGAAAGAAGACCCACTGAAAAAGGGGAAGGGGGGGTGGAGGGACTCGGTTAATCAGGGAAAAAAACCATATGAAGAACTACTCCTTTCTTGAAAAGGGGGAGCTGACTTTATAAAGGGGGGGGGGAAGAATCTCTGAAGAGGGAGAAGAATAGATTATCGAAAAATCCCGAATTGCATGTGTCATTTTCCTCAGCCGATCATGAAGGGAGAAGCATCGGGCGTCTAATGCAGGGAGGTTTCTGAAGGTCTGAGGGGGGGTTTTGCCAAAATAAAAAGCTGTCAGGGGGTGTCATCAACTGACCGGCAAAAAAAGACGTCTTCCTTAAGGAAATGTCGGAAAAGACGACGAAGGGAACTCAAACTCCAACAACTCTGAGCTGAAATAAAACGGCGGGCTTCGCTACCCGGAGAAGAGGGAAAACGAGTAAAAAGGAACGATATCAAGCGTCGCTTTGACATATCGGGCCCGCGCGCTATCAGGCAGGGCACGTCCATCGACGTCGCCAGAGGGAACCTCGGGGGGGGCTCTAACACAAAAACAAAAAAAAAAATGCGAGCGGGCGGAAAGACGAAGGCTCGCATGTCGGTGAAGGCAAAGATCGAAAAATGGGCTGAAGCCCTAGTTAGATTTCATCGACTAGGGGAAACGAAGGCCAATGGCCCCTGGATGCAGCGCAGAGGCGCCGTTGCCGGACGAAGGAATGTGTCCGAGGGAGGGAAGCGCGACAAATATTAGGGACTTCTGTCGGGCTAGAACATCGAGGGACAAGGCGATAGAACGCGAAGATGTTTTAAGCAGGTAAGAAGAAGGGGAAAGCGTCTTAAGGAGAGCATACTGTGGGAAGGGGTTGCGCAGGCGAAGCTACGTTCCTAGCTCTATTAGGACCATTCATCCTGCAGAGAGTCGTCGGAAAAAAAAAACCCAAATTATCCCAAAAATACGCTGGTCAGGCACAAACGATCACTGCCCGAAACAACGAAAAACGCAAAGAGATGGGGGGAATACCTGGGCGCTTTCAACCAACTGGGCGAAGTGCACTCCTCAAGGTGGTCTTGGGGGAGGCAGTGAAAGGGCCACGGACGTCACAACTATCACGGCCGTTACTCTATACAAGAAAAAGGTGCCGCATCTACAAAGAGGTCGAATATGAAAAAGGGACACGGTGTGAGGGAAGTGTAACGCCTTAAAACTAAAATACCGTCAACCTGCGTGAGAGGACCGCTGCGGGGGGGGGGGAAGACGCAAAACGTTAACGAGAGAAAGGGCGCTCCCCCAAAACCCAGATTCAGGGCTCTCTCGAAAAGGAGGAGGAGGAAAAGGGGGACGTAAAAGAGGGGATAATTCATGAGCCAAAACAAGGATTGTCGAACGCGAAGAAGTCCCTGCATCTCCCGTTGTCCGAAAAGGGGGTGTCTTTTAAAGGTTTAGGGAAGAACATAAGTCCAAAGTGCTGCCGTCCGAAGTAACACTCTAGGCTTCATATGCATGCCGAAGAATCGTCAGGAAAAGGGAATCGCTCGTCACTTGGGGATAGTGAAGGGTCCTTCGGGAAAAACGAAAACCCGAAAAAGGAAGTCGGCGCCAACGGCGGGAAATAACTTTTGATCGAGCGGAACATATTCGAAACGCGGCGAAAAAGGTCGCGGTTTTCCGAAAGGCTGGGGATGCATATAGGACCAGCGAGAAGGTGATCATGAAAAAACTCGGGCTGAAAAAAGCATTGTCCAAGAATAATCAAATATTACATTGCGAAAAAAAACGAAAGGAGATCAGGAAAGAGGAAAAAAAAGGATGCCGCTAGGGGTCAGGACCGCTGCAAAAAGAGTCGGCGTTGAGGATCTAAAGAGAGGACAGAAGAGACCGAAACAGAGCTGTTCCTGCGCTTAGACAGGGGGATTCCTGGTCAAAAAAACGGGCGCAGAGAGAAGAGGGCAAACTGAAAGCGTGGCGAAAAAACGCGCAAGCGAGTAGATGAAGAAGGTAACTCGCTTCATCCGATAGGCAAGAAAAAGGAAACCATGTCGAGCCTTCGAGTAGCAGGCCGAGGAAAAAGGGGCGGAGAAGGGATGATACAGAAAAAAAGGGAAGCAGCGCTGGAGGAACGAGGCGCGGGCCAGACTTCCCAGCTATCACAAAGGTTTCGCGAGTGCCTCGGACAAGGAAATCGTAAGGGAGGCGAAAAAAAAGCTTGGAAAAAGTGTCACGCGGGCGCGGTCAGGGGAGCTAGACTATGATCTTCAAAGCAAAAAAGCTTCGCGCGAAAGAGGGGGGGGAAAGTTGATAAAAAAAAACGATGAATATACACCCAAAAATCCGATAGTGCCAAAAAGCCGGGCTTTTCCGCCCTTATCGGAACTCCTGGTCGAGGCTTGAAAGGAACAAGAACCAAGGAATTGAACGGGGGGCGAGCCTGCAAAAAAAAAAAGCTTCGTTCCATTCGCGGGATGGCGCTTATCTTCAAATCGACGTCCGTATCGAAGCTCAAGAAGGGAAGCGAGAGGGCATGAAACGGTTGGGGAAAAATTGTTCAAAGCCGGCACACCACAGGCACCGTTTTCTAGGGAGATTTGGAAAAAGGAGGGAAAAAAAATGCAAGCCGAGAGGTGACGCTTCTACCTCCACTTCTGCTGGGGTGTCTCATCTTGAAAATGCGGGAGAAGGGGAAGAGGGGGCACACAACACTCGACGGGGGCACAGGATCGCATTTCTTTCGCTTGCGAAAGGGGGACTCGGCCCGAAGGCGAGGCAAGAAGAAGGCCTCGGGATCGCTCCGCGGATCGAGTGTCTTCTATCCGGTTCAAAAAACAAAACACTCGTAGGAGAAATCGACGAAGATGAGACCGGACTGGCATGAAAAAAAGCACAGGGGGCTTTAGCGTAATCAGAGTCGTTTTCGACGGGGGGATCGCCCGCCTCAGAGGACGACGAAATAAGGGGAAGAGATTGGGGGGGGGGACGGCTCTTACGTCTACATGGATGGGTAAGTCCGCCATTTTGCAGAGGGAAGGTCTCAACGCCTCGGGTGCCTACCAGGGGAGGAGAGCTCAGGAGAGAATGACTATCATCTTGACCCCTGGGAATCCTTCATCGATACGTACTGCCCATGAGTGAAAAATGAAAGGCTGCGAAAGAAGGGGGTTAGGGGGGGGGGGGGGTGGGGGGCCACTGCTCAAAAAAAAAAAGGCTATATCCTTCCAGAAGAGGGGATAATCGCGATTATGGCTACTGGGAGCGCTTCATCTGAGAAGGGCACCCACGAGTAGCCGAAAGGGTTTGAATTGCGAGAAGGTGGAATCAGAAGGATCTACCTCCTGGAAATGGAAAGTCCCGCGAGAACCACGGTTGGAAGATTGTCCAAAAGTCGAAGGAAGCGTGAGGAGAGGCCGGCACTACTGAAGAACGTAGGAAGTCGGGGGGAGGAGGGGTCAGGGAAACCAGAGAGCGACGGCTGGCGACCTCCTCATCGTTAAAGAAGATACTTCTGTTCCGGGGGGTGAAGCGGAGAAGGGAACCTCAGGAAGGGAACTCGGACGCTAAGGTGAGACGTTGAGCCAAGCTGTTTACCCTGCCAGCGTAGGGCCGTAACACCATCGGCCAAAATCGAGTATGGTCCCTTTTGATCAGAATAAGAGATCATCTCGTGTGCTAAAGTCGGTCCGACGGAACAAGCGCCCGACTTAGGGAAAACACGACTTGAAGGGGGGGGGGGGGAGATGTGGGGGAGGGAGCACCATCAGAGGAAAAAAAAAGAAAAGGCCCGACCGCAGGCCCGCAGAGGAAGATCTTGTCCGCCCTTGGCGAGGTCAGAGAAATCGATCACCTTGAGACGGAGGGGAACAGCTCTAGAGAGAAAAGAAAACAACAAAAGGAAAAGGGAAAGATTCGAAAAAAGAAAAGGGATCATGTGAAGATCTCATCAGAGGAGGCCAAGTGTCTTCAAGAGGCAAGGTCAGTCTCGCCGTCGTGAGAGGAAGGTGACGATGCTGGAAAGAAAAAAAAAAAAGGAAAAAAAAACAAAAGCCATTCTTTGTTCGCGCAGGGCGAGGCGCACTCTCTAAGGAAAATATTCTAAAAAAAATTAGAGCGTAATGATCAAAAAATCGAGGAACGAGGGGGGGGGTTCAGGAAGGACATATGAACGATCCTCCTGGTAAGGGGAGAGTGGTCCTCAAAGGAAAACATGTCGGAGATGAGGAAAAGCTTTCATCGACACAAATGCTTCACAGATCTGCAAAATGGAGATGATACGGAGAAGTACGCGGGGAAAAAAGAAAAAACAGGACTCTAAGCCTTCTGCAGACATCAGAGAACAGGGTCCATTACGAGATAAAGCATGGACGTTCCTAGAAACGAAACTGAAAAAAGGGAGGGGGAAGACTTTAGGGAAAATCGATGCAACACGGGTGCTGGGACTCGCGCTAGGTAAGCTGTCGATCCGCTCGGAAAATCGCCCATGAAAACACCAGACGCGAAAAAAAATGAAAAAAGGGGGTCAGGCGACGCTGGCGCTACCCATGCAAGAAGATCGCGATTCTCAAGAGCCGAAGGGGAAACGGGGGCTCGAAAACAAGCTCTTGGGCCTGTCGCAAAAGTTCACCGTCGCACAAGAAAAAGAGGGGGATAACCGGAGAGGGGGGGAGACGGAGGAAAGAAGGGGGCCTGATGATCGTCAACGTAGGAGTGAAAAAGACAGCAGAAGTCTAGGCCGATCGGTAGGGCGAGAAGCGCTGAAAGAAAATGGGGCAGCGAACATCCCATAGTCAGCGCCGAAAAAGATACTAAGGAAGGGGGGAGTCGGAAAAAAGAGAGGCGGGAGAAAAGCTACCCCCGCGAAAAACGCCGCTTATTACCCATCATCAAAAACCGTTCGCATCAATGCCAGAGGAGGTGCGCGAGGAGCAGAGACGAATCTAGGTGCATGACGAGCTTATTTACGGATCGAAAAGCGAGAAAGAGGCGCAAAAGAGAAAAAGATTCGGAAGCAAAAAGAAAAAAGCGCCGAGGAATCGCGGAGGCTTGGGACCGTGGGACAATCACGCCACCAGGCGTAGTTGAGAGGGGACAACGATCCTCGAGTCGCGGCTGCGCTCAAAAACTAATAGCCAACAGGGGGAAGACGTCCGCTGCTGAAATCGCAGCTGGAAGAGGAAAAAAATCTGAAAAAAACGAAAAAAAAGGGCACCTTTTGTCCGGGCTTTGAAACAATCGGTGCCCAGCTAGAGTTAAAAGTCTCTATTCAAGGAAGATCGTCCGAAGGAGGATAATAAGGGAGGAAAAAGACACAGCAGCAAGTCCAAGGATCCGCCAGCTTCCGCCCGATGCAGGGTCGAGCAAGAGAAGAGAAATCGTCGCTTCGGGAGGAACTATCGATGGAAAAAAGGGGGTGGTCGAAGACGAAATAGGGGTCAATCTTTTGCAAAAAAGCACCGCAGGAGCGCGAGAAGAAAGGAGGTTTGGGAAAGGAGACTCGAAAAGAAGCTCTTCGACCTCGAAGTCTCCAAC
>Ga0179591_1274219_pt1 | contig 11947 bp, 12 predicted proteins | sample CZOMad2_1_08_16f_FD_182891 | JGI IMG/M metagenome (GOLD analysis project Ga0179591, IMG submission 182891) | Vadose zone soil fungal communities from Angelo Coast Range Reserve, California, USA - CZOMad2_1_08_16fungal (PacBio error correction) | ecosystem: Environmental > Terrestrial > Soil >...
AGAGAGTGAACGCACAAAAAGGCCCGTGCTGGCTACTTGGTGGTCTCCAGGAAAGGAAAGCTGCCATTCCAAAAGGGGCGCAGGGTACCAATCCATTTGTGGGGGAAAATTCTTGTGATGGCCAACTAGAAGAGAAAAAAAAGAGTCTGTTGAGGGGGGAAAGAGTAGACGAGTCCACGGCTTGTAAAGAAGAATAGTGTGGTCTTGAGAAATTCCCTTAATTCGTCTTGTAAAGTTCGGATCAATTAAAGTTGAGTAATAAAAGACGAAAATCTTGTGGAAAGGAAGATAAAGAAACTAAGGGCCGGGGATTCACTGGAATTCAGAGAAAAGAGACAGCCAATGGATTTTATTGGGGCCCAGAAATTTTCTTTCCGGGGAATAAGACTGCTCTTCTGTGAAGTAAGGTTGAGTTCATTGAACACAATAAAAGGACAGAGCCAAAAAGTAAATCAATTAAACGGGCAGTCTTCCTACAGCGAATTTTCTCCAAAAGGCATCCGTAAAACACGTATTCAACGGCTTCTCTCGACCATCGGTGTCAGAAAAGAGGAAGAAGACGTCAGGCAGAAGTTGGAGGGAAGGGCCCTGTGAGTCTCTTTGATTTTACTGATATGGGGGTGGGGGGGGGGGGGTTGGGGGGCTTCGGCTCTCGGGGCAATTACTAGCGTAACAAACTATAGAAAAACCCAAAATTGGACAGAAAAAGAAGGGGCGTCGAGGCGCTGCCAAGGGACCAAAATGATAATACACACATTAACGTCTCTTTTGTCGGTTCTTTAACTGACCATTGCTGTCAAAAAAGGGATTATCAAGAAGAAGACGGCCGCGAGGTTCGCGGCGGATTATGCCCGTAAAATAGAGGAGGGGATTGGGAGTTTCTAAAGTAGGGGGGGGGCCATCAAAACCCCACCAAAAAAAAAAAAAAACCAACCAACACAAAAAAAAAAAAAACAAACACCCCACAAACACAAACCCGCCGAAAACAACTGATGTCCAAGGGAACGTAGTCAATGGGGAGTCGGTGCCCAAAGAAAGGGGGTTGGTTCTTAAAGGACGGGGAAAATTTGAAGGATGGCATTGAATCAAATCAAAGACAGGGTTCTCTTTGATATGAGTGAAGCAGACTTCTTGAGTTCAACCATATATCGATCCTCTTTTGGGAGAAAGGGAGGAGGGGGGTGAAAGGGGGGGAGAGGGCTTAGAAGGGAAGGGAGGTGCATAAGTTAGACGACGAGAGTCAGGCTAGGGGAAGCCAGGGGAGTGACAGGGGACACTTTTCAACCTTATCGCAACTATGAGCGAGAATCTTGGGTGGGGGGGGGGGGGGGAAGAGGCCTTTGAGCGCCTGCTGAAGGGCGGAATCTCTAATCTCGTGGTGGTGGGGATTTCATCTGAATAGGCCGAACACCTTCTTACAGCAAGAAAGATGAGATACTACCTCAGAAAACGGGGGTGGATGTAATAGGTCTTGAGAGTACTTCTCCGTCAGGGTTCTCCCGAGTGCATTCGAGGAAGAGGGAGCAGGGAAAGAAGGTGGCAGTTTCAAGAGAGAAAACCAAACTCTTATTTATCCTGGCTGAACCGAGTAAAAGACCAGCAATAGGGCTTTTTGCCGTGATGGTACGTGGATAACGGGCCTTCGGGGTAAGTTGAAATATCTTGAGAAGAAGGTTTCGATTACTCATCTTTGATCCCGCCCGACTAGCCCTGCAAAGAAAGCACTTGAAAAAAGGCTCGGAAAGTTAGAGAGAGCTGAGATCGCTGTTCTTCCAGGACGCCAGCGACCAGAGTGGGAAGAAAAGGGCAAAATTTTGAAAAAGGCGGAAACTTTCGTGGGTTGTGCGGCGCAGATGTTTACGTCGTGGGGGCTAGCAGGTGAGAGGCAGATCCTCCCGAAGAGAGCGGGAAACAAGTCAAAGGGACTTCACCGAAGAGATGCGCTGAACACCAGGGAAGGGGTTAATGAAATCAGTAGAGGGGGACACGCTTGACTTCAAGCTCACAAGACTGGGCATTCTGCATTACAAAAACACTAAGAATTTCGCCGGTGGGGCGCAGGGAGAAGAACCGGAGGGAGGAAGGAAGGGAGTGGGGGAATAGGTGGCGTGTTGTCGAGACCAGGGAGTCATTTATTTTATCCACTCTTGTGGATTGGTGGTGGGCTGGGGGGCAATCGGAAATAGCCATTGGGGGCATCCGAAGGTCGAGGGGAGATAAGTCAGGAGGGAGGGGAGGGGGGGGGGGATTGCAAAAACACAGGGCTTTAGGGAAGGGCTTTAAACCCCTATCGACAAGGGGGGTGCTATTAACGAGAGGTTCGGGGGGAGGGAATGATACAACGAAAAAAGGGGAGAGAGAAAAAACGGGTATAGTGACAAGTACTTTTATCAGCTTCTCCTTCAGAAACTCCAGCTTCGTAAACGGTGGGGAGTAGCGCGAAAAGAAGCGGGGTGGAACCAAGGCCATTGCGGCATCATTGCTCTTGAAAGAGTCTTGTTCCATCATGAACTCTTGCCGGACCCGGACTGCTCCGTGACGTGGTTTGTGGGTGGGGGGGCGTGGGGGGGGGTGGGGGGGTTGGGTGGGGTTGGGTTGTGTGGTGGGGGTTTTGAATGTTGAGTACTCCAGGGGAGAGGGGCCAGATCAACTCGTAGGGTCGTGAAACAACCATTCGTAACCCGTTGAAGGGAAGGGGAACTAGACCGCCTTTTACGGAAGTACGTCGATCTCACAGGCTAGACGGCTCAAAACTATCCTCTTCCCTATTCAGCACTTGGAGCAAATCTTCAAAGTGAAAAGGAAGTGGCGACAGAAAAAAAGGTAGCAGAACTGGGAGCGCCGGAACAGCTGCCAGCAATTCCCGCTCGAAGAAGTCCCACAACACTCAGATATCCTCTCAAAAAAGACGAAAGGGGGGTTCAGCCCGGAAATGATAGGAAAAGAAGGGGCTGGTAGGGACTCATCTACGGTCGCCGACCATATCAATGGAAAAAATATGGATGCCGACAATCTAAAATATTGAGGGAGGCCAGGAGCTGGGGGGAGGGGAGTCGCGAAGAGAGAAAGGGATGGGTATTCTCACCGAGGGACGTGTGGGGGGGGGGGGGGGGGGGGTAGTGGGTTTGTTTTGGGGTGTTTTTTTGTTTGGGTTTGGGGGGTGGGTGGGGGGGGGGGGGGGGGGGGGGGGGGGGGGGGGGGGGGGTTGTGGGGGGGGGGGGGGGTTGGTTGTGTGGTTGGGGGGGTTGTGGCTTTGTAACTATCCCGCAGGCAGTATGAACCAGCGGGGGCAGAAAAAACAAGGGTGACCAAGGGGATAAAAAAGGGGGGGGGAAATGAAAAAACTAGAAACTGTTCGAATTTCCATATACAAAGTGTCCCCGTTTAGGATCCATGAAACGCAACGCCGTCAGGCGCGAGGAATTGGAGAGGGGTCGGGGAAGTAACAAAAACCTCGTTGAACGGCTTTAAAAGGGTTTAATTACAGAAAACAGGACCGGCCTTCCCGACCACAAAAAAGCTGCAGTAGAGGTCAAACCAGTCGTCCCATTAGAAAAAAAGAATACAGGCAGAACCCCGGGGGATGAAAGCGACAAAACGAAATAAAAGGTACTGAAAAAAACAAGCCGACATTCGTGTTGCTCATGCAACAATTTTGGATATAGGAAACTTAAGATAGGGGGAAAAGATCAACTAGAAGACAGCCGGTACAAACGAAGAAGGATAACGCTCGACTAAATGAACCAATATCAACCCGCATACTAACTTCACATTTCCAGGCATATGCTCGAAAAAAAACGTCCGAGCGTTGTCGAAAGAAAAAAGGGGGACAAGAAATTGAAAAGGAGAAGGATCGAAGGACGAATGGAACATAAATTTTTGGGGGGTCATCCTCAAACATTATGGTGGAGGGTAGTTAAGAAAATTAATCTACGACAACAAAGGGGAAAAGAAGCAATACAAAAAGTTCATGGGAAGAGAGCAAGTCAAGCGCAAGAAAGCAGGGAGGGTGAAAACCAAATAGACGGCTCCAAAAGTCACTCAAAGAAAGCCAATGCGCATGGAACAACAAAAGGGACAGAACGTTGTTGGGGGAGAAAAAATTGAGTGACGACCACAAAAAAAAAAACAAAAACCTGACTTTACGATCAGGTCACCCATTAGAGCAGGTGTTAAAGTTAGGACGATGACAAAAAAGACTCCCGGGCGACAGACAGAGAGGACGGACATTCAACCTAATAGCAACCCGGGAGAAGGGGGGACGTGATAGCGGGTGAATCACAAGTAACGGGCGGCGATATCGGTATATATCCGAAGAGGGGAATCGAGGGGGGGGAAGGGGAAGGGGGGGGTGGGAGGGACAGGGGGCGCGTGTATGGGTTGGAAGCCAAAGATGGTTAAAAAAACTCTTAAAAAAAATCCCTAACTGTGGGAATTAGAGCAGGAAAAGGAAGTGTGTTCAACATGGCAAAAAAACCAAAGGACATTCAAGGAAGGATGTCGATACACTTTGATACGGACTGGGGCTCACCAGCTCATTCTAAAAAGTACAGCAAGAAGCTAACGGCTCACCAAGGAAAGAAAAGGGAGGCCAGTGGACTCGGGATCAAGAGAACCCAGGAAGCGTAGAGAGTCACTCATTTCGAGAGAAAAATACAAGGGATTGTGCAACTACAATACGCAACGACTAATGGAGAATCGGAACGAGAGACCGATAGCCAGGATAAAGAAGAGACGCAAAAATGGAAGAACAAAAAAAAATCGGCAGCAATTAATGAGTCCAAACCCATCCCCACTCACTTTTCTCTGTTTCAACAACACAGTGACAAAACTCAAGGGAAAAGAAAAAAGGTGAGTAGAAGGGTATTCGTAGATAAGAAAAAACAAAGAGAAATAGAACTTAACGGTTTTGGACACACTCTTTTTTTACATATACACGGAAAGTCATAGGGAAAAAGGGGAAGAGAAATAGAAGGGACTCTTTTCTCAGGGAGGCGAGGTATTTCGTGGATTCACCAAAAAAACTCAAAAAAAACCTTATCCAACAAAAGAAGAATATATTTCTTAACTATGAGGCTATCTTCATCTAGTTTGGAATTTCCTAGACACTAAAAAAAATGGGTTCCAAACCCCCCGAGAGAAAAAAAAAAACACAGGAGGAGTAGAAAGCTGCGAGGAACCTCAGGTCGCGGAACAGAGTGCGGGGAGGGGGGAGGGGGGGGGCTACGTGGAAGGTTCTTGCTTGGAGGGGAATCACACGAAAATAACGACCAATTAGAAAACAGGAAAAAAGGAGAGGGGGCGCTGTTGTGCCTGACGTATCGAGGGGGGGGATCTGACGAAAGCGTTTCTTTACCAGCGAGGGGTTCGAGGGCTCGGGTGGTTGAAAGAAAAAAGCTTCACGGAATACCAAGTTATTAGGGGATTACGAGGAATCTGTTAAAAAGCAAAGTGTGTTGGGGGGCGTCGAGGGAAGCAGCCAGAGTCGGGGCCGATAGATCAAAACTGGGATTTTCCTTTCAAAACGGGTTAAAAAAGTAGCAGAACTGGGAGGGATCGGTCAAAGGGACAGAGGAAGGGGAGGGAAACCTCGGGGCGCCTGTAGAGCAGATAGCGGGGGAATCGAGTTTACTGAACTTCTATAAAGAGACGGAACTGAAATGTGGCGTTCCGCGTGAAAAGAAAGGAAAAATGGGGGGGGAGGGTCCCAGGTCAGGAATGGGAAAAGGAAGTTAGGCTAACTGACTTGTCCTGGTGTGATAGTGGTTACCTTTGGAGGTAATGAGAAAAGGGGGACAGGGCCAAGTGAAAAAATGAGTTCTCGCAAGGGGCTAATGGGCATGGAAAAACGCTGTTGTCTCTTAAGGGACTCGCCGCCCTTGTCAGAATGAGGTTGGTTGGGGAAAACAAGAGTTCGGACTGAACGGTTGAAAAAACCCTACAGCAGAGGGTGTACAGTAACTCAACCGGAACAGAAGAACTCGAGACTCGCCGCAGTGGTCTCCTCGTCAGGAGAAAGAGTTCAAAGTGAGGGAACGGGAGTCATACATAGCTTCCCGTCTTAGGTGCTGCTCCTCCTAGAAAAAGCCTAAGAACACCGGTTATTAGGGGTTTATACTGGAAGGGGGGGGGAAAACCACCAGATAAAGGAAGGGACTGGGGGGGGGGGGAGATCTTGAGTAAAAGCTTGGGGGAGTTTGAGTCTGAAATACCAAAAAAGTTCTTGGTCTCACATTGGCGGGGAGGGGTGGAGGAGGAGAAGGTTCCTGAAGGTGTAAAAGAAAGTACTTTAATGGTTACGCGTCCGACGGTCGGATCGTTTAATTGAATCCCCTTGTATTAGGGGAAGTGGTGGTTGTTAATTAAAACTGAAAAACGTAGGGTGACTCCTTATCGATTCAAAAGCCAACATACGATGTGAAGGGGTGGTTAGGGAAGACCCGGCCTTAAACTTGGACCCTTTGGGGCAGTCAGGGAGGGTAAGAAGGAGGATTGGGGACAGGGGCGGACATACGAGGATGGGTGAGAAACCCAAAAAAAAGAGGGACGTTCTTGTTGGGTCTGAATCTCATGCCGGCGGATTGGCACGGGTGAAGGATAAAAGGAGGGTTTTTGGGTCGAGCTTGCATTCTGAACTTTGGGGAGGTATCCGCTAACTAATCGAGGTACCGCGTCTTATCGGCTTGGACGAAAAAAGGTTCTTGAGACTGGGGTCTAGGAGGGGGTCCATATACGGTAGTAAGCCCACAAGGGTGTACAATCTTACACCCACGGTAACTATCCACTTTCGCTGGGGGTCGCAATTATTATGGCTTTGCTCTAAAAAGCAAATTGGGAGAGGAAGGGATTGGAAGTGGGCGTACGGGCCATAAGAAGCGTCATGATCGGTTGGAAGTGAGCTTCCGGAGGGAAGCTGTTGGGTAAAGGGCACCAGTGGGGGGACGAGGCGGGGCCTGGTGGGAACTAGTTCAGTTAGTAAAGTCTAACCGCCTCCAAAAAAATCCGAGCTGTAACAACCAAGAAAAGAAGACTGACATCGAGCGAAAAGAGGGGAAAAGTCGGGGTCTTAAGGACAGCTGGAACGCCAGGGGTAAATTGATGGGAAATGCTAAAAAGGGGAACAAGTGCGGCGTACGAGGAAAGAAGGGGGAGAAGGTCACCTTGGTTTCCGACGAAGGTGTTGAAAAGGGAAAGAGCGGATCGTAGAAGTGTCCAGGACAGCTGAAGGCAAAGAAAAAAGAAAAAAAGCTTATTAAGATGAGCCGCTGACCATCTGTGTAAAAAAGGCCGGGCTATATCTGGGGGTCGGCAGAAGTGTGGAATATTTCAGAGGGAAAGAAGGAGGGAAAAGGAGGGGGAAGACCGAATCAGGCCAGTTGGAGCAAGAGGACGGGGCGAAACCAGGGTTCTCTTTAAGGGGATCGTGCTGAATTTGGGGTAACGGCTGAGATTTACTTGGACGGGATGGGACAGGAGGGGGAAGGGGGGGGGACTGAGACCTAGCGTCGGCTAAAAGAGTCAAATTCTTACGGCAAGTCTCACAACTATTCTACTTAGGTCAAGGCTCGGTATAAGCAGTGAAGAAACTCCGGTGCGTTGAGAAGGCAAAGTAAAGGGTAAATAGGAAAGGAGGAAAAACTTGGAGAACTGGTTGTACAAAACCCTCAATGATTTATAGTAACTCTATACCGCCACGGCTCAAATTGCTCAGCGGATCAACTTCCCTTTGACAGTTTCGGGGGTTTGGACCATGGAAAAAGGAGACCAGGGGAAGGCGCAGTAAAGGGTAGCAACAAGGCTTTCTTATGCAGAAGCACAAGAACCTTCTTAACTCGGAAGTTTACTGGGGGCAAATGAATGACTCGAACGCATTGGAGGGAAAAGAGTGACAAAAGGCCACGCGCAACGGGGGGGATGGCCCCTCATGATCCGAAATGAACTGCTTATCTTTTTCAGAGCGAAAAAAAAATGGGAATAATCGGGGTGGTAACGCCTTGACATAACACTACAGTGAGAAGCAAAAATAAAGAGACGGATCAAACAGGCGGGAGGACAGAGTAGAATAATAGAAATGGCCGCAGACACAAAGGGGGTCTAACCACTGGAAAGAAGAGGTGCTACCAAAACAACGGAACCAACAAAAAAAGAATTTTTTTTTGCTAAACTTTAGAAACGTCTACAGAAAAAGGCGTGGGGGTGGAAGAGAATGCGACAATGACGGAAAAAGAGTGATGAACTCGTGGTCAACAATCTTCCAGTCCTGAAGTCCACCAGTCCGTGGTATCAGTTGTTTTTATAACACTCGCGGGGGGTCGCGGGAAGGGACGAGAAAACAAAAACCCCCAATATTAACGAAGTATTTGAATGGTCCTCCTCGACTAACTCTCCAGCACAATAAGGGGCAGAAGAATGGTCAGGGGGGAAGGGGGGCTTAACCGTTGCGATAGATTGGCTAGTGATCCAACGTTCTACTACCTATCTACTCTAAACTTTCAAGAGGGGGGTAAAGGGAAAAACATACTGGAAGGGGAAGGGTAGAGGAAAATGGAAAGGGAAAAACGTCCTATAGGAGAGGACCAAACCCAAATATTGGGATGAGAAGGGTTGGATCAAAGATGCTAAAAACCATAAATGGGCAGAAAAAACATAACAGAGCTCTTTATGGGGAGGGATGGGGAGGATTACTCGGTGAGAGAAGGCAAAGGGAGACGAGGTTTAACCTGCCGACAAAAGGGAAACCGGTCTTTCATTGATATCATTGGAACGGCCGAACATGAAAAAAAAGGGGAGACCAAACCAGGGCAGCAGCGGGAAACATCGGTAACGCCAAGAAACATAAATGACATAACCCCTTCGATTTAGTAAATCGAGTCCAAGGAGATTTTTAAGCGAGGAAGATCAGGGGCGGGGGGGGGACGCGCCTAGACCGAGGTTTCCAACAACGAGGAGAGACCGAATTCCAACCTGCGGTTTAATAGGTCCATAAATTCCAACAAAGAAAAACTGTAAAGAACGGGACGCGGAAGAGAATAACGTGGGAAATGGAAAAGTGGCGCACGGGCAAAGGCTTGAAAAGTGACCTCGCCTAATCAGACGTCTAGAAAAGGATCCTACCAAGTCGAAACAGATTCACAAAGGGGAGACCTGCCGAAAAGGATCTAAGACGGGTCCTTTGGCCTCAAGAATCGGTCTGCCCAAGCGCTCTGGGAGCTGAAGCCTCGGGGGGGGGACCGAAGAGTTAGGGGGTATGGAACTCAAGGAATGCAGATAATATCAATGGTTTTGCCCAAAAACCCTAAGCCACCATTCTAGAAAGAATAAAAAAAAGGTCTTAAAAAAAACGGACTCGTGGGGGGAAACTGCGAGGGAGGGACTGCGGCGAGTAAACTGGCAGACATTCTGACAGACAATTGGCAGAGAAACCATTCGTTCGGTTCATATCAATAGAAGGGCTAACATCAGGGGAGACCGGCGTAGGAAAAAAAAAGGCAAAACGCGGAGCCGTAAGAACTTTAAGAGCTAATTGTGCCATGGTTATCCGTAAGGTTCCAAAGGAGGACCAGAAGGGGGGAGGGAGGTATAAAAGATAAAGTGAGTGGTAGCGCCGAAAAAGCGCCCTGCTTTTCTAGAAAATTTGTTTGTGATCAGTTGTGACTCTAGGCAGCACCTTGTGAGAAGGGAGGAAAGAAGCAGGGCATGCACTAAATTTGGCCAGTCAACAGAGGACCCACGACATAGAACACAAAACTCCCTGCCGCAACGACTCCTAGAATTAGGCTGCGCGTTTTCTTCAAAAAAGGTCTATCGGGAGGTCCATTGCTATGATCAGGAAACGGCCATTGGGTAGAGAAAAAAAGGGGACCGAGGGTGGAGAGCCATAAATTGGAGAGGGGGACGCTGCCGGTGATTTCAATCTCAAAAAAGCTCCCACTTATATCAGAAAAAAGGAAAAAAAACAATGATTTTCTAAATCAATTAAGGGGCATTGAAAATACCCAAGAAAGAGTTGGCTGGTCTCGGCGACGTAAGAAAGTCACGGCGGCAGCCTACGGGGGATTTGGCCAAAAAATTGCAGGAAAGTGAAGCATAAATCACTTCTTATTTTCGGGGGAAAGAAAAAGACCGCCGATGCCTCGAAAAAATTCAAACCTTAAAGACACAAAGCTGGGTAAACGATCAAAATTGTTAAGAGTTTGGGGGATTTATAGAGAGGGAAAAGACAGCCGAAAACAAAGAAAAAAAAGGGAAAAGGCCTGTAAAAACGCGTTGGTCTTTGGGGCTGCCAGCTCGTGCATCGGACAACTCAAGCACGGGGCTTAAGAAATAAAGCCCAATCTGGTGTCAAAGGAATGGGGTGGTAGAGGGGAAAACGAAGCGAAAAGCAAAGGTAGCTCGGCCATTAATGCAAATAGGATTCGGTATCACTCCTGTAGACAGTAACCTAGGACATGACATCGCGACAAAGCCGTGGGGTTATGAGACGTCATGAAAAACAGGAAAGGAAGCCCATCGGGAGAGAGTAATGAGACAACAAGCATACGGAAAAGCCGCCAGACAAACGATAGATGAAAAGAATAAAAAAAGGGGGGTACGCTGTTTGCCGGGCTCCTTTATCCGAGGGGAGGGGAAGGTACATTGGGGTACTGATACGGACTCCTAAAAAAAATTAGAGGGGAAGCCCCTATGGACAGGGTCTGGGGGAAAGAGGCAAGGGGAAAAGACGCGCAGTCACGTCCAAAGGGTGAAGAGCGTTTTCATATTGGGTTTGGTCAGAAGGGGCAATCTCAAGGCCATAAGAAAAGGTACCTTCGTGAAGGAGGGGAGGACCTCAAATGAATCTCGGATGGTGCTCGAGGTCGTTCAGACTTTTACCACTCATCTCCAACTGGTCCAGGACACGTTTACCTGGAGATCACCCAAAAGTCGGAAAAGGAAAAAGGAAAAGAGAGGAAGGGTCAGGGAGAGGGTAAAGGGTGAAGACTTTGGATGACGTTCCAGAAGGCTTTCAAGAAAAGGACTGCTCGTAGAAATATCAGGATGGTTTATTAGCACGAAGGGGGTGAGATGGCTGAGAGTGGGGGGAAAAAAACTAGGTAATAACCAAAAGTTTAACGCTCGTCATCAGATGGTCCACGGAGATTTTAAACTTAGGACGCACGGATAATGGGAGTACTAACTCTGGCAGGGAACGGGAGAACGCGCATTATCGACGTGAACCAAGGGTCAATGCCTTGAGTTGCAGAATCGGACACCGCGGAAAAAAAGGATCGGGAAAAGTCATAGTCCGATCAGGGTGTGTTGATTTTCGGGATGATGGGTACGGCATGAACTCTTAACATTGGGGGGGCGGGGGGAATTGCATCGGTTAGCACCTTCTGGGGTGAAGAAAAAGGGGAATTAAGCGAGCGGGTTTCCTGGAAGACCGGTGATCGCAGAAACGATGGGGGGGGGGAACGAATGGTCCTAATCTATGCGGTCGCGTTATGGAGGGGGCACAGAAAAAAAAAAAAAAAAAAAAAAAGGAAAAAAAAAAAAAAAAAAAAAAAAAAAAAAAAAAAAAACCCACCCCAACCACACGAGACAAACAAACCACCCAAAACCCACAACCACAACACACCAAACAAACTAAAAAAAAAAAAAAAAGAACCCAGAAAAAACCACTACCAAAAAAAAAGTATGGGGGGTAAAAACTTCTACTTCTCATCACAAATTCAACGTGAGGGTACGAAGGGTAGAGCCACAATAAGCTTGAAAGGCCACAAAAGACCGATGGACAAAACTATCATGGGTTTATGGTAATGATGAATGCTGGGCTTTGGAAGCTAACTCAGAGGGGATATTGGAAAGGCTAACGTAGTTCAAGGAGGGGGGGATAGAAGTAAGGGAGGGATGTCGCGGAAAGGAAAAGAGAAAAGAGATGGTTGAAGACAATTCCAGGGGGGGAAGG
>Ga0179591_1195772_pt1 | contig 11945 bp, 7 predicted proteins | sample CZOMad2_1_08_16f_FD_182891 | JGI IMG/M metagenome (GOLD analysis project Ga0179591, IMG submission 182891) | Vadose zone soil fungal communities from Angelo Coast Range Reserve, California, USA - CZOMad2_1_08_16fungal (PacBio error correction) | ecosystem: Environmental > Terrestrial > Soil >...
CCAACAAGACATGATAACCAGACGAAAAGAGGAAGAGGGGGAGGACTATAAGTGGGAATAGAAAAACTTTAGGAATGAATCGCATGGCTAAAAAAAAACAAATGCGGCGTCAGGCACCAGATCCCACGCCAGCGAGACAAAAGAATGGAGGACAAAGAAAAAACGTGCGTCGGGATGCAAGCACACACACACTGTTGGACTTTACCTGCACGGAGGACGGTTCGGGAAGAGCAGGAGAGAGACGTGGCAAAAAGAGGAAAGGCGACCGCTTCCAAAAACGGATTGCAATCACGCCTTCAAACGGGGAAGAGAGAGGGAGAGGGTTTCCAAGGGAAAGAGTCCGAGGGACGCACGGAGCAATAAAAGGAGCAAAGTCTCACCCTTCACCAACGCAAGTCTCGTGACCGGAAAACTGTAAGGGCCTACACTCGTCTTACTCCTCTAACTGTGGGAGGGAAGACGTCAGGGGGGAAGAAGGGTGCGGGAAAGGGGAGACACACGACAGGGGGAGGAAAACGCCGTCCACCTTCGGCCGTGATCGAAAGGAAAAGACACTGAAAACGCTCCTAACGGAAACTCAAGCTGGTCCCAGACCGCTCAAGGGACGAACACTAAGACGGGAAGGCCGGAAAAAAAAAAAAGAAGTTCAAAACATCGCCTAGAGGGAAGGCAAAGCGAACTACACACATTGAACCGTCTTAGTCAGACAGGAGAGAGTGGAAGGAACAAGGGGGGGACACTTCGGAAAAAAACAGGAGAAAAAAATGCTCGCAGACTGGGGGTCCGAAAAATATGACGGGGCAGCACAGGGAGGCGGAGGTTGACATGAGTCAAACTTCTGTCAAAAGGAGGAAAAAAGAAAGGACCACAAAATTCGTAGAGGAACCGCCGCGAGCGAGAGGAGCCGCACAAAGGTAAACAGAGACGAACCGATACATTTTCGGCACTCGCGAACCAGAAAAGGCCAACGGTGACGTAAACACAAAGGACGCCTTTTAATTAAAAAAAGGCAAAAGGACCCGCCAAGCAACGCGGCAAGACGCTCCATGAATGGACACTGACCACTCCTGTAAAGGAAAACGGTGATTCTTGATAACTTTGGGGGGGTACAGGATTAATAGAGCCCAACGAAGAAAAAAAAGAAAAAAAAAAAAAAAAAAACCGAGAGGGACCGCGGTAACAGCTTCGACAAGTCTTATCTAGCATCCTCCAACACGCAGTTCACACGACATTGGGAGTTCAAATACCTCCCAAAGGGAGTTGCAGCGGCCGCAAAAGAAGGGAGCAGGAAAAATGGAAACAGCCAAACAAGGGAATTGCGCATCGGAGGTCAAGGGGCTCAACCAGGACCTAGTATCACTGATCTCAACAAAAGGAGGGGAAAATAAAAGACTACGTCATGGACTTGAAGAGAATGCGCAGCCCAGGAAGGGTCTGAAGAGCGCTATTGGGGGGGAGATGGGAGGGAAGCACAGGGGGGAAGCTGCACATCGAGAGGAGATTAATTCTAGGATCGATCAAAAAAAACCAAGCCTCCAGGAAGCAAAACCAGGTTGTAGCCCCAGCGAAGTGTGGCGAATGGAAGAGCGCAGTAGGGGACAGAAGCCAGAAGGGTCCACGGTAATCCAAGTAAAAACGTTTGGTTGTTTCCAGAGGTAGAAGAGGTCAAGGGCGGGGTCCAGCAATGGATAAGTCTCGTTTGCGTGTAGGAAAATGCAGGCGGCCCTGGCGGGTAAACATACCGGGAATAGAGGGGGGAAAGGAAATTCAAAAAGCAGGTGAGCAGTCGCGAGATTTCTCAGACGCCTTAAGACGCAAAAGCTGCGGATGCGAGTAAACTCTTCGGCCGAAGAGGCCTGAAGGGGGAGTCACTGGAGTGGAATTACGTCGTGGCCGCGCCGATAAAGCCAAAAATTCCCGCAAGCAACAAGGAGAGGAAAAGCTCGGAAAAATAACCCGGGATACGACAAGGAGGCACGAAACGTTACGAAGAGATCGGAAGAAGCAGGTCCAACGTGTTCCAAGCCGGGAAAAGAGAAACGGTAATAATGTTCAGAAACCGGTAAGCGCCGTAGTATCTGATTGACAAGGAAGGGTGAAAGGGCCCAGAAGAAACCTCGTTGTCGACCAGTGAGCAGTGAGGAAAAAAAGAGAGAGTGTCAAAGAGGCCAAGAGCGGCTACGGGATGGCCGAGGAATGTTGGGTCTAAAAATCAAGAGACAACGGTGCTGAGGCTCAACGTTTCGGGGTGCGACCAAACGGTGACCGCCAACAAAAGTCTGGACTAAGGGAAACCTGCACTCATCGGCAACAGAAAGACGCGTTAGACAAACTGAACATTGTCCAACGGTCAGCAAAAACCGGCTGATAAATCTTTCAATGGCAGGGACTGAAGAGAAGGAACCTTTACAGGGACTCAGTCGGACCACCACGAGAAAATCTGGAAGAGGCGACGCACGTGCGGGAGGCCCTGACCGAACAGACAGAGTGGTTAAAAACTCGGAGGAAGGATCGTCGAACGTCAGGCGTACGCGCGTTATAACTCGGGGTCCAAAAACGAACGACCGGGGGGGGTCTTAAACAAACGCAATGGGATGGTCCAGGTCCCGTCCGGGCTAGCTAGTAATGGGATCTGTGCTCCCGGGGAACGCCAAGGGAACGCAGGGGAACTATAAACCCCAGGTGGGAGCCTGAAGGGGGGGGTACCAATATCGAAATAACACTGCTTCCTTCTTCTTCAATGGTTGCACATGATTACGGGCCGTAGACAAACATCGTAGACTAGGTGGAAGGGGAAGTGTCGATTGCAGGGGGGACTCTAGGAAAAGGGGGGGTCGCCGCCCTTTTAGAGTGCGGGATTTGGGAGAACAGGAAGCCTATCGACGCTCCGGGCGAGACCGCGCGGTAAGAAGCGGGGGAGCCAATCGAACGAATGGACAAAGGCTGCATATGGGCCAGATTATCATCAATGATCGACGAAAAACACTATCTAACAGTGGTGGAAATCACAGTCATAAAACCAATGCGCAAAAAGGGAAAGGGAGGGAAACAAGCTGAGGACGGGTAAAGCTAGGGGAGCTATAACATAAACAAATCGGAAGGGGAAAAACATTCACCTAGGGGGGAAGGTTAGGGAAGTCAGAGGGAGGAGAGAGAAAATGACGAAAGGAAGTGAGCGTGAGGGAACGAGAGGGTACGACCCTTTAAAGGGATTGAGGGGGAGGGGAAGGGTGGTAAGAGAGGGGTGTAAATGGGGGAAGACCTAAAAAAAGGAGTGGGTAGGGAGCATGGAGAAATGGAAGGGAGTAGATCTATCAAAAGGGAGGGGGATTGAGCGAACGGAGGGCCGGGAGGAGGGGGGGACCGTAAACTGAAGACAGGTTCGATGGATGAACGGGGGAAAGCGCTCGTTGCTGGGGGCGGAGAGAGGGAGTTAAAAGTATTTTTAAATGCTTTTCCAGAATCAAGCGGGGAGTGCTGATGTGGTGGTAGCCGTCGGGGGTTGCGGCTCCAGACAGAAAGGTAACTTATGGGGGGAGGCGATAGTGTCGGGAGAGAGGGGAAAAGAAGAGGGGTGGACATAATTAACGATTCTGGCGGGGCTCAAGAACCTCCTGACAATCGTTGAATCCGATTGTCAAGAGGGATGCAGGGCGGAAACAACGCCGAAAGAGAGAAGACGGCGAAGAAGGGATGGGGCTAGTTTCCTGGACGCGGGGACTTCTGGCGCGCTTGAAAAAAATCTAGCGCGGCGGAGAAAAAAATTACCCAGGGTCCTGTACGGGAGAAGGATATTGAAAAAGAAGCCGGCAACAGTGTCCGTGAAAAGGCACGCTAATTGTTACCGGGCTGGCTGAAAGAATTTGCGGGACGCCTGGGGCCTAGAGCTAAAAAAAAAAATGATTAGGCGTCATAGAAATGCGAGCAGAAAGAAGAGGATCACCGCGGGAAAAAGACGTGAATTGAAAGGAGGAAAACGGCATGGCGCTGATTGCAAACTACCCGAGAGTTCAGGTCCCTTCCGTAACTCTTTAATCTAACCTAAATCCTGCCTGAAGAATCTCTACTACGGAAGAGACAGGAAAGGGAACATAGCTGGGTCTGCACTAGGACATCTATTTAAAAAACAACGGAGGGGGTTGACGAGGAACGGCGGTCGACAATCTTCGGAATATAAGGACCAGCGATGGGGGCGTGGGGGAGAAAAAAGAAGCCATATAAAAACCAAAAGGGACGACCCTAAGGAAACTAAGGAACAAAGAAAGAACCACACCGGCTCAGAGTCAATGGAAGAACCAACCTTCCGCCAAAAAAAAAAAGATACCCAGAAGGGATGGATGGAAAAAAGGGAAAAGACCGAAATCAGACGGGCCACTACCAAAAAACGAAGCTGCTAGAGCCTGGGCCAAATAAAAAAATAACATTAGGAGGTACCAAGAAGAAAGACACGCAGGAATTCCAACGGGCACGAGCGCACAGGCAGAAAGGAGGACACAGCGCAAGGTAATCAAGGAAGGCGGGGCAATTCCCAACAACCGAGCGAAAAAGTCCCAAGAAAAGTGAGCGTCTCTAAAGAGCAACCCATCCTAACGAGTAAATCTCTAGGGGGGGGAAGACCACGAACAGTAAAGGAACTGCAAGAGGGCAGGCGTAAAGCAGGACAGGGAAATGATTCGACTTAAGACCTCACTAAACCAAGCACTCTGGGGCATCCGGGGGGACCACGTTTTGTAGACGCATGGAGTGATGCCGTTGAGTTGTAAAAATCGGGGTCCAAGAAGGAGCCCTGTCGGAAGACCGAAATGGAGGGGGAAGGGTGAAGAGAGGGGGAGGGGAGGGGGAGAAAGAGTAAGAGCCGGAGATCGACCAAGCTAAAAAGGGATCTCTAAAAAAATCAAAAAAATCCCTGCAAAAGGAAAAAAAAATTCGAGAGAACATCGGCGGAAAGGAACCAAGGAAAGGATCATCCAGGACAACGGTAGAGCGGAAGGGAGTACGGAAGGTTCAACAAATTAAACAGTCTAGAAAAGGAGGGGGGGATTTACTATGTGAAAAAAACTTTTAAGAAACAAACTACAAACAAATGGGGAAAGAGGAAACTCCGGAGTCTAAAGAAAAGCGGACGGGAAAAGGGCGACCATAAAAACCAAACATCGCGCGCAAAAGACGGAAACTCAGAAAGGGATAACGTTTCTGAAACAAAAAAAGCCCGGTGGAGTTCTAAAAGAGGGTAAACGACGTTTCGCCTAGCCACTGCTACATCAAGCCGGGGGGGGACAAAGAGCTGCAGACCAGCGCGGTCGTCACGCCAAAGACTCTCCGCCGCCTAAACGCGTGGGAAGGGGTTTTGAAAAAATACAATTAAGGGCAAAAGTGAAAGGGAGGAGGACCAAGAGAAATGGGAATCAAGGAAAAAAAATTAAGCAACTTCAAGGTCCGGTCTGGACCGAACCTAAAATGTAAATAACAAGCGCTTAGAAAAGACGAAGGGGGAGGGGGGAACAAGTCGGCCGGGAACTGTTGGGTCGGAACGTGGTAGTCTCACAACGATTCCGAAAAGAAACCTTCAGAAGGGTGATACTACTTCCTAAGAATAAAAGGGGCAAGAAGAGGCCGCAACACGACCCTACGGGTCCCAAGCCCGGCATAACACAAAAGAACAAAGCCCGTTCGACAAAGGACGGTAAAACAAGGAAAGGGAAAAATCGCGAAGACGGACTTCCTGGGGGGGGGACAAGGAACACAGATGATTCTAAATAAAAAAGGAAGGCGGTACCGGGGGAAAAGGCGAGGGAACGGAAAAAGGGGGGGGGGGGGGGGGGGGGTGGGGGAAAAACAGGAAGGGAAAAGACGCTGGCGTAAGGACTGAGAAGCCTTGAGTCAAAAAGTCGACCACTTTTTATTGGGACCGCGGATCGCGAAGAACTTACTTGACTGGGGGAGGAGGGGAAGAAGGCCAAAGGAAAGGGAAGAGGGACTAGTTTGGTGGTGTATCCAAAAGAAAAACTCTCTAAGAAATGGACTCCTTCTAGGGAATCGCCGACGCACGCTAATCAAAACTCAGATAAAAATAAAAGTCCTAACGCAGCTCCATTTTCTTCAAACTGTAAGGCGAATGCTCAACAGTAAGTCATTGGTCGCAACAACGGAAAATGTAATTGAAAAGCCAAGGTGTGTTGTGTGTTTGTGGTTTTTGTGGGGGTGGGGGGGGGGGTGTGTTTTTGGTTTTCTATTTTATGTTTCTTTTGTGTGTTGTTGTGAGACGAGGGGACAGGGGGAGGCCGCATCATATTTCCCCTCCAGCCCCCCCCGCTGCCGCGCCCGTCCTTGCCTCCCTGACACTTCCTTTACCGACGCACCAAGTGTTTAGGCGGGATGACCACTTTTGCAAGGGCGATCAGTTAAACCGTAAAAGGCGCCGCGGAAGATGAGAAAAAGTAGGTCACTCGTCAGAAGGAAACCCCCGCTTTCCGGGTCAAGATTCACAACAATTTTTAGAGGCGTTCTGTAGAGCGTCGAATTAAATCAATCATCCCGAGATGGGTTCACGGCCGAAAAGGGGGATTTCGCTACGCAATCTCAACCGAGACGCCCCTCAAAAGAGGGGGGGCATCGTTCAAGTGCGCCACCAGAACGAGGAGAAGATCTCTCAACAACCACAAAGGGAAGGAAACAGTCTCGGACCTTCCTGGGAAATTAGAGGGGAATGCAATCAAAGACCAACTAAAGAGGTGGCTCTAACGGCGACATACAAAGGGGGAGGGAAGGGGACACATCGCGTGGGGGAGGTGCATATGAGGAAACTAAAATGTTTTCCACGCCATCAAACAGGGAGAAATATACAAAAAATCGGGTTGTGAAAAAAGGCTGGAAAGAAGCAGAGGAAGAAGGGGGAGACAAGGGGACCGCGGCGCCGGGGGTTGCGGGTGTGCAATTCTCGCGAAGGCACCACACGGGTAAGACCAAGACAATTTGAAAGGAGGAACTAGTGGTAATGAAGGTAAGGAATGTAGCTCTCGGGAGGGGGGAGGGGAGTGTCCATTGCCGGCGATTGGAACCCCTGGCGTTTTCAGACACGGAGCAACAGCGGGGAAAGGGCAAATTATAAAGTGGGGTGGATGGGCATCGACGAGGGCCGAAAATGGTCGCGGCGTTAACGATGGGACTCGTCTGGGGGAGGGACTGGAGTCGTACTCGGCGTCCGGGCAGGAAAGATAGAAATGCTGGTTGGCGGTCGGGAGTTAAGGTACGTTTAGGGGGCCCCGATCGGGAAAACGTCAAAGCGAAGAACGCGCAAAATAACGAGCTGCTACTCGTAAAGAAACCTTGGATACTGCTCACGTCGAGCAGGCAAACGTGCGCCACGGTCTGTAGGAAGATGGCCGTCGAACTTGGGCCAAAAGATCTAGCAGGCTGACGGGGACGACGGCATGGGGAAGTAGAAAAGCCGGTGCCGGCTAACGCGTAGCGAGGGAACCGGACTGGTTGTACCGGTCAATTGTCCACTTCCATCGGGGCGGGTCAGAACTGCGTCCGGGAGGGGGGGGGACCCCGATCGTCCAGAAGAGAAAGAATTGAGGCCCGGAGATTTCAAAAACGGAACAAAGGGACCGACAGGCAAAAGAACCGGGGTCTCGGCTGAGCCTTTCGGGGGTAAGAAAAAACGGAAAACCACGGGGAGGCGAAGGCGTCGAACAATCCTCGCTCGAGGCAACCAACAAGCCTGCATCCACAAGGAAAAAGGGGTGCTTCACAAAAAAGTGTCAACTTTGGTCTTAGTTGGCAGAAAGGGAGTAAAAATTATGGCCTAGCCGGCGTCAAAACTGTGGACGACTCAGTCTTGCAAACCAGCCCGCACTAGGAAAAAAAAAGGATGCGTAAATGAACTTGAAAGAGAAAAGACTGAAAATAGTGGGCAACCACGTGTACCGGTGCTCGGAGCCATCCTCTCAGGAATAAGTAACAACTCTGAAAAAACAGTCTATGGTTGAGTGACAAGCAAAAGGCCCGGTTATGGTCAAGTCCCGGACAGGGGGGAAGGCTCGAGGTATTTGTGTATCGGTCAAACATTTCCGGGGAACGGAAGGAGGGAGAACGGGGGCCGGCCAGTGCCCACAAGTTTGTAGCTCTTAAACGTGTGGAAAAAAGGTCACTGCAAGATCTTCCTCATGTCAGGCGGGCTGGTTCTCATGAATTTGGGAAAAGTCCGGAGAAAGGATGCAACTGTAACTATTTGCAAATAGGGAGAGTTTCAGGGGGGGGGGACTCTCGGAACGATGGGATCCGACGCCTGTTATACAATTGACGTGCTGCAGAAAAGCGTAGCCTGATCGAATATGGAAAAATCCCATGCGCCCAGCGATGACGTGGGCGACAATCGAACGCGAGGACACTCTTAAGCCAGGAACGGGATTAAACAAGCAGAGAAACGGCGTAAGAGAAAACGGAACATAAACCGGAATCACCAATGCGCAGAAAAGATAACGTGTCCGTTACTGGACCTCCGTAGTTAAGTAAAAGCGACGGAAGAACAGAGGCAGCGGGCGACGCGCCAGTGGCGCATGCCCGAGTGAAGGTGGGAGGGCTGGGTTCGTCAGTATCTATCGATATCGGAACGGACTAGGAGTATTGGACGGGCGCGGACGAAAAATGGCAGGATGGAGCGTGTTGGGGATGAGTGGAAGGGGAAAACGCGAAACGGACTGAGTTAGGGCTACACGACGTGCCTTTGGAAATTGGAGGAGGCTCTAGTCACAACGCACGGGGAAGGGGGGAACCCTGCTGGGGACGCGTACTGACGTAATCTCAGTGCTCTTGGATGACACGACTAGCGGGGTCATCATGATATTTGGGGATTTTGATAGTTTGGGTCTTATTGGGGACTCGGTTAAACAAAATCCTTTAGGGGAGTTCTGGGAGTGGGGTATGTAGTGGGGGGTGAGCTCAATAAGAGGAGGACTCGTGTGATGACTGGTGTAGGCGACTCGGGGTAATCGCAATCATAGGCGGGGGACAAACCTCGCGGGAACAAAACCATGCTCGTGGAACTCCGGGGTAGACGCCGATGGATCGGTAAACAAAAAAAACAAATAGAACTCCGTCAATACTTATTGGAATGTGGCCCATGTCTCCTCGAACCAGCAGTCGGCGCTTTCCGTCTAAAAGCGTGTCTCTATTACACGGTGAGACGAACGAACGCGGATTTCTAAGACGAAGCGCAGAAGGGGACTGCAGTGACGCGAATTGGAGGGCGGGCGAAAGCTGATTTTGGTGTACGCCAGGGGACGTCAGAAGGAAAAAAACAACCCAAATCGGGAGGAAAAAGAGTTTTATGCTGCGGCAAAAAACAACTCCGCGGAAGGCCAACGGTCACACGGGCTCAGGAATTGTACGAGCCATTCTGTCTAGTAGAAATAAAAGTCGCCCCGTCCTGAACCGGGGAATCTCCACAAAAGCGCGAGCGAAGCGCGCAAGCCGGATCGTAGACGGCCACAGGAAAATCAGGATTCACGGGAGGAAAACTTTGGGAGAATGTACTAATCGGAAAAAGAAAAAGGCAGTCACGAGATGACTCGGGGGCTCTGGGCGGGATCCACCGCCAAGAATCGCAAGCAAAGACGATACTAACAAATGAGCCAAAGACACGAAAACGCATCCACCCCGGAAAGCCTCTGCAAATGGACAAGGGACCCACCTTATGGCCGCCACAAAGAAAAAACACAAACCTGGATGCTGGACGGAACCGGCAAAGACCGAAAATCGTCGAGACAAAACCATAAATACCGGCGAAAGCGGAGTGTTCAATAAGCTCAAAATAGGAAGAAAAACCAAACACTTAAACCGTGCCGTAAGCGCTTCGCGAGCAGACGCCCTGCCAGGCCACGGAGGACACGCCGCGCCAGTACGAAAAGTAAGTTCGGCGCGAAAAGAAACCTCGCATGGGAAAAAGTCCGCAAAAGAAACGTCGTCGTCCGGCCCGTCCCCTAAACGCAAGACGACGGGAAAGCGGGAGCGACTCAAGAATACGACCAGGACCAAAAGGGACAGCTGCGACTTCCAGAAGTAAAGGGTCGAAACTTCATCGGAGCAACTGCTAAGCATTAGCGCTCATACGCACCGGGGAAGGCCCGCAAAGAACCGAACACTATTCTGCGTCTCATTGTACGTGATTGTAAACACATCTTACGATGACAGCCGAAAAGCGTCCGTGAAGGATAAAGCCCGGTCAGATTACCAGAAGGGGGGGGCAGTCTATTTCTGATGTCGCACTCTGGGTAGCGCCTGACCTAAGCACAAGACGACGCGTAAGATCCGCGCTCACAGCCGCGCAGCCATAAGGAAACTAGAAAAACGCGGCGACTCCAATAGTCCGTAGATCCCAACGAAATCGACAATACCGCCCCCCCGTCAAAGTGCGACAGGTAGGTAGTACTGGGCCAACACGCATGAGACCAGGCGAAGACAAAGAGGGGTGTTGCTATGTTTAAAGGTAAAGAGCGCAAAACCCGGGGGGCATCGTCTCCGGCGTCTCACTCGCACTTAAAGGGGCACGAGGAATAAACCGCAGATAGAGGCTTACTTTCATTACCATAAAGGGCTTCTGCTTGACGCACCACGGGGAGCCCCGGTTTAAAAGTTAGAAAACCACGCAATTAAACGCTAGTTAAAACACCGAGCACGGTCTAATCGGGGGGGTGCCCAAAATCCCGTAGCCGTAGTAGTGTCATGCAATGGAACCCGAAGAACGTCGCCTAAACCAGAGCGTCGACGTGTGGGTACCTCGATAAGATTAGGCGAGCATTAAATGTATTCACGGGCAGCAACCCCTAATCCACGAAAGGTCGGCGGACCGGGAAACTGTTCATGCCTACTTCAGGGAGGTTCGCCTCAGCGTGCCGGGGGGTTGACCACAACGCAGCTAAGACCGGGGTGGGCTGAACGTGTGGGGTCGCAAAACCGGCTAACCTCCGCAACAACCGGGACATGGAGAGACCTGACGCGCCCGAATAACGTCCGATCCGAGGTCCGATTCGGGTGGGTGACCCACAAAACACTACGAGATACACCAACGCGCAGGTTAGACTAAATAACACGATGAAGTGCTCAAAGCGGCCGGCAAAAAAACGAATGTTCCAACGCTACGAAACAAACTGCTAAAGTCTGGGCGAAATAAACCGGACGTGCTTAAGTCCAGAAGGCGGCGATGGAAGGCTTGAACAGAGGGGTCGATGCTGGTGAATTCCTAACAGAACCGGTGTAACGGACGGACGCCGCCTTGGGGCAAGTACTCACCTTTTTATGAACCGGAGGAAAGCAGAGGGGGACGGGAGCTCGTGTATGAAAACGAAATTAAAAACGACGTACGGGAACATCCTTACTCAACAGAAAAGGGATCTATATTACAAATGTCCTCTAGACTCAGACAACAAAAAGAGGAGTCAAAAACGTCGAACAAACTCTAACATTTGCGTACACTTGTTCGACTGCTCAACATGCAAGGGCACGGGTTAAGTGTCAACCATCTGAGAAGGTTGGAACGCACGTAACCTGGAGCAATTTACACGAACAAACCCAAAAACCTGAATCAAAAAAAAGGGGGGGAATTTACCGCCAAAAAAAATGAAAGGACGAAAAACGTTCGTTCGTTGACCCGTGGTACCGGACGGCGCGAGAATTGCCCACCGGAAAATTCGCGCGACCAGATTCGTCCAAAGAGGCGAGAGGAAGGGTAAAAAAAACGAAAACAACCGCGCTTGGACGAGCACCGTGATGATCATGGTTGTAGGATGCGGTTCAACTGGAGGCTGACGGAAATAAACATCTCCCTCCAAATAGGAGTTCACTTCCGCAACGTGAACTGTCGCGACGCCAAGGGGGGGGGCCGGCAAGCAACCCCTACGCCGGGAGACTGGACGCAATTCGCTTGAGTCTCACACAATAAATGG
>Ga0179591_1247334_pt1 | contig 11945 bp, 8 predicted proteins | sample CZOMad2_1_08_16f_FD_182891 | JGI IMG/M metagenome (GOLD analysis project Ga0179591, IMG submission 182891) | Vadose zone soil fungal communities from Angelo Coast Range Reserve, California, USA - CZOMad2_1_08_16fungal (PacBio error correction) | ecosystem: Environmental > Terrestrial > Soil >...
CGCCCGAGCGGCGAGGCGGGGTATAACCCTTCGGGTTCATTGTGACGTGGGGAATTAATTGTGAAGCTGCGAAAAGAGTTCAATGACATAGAGCGTCTTTGTTGAAAAGTGAAACGGGACCGTGGGGTATGTCAAACCAAACGCGTTGTTAGCGCGACAAGGTTTAAATATTTCTGCGGGAGTCAACACGGAACGACTGGATCGAAGTTGCCAAAAGGACCATCCCTGTGTGACACATGGGCAGGGAATGGGGACGATCCGTACGGCGAGCGCATCGGAAGGGGGCCCAGGAACGTGGGGCTCGCACGTGTGGGTCGGAGATGGGAGTTGTCGAGGGGGAAGTAAGGCAGGTCAGTAAGTGGTGTGCCGAAGGCTAAGGTGGGGTGTGTAAAATAACCGCTACAGGGTTAAAATTCATGTTACACTCTACCGGGGGCTGGTTACTGGTAGGTGGGTGCGGTAACCTAGACACTCGAGAATGGAAAACACTTTGAGGGAGGGGGTCAGAGGACGTGGTTCGACGGGGGATGGCATACTTTGGTGAGGCGTTCGTCCACGCACTCGGGGTGACAGAGGGTAGGGTTTGGGGGAGTTAGGGAGTAGAAACTGTTTCTCTACTGCGGTGACGAACCCGGTGTTTCTACAAAGGGATACAGAAAGGGGAGACAAGGCTTCGAGATCGTCAGGGTGGGGGTGAGCGAAAGGTAGCTGACCAAAACGGAAGACCAGGCAGAAAGTATAGAGACTAGAAGGATGGCGGGCCGAGGTTTGCGGTTCTGGAGTCGGGGGCCTTCTACGAAAAGCCAATGCGGCTCGTAGATGTATACTGTTCGGTCCCGTAGGGAAAACAAAAAACTAAAAAGTAACGGGGATTTCCGTTATGCGGGGCGCGGTTTATTTCTGGGGCCTGCGTAAGTGCAGTTCAAGCAGGTTGGCTACGCGAGCCTCTGGAGAGGGGGGACGGCGAGACAGCTAGTCACAACGCCAAAGTTCACGGTTGTTTCCCGGTCAAGACAAAAAAATATGCATAAGCTTCCCCGCGCCAAAACGAGAAATCCAAGCGACACGAATCGAATCGTCTGGAAAAAACAGGACTTCCGAGCTCGAACTAGAAGGGAAATCAGTACAAGAAAAATCAGAAGTCCAAAGGCTATTCCCGCAGACTCAAGCCAAAACTGGCACGCCAAAACAGCGTTGAAGGTTCTGTGACTCAGGGGGAGCCCAGGGGGGGGACGACATAATGGTGGCGGATCGAGGGTACGCAGTTATAGCGCTGTTTCGATACGTCTACTTGTGTGGAGTGTTGAAACACGGACATCACGGAACGGGCAGATCTTGGAGAAACATAGTATTAGCCCGTGTAGTAGAAGGACGAGGGTTCGCGGGGCATCGTCAACATGTATAAGCTGTCTGGGGAAGAGGGGTGGAGACTGTAATCAACCACCAAAAGAAAGGAAAAAAATGGGGGTGCAATTCCGCAACCATCTTTCTGGGACAAAAGGCCAACAGACATGGTTCGAAAAAACGCTCGGACACTGCGGAGAAGGGGGTAAACTCGATGGCTCCAGAGGGCTGGAGGACAGGGGGCAAATCGCGCCATCCGAGCGCCAATCAAAAACTTTGGGAGAAAGACACCTTGCAGCCGCCATCTTAAAAAAAAAAGAAAAAAGCCCAAATGAAATGAAACCTACTTGAAAGCGAGAACAACTTCAAAACTTAGAATTTAAAAAACAATAAAAACTCCAGAACTGAAGCAAGCATGTGATTGATGAACATTGTGACATTAAAAAAAACCTAGTGGGGGGACAAAGGCAGAAATTCCCGGTCGTTGTGACCCTCCGAACAGCAAAAACCAATCCGTAAGAAGGGGATAAAGTTGAATCCGTAACCGCCGTTGCTAACAAAAAAAAAAGCGCCGAGAAAAAAAGATTGCGGACCCCGAAAAAAAAAAACAGGAAAGAGGGGGGGTACAAGGTAACGCTGCGGGAGGGGGTTTCCGAAGCCGCACGCGGTGCAACAGAAGGTCGACAAAGACAAAAAGGAAGCGAACCAGGCCCACACGGCCTGCGCCAACAACGAACTGTTCTTGCCCAATGGGGAAAAAGGGACCAAGCGGCAGGGAGCTCAAAAAGACGTGGACTGAATCAAGCGACAGAAATGTGTCAGAAGAGTGGGGCAAACAATAAAACAGCCTCCGCCAATGGTCGCGCGGAAAAACGAAGAGTCGGTACGCCATTTTAAATAAAAAAGACTGAAAGGGGAAAATCAGCGGTGAAAAACGGCAAAGGGGAGCCTCGACCGGTAGCCACCAAAAATTCTGCGCGGCCGAAAGGGGGGCGAAAAGCAAAAGTTAAAACCACCCCAGCGACAAAAAAAAGGGACCGCCCGAACATAAAAACAAAAAAACGCTTTCGCGGAGGGGAGATACCCAACCCTGATCTACGGTAGCGAAGAAAGGGTTGTGTTTCAAGGTGTCAAAAACCTTAAATTGGGTTCGTCCATGGCACCTCGTACAAGGAGCCTGTATGACTGAACAAAACAAGGATCACACCAAGCACGGCAGGAGGCCGATCTAAACGGCCGTGCAAGAAAACCAGGTGACGGCCAAAGATGTATTAAAAAAGAAAACCGCGCTTGCTACGGGGCCCGAAGCCTGGCAACCACCGAAGCAAAAGATCGACAAGGCCGTCAAAGTCGAAAACGGCATCGAATCCGTGCGGCGAAAAATATGTGCAGTGTTTCGGCAAGGCGTCGACTTGTAAAAAGGGAACGAAATCGAAAAGGGATCCAAAACGGGTCGGGCCAAGGGGCGGATCTTCTACGCGGCCCCCTGATCAGAATGCAAAACTTCGTGAAACCAGGGCGACCAACGGACGACTTGGTTGATTCTCTGGGCCGGAGGAATATCGTGGGGAAAGAAAAGGACCAACGGGACGAAGGGAACGGAAGCGAAAGAAAAGTACCAAACGGGCCCCCGACGGCGATCAAGGAACTTACGACACGCAGGGAAAGGCTGCACAAAGTACCCGGGAGCCCAGAAGCCCGGGCTCGGGCAGGGACGATGGGCAGAAAAAAAACAAGCCGACAACTGAACGACCGTCGACTTCTCAAAGATCAGCTTCACTTCACGAACGTGGAAAAAACGGGAGGTTCAAGTGGGGCGAAGAGGCAGTATCCGGCCGGCAGACAGGACCCAAATCAGAAAGATTGAAGGTTGACGTCGAGGACGTATCCGGCGGGCCTGAAAAAATCTAACTGAAAAACCAAGAGCCAGCAGCTCAAGAGGCCGAAAAGGACAGGTGGGAAGGGGAACACAAGCCACCAAGAGCGGAAATAGCAGGGGAATCAAAACGCAATGGAGTGAGGGCTTCACGGCCCTAGGAAGCTGGGTGCCGCATTCGCGAACAGGCGCAAAAGAAAAAGTGAGTCATCCGGGAGGAAGGGATGACGATGGATCGGCCGAAACAGCCCGGGACAAAAATGTCGGAGTGAAAGAATGAAAAGTAAAAACGGCGCCAAACCCCCGGCCCCAGGAAGCAGCAACAATTACCCTACCGAAGTGAATGGGCATGCAAAGGTCCAGCAACGCAACCGGGTAAACGGAGAGAAGCACAGTTTACAAAACAGATCTGCGCGTCCTCGAGAAGCAAATAGGAAAGCTTTCAGCTGGCAGCCCCGAACTGTCGCGCGCTGGCAGGTCAGCCCTCGGAAAAACGGGTGGAACGGTCGGCCAACCGTCACTTCTAGGCCTTGAAGGACCAGGGACAGCGTTGGTGATCGGGGGAAACTGACATAACGGTTGACGAAGAGGATCTGGCGAGGCCAGACGACGCGGCGAAAAGTGGTGGGCTCGACAGGAGCATAGAGTCAGTCTATCTCCACACACAAAACCACAAAAGAGAAGAAGAAGATAATATCTCAAACGAGCATGTCCTCGAGAGAAAAAACGCCGGTCAAGGCGCGGAGTGGGCATCGGACAAGGAGAGGACCCGGAGGAGGAAAAGGCCGTTTCCAGGTGGAAGCGCCCGAAAAAAAAAACAAAAACCCACGAGGGTCCAAACCTTTCAGGCAGTGGAGAAGTTCGGAGATCGAACCCGTCGCCAACTCTGTGGGCCGGGAAAAGGCCAGAGCGAACAGAAAGGGGGACCCGCGAAAAAGAGAATATTCTCGACAGGGCCGCCAGGAAAGACGGCCGTCACAAAGGACTAAGACAACCGGTGCGGTATGGGGGAAAAAAACGGAAAAACTCAACAAAGCCCAAACCCCATCAAGGGAGAAGTAGGCGAGTCCCAAAAAAAAAAAAAAGCGTCGGAAATGAACCGGGAACGTGGAAAGAGAATTGGTGGAGGGCAGGCCAAACAGTTCGTCCCGTCCGGGGGGGGGAAGCCCCGGGGGGGAATCGTAAGGGGGCACCGTCCCGGACGGAGGCCAACAACGCCGGGGCGAAAAAAACTCCGATTCAAAGGTTCCCCCGGGGGAAAGAACCGAGAGGGATGGAAGTTGTCACGACCACAGGGGCCCGGAAAAGAACGTAAATCAAAAACGTTCAAAACGAAAAGAACAAGGACGTGTGGAAAAAAAAAAAAAAAGAGCATGAACAAACAAAATCAAAAACGGGGTTCGTGGCTCTGGTTTGAGTGCAACGGGGGTTCTCCGCCGACGACATCCTGCGCCCAAAGGGGGGAGAGCCTGCAGGGCGGAGCCTAAGGCCGAGCCCGACGGGGGAAAGCGGAAAAAAAAGAGCTCCAGCGACGAAGGTTGGGGGGAAATTTTTTAGAATGGGAAATTAAACAAAAACGTTTCCAAAACGGCCCGAGCGAGTATCTCGGGCATCCGTACGAGGGTTTTGTTTTTTAGTTCATGGCTGTACAAAAAAAAACGAAAGAGCAGTAGAGAAAAAAGGGGATCAGCAAAGGTATGGAACAAGGAGATTGTAGGTGCCGCGGCCAGGGCAAAGGAACGGAGAGCCCTGGAAGAAAAAACGGCCAAAAATACGTAACATAGAGAAGTCCGCGGCGCGCACGGTCACAATCCATTCGAGACCCAAAGGCCGGCAGTAAAGAGATGCAAGAACGGGCCCGAAATTTGGTCCTCCACGGGGAGAACGGAAGGGGAACCCAGGTCAAAACCAAACTGCCACGGTTTCAAACGCCAAGGTGGGTCTCCAAAAAAAACAAAACTTCACATGGGGCCAACTCGAGTTGGAAAACGGGTCAAGTGGGGGACGAACATCGGGCAAACGCTTCCGTGCAATTGCACGATCGTTCGAAATAGATTCCCACAACATTGTGGGGGAACCAGCGGGGGGGGGGCAACGATCGTGGGACGTTGGCACAGGGAACGAAAAAAAAAAAAAACACATCGGTGACCAGTGGCCTTTTAGGGAACCGGGGGGGGGAAAGAACGAGTATACGGAGGGCGAAAAAAGGCGAATCGATGGTCAAGGGGAACGCGTCGTGATGACGGCACGCGCCCCCCAAAGAAAGTGGTCAATTATTTGGTCGGTTTCAAAGGGAACCCTGGGACCGAAATGTGTTGGGAACGCGGCAAAACCCCAGCCAATTGGGGGGGTACGCCGCCGCAACCACAGGATTGTCCCTAAAAGGGGGGTCAAACAAAACAACGAGCAACGGGGAACCCTTTCAATGGGACGTATTTGTGGGGTTGTTGGTCCTCATGACAGGCGTTCCACGTAAGCTGCGCCGCCGAATCACAAAAAAAAACTAAAAAAAAATTCGCGTTTGGCGGTTGCAACTTAGCGTGGAACCTTGAAGCCAATCTTAGAGGGAAACACACACGGAAACTTGAAAAAATCGCCGGGCACCGAAACCAAAAAAAAACAAATCTGTTTTGGAAAGCGGAAAAAGGGCGCGAGCTCCAATGGAAGATGGACGCCAACATGCACCGCTCAAAAACAACATCCAGAAGCTCCCCGAACAAACCCTCTTTCAAAAAGGTAAAACACAAAGCCTCGACTGGTAAACGCCGGCAGGAAACGAGGGGGGGAACTATATCCATCAAAGGTCCGTCCCGGACAAAAGGAAAAAAAAAAAACCTGGGAAGGGGGAAGAAACTCGAAACTAAAACAAAAAAGGGGTTGTTTCGATCAGTGGTAACGAGTGGACCTCGCAGGACGCCACATGGACAAAAATTGCTGCGGTCAAAACAAAAAAAATATACAAAAAGCGGCAGCAAACTGAGTCGAGTGCAAGAAAGAGTCGAGCTTGGGGGCGGGCGCACGGGCTCGGGGGAAAGAAAGAGGGCCGAAAAGCGCTCGAACGACGCCCGGCCGAAGGGAGCACGGAAACCCCCCTCCATGTCGCAGAAAGGAACGGATCCAAAGACGCGCACGGGAAGCGGGGCAAGAAACGTCCCTTGGCGAAAAATGAACGACGTTTTTTATCAGGTCGTGAGTTGGGTCTAATACAGAAAGGCACATGAGGTGCGGTAAAGGGTAACAAAAAAGCGAACGTTACAGTTCTGAAAATAGAGGCAACTGAAGTTGGAAGAACAGAAAAGATAACCAAGAGAAAGTCGGCCGCAAAAGTGGACGCCAGAACACGGAACGTCACAGGCCAACGCGGGGGAAACCGCCCAACAGAAAAAAGGGGAGACGACGTAATTGCGAAACAGAAAAGGACCGGTGCGACGGGGTGGGACAAACGGAGATGGTAGTAAAAAGGAACACTTTCTCAGCACCAAAAGGGTTCCCGAATGCGATCTCGTGTAGGGCAGATCTCGAGTCGAAAAAAAACGACCCGCGTAGCACCCGCTTTATTGTTTCGTAAGACAAACTCGGTGGAACAGGGCCCGTGGAAGCCCAGAAACCCTTTCCGAAGGGACCGGTCACAAGCGCCCAGCAGGGCGAAAAACTAGGGGGAAATGGGTCCGGCAGAAAGGGGGGAAGGGGAGAAATCGCAGTGGGAAAAGTCGACCCATCGTCAAGATTAAAACATCACCAACTCGCCGAGAACCACTATAGAAGAAAGGACGTCAGGTAACAGACGGGACGGGGGGCGGTTGGAAGACACACCACCAGCGTGTCCGGGTAAAGGTAAGGTGACCGCCGTGCTTTGAACGTCGCGCGGAAAAAAACCGATGTACTGGAAACGTAAGTTAACTGCCACGGAACAGGCGTGGGGCGATCTCGGAAGAAACCGGCGCAGGCAACTGGAAGACATTGGAGCCGAAATAGAGCACGGTCGGTCAGGACCGACCGACGGTGCATGGATGAAAAAAGATCAGCCGCATACATCCGTTGGGCCGCAATCCCAAGCGCGTTAAAAAGGAGAGGGAAAAAATTCTAAAAGGTCTTGACAATTGCGCAGAAGAAATGTCCGAACATGTAGTGGCGTTCGTTTTGTGGCTGAGAAGGGGGGGGAAGGAAGAGAGCTTTATGATTTACGAGGGGTGTGGGGACCGTACAGCGCCATTCGGGGGGCCCCCGCCAAAACCAGGTACAAAGAAGTTGGATCATTGGGTAGGTATCGTGTCACCGGTTCGGGCGAGGGGAACCATGTGAAAAAAAAGGGCGACAGAAGGGACGCGGTGACGCAAGAGCCGGGGGGACCAGCAGGGTAACGGCCCCGAAAAAAAAGGGCAAAAGTTGCCGTTCCGTAGGGGGGCCTGGGGGGCAACGCAAAAAAAAGTAGAGGTGCCAAATTTTGTGGCACATAACGGAAAAAACGTTCAACTCAAGAGCTGTAGGGGCGGGCCGTTGGGGGGGCCAGTGAAATCTATCAAAGGGTTTTGCCCAACGCTATTCCACATACAGCCTACAAGCGCCCGCGGACAGAAGGGGGCCCCCGTGCACAACGCACACCCCGCAAACCGGAAAGGAACAGGGACTGGTTCGGAAAGCCGGGGGGCATGGTGGCAAACCAAACAGGTAGGGGGAAAAGGGAAAAGTAGCGGAAGAACACGGGGGGGAATAAATTCGACGGCCGCTGGGGGAAAAAGAGAAAGGGGTTATTAAATTACCAAGTCTCGAAATCAAAAACACAAAGGGGGGGTAAGATAGGAAAAAAGGAATGGAATAACCATGCAGATTTGTGCACAACCGAACCCCTTCGAATAGGGGGGGGAACTAACGGTGAAAGGTCAAAAAAAACGCAAGGCCGCCCGAAACCAGCCCGCGACCAACGATTGGGAAAACGGCGGGTCCGAAAAACCAGTCAACACTGTCCGCGGGGGAGCCCATTGCTGTGGCGGGGGAAAAAAAAAAAACGGGGGGAGGCAGCACGCGGAACGCCCAGAAAAGTTGCGTGGGGGGTATGTGGGAATCGCGGACGACGGGTCTCATGGACGGAGAGAGTCAAACGGTAAAGCGAAAAAGATAAGCAATGAACGCTGAATCGCCCGAACAGGCCACCGGGGACGGGGGCGGCGCACGAGCAAAAACGGCAAGGCGCACAGCCCCGGGTAAAGATCGACTTCGACAAAGTTAGGAATCGAAAAGAACGTAAAGAACGAAATACCAAACGGAGTACAAATATCGGGATCAGGCGGTCGGCGAGACGAATGGGCGATTCAGCCCGACAAATACACCCATGCGAAGGGGCCACAGTGCCCTGTTCAACTCGGCCCAGCCAAATGTCGCGTGAGCGGGGGCGGGGAAAGGCACAAAAAAAAGTGGGTACGCCAACCGATAAGGTCCAACACGGACCAAAAAAAAAAAATGGTTACAAACTGTGGTAAACGAACGACGTTTTCAAAAAAAAGCGGCGAAGAAGTCAAAAAATGCTAACACCCGTGGTGACCCGAGAGCGCCGAAATACTAGGCTGGGCAGGGGACTAAAAAACGGAACAGGGAAAACGGAAATCAGAGCACTCCAAGGGCGAAAACGTGAAGCAATTAACCACACAGCTGTTGGGGGAGAATCCAGTCCGCGTGTTAATAAAACGGGAGCCAAGTCGAAAAATCGGGGGCATTTCGGAGATAGAAAGAAAGGGGTTTCACGCAGACGGTAGAACGGACATCCGAAACAGTTACGGCGACAAAAAAAGACGCGACCCAAATCAAAAAATCAGATACGCTCGGGCGAGCCCAAACAGAGAAGGGTCAGGACTGGGGAGCAAAAAGAAGCGCCTCCCGGGCTGGGGGGGCTCCACGCAAACAAAACAACCGGTGGTAAAACGTTAAGACCTAAAGCGCAACTATCTCGCATGCCGCGCACCCCAGAGGACAACGAGATCGCGACCACGAAGGCGACATCTCTGCACAGGCGACGGGAATCAAGAAATTCTACCAATCAGGAAAAAGCAAACAGTCGCCACCGACCAACGCTTTACCCAAAACTCAAAGAAAAATCCACGGGCAGCGCCACACAGGGAGCGGGGGTACGGACCCATGGGCGGGAGGACTAGGGGCTGTCCAAATTCAAAAGTAGAACAGCATAAAGGGACCGCTTTGAGATGCCAATGCAGAACAGGCTAAACATGGGGGTTCAATCCAACGCAACGTCAGGGCGGGGGGACCAACTGATGGGGCGATCAAAACCAACCCAAATCACCCGCAAGTGAATACAAACCTCTTCGAAAGGGACATGTGATCCAGGCTGACTGACCGAATCCAAAGACGGCGAAGAATTTCCGCTAAGAGATCGCTCGAAATCATGGTATGTCACGGAACTGGCAGCCCCATCGGAATCCGGGCCGGGGTAGCCTTGTTAAAAAGGATCAACGGAAACAACTGCGGGCAAGGGAAGCCTAAAGAGAAATCTGCGTGGGGAGTAGGAAGGGGGGGGGTGAGGGGGTTGGGTGACTGTAAGAGGTGTGCGTTTGGGGGCGGCGGGGGGGGAGGGCAGACGGGGGGGGTCCGACATGGGGTAGAGAGGGGTCGTTGTAGGGAGGGGGCAAAAGAGAGGCATACTGAGGGTGGGGTGGTCGAGGCACGTCGCTGAAATGTCAAGAAAAGACGGGAGGGGGGGGGGGGGGCGTGGATAGAGGAGTTCGGGAGGGGGGGGAGTCGGGACAAGGGTGGGTAAGGGGGTGAAAGCAGGACAAAATTAAAGCACAAACGGAAACAATTGTTCCCGACCGACGAGCCGAGAGAATCGGACCCACCGGAGTGGCCAAAAGGGGACGCTGCAAAATGGTCGGCACACATAGGGCAATCAAGTGCCGAAACAGCGTCTAAAAACAGACGCGGCCCGCCCCAATAGGCCGCGAAAACAAAACGGTTCTGGCGGGAGGGCGAGAGGTTCGACGCAAAACGTGTGGCCTGCCTCACAATCGTAGGGGGGGGGGGTCATCAAGCGGGCCACCGCAAAAGAAGCACAGGGGTAGGGATCGGGAGAGAGGAAAGCTCGGCCACTCCAATCCCAGTGAAGAAACGGCAAGGTAACAAATGACTGGGAAAGGCGGTGGTAGGCCAGGTGGAAAATCGTTTTGAGACGGACCTCAGGAAGGGGGGGGCCGGGGGGGACAAGCGTGCCGACGAAATGCGCTGTCGCACCCGTTCAACGCAAAAAAACCGGGCCAGGGAAAAAAACTCGGAGACTTCAGGGGCTCATAAGTCAGACTTACGGAACCAAACCACTGAAAGGGTACTGAAACCAACAGTTTGTCGCCGGACGTGTTAGAACACCAGGAAAAAACTACAACGGAAATAAACTTAGGCTGCAAAACACAGGAAAAAAGCCAGGGACCACACGTCGCCTGAAGGCCAGAACCCCCAAGACACGGCGGCTGATCTATTGCACCCATAACCAACCAAAAAACGAGTCACGGATTTGGACAGCCGAACCAGCTCGACAACCGACTCGTCGGGACGATCGACGAAAAGCGTCGAAGAAGGGAAAAGAAAAAAAATAATCTCCGTCGACTGGGTCAGGACGACGACCAAAAGTGAGTCCACCACGGTGCGGAAAACAAGCTGCCGCGCTTGGTGAAGTCCTCTGCGAAAGTCCAGAAAGGGGAGGAACGACATGCGCCCGCGACGGGAATGCTATGCAAAACCTAAAAAATGCGCGTGTCGTTGAACACGCCCGCCGAACGGGAACCGCCGCGACCAAAATCCTCCTCCGGAAAATAACGTCGCGACGGTCTCTACGACTACTGAAAAGAAGATGGAAGGAGAGGAGCCCCGAGATCAAGGGATCATTGGAGGAAGAGAAACACTCCAGTCCTGCTCGACCACCATCAACCCCCGCTCGCGCGAAACCTTTAAATCAAAGGCTCGACGAAGATCGACCAAAAGACTCGCGACCCGGTGGGATTAAGGCTTCAGTAGGCGGAAAATTAAAAAAGGTCAGAAGGAAAAACAAATCTTAAAATGGGTCCCATGCACAGGGGAAAGCGGGGGGGCTGGAACTGGAAAAAAAGGAAGTCCCTCCGAACCTCGAGCCCTCTACCTCGAAGGCCGTCACAGGACTGGGGGTCGGATACATAAACCAGCGCGATTCGCGCCACCATCGGTCCCAGGTAAAAAAGTTGCGAGGGCTCGCCTAATCTGGGTTGCAAAAGGACGCCTTAGCAAAAAGCCAAAAGGGGTTAGCGCGCTTGAGCAAGGGAGACTGGATCCAAAGCCCCGCCAACGAGGGAACGATCCGGGCCGTCAAAACGCAGGGGGAAGACCGAAGCGTGGCGTCTTTCCCCAGCCGTGCTGGGGGTTGAAACCACGCCTGCCGTTAAAACGGAACCAGGGCGCGAAGGAAAAAGGGGGTCCCAAGCCCCGGGAAAATCGAAGCGTTGAAAAAGGATTTACCAACCGAAACCACCCGGGTGCGTCTCAAAATTCCCCTTTCACCGGAACCAAGGTTGGAACGACCTGGGCCGAAAGCAACGACCTAGAGCAGGAACAGCGGTGTGGGGGCTCGCGCCACTGCGAGGAAGGTGCCTCGGCATGGCCGAAGAAAAAGATGTCGTCGATAGAACCAGACTACGGGCGAACCTACCGTCGGTGTCCCTAAGACGGGGGTAACCGACATAACGTAAGGAATCTA
>Ga0179591_1264141_pt1 | contig 11945 bp, 7 predicted proteins | sample CZOMad2_1_08_16f_FD_182891 | JGI IMG/M metagenome (GOLD analysis project Ga0179591, IMG submission 182891) | Vadose zone soil fungal communities from Angelo Coast Range Reserve, California, USA - CZOMad2_1_08_16fungal (PacBio error correction) | ecosystem: Environmental > Terrestrial > Soil >...
AACAAAGATCTCTCTTGGGGGGGAGGTCTCGAAGGGGGTAAGGGAACAATTTTCAAAGCGCGCCTGAGACGCCTTCCTGCCTTCAACAGCTGTGGCTAAACAGGCTGCCCAGGAGACATGCTGGCGTCGGAAAGCTGATGAATGATCTTGCGCCTTCGTCGGTGCAGAGAGGAGCTATGATCGCCCGAAGCCGGCATGGGGTCTGACCGACTCCTGTACAAGGCATGCAAGGAAATAGAAAAAAACGCTCGACATGCGAGGCGCATTGAACCCGGGGGGCATATCTTGTCCTTGCCGATCGAGGACTGGCAGCCCTCTCTTACGATAAAAGAAGGGCGGTCCAGGTAAAAGGCAAAAGGGGAGCAGGGAAAGGGCCGCGTTTGCGATCTAATAGAAGCGGTGCCGGGTAACGCTGCGCCAAAAGCTAGCTCGGTGAGCAAGCGGGTACATGAGAGAAAAGAAGGCCAAACAAAACTGGGAGCAGAGCTGTGAGCCCCCTTTTGAGGAAAGTAGGCTGCTTGCGAGCTGGTGGCATCGCGTTTCTACCTCCCCTTTGCCAGACAAGAAGGGCAAAGCTCCGCTCTTTTACCCGAGATTCCCTGCATGAAAGGGGGTGGGACTGGCTTAGAATTTCTACTTGTCAATTCCCATCTGGCAAAAATCCATCGTGTGACAAGAAAGAAAAAGGAGTGCCCGCGGGGCGCAAGGTCAATAACAGAACCCGACGCGCTCTTCGGTCCATGTCTGGGTCGAAACACGCGGCAATGACTTACTGTCGTCTGAAAATCTTTTGCCGAACTTCGACGGGGCACAAGAACGACAAAATCCTCCGCCCCACCAGGTCGTAAAAAGTATTAAGGTGGAAATTCGAAGGAATTAAGACTGGGGTTTTTGGGGGGGGGGGGGGGTGGGGGGGGGGGGGGGCGTAAATCAGGCTCAGGTCTCGGAGGGGGGGGGATGGGGGAGGTGCTGCGTATCAGGCGGCATTAACTCGAGAAGGCCACAACGGGAATCGACGAAGGACTCCGATGAGAAGGCAAAAGCGAGAAGAATGGCGCGGAGGGAAGTAGTGTAACATACGATCCAGCAATGGGAGAAAAGTCACCCGGCTGATCTCCTTTAAGTGACTGCTCCGGCGTCGGCGCGTACGAGAAAGAATAGGACCAGGATTTCTGTGAAGGTTTCGGTCGGGGAATAAAGCGAAACACGTTCTTCTTAGAATCCACACTAACGGCATGGCCAGGGGGGGCGAGACCTTGGATATCAGAATCGGATCAGAGAAAGTCAGAATCTGTTATACGAGCTTGGGCAGAGCAAGGAATTTAGAAAAGACAGTGGTGATTGCATCGAGGTTCCCTTAATACCTAGTGAATCCCGTTCCGCATCCAAACGGCCCGTGGGCCTTTAGGTGAATTGACCCGTCTTTCTGAGAAAGGTTCCATCACTAGATCAGGGAGCTGGAAGGGGTAGCTTTACTGTGGGAATTCTAGATAATAGCGAATCACCGTCACGAGAACGCCAAGGTGGAAAGGATGATTGATTTTGTTTTCGGGCTGGCTGAAGTAAAAGACAGCATCGGCATGGGCGTGGTATTGAATCTGTGTCTCGAGGATCTCTCAGGTGTCGGCGCCCGGCTACCAACCCGGTCGCACTGGCGAGGCGGGTGAGGAAAAAAGTCTAACACTGCGACCTGGGGGAACGCTTTGCGAGGACGACAGTTGGGTGTGGGGGTTCAGCCGCGACTCAAAAAGAAAATGGTCCGACTATTCACTTACGTTCCAAGATGTGCTCGCGGGAGGATCATGCGCGTTAGGAACGTCCGTTGGGACTATACTTTAAGTCCACTTCAGGGACGAACTCACTTACCGAGATCTGGCAGCAAGCGCTGAGACAAGAGGGTCCGGGCATGGTGCGACCCGGAACTGCTAAAATCCGCCAGGCGCGCTGAGAAGCTTCGTTTCGCGGAGGGGTCACAAAATTTAGCTGGGTATCTCCTCTGCGATTAGAAAACTCCTCGTCGGCCATGATCTTCTTTTCAAGGTAGACCAGCAGTAAGAGGTCCCAGATAAACGTCGTCGCGAGGGGGAGGATAATCTGGGAACATAGCCGATGCGGGTTGTCGACCAAGTCCTGATTGGGGGGCACGCCGATGAAGCGGACATCGCTACAGAAGAAAACTAACACTCTGCGAGTCTTGCTCTTCTCGAAGGTTGCAGAACAGCTCCGTCTTGTTCATCGGGTGGTGCCCATCTTCAACGAGAGAAAACGAACGCCAGTGATGAATCGGACGCCTTGGAATAAACACGTAGGTAGGGCGAGGCTTAAGCCCTTTCAGGGGGATCGAACCGCTGACAAGGTCATCAGCAGAATGCCTTCACAGGTAATAAACTCTTCATCTGCAGCCCGAGATAGCCCATGCGATAGGGAGACGAGCCAGAGTGCAAGGTGTTGAAGGCGACTCGGAGGGGCGAAAGGAAATAAAGTATTGCAAAAAAAATTGGTTAAAGTGCGTAGTCGATTATCTTTAAAATTTCTCCATTGAGAAACGGTAACGTAGAGCCATTTTAGCGCCACATGGTGCAGAGATAGCCGATGGCGGGTCAAAGCACGTCCTTCTTCGGGTGCCGTGGATATCAACGCGGTGCACTCACCAAATCGCCGGGAGGGCAGATTGCAAATCACGTCCTCCGTGGGAGAAATATACCTGGGGCATACGAGTTTACAGGGGCTGTCGCCCTTCTCATTGAGGTGCAGGAGAGAAATAATCCGCGCCCAATGTAAAAGTTCCGGAAGTGGATGCGCCACAGAGAAAGGGATCATGAGGGAAGCAGACGATCGGCCAAGCTGTCACATTGGGCCTACTTAAGGTCTTTAAGGGAGGATAGATCGCCCATCAGGGGTGGCCGGATGGAGGTGGGAAAAGTGTAGGCCGTTCCGGCTCAGACCGCCCGTATCGAGGCGCCTGGTTGAGGGAAGAACTGTGAGAACGTCCAATGGGTCAACGACACGGATCCGAGGTGCGCACCGCCCATCTTCTCTCGAGAACGGATGGCGTCGATCGGCGCCTCGACGAGATCAACAACAAGTATTAAAATATCTATATCACCGTCGAGGACCAGATCGACCGCCTCCAGGGCCTAAGCTCGCAAAAAAATGGAAAAGAGGACCGCGAGGAGGGAGTGCTGTTCTTACCACCGAGGTTGCAAGTACGTGAACGAAGGCCGCCTCGATCCTGCCAGCTCTAGCCGGAGCCATAAAATCCGGGGGACCGGGGCCGGAGGCCCCTGAGTCGTAGATGGCGCTTCAAAAAATCCATCTCGGACCCACAATGTGCCAGGTCAGGCCTGGACCGACCTCGGAAGCCAGGCCCTCATGATTAAATAGCGCCTGGACGCAAGAGGGAACTTTACTTGGGGGGGAAAGCGCGTAAACCGGAGGATGGAAAGTCCCGGCAAAAGCCCGAATCTTCTCTATGACAGGAAAATCGGGAAAAGCGGGTTATGAAACACAGAGAGCCCAAGGGGAACGTGACTCAGAGAAGGACATCGACGGACATCAATTGGGGGTTGACACCTTCGGGGAATAAAGATGGAACATCGCATCCTCGGATTTTGACAAAGCGGACTGAAGAAAAGTGACGCTTTGCCAACCAGGATGGCGCTAAAAGGGCCCGTACAGCTACGGTATTTCTCAATGGAGAATAGTGGTTCAAAGCCACCGAGCCGAAATCCGCATTTCCTATGCTGGGAAAACCAGCGAATACATGTGGGTACAAAGAGTGGCGCGATGAAACGACTACTCGGCACATCACTTGGACCAGCCATCTCCGGCGAGACACAACAAAATCGAGCTGGACCTGCGTCCGCGGTAAAATTGGGGGTCCTGATGCAGAGGTCAGGCCGGTTCGCGAGCCTGAGAATTCTTTCCGATTAGAACCTACTCCAGGGGTGGGGGATCAGCTTACGTCAAGGGCAGGTCTTGGCTAAGGTGAAGTGGGCACCACCGAGAACAGAAGAAAGTTGAGCAACCTTTCCAAGGCAAAGAAGATCACAAGAGTTGCACCCATACGGGGGGATGGCTATTTCAATCTCCTCGTGACCGATCGGACGTGGGAAATAACCTCCTCCTCGGCGGCGATGAATCGAATAGCCGCTAGGAGTTTTAATCAGGGCGAATGGCAGGACGGCTACCTCTCAATAGCTCTCCTGTCACTTCGACATAAGCAGGGCGGAACGGGAAAGCTTCGTTCTAGCCCGCCGACCTCCTCATCGGAGTTCTGCCTTTTCGGAGAAGCGAACTACTGTCTCCAATTCGTCTTGAGACGCGAGCCCATGCGCCGATCGGGAGGTTAAAGTGCATCGGCAGTAGGGGACAACAGTAATACTGGCTCACTGATCGAGCCTAAAAATCTTTAAACTAGCCGGGCGGAAAACCTTGAATTTTTGGTCTTGCGCACGGCTGCAGCTACCAGTTCTCGAAGAAGGGAAAAGGGACGCGGCGAGAGTGAGACGTCGCGCCAATAGGACCCTATGGGAAATAATTTTACTGGGCCCGGTCAAAAGGCGCGAATGTCTACAATCCCCAACCTTCAATCAAAGAAGCCCGCAATAATCCGCGATGGATGCGGGGGGGACGGCAGCGAAGCCGAAAAATCCATCCGGGAACGAAGCGACGGGGAAAGTGGCGGGTGAATTCGGCAGAATAGTCCATTTCAACAAGCCAAAGTAAAGGCCCGAGCCAGCCTCTCGAGAGGGCTTAACAGCAGAGGCGGTAGAGACCAAGTCCCAAAATGCGTTTCGGATGCACGGGAGTAAAGAGGGGTCCTGTGGCAATTATCGGCGTCAGGGTATGTTCAGAACGAATTCACGCGCCGTCGCCAAAGCTCGGAGCATATGATAACGTGCTCGATCCGGCCGAGTTCGTGTGAGATTAGCTACTTAAAAGGTCCGTTCGTCCGGGCGGTATGTTTAATACATCTCTGAGCGAGAAATTAAAAAAAGGAACCCCAACAAATGGGAATACTTTAGTATCTGCTTCAGGTACCGACGAATACCGCAGGAGCAGGAACCCGATCGGAAGGAGGGCTGATCGCAAGAGTCTTCTGGATGCGAAAACTGATCTGACCTATGCCCCGGCCGTGCGCCAAGAGGCAGATTCGCCAATGAGGGAACTGAAAGGGAGAAAAACATTTTTTTCAGAGACCCGCGCGGAGAAGTACGGATAACAGAACCAAAGGCAAAGGAAGCCTGCGTGTCGGGACCGCGCGTCAAGTCTGGTAATGGCTAGTCCACCGATGAATTTGTGAAACCACCGGTGGGGAATTTCGATGTAGGGTGTTGCTGTTTGTGCCCCACGCCAGGGTCGGCACATATGGCAAAAAAGCCCATACGTCCGTCGGTTTTCGAAAAAGAATGACGCCAATGCGTGTTACTGGAGTGTCTTCCACATATTTCATTCAAGGACCAGAGGTCTTTTCTGAATGTTGAGCCAGGGATGGCCCATTAACGAAAAAAGAAGCAGTCAGTCAGGGAGGCGATCCCAAGAAGCTCTGAAAAAGGGTCGATGTCAGTGTCTGCGATAGTGCGAGAGTGCTCAACACTCAGCCATGCAGCCGAGGTTAAAAAACCCAGGGGAGATTGAAGTCGCCTTAGGAAAAGGCCATGTTGGTTCAGATTTTTGAACGGACCAAACTTCTTAGGGTTTCAAACTGAGGTGTTGGCGCAGCGTCTTTACCCAGCGGGCGTTCAGGGGCGCCGCTCACGAAAAAAAACCACTAGGGGCTCTTACTCTTGTTTTCGGCGGCGGGCGAGAAAAGATGAGGGGGACACTATCTCCCCACTGAGGCCGATCCGGACAGGATAATCCTTGCCCAAATGGGAACGCAAAAGAAGATCATCGCGAATCTCGCAACAAGCGACGACGGCATCACGAATGAACAGAGTTCGCTCGTCCAGTCCCCGAGCCATAGCTTTCCGTTTCTAAGCAGGTGGGGCTGCAGGCAGCGGGAGACGGCGGCGTGGAATCGTTTCGTGAAAAATAGCCCAGGAAGCCAAAGACCCAAACAAGAGCGAGTCTTGTTTCTCGGTATCAACAAACAACACCGTAGTCTGCGCAAAAGAGAGATAACCAGCAGGGCGAGCTGCTGGAGATCGGCTCAGGGCATAACTAAGGGGGCCAGCACGGACGCCTGCCGGAAGCTCACCCTGAGGGCCGCAAACCCGATCGCGGCAACATGCTGGACGGTAAGAAGGCGAAGATTCTGCAGAAGGAGAAAGGCGTGAGGCGATGAATGATCGCCGCAGAGGGAGGGGTCTGCGGGGGGGAACGACCGAGCAGGCGTTCAATAATATTTCAGCAAGGGCTCGGTCTAAGCGGCGTGGCCCAGTGAAGGTGGATAGGTTCTTTCAAGCGCATGAATCGAAAAGATCCTACCCATCAATGAATGCAAGGGTGTCGTTTAGAAAAAGGAGCCGGCGCGCACCCTTGGTCCTAATCGCCGGTGCCGGAAGACTACTAAAAGCCTACGCGTGTTAAGTCAATCGACCGGGAGCGTCGAAGCGTCCGAACACAACGGACTTGTTACTCAAGGACCACTTTAGAATGGGGGATGGGAAAAGAAACAAAAGATTCGGTTCCTTTCTCAATCCTCTCTCTCGCCCAGCAACACCCGACAACGTGAATCCGCAGCTTCGTGTCGTCCCTGATTCCCGCCTGAAGATGTCTGCGGCCGTTGCTAAACATCCGAAATCATCTTCAACAGCCGTGGCCACGAGGATATGCGCTGCTCAAAAGCATCCAGGAACCGGGGCAATCAGGGTACCGCTTAGTCTCTGGGCGTGGCGAAAATAGGGGGCCGACCCAGGGCGACAAACGCCACCGACCCATCTAACTGACAGACCTTTCCAACAGTGGTCGGAGCTCAGTAGGGACAAAATTGATCCAACTTACGCTAGACCGATAGCAAGGGGAGGATGGCGGTCCTGGTGAAGGGGGCTGGAGAAGTTACGTCCTCTCTAGCTGGAATGCGCACAACGGAGAAAAGGACACGCTGGAGACGCAGCAGCGCGTGAGTGGAGTAGGGGTTTCGAGGGAGGGAGACCTCATAAGAGGGGCTTATCAGCCAAGGGAGCGCGCCGGGTGAAATATCGGAAGACGGCCAGCATCGTCGAAAAAAGTGATTCCATTAATTTTACTTCGGATACGGTGACCCGGTGATTTCTCGGAGAAACTTTTTATCAGAGAACTGCCCGAAGACGGAGGGGGTTAAACTTTGAGAGGAAGGTCTTAAACTGCTTCGGCATGGCTGAGAGAGCTTGGGCACCGCGGGAAGAGGATTGACGCTCCGTATTTCGAGCAAGTATGGCCATGAACGAAGTTAAAGTAACGTGCCTCCCCCATCGTTTGCGCTCAGGTTAAATTGGTGAGAGGTGACCGCTTATGCCGGTAGACTAATCGCGCGCGGTCTCTGCTGAAGCTTGCATGGGAAGATCAAAGATACACCGAGCTTCTTTGGAGGATTGGTATTTATGATGGTGTCTTCTCCGAGGAGTACGACAGCATCGCGGAATTAATTGGCGGGTTGAGTTATGGTTCGGGCCTATCATTGTCGGGTCGGAAAAGGAAAAGGACTGGGCACCAAGAAGTCAGTTGAAAGTCTCAGATCTAGAGGTACCGGGTACCCTTGATGAAGACAGTTTTGGTTTGGGCGGGCACGGCAGACTAAAAACAAAAAGGCGCGTTGGGCGGTAAGGCGTTCGTCTTCTGAGGATCGCGCGATCGGTCTATGAAGGCTGCTTCCTGTGTGGCTCTAAATAGTCTTTCACCCTGAACAGCGGATCTGCCGCACGCGCTGCCTAACTCCTAAGAGCGGCCAGGTCGGCACCGCATAGCCGCGGCCTCGAGTTGCGTTTCTCGCGTGAGCACGAAAAGGGCGCCGGAATCTGCCGAAATTGAAAACCCGGAAACTTCGGATGAGCTGAATTGTTGGTCTAGGGTCGGGGCCACCAGTCTGCTTGGCGCCAGCTTACCGTGGCCGCCGTGGAGTGCCGACGATAACACAGGTTCCAACATAGAGGGAAAAAGGGGGGTGAGCGTTTGGGCATACTTCACCCTGGTCGGGGGGGAGAGTCACCCTCGTCCGCGGCTTTGCTCTTGGCGGGCCGCAGGTGGTAGAAACTTCGAATTCGCGGTGGCTACGACCAGAATCAGGATGTACCTTGAAATCCCCGTTGAAAAAAACACACAGCGAGGGAGAGACGTAAGCGGTTCAGCGAGACCGAAAAGTTACCCTACATGAATCCTCAAGAAAGAGTAAGCATCCTTAGCCGAGATGAAATGGTCTTGGCGAAGAGCCCGGAGATGAGGGGGGCTTTGAAGTCAGTATCTTCCATTTCCGACGCTTGGAGAACAGATTCCTGCTGGTGTTCATCGGAAAGCTGCAGGCTAGTTAGCTTGATACCGGATATGACCATTGACCTTTACGTCTGGAGGCCATTTTAGCACCCTCGTGTTCAGCCCCCGTATTCGGCTGTTTGGGAGTGTCAAAGAACGGAAAAACGAAGTTCCGGGGGATATGACCCAGCATAAAAAGACTATTATTGGATTGCTGACTTCCACCCCGTGTGGCTGCCTATAAAAGGGTGCAGAAACCGCTTCGTTCTGCTTCAGGCTGCAGGGGGGCCGAGGGCGTTGTGCGAAGAAATTTAAAGCCGATTCACGGTAAAGGAAAAGGAGACCAAGCTACATGGTATTTCCTTCGGCCGTCGGCAAGGCCTACCTGCCCTGGACATAGCTGGGCCCGCCTGGTCTGGAAGTGACGGAAATAGATCGCCAAAGGGGTGAGTTTTAATCACCCGATTTTTCCATTTCCAAGGTCTCTGCTGGAAGGAGTCGCGCGACGGGGGGCGTCACGTCCGTGGAAAAGCGGAACGAAAGACATTTTTCAAACCCGGATCAAATCTTCCGATCCTAACTGGGGCTGTCGACTAGGCTCATCCGTAAACAAAAAACATGACACCATGAGGGGAAAGAGATATCAACCGGGAGATTGCCCGAGCAAACGCCATCCGTGCGCGCTAAACGACGCTTCCTGCTAGGCTTACAATTGGACAGGTTCGGGACCGCGTTCAGGAAAGTGACGCAAACACGAGCTCTTGGCCTGGAATCGAGAACCACGGACCAAAGGGGTTTCGACCCCTTAATTTTGCTATGGAGTGCCTCACGTCAAGACCAGAGCCCAGCTAGGACCCAAGGTAAACATGCCTTACCTAACTGGTTCCGACAGACATTACCTGATCGCATTAAGAGGGAAATTGGGTCTTTAGAAGTGAATTGGGGAGAAAGGTCAAACTCGAAGCTTCTCTATACTCCCAAGGAAAGCGGTGTTATGCAACACAGTTATAGCAGCAACGGACTTCATCAATCCTTCCCTATCGGGGACTCGTTTGGTGGTGTGCAACGTAGACGGTGAGTCTTTGACAAATCATAAGCCGCTACGAGGGCCGCCACTGGGAGGGCTAAAAAATGGCCCGTCAAAGGTGAAAGGTACTAACAATTGATAATCTCGGGAGAGCGCCGAGAGAAATCCGATGCTGAACCCACAGATAATGTTCAGCCAAGTGCGCTAACAGGACGCCGACGGCGTCACTCACACAATTGTCAACCAGCCACTCCGGCAGCCCCCGATCGCCATTCGGAGATCGCTACTTCCCCGTCCGAGTCGTACGGAACAAGGTCGAGCACGGGTCACGCGACCAATTCTTCACCTACGCAGTGTGGTGGAGAAGGATTATGAAAGAGTACATCCTCGGGAGGCCCTCGTGAAATGGAAAAAACCCGCGATAAAAGGAACTTGGTGCGCCTTTCTCAATTCGGAGCAATTCCGCGAGGACGAAGGGTAAGCTTCACCCTCTTTGCATCTGATTTCAAAGAATCGCGTGACAATCAACGGGTTGACATGACGAACCGCCTCTCGTTCTCTCAAAAAGAGCCAGGCCGAAACGACGAACGGGAAGATGCTAGGTCCTGAGGCTGGTCAGGAGACCTCGCCAAACAGGGCGGGGCCGAGAAACGTCGGGCTCATCTCGGCGGCGCTGAAACGGCACAGACGGGCACCGAAAGCCGCATCTTCGGGCAGAGGCGCCTGGCGGAAGGAAGTACAGGAGCTGAACCGGGCGAGTGATTTTCGCTATAATCGTCGGCGGGACCGAACGGGCGTTCGTGCAAGTGCATCAAGGGCACGATCCAAACAGGCCGGACAGACGCGAGTGCTCGACTAGAAAGAACCACTGCAAAGAGGGGTTTGGTCGGTCGCGGCTGCACGCCCCAAACTTAGTCCGAAGATAAAATGGTTACCCTTTCGAAGAACGATTCGTGATGACGTCCGAGAAAGGGGAACAGAACTGGGTCCCATTGCCGGCCAAATGAGAAAAAGATCTCGCGCCGCCCACCTCAAGAAAAAACCGCCCGCAAATAATCCGCGATGAGGTCGGGAACGGCGAGACGGAAACCGACAATCAAAATCTTTCCCGCGCGCGGCGCACTTGAAAATAATATAGAACATCACCAAAAAATCTTCACCCTCGGCCTCGCGCGTGAAGATTGCTTGACCGGACAAACAGGGGACAGAGTAAAAATTATATCTCCACTTCAGGGGACGGGATGCGGACTATTAACGAGGTCGTCGGCTACGTTGCAAAGTAAAACCTCCCCGGGGGCCCTTCCAAAAGCGAGAGCAAGGCCAGGGAAACGCGACCGGCATATCCGACGAGTCTGAGCAAGGATCAGCAAACCACCGGCCACCGTGCCGTGCCGTTCTTACTACACGTGTGGCTCTCGGCAAGAAGGAAAAACAAACACCTTCACCGTAGCCGAAAGACATAAAACTTTTGTAGCTAATGTCGCGTACTATCACGAACGCGGCAGGAACTCTCCCGCGCAATCAGGGGGGCTGATGATTCTGCTGATCGCATCAAGGAAAACCCTACTAGCAAAAAAAAATTCGCCAGCGGACGCAATAAAAAAAGCGGTTAAGCTTGTTGGGCTCAATCGCCGCCGAGCGATGAAAAAGGTACGCAGCAACCTTCAACCAGGACCCGCCATGGCAGGAGACCGGCGATTTAAAAAGCACGGGAGGGGCGTTGAAGAAAAATTGGTTGCCCCGGTGGAAGGTGCGGAAGTTGTCGATGATTTGCTGTTTCTGTAGAAGACGCAATGTGTCTTTGCCCAAATCAAAACTTTGAAGAGTTGAGGCCAGACCAACGCAGCGATCCGGGTTTTCCGGATGGTCGACAGCCGCCGTGGCAGATCCGGGTGGCCCCTCGGCGGGGGCAGATGACCAGGCGTAGGGAAAGCTTCGACCCACTACAAAAGCATATTCAGGCCGTCATAGGGCGAGCCCGTACGCTCCTCGGTGGAGTCGGGGGCAGGAGATGCGTACGTTGAGACAAAGTATCGCAAACAGCGGGTTCAATAAAAGGGTAATAGTACGCCGGAAACGGCCATGGTTTTGGTCTAAGATACGTTTTTTCTGACCTGACATGTTACACAAAGCATTCTCTGGAACGACTAGGACGGTGGGGCAGGACCTTTCCCGTCACCGAGTCGATTCGATCAGAGGAGCACAAGTAGCTACGCAAACCGGCCGGGAAAATTGCCGCCCTTATGTATACGTAGCGTCGCGATTCCTATAGGAAAGCCCCGAAGCTCCCGGACCTGCCACGATCAAAGATACGAATATCCTGGCCAGGCATGGCCTTCAACGACCTCATCACGAGGACTTAGAAGAGCGACGCTCTCAACGTCGACACGGAAGACGATGCAAATCGTAGAAGCCGTAACTGTCCAGCATTTGGCAGACCCGAAAGGTTATCCATCGCTTAATCAGCTTGACGGCTTCGTGGCACACCTTGGAGTTGATGAATGAAATCGAGATAGACAAGCGGGTA
>Ga0179591_1219888_pt1 | contig 11944 bp, 14 predicted proteins | sample CZOMad2_1_08_16f_FD_182891 | JGI IMG/M metagenome (GOLD analysis project Ga0179591, IMG submission 182891) | Vadose zone soil fungal communities from Angelo Coast Range Reserve, California, USA - CZOMad2_1_08_16fungal (PacBio error correction) | ecosystem: Environmental > Terrestrial > Soil >...
GCAAGGGCATCACTTTTCTAAAAAGGATCAGATGGCAGGTTGAGAAGAAACCAACGAGTGAGGACGGCTTGGAAAGAGCTGGGAAATCAGGCCTTCGCTATCTCTGCCCACAAAGGGCAACAAGATGGGGAAGACGTAACGAAGATTTGTCACTGGGGTAGGGGGAGGTCGAGCGAAGTGTGGCAAAAGGTTTCCCGTGACGTGGGGAAACCAAAGCGACGAGGCGCTTCCGGGAAAACGGAACCAGAGGAGGGGGTGGTCAGTCTTAATAGATCACATTACTAGTGGGGAAAACCAGACTCCACCACTTTTGACGGGGTGAAATTTGTACAAGGGGTGGGGGATCTAGGATTGATAGTGGACATACCAATCTCGGCGAGAATGGCGACTTTAGAAAGGCCCTACGTCCATCGGGAGGCGAGAGTTTGTCGCTGGCCGTAGTTGGGGTAGGGTCGGGTGGGGAGTAGCTCTTGCAGGAGGTACCTGGTAGTGGATCGCGACACGAGGATAGTGGTGGGGGGGAGACAGGGGATGGAGGAAGTTGTGTAGGGGGGTTTGTGAATTCTAATGGCGGTGTCAGGGAGGGGGATAGTGAAGGGGTTCGTGGGTGTGAGGGGGGGGGAAGCCCATCGGTGAGGTGTGAACAGGAGGTCAGGGGGGCGGTCTAGGGGAAGTGGGGGTGTCTCAGAAGGCAAAGCCAATGGATGGGATGGAGGGCCAGACTGTAAGGCGGAGGGTGGGAGGGCGGAGAGATGATCCAGAGGCTGGTCGGGGGCAGTGACGGAATGAACGATTCAGAGTGGGGGCGAGGGCATAGAAGAGGGGGTACGTGGAGGGAGAAGGGGGATGGGGGGTGGGGCAAAAAGGGTTAATGGATTAGGTGGTATAAGAATGGGCGGGGACCGGGTTGAGAACGACAGGGAAAGGTGCTGAACTTTAGTGGGGTTGTGGACGGGATGGGCGTGCAGTGAGGTGGTTGGGGGGGGGGAAGGGTGAGTGGGGTGGATAGAGAGCGAGGGGGAGTGTGGAGGCTAGAGGAGTCGGAGTAGAATCGGACTGTAAGAGGAGGGGGTGGGGGGTGGTTAGGAGTAGGGTACTTGACTGGAGATGGGAAGATAGCAGGTGGCGGGGAAGGTTGAGGGGTTGTCTGAGACGAGGTCAGGGACGGGGAAGAAGTGGGCAGAGAAAGGGGGTGTAGACGGTTCAGTGAGATTGGTGTGGGGGGTGCGTTGTGGGAGGTGAGAAGTGAAGGGGGTGAGAGGTTGGTGCGGACAGAGGGGGATGGGGGGGGTGGGGTTGGAGGGCTTCGTGGGGGCTTAGGAATTGGGGGAGAGGGGGGTGTTAGAGTGGGGGTAGGGGGGGTAGATGAGGGGTTGGGACGTGTGTGGTGGGAATGTAGATTCTCGAGACGGTACGGTTCAGTTTTGGGGAAGTAAGGGGATATGAAGGGAGTGGAGAGTTCCGGGGCAGGGGCAAGGGGCTTGGCTTTATAAGAGAAGGACAATGGCGTAAGGGGTGGGGCGGACGTGGTGTTAGTTGCTTGGGTGGGGAGGGTGAAGGAGGGGGGGGGAAAGGGGGGGGGTATGTGATATGGGGGGGGGCTACTTTTAAGATTGTGAAGGGGGGGGGGGGGAAAGGGGGGAGGAAGCGGGGTGGGTCCAGAGGGCTGTGGATAGTTGTTGGATGGAAGGCACAAGTGCGGTTGGCTGTAATAGCAGGGAGTGTGGAAGAGAGAGGGGGGGGGAGGGGGGATGGGGGGTGGGTGCGGGGGGTGAGGCGGGGGAGAGAAGATGAGCATGAAGGGTTTGACGTGGGGGTGATAGCTGTGAAAAAAGAGGGGGGGGTTGAGAAAGAAAGGGAGACTTGGTGGAAGGGGTGGGAGGTGGGGGGTGGAGGGGTATAGCTATGTATTGAAACAGCTAGAGAGAATAGAGGGGGGTTAGGTGCTAGTAAGATTGCGAGGGGGGCTTTTGATTCGGAGAGGGAGGGAGGAATGGTTGGCCGGCGGGGCAAAGGGGGGATTATGAGTGTAGGGGGATAAATTGAATTGTGGGAAAGGAGGACCGGAAGTGGCGGCGGGAACGGGGACATGTGTGGTCGGAGGATGAGGGCCGGGGGTTCGGGTGAGGGTCGGGGGAGTGTGGAGGGGAAAGGACGGTCTGGGGTGTCCCGGTACCGGGAAAGGGGGGGGGGGAGAAACGTGGATGGTTGGTGCATTCAGGGCAGGGAGGAGGCGTGGCGTGGGAAGCTAAGTGTATGGAGGGCTATGCAGCTGAGGACGAGCGCAGAAGGTGATGGCATGGCTGGGGGGTCTCCAAAAGAAGATGAGGTGGAAGGTACATAGGGTGGTAGAGAGGGCGTGCATGAGCGGGGGGGAGGGGTGGGAGTCGGGAGCGTGAAATGGGGTATGGTTGCGAGGGAGTAGGGTTGGGGTAGAAAAGGGGGGGGGGGGGAAAGGGGAAGGAGGGGGGGGGGAGAAGGCGGTTGGCGCAGCGGAAGGAATCGTTGGGTTGGTTAAGGGTGTGGGTAGTCAAAGGGGGGTGGGGGGAGCAGGGGGGGAGGGGGGGGTAAGGGAGGAAGAATCGGCGGAGAGTTCGAGTGGAGGATCGGGAAGGTAGGTAGTGGCGAGTGGAATGGGAGAGGGGGGAAGTTGGGGGGGGAAGGATTAGAAAGGGAGGGGGGATTGGCGGAGGATAAGGAGGGCGGGTACCAGGTATTATCGTGGCCGGAAAGGGGCATGAGATGTTACGACATTTATACTCGGCGGCGAAAGGACGTGAAAAAGTTAGGGGGAGAAGTATCGGTTCACTAGGTAAGTAAGAAAAAGAAGTACCGACTGGGGCGTCCGGAAGCGCTCGGTGGTAAGGAGAGAAGCGACGAAATAGCTGGGTGGAGTAAGCAACTAGTGACAGGTGTGGGTGGATACCGGTGGTGGGAAAGAAGAGGGTTTGGCTCACTGGTAAGGGAAAAGGAACGGGGTGGGAAAAGGGCAAGCAGCGAGCTGGGCCTTGTCTAATCTCGGGAGCGTAACAATAAACCAGGGACGCGCGTTAGGGCGAGGAAAAAAAGGGGAAAGGCCAGGGTCCTCAACTCTATTGGGCAAAAGAAGAATACGGGGCTCCGAACGGGGGGGGAAATCTAAAAGCTCCACTAAACAGATCAGGAGAATGCGCGCTCGAGGGCGAGGCCTTGAAAAATAGATTTTTACAGTGTTCGAAGAGCGAACGAGCGGGGAACACCTACTTTGGCGGTATAAGAGACCTGGAGGCGTGAGTCTGAGCAATGGCACCTTCCCAGAGGAAATCGGTCAAGGGTTGTGTGAAAAAACCATGAAGGAAACCTAAAGGCGTATTACCGTGAGGGGTACACCGGAGGCGGCGAGTCGAAATAATATCTTTTCTAATGGGCGTTCGCACACTCAGGAAACTTCTTATCCGAACACTACTAGAAAATGGGTTGACGAGGCGCAGGGTGGACAAGCCCTGGGGAGGCCCTCAGCGCCGACTAACAAGGATATTGAGGAGGAGACAGGGGGATGGTATACCCTGAGTATCGGAAATAGTCCCATGGAAAAGAAATGGGGCGAAGGGCCCATCTCCGGATAAGATTAGTTTCCCTTGGCTGGTTTTTGGTCAGTTGAATGGGGGGACAGAGGGGGTCGTCCAAGGCTACGAAATTAAATACGATTGGGACAGGAGTGGCACTACGATGACGAAGTAGTCCGCAGAGCCGGGAGGAGGAGACGGGCAGTACCGCTGGAAGGAGCGCGCCTAGCAATCTCAAGTACTAGTCCAAGCCGCGGTAGGGGAGGAAGAGATGAGAACTGAGCTCGTCGATTCCTCTCTTAAAAATACAGCCGAGAGCCCCGTCGTCATAGCCTCTTACCACTCCTTTAAGAACGGGGGTGAAAGGTGTCACGGAAGTGGGAGGGAGACAGAAAAGGGGGGGATCATGAGCCAAAAATCACAGTCCCGAATGATCTAAGTGTAGAAGGCTGGATAATACGACTTGAACTTGGAGCGAGCAGAGGGAAAAGAGCCGTGGAGAGTAGAAGGATAAGAAACGCTTCACGACTAGCTAAAAGAAGAGGACGCTATAGAGACCGCGTGATATTGAAGGTTGCCGCGGGGAAGAGTATCTGAGGAAAAAGATGCCGTTCGACCAAAGACAGCTGGGGCTGGACTGTCTTGACGAAGAAAGCTGGGGGGTTCTAAAAGTGAAAGTGGTGGGAGCAGAGAAGAAAACGGTGTGGGGGAAATGAGCAGCATACGGGCAAGGACGGTCCCTATATCCAAATTTATCCAAAGCGTCAAAGAAGGGGGAGGGATGCAGGGGATGACCATTGGCAGAGGCACGAAAGTCTTCTGGGAAGGGTGAAGAGATTCGGGTTCAAAAACCTCTTAAAGAAAACTTGGGAACCAGCGTCATTAAGCGCTCGGGATTTAACACAATAAAAGTTCGCGTTAGGGAATGTGTTTCACGGAAGCATCAGGAAGATGGCTGATCGGGGCGAGGGCAGAGGGAAAGACAGCCAACCTTATCGGGTAATCGTGTTCGAGAATTTGTCGTCCAAAAGTCTGGTGTTAGTCAACCGAAAAAAAGAGAGAGTAGTACTAGGGCAGAGAAAAAGGGAGGTGTTAAGGGTTTCCCATCATCACGCCGTTGAAAAAAGGACTCTATCTGGGATCCTCAAGATTCGACCATCTTGAAAGAAAAGGAGATAAAGAGCAGTAGAATCATTTAGGGAATTTTCTATCCGATTTAAAACTGGGCCCACTGTTCCAAGGTTGGGAGAAAACACCCGAAAAATGGGGTTGCCGGGCTTTGTTTAAATCTTAACTTGTACGTGGGGGTTTAAGGCCGAGCGGAACAAAAAAAGACATCCGACGAAGCGCGGCTCAAAACGCTAATGTCCGTAGAGGAGACACGGCCTAATCAAGGACTGAAAGAAAACGAAAGGAGGAGTAGATCGTGAGCAACCAAGATAGTCACACAGGGTCGTTCGACCATAGTGGGGGCGAAGGGAAGTCGACACGGGGTGCAAAGTGGCCCCAATTGCTTCCAGTGCAAGGAGAGACGGAAAATGTGGCGGGAGAGAGCGAAGCGGGTGAGGTTGTGAAGCCAGCGACAGCGTGGGAACAGAGCACTTCTGAGTCAAAAGGAAAACAGAACCTGCCCTGCGGGGGGGGGAAAAGGAGGCGGAGGGACGGCAGAACCGTCCGGTAAGTGTTATATTAGTCTCGTACGTAAGCCGTGACAGTCGGAGTAGGAGCAAAATATAGGAAGTCTCAGCATCGGATCATTCCTCTTAGAGACACCTGAATGTTAATAGCGAAGGCACATGGAGGACGATCGAAGAAAGGTCTCAATGGTGAATTAGCTTAAATAATTTGGGAGAGGGTAGGGGATCCAGAGGAGGGGGAGAAGCGAGTCCTTCGAGGGGTAGGAAGAAGTGGCAAGGGGATCCTTACTTTTCCTGACGGTAAGGGGTCGGTCCTTACAAACTTCCAGGTCGGTTGAAAGGAGCTGCACGGTAGGTGACGGGGGGAAGGGGGCCAATGAGGATGAGAAGGGAGGCGAGATCGAAGTTTACGGCAATAGTTAATGAACTTAGAGTCTACACGAGGAATCGGGCGACTTGACGGTTACTGACTGTCTTCTAGCATTGATCATAAGTGCAGACTTCCTTGTAAAAAGAAGGAGATGGGTTGAGAAGGTGGGTCTAATGCTTGCAAACCAACGTGCTTAGGATAAAGCATTCCACGAAGACCTTTAAGGTTTCCTCTTGACCATAACGGAGGTGTCGGACGCAGGAGGAAGGGGCGTGGTGATATCACCGGCCCAAAACTGACTTGAACTGGGAGAGAGAAGACGGGCTCATCTAGGTGAATTGAAAGTAATTTTAACGAAAACGTCCGGCAAACTGTGGGTCGTTCCAATCTAAAAGTACACAACAACAAAGGGGAAAAGGGGTGAGGAAAAAGTAGCGGGGGTAAACGAAAATAAGGCCCTCAGTTTGTCTTCGCGGAAGAGGGGGCGGCCGTCCTCGAGTACTTCAGGAGACTAGCAGGCCCCATTTCCGAGACGGCGTACCGGGTGGGAGAAAAAACCCTATACGCAGGGGGGAGGAAACATGTCTTCAGAGGAAAATTCACAAGAAACAGGAGGCTTTGCCTGCTACGACCTTGTGCAGCCGGAGGGAAGCCCTCTCAAGACCCTAGGTGAAGATTAGTAAGAGAAAGCGACAGCTGATAAGAAGACCTAGAAAGACTACAACAAAGAGCGCGATCGAGCTGTCAAACGAACTACTACTTGGCCTATGGGAAGGGGACACACGGAGAGAGAGGGAGCAAACGGGGGCTCAGAGACCCAACCGCCAATCACACACGAACGATAGGAAAACAAGGACGGAAGGGTGCCAGTCCTTTCTCAGCAAGAGGGTGGGGACATAACAAGCAATACGGTAGCCGGGGGACCTCACTCTCATAAAAAAGAAGGGGCTGAGGGCACTCGCGCCTGGGGTGACAACCAATAGAGTCCGTCGAAAGGGGGGGGGTTCACGCGGGGGGCGCATGGTCGGCGACGACCGAAGGGGAGCCGTTAGGAGGGGGGATTACGAAACGAGGACCGCGGGATTATGAAAGTAGAATACTCCGGGCTCCGACGCCGGATTCAAGGACGGATGGAAAGGGGAAAGAGGGACTCGAAGCCGCCAAGCTTGCCGTCGCGCCAATTCTGGGCAGGTTCATTCCTCTCTAATCGGTACTCAGAGGCGCTGAAGGACACCTTGAATCGGAGCCAAAAACAGAAGCGAGATGGCGAGGGAGGAGTACAATTTGCAAGTTCAAAAGAAAAAAAAGGCTGGCGTCCCAGAGTTTAAAAACAAAGGAAGGAAAAGAGGGTCGTACAAAAAGAGGTCTCAATAAGTACTAGGGCGTTCAGATCCGCCATTTGGTGGGGGCAGTAACGGAGAGAACTCTCAGGAGGGGGCAATACTTCGGAACAGCACGGATGGGGGAGGAGGGTGGAGGGCAAGAGGGGAACAGGTAGAAAACACAAAAAAACCCCACTTTGACGAAACCAGGCAGACCTACCCAGAAAAAAGTCGCGGACCGCGAAGAAAGTGGGGAGGTAAGGGCGAAGAGACGGAAAAGACGCGCTCTGGATTTAGGGACGACTGCGGAGGGCAGAGGGGGAAACTGCTTTCCGCCGATCGCGGGCAAGGGCCGGCGCATATGTTACGGATGGCACGTTCGAAGACTATCGGGGGGAAGGAGCAAACCCTAGTTTCTATGAAAGGGGAAGAAAAACAACTCTCGGTCATGTGTTACAAACAAATCGGAAACGCTTCCCGGAAAAACTGATAAGTCGTGGGTGGACGACGTAGCGCAGCCCGAAAATCTGGAAAGAGGCATAAGGAAAAAAAAATCTAGAGGGGGTCGGAAAACTACGGTGAGAGTACTCAGGACCAGAAAGAAGAAAGTCCCGTAGTGACTGCGCTCTACTTAGGTGGGGAACGGTAATATCGACAATCACTGTCAATAGAGATGAAGAATGCCAGGGTATGAACCAGGATCATATCCATAAAGGAGAGAACGGAAAACTTCAGTGAACTTCACCGGTATAGTAATGGGTCTTCTTATGAAATCGAGGGGTCGAGGGGGGGGTGATTGGGAAGGAGGGGGGGGGGAGGCGAAAGGGGCTGGGGGGGGTGGGAGAGCTCGCCAGGCACGGGGGCTAGTTCTTCTCGGGGGGGGAAAATCCAGGATCCGCATCTACTTGATCCGGACAAAAAATAACGCTGAAGGGCCTGAACCACCTCTGCTAGAAGGGGCCAGGCCTCCGGCATGCGGCGGTTTGTTCCTGGAGAACTGTTGCCAATCGGGGGCCCTGTCAGCGGGGGTAAACATACGGCGCCAAACAAGCGGAGAGATCATCACCTAGGTCAAGGGGCTCGTGGGCATCTTTGTCGATAAGGCGAACCTAGACAAACCCTGAGCGGCTACCATAAGGTCGAGCGAAGCTATGGCGTATCGCCGCTACTGCAAGACAAAGCTTAGGGATCTACGAAATGCCTGGGGAGAGGGCTACACTTGAGGCGCGACCAGTAGACAGAGCAATGAGTGGGGAAGTTAATAAAGTCGGTAGGGGGAAGGAATGGATCTGTTAAAAATGACGGGGTCTGCTAGGTTCTTGTACAGGGGAAACCTCTCAAAAGGCTAGGAGACGGAGAGGATATGGCGACACTCGAGTTAGGAAAATCTTGGTTGTCAACAAGACTCATGGAGGATCTAGCTCTTAACGAGCATTCTCGGGCTTCTAGTGTGACTACATGCTTCCCCAGTAAGCTGGCCTACATCGTTGTTTGAAATATCAAGGAGCTGTCTTACTCAGACTCTCTACGAACTGCAGTACCGACAAGGATTCAAAGGGACCCGACTGATAAAAAAACACGGAAACATCTCCTTAGATGGAATCACGGCCGTCAAGATGCGGGTGGTCAGGCTTGGGACATTCTTCTGAATATCAAAAGGGGGGGGGCGACCGCCTGAGGGAAAGACAAAAGATCATTGAATAGGTCCCAGGAAGGCCCCGGCTACTCTAAAAAAAATGGGACTGACAGAAAGCGAGGGGGGGAGGAAGACGAGAGGTCCGCGTTGGGATACCTACCCTTTTCGGCGCTAATGCTGGCGAGAAAACCGCCGGGAACGGTGCCCCTAGGGCTACACCTTCGGTTGCCTAAAAGGCGTGAGCACCAAACCAAAAAAAAATATTCATTCCCATTCTTCCTGCTTGTGGATACGCCGTCCATGAGGACTCGGACACTGTTCTCTAAAAGCCCGAAGGAAGGTTGTAAGGTCTCTCCAGCTGAGAACCCCGCAAAAACGTCTTGAGGGAGGGCTCGAAGGCAGACGAGGGCAGTATCATAACAGGCTAGGCTTTAGGTACCTGACTGACCCGGGGCAAGTAAAAGGTGAGGGGAGGTATGGACATCTGGCATTTCGGGAAATGAAGGGCGTATGAAAGCTGGTCAAGGGAAGTCGGAACGGAGGCTAGCCCGCGGAGAAGGGCCCGAAGGTTACAAATTCATTTGCAAGAGTACAGGTCAACATACGACTTTATCCCTACCGGGGGAGGAGGGCCCCGACTTTCTCCCCCAAAGGGACCGAGGCTTTGGTCGGAAGTGGAGGGCGAGGATGAGTACCGGAGCTGGAGGAAAGGCCCTATATAGCTTCAAGGGTCGGCGAAGGCTTTGTCGGCCTTATCACTCAGCTCACTAGCAGACTACCTGGGGCATCAATCGACTTGACGACAGGAGATCAGGTCTGGTCAATCAAATAGCAGGGACCCGGGCGCGCAAGCAGCAAATCCTCGGTCTTAAACTATCTGAGGACTGAGCGTTCGGAGGCGCAGGAGAGATAGGGACGGCTCCGGAAAAGACCTGTCCTGAAAAGGTTGGGTACTACATGAACGGATAGAGATCTGATCGAGGAAAACGGTCGGGGGGTCATGTAAAAACGGGCACAAATAAAGTTAAATGCGGGGGATGCCGTAGTCAGAGAAACAATTTCCAGACCTAATTCCTATAGGGGAAAGGGGGGACAATCGACAGGGGCCCAGATGAAAAAACTAATCTGGGGACCAGTGAAAACATCTTGGAGGAGCCATCAGTCATTTGAAATTCAAGAGGGACGAGAGCACCGGACCATGGGATTTTCGCACGCCTACGAACGGCGACTCGGAGCTCGGGGGACATGTGGCCTGTTCCTACAAAAATGACGAAGGGGAACAAAAAAAGCCATCTCGTCAGGGGCTACTCACACCAAAAAAAAAAAAAAGGTCTGGAGACGTGTCTTCTATCAGAGCCGCAGAATCTGCCGATAGATAGACGCAAGCAACCGAAAGGGCCTAAATCTGGGGTCGGACGTCAGACTGGAGCTACGGCGACAAGGGGAGCCCCTTAAAGGGGGGAATCATCATCAAAACGGAGGGGGGGATGGGAGAAATATAGTAGAGGAAGACGGGAGATAAGGTCCGACTTAGAGAACGCATGGACGGAGTAGAAAACCATCGTGAGCCCTTAGTTCGACGGAGGGAAGCCGGAGGGCAGCGAGGCGCGAACTCCGAAGATGGTGAATAAAAACATAAGCGCTTTTTCTCACAAGTTAGAGATGGGGGTGCCTTTATTTATGTGATGTCTTCAGTTGGTCGGGTCCCTTGAAAGGTGCAAAGATCGAAGAAGGAAGACGGTGAGTGCGACCATCTCTGACATTTATCGAGTATCAATATAGGCTCGCAAGACTTTCCTACAGACACCAGCCTGGACTTAGGGTGACGTTTGTCAGGGTTGCGTCTTATGGTCGAGTGTACACATGGGCCGATAACGGACGATAGAAACTGCCGGCTAAGCCTCGGGGAGTTCGGTGCGGCAGACACAGACTAAAACTCATAAGAAGATATTGCTGATCATCTACATTTGGGAACCCTCGATCAAGAAGGGGGACATCAGGCACATGGATCAATACTCGTCCTTTAGGCTTCATCTAGCTGTAAACGCTCACCGGATCGACTAGATGTGGATGGGACTTTCAAGGTAAGAAAATGTTAATGGAGAGTCTTACTAGAATGCTAGCATTTAAATGCGGGGGGAGAGTTCATCGTTTATGTGGCAGAGTAAAGCGAAATAACTGCCTGCAGGTAGACTATTTCTTCGGGGGGTCTCGAACTTAAGGTTTTTGCATACCAATAGCTTAGAGGGACGTCCCTCCGATTTTGGAAAAAAAAGACAGCAGGGCCGGACAAAGACTCAGTGGGGGGGAAACTGGGGGCCGACGAGTTAGGGGCTCACGAGGCAGGGCCAGTGCTGGGTGACACCTGGAGAAGCGAGTGGAGCCGGAGGGGACTCGAGAGCTACATCCCGTCACGAAACGAGTGAAAGGGAGGCGACAGGAAAAAAAAAACTGTCGACAGAGCATCGTACAGAGGAAGCAGGAAAGAAAAGGCTGAAAAGACAATTTTAAGTCACCTTTAACGCGCCAAGAAAGGCGGGAAAGCAGGGAAAATGGCGCTAAATAGGAGCATATAGACGTAACGAACCTCGTTGCACAGGGTTAAAGTCCCGATCCACCAGGGAGTCGGGGCGTGCCAAACTAGCACGGCGGAGCGGATGCGTAAAAAATAAGAACGAGGAATCCTGGCTGGAAGCGGGTCTACGCAATGAATACCGAAGCGGGGGGAACAAGGGCGGGGGGACCAGTGCGGCGGGCGGGAATGGGGGGGAAAGTCTCTAAGAATAAAGGGGTCATGGCTCGCGTTGAGCAAAAAGAGGACCTGGTATCTGGGGCCTCCCATACTCATGGCGGGGGCTAGGACAGTCAAGGTGACATGGGTGTCAAGTCTCTAGAGGCATTATCTTGTAGTTCCCTCTTAAGGTCTGGTCGAGATGATAGAGGCGAAGGTACAGAGGACCAACAAGGTCACCTGATTGTAAAACAGTATATAGCTATAGATTAGTTCCGTCGGGGGTTGAGAATTCGTGGCGTGACATTTAAAAATTATATGAGAGTGCCGTGCATATGTGGCTACATTTCGGAAGGTCGTGCACGGCGAGGAAACACGGGGCGAAGGCGGGTAACGTAGAACTCCTCTATAGTCGTGGCCGAGAGGCCATCCAGGGGAAAGCGTATGAAAAAAGAAAAAAGCGCGTAGTATCGCAGCGATAGATGCTATCAGGGAGGGGCTGTGACAAAGGCCATCGATAAGAAAAATGAGGGCAAAAACTCAAACTCGCTACCGTGAGCAAAAACCACGAATGGTCTAGGGGAGGAATGCTGAATAGTCTCACCAGACGCACAGCGATGCGATCTTGGGAAAGATCGGGGAAGAAACGTCAGAAGTCCGGCGGTCTTATCGGAAAAAGGAATGGGGTTTGATAGGAGGTGGG
>Ga0179591_1287955_pt1 | contig 11944 bp, 6 predicted proteins | sample CZOMad2_1_08_16f_FD_182891 | JGI IMG/M metagenome (GOLD analysis project Ga0179591, IMG submission 182891) | Vadose zone soil fungal communities from Angelo Coast Range Reserve, California, USA - CZOMad2_1_08_16fungal (PacBio error correction) | ecosystem: Environmental > Terrestrial > Soil >...
GTGGCGGCGAAAAAGACCGTGTTCTGGGAACCGTCTCCTGCCTCATTAGACTGTTGTTTCCGCGACTCGTGGAAAGGGGAGCGGCCCCGCGGTAACAAGGCGTTGTAAGCGGCCCAGTAGAGACCGAAGATGGAACCGGTCGAGAAGGGAAATGCGAGACCTGTCGCGAAGATCGAAGGGAAGGGGGTCATCTACTTCCGAATGCCCTTACGTAGCCGGGGGTTCCTGCGCCGAGACCGCCGTGCCGTTCTGAATCGGTGTCGGCACGGCCGGCCGGTCAAGGGGGAAAGCGTGTTCCAAAAGTCCCCACCAGGACATCGCCGAGTCTATCGAGGAAGAGGGGGGCGCGCACGGCGAAAAAGACGGCATCGCGGCGCGGCCAAGCAACCCACGAAGGGGTGGCGCAAAGTCATGATGGAAGCAAGTGGGAGGGGGAAGGGCAATTTCTGGGGGTTTGCTCGTGGTCGGAAAGGGGCGGGTCTTATCCATATAAAACAGGGATACCTCTATTTTGGGGGAAACGATCTAAGGTGCCCGTTGCGAAGTGTGCATTGAGAATCGACCGGATGAACTCGGTCGATAGGGGAGGGGGAAAAATGAGAGCAGCAGGGTTCAGAAATCCGCGAGAAGGTCTTTGTAGGCATTTACTTCTAAAAGAGGAGCGTAACAGGCGAAAAAGGAACTTCAGGTAGGGATGTTAGAAAGGTGGACGGGAGGGAACAATCCAGCTTGCGCGCAGGTATGGTCCCCGGCCGCCCGCCGAAGGAAACGGGAGGGGGAGGTTATCTAATTGTCTATTAAGACTCCTTTTTCGAAAGGCGAAAAAATGCTCAAGTTGGGAACGCATGGTGGGGGGAGTCCGCGAATTCTCAGAATCCGGGTCACTCGGTGTAAGGGAAATCGGACGTGAGTTACCAGGGAGCGGTCTCCAAAAAATTGAGACCTGGCTCAGGAGAGGGAAGAAAGGGAGGGGACTACTACAACAGCCTTTCCTGAGTCACCCTCCGATTGAAACGGTATTTAAGAGAAACCCCCGAGAACATTGGGCCTGAGGCTCCGACGTCGAGCAAGCAGGGCTGACCAGAGAACGCGTAGGAAGGTTCTCGAAACCTAGGGGCGCAGGTTGGCACAAAAAAACTTCGTAGACTCGCCTAACGCGGAGCAATCCGTGTACAAGCTTTAAAAGTCGAGAGATCCGTATACGGGCAGGTCGAGGGGGGTATTTGGGCCTGGGGGAGAACTTTCCGTACGCCACACTTGAAAAAAACTATCTCTGGGGAATAAAATGTCTCACTGAAAAAAAAAAAAAACCCTTGGAGATCCTCTCGCTCCACCTACACCCCTTTAAAGGCGCGGCCGCCAACTGAAAGGACCCCTCAACGATGGGGCGAAAGAACCCTAGGGGGGTTCTTCTATCGCTCGCCGACAATATGCCATCAAGGGGGACCGGAAACGGTGGGAGATCCGGAATAACGGGGAAGACGTCGTCTGGGCTTCAAATAAAAAGGGCTGAATAGAGAGAGGACTACACAAAAAAAGGGGAAGGCCAGGAGAGAAAACGGTGGGATCCTCCTCTCCCGAAAAGGGTCAGGCCCTTTGGGCTACCGGGCACAAGGGGAATCAGAAGAAGTGGCCGACGGTTGCATCAGGGTAAAGAAAAAAAAACATGGTAAGGAAGTATGAAACTACTTTCAACAACATCCCATCGAATGTCAGGCTTCAAAAAAACTGCGCTAAAGCAAGGGGAGAATCTATCGATTACCACCACCTTCTTGGAAAAGGGGAGCAAATTGAAAAGTAAGTAAAAGAAAACTCTATTTACAGTGCGTTGTGTCTCTCTGGAAGGAGATGGAACAGAATCAGCCGCAAAGAGGACTCGTTGTTCGGGACATTCCCCAACACGCTCGAAGGGAAAAATGCATTGCAATTGACTTCTAGAGTGAATAGACGGAAGGGTGGTGGGCTCAAGTAAGACAATTTAGGGAGATATCTAGTTGAAGGAGTCTGAGAAAAAAATCAGGGTATCGACGGGTCCTCTTAAGGTCATCCGAATAAACCTCGGAAAGCCGGGTGTGTAAACAAGAGAGGAGTTGGGGGTGGGCCCGCTGGGAGTCTCTAAAAATCACCACGTTCTTTCAGGCGAAGAACTAAAAACGGATTTTAAAGATCCCGGATGACTCTCCATCTGGCCGTCCTGGAAAGAAAGAGGGGGGAGAGGAAGGGTTTACTTGGAGTCATACTCGAGGTAGAGCGTTCGTTGGGAGAAAAATCCTTGAGTCCTATTTGATAGGAAGCAAACCTTAGGTCGGAAGAGACTTCATTAAAAAACTACGTTGGGGTTCGGTGAGGGGCGGCGTCGGTACAAAGGGGGGGAAGATAAAAGAAATCCCAAAAAGTCCGCCGCGTAACAGAACGAAAAAGAAGCTAGAAGAGGGGGGGAAAACCGAAACGCTGCAAGGGAAGAGACCCTGAGGATGTCCGGGGGGATGCTGAAGAATACGGTAAGTTGGGACCTGTTGGTGAATTCTACTCAAACGGAACAAGTCGCGTAACGGAACACGCAGGGGGGACGGGAAGGGGGGCTCGAAACACAGGGGGGGGGCCTACTTGATCAAGGGGCGCCAGACGTCCTGTGGTTCGGTAATCTTGGTGGAGAGGGCCTTCCAGGGGGGGGGATATTAGAAACCAATTCCCAAGGCCAACCAATCAGACTCTCAAACCCCGAGTTAGTAAGGGGAAAGGGAGCTTGGGGGGGGGGGAATTGGGAAATCCTGTATGGGAAGAAGTCGCTTAATAAGGAGTCCCGGAGATGGAAATCGTAGGAAGCCAATAGAACCTAATTTCAAAAAAGTAGCATTCAGGTACCCTTGAAATACTTTTGATATCCAAATTTCTAAAATAAATAAAAAAAAATGCCGCCCATCCGTAAAGTAGGAGGATCTGAGAGGGGCAAAATCTTGACGGACAGAGACGCCGGCGAGGCGTTAGTACGGGAGGGGGAGAAGGGGTAGGGGGGCAAAATTGAAACGAACCAACGGGGAAGACGCCGCCAGGACAAAGCCCAAAATCCACGGAGGAAGATTGAGGGAGTCAGTAACCGGGGGAGCCACTTGAAGGGGGGGACCTCAAAGGACCTCGTCAGGAAAAAAGCACGAGTCATGGAAGGAAATTGGAAAAGAACAAAAAAAATTCTCGCATAGGGGGACCAATGAGTCAGGTGGTCTGGAAGAGATCAGGAAAGCGCCCGCCCAAAGGGAAAAAAAACCGCCCGCAGCAGAAGGACTCAAAGATGCTCATCCCAAAAACAAAAAGGTTGAATAAAGGCAAGCCCCCACAAAGAGCTTCGGATGGGATACTGAATCGACTTCGGATAAGGGAGGGAAATCCTAAAAACCAGGCGGGTGTCCTCTTCTCTTTAGAGCACTCCTTAAGGAAACTAAAAGTCACAAAGTCAGAAGAGAGGAATTGAAAAGTCTTTAAGCCGGCGATGAGGAGGATTCGGAAGCCGCCAGGAAAGAATCGCCATAGAACAACGACGATTGGTGAGAGTCGTTTCTAAAATATGGGGAAGGAGGAGCCCCTAAAAAAAAATTGAGAGGACAAGAGGAGAAAAGACTAATTTGAGCAGAACGTTTTTCAAAGAAAAGAGGCTAGGTACACAGGCTTGGGGGCTATCTTCTACCGAATCGTCTTAAAAGTACAGGCTCAATCCCGCTAAACCGCGCGGGGGCCGGGTGTCAAAAAACTTTAGCGGTGGGAAGATTAGAAATCCCAAAATGCGGGGGTCGAGAAAGCCAGAGCAAAGGTCGCGCTCGTAGTCGGGCAAGGGTTATTAAACATGTCGAACCAGAAAGACCGGGTAGTCTAGGATCGCGCTGAATACTATTGGGGGCCCTAAATGTCTAATTTCCCCAAGAATTTCCAAAATATTAGGGAATTAGGTGAGCACAGACGAATTCCACGAAGAAGATGCACTCCAAGGGGAAAAAGTCATCCACGGTGGGGTATAAGTGTAACGAAAGGAAGTTTAAGTCCGTGAGGGCCTGAAACTCTGGTAGAAAAACTACCTCTCAGAGCTCTCGTTCTGGGGAGGAGACCGGGAAGAAAAACTTAACAATTATTTGTAAATATCTTAGAGGTGGGTCCTCTTGCTCGGGCTGGAGAGGGATTTGTAGAAATGAGAGCTTAAGGTTTTGAGTAGAACGATACGCTCGAATCATTGAGGAGAGGGCGTACATGCCCGAAAGAAGGGGGTTTGGTGTCGCCTAGAGAACCAAGGAAGGAGGGGAAGATTTAGGTTGAGGAAAAAACGAACTAGATCGTGAGGGAGCGCCTACAAATTTCCACCGAAGGCAGGGGAGTAGGTCACATCGAAGTCCTGTCAAACTATCGCGCTGTCTGCCGCGAGAGACTAGAGGGGGAAGCTCAGATGACGGGCCCAAAAACAGAAAGTTGGGGAATTCAAAGGAGGCCTTCAGCCTAAGAAACGCCTACAAGGGGAGAAAAACAGAAGGCGGTAAAACTGGAATTACCGAAAGAGAGACTCAGCTTTGGGGAAAACGCTCGGTCGATCTTGGTAATCTACATACCCCTTGTTAGGGGAGGGGACGAGGCCGGAGAACACGGAAGGCGCGTCGGTTCTTGACAAGCCGGGAAGAACTTGGTTACCGCTCTCCGTATTGCCACAGTAAGGAACCTAGGGGGGGCAACAAAACATTGTTATTAAGAACTGCACTCAATTCCGTTGTATATGTCCTCCGGAAGACCTAGATACCCAAAGAATGCACTCCCCCTGCGCTCAAAAGATGAGGACCCCAGATTTTTTGAGGATTCCGAAATCGTGAAAGGGGACTAACCATCCTGATCATAGAAAGTGAGAGGCAACTGGAAGAGGAAATCTGATAATAACTGCTAGCAAAATAAGCAACGTGCGAAGGACAACCGTCGTAGGGGGGTCAAAAAGGGGAAAAGCTACCAAAGAGCTCGTTAGAGGTAAAAGGGGAAACTTGAAGAAAAGAAAAATGTAATTTTCCTCAAAACGGGTGTCCAAAGGGACCTACGAAGTCCCAGGAGTCAAGACGGCAGAAACATACCGTATTTAGAAAAAATAAAGAATAAAAAACGTCTGAGGAGGAGGTGGTCGAGTTCTGTCAAGAAAAAATTCAAGGAGGGCCTTTCCTTCAGTCAGAAGAGACTCCCGGGGACTTTGGCGGAGTCCACCAGAAAAAGTCCAGGGAAACGGCCAAGTAAGAATATACGAAAGACTGTCAGAGGCCGGGAGGTCGAATTGGGGAGCGTCGAAGGAAGTCGACGGGCACATGACGGTAGAAAGGGGGGTCAGCTCTCCGAACGCTTAAGATGTGTCGAGGACTTCACTTGGCATCACGTGGGACCACCGTCGTGAAGGGCATTCCGTGTGTAGAAAAGGACGTCGGGAGAGGATCGGGGACGGAAATACGGGCGCCCGCCGAAACCAACTCCAAGGGGGGTGTCTGACAAGTTAGGGATTGAGGGGTTTCAGGGGAAATTTGTCAAGCCTGGAAAAAACATACGCTGGCGGGAGAGACATCTAGATGGGGCTGCAAATCGGGTGGCCTTAGAGAGTGGCATATAGGCAATCAGAGGAAAGCTTGAGGATCGGAACAGGAAAAACAGTCAGCAATAAGAGTTGGGAACCGAGGGCCAAACTACAAAAAGGTCGGGGAATGTCGAGGAAGCAAAGTTCTCAGGAAAAGATTGTGGAAAAAAGAATCGAGTTCGGAGGAAGGAAGGAAAACAATGCTCTTAGGGTCTCTTCACCCATTGGAGTCCGAAAAGGGGGTCTGGAAAGATCAACCTTCCGGGGGACCTTCTGTTGTGGAGTGGTTCCCGAGGCCGTGGAGTCGTCGTTCGGGTGGGAGAAGGGTCCGAAGGGGCTAAAGAGTCTCAGGAGCGCTAGACCGCGTCAGGAGGTCACTGAAAGAAACGGGAATATAAAAAGAAGGTCCCCTGACCGTCGGATGTCAAAAAAGTTTCGGAAAAAAACGTCTTGCAAAGTAGGAGAACTCTCGTCGACAAAGATCTCTCGTCCAGGGCCGGTCCGTGGTCGCCAACAAAACGCCCACACAAACAGGGGGCAGTATGAGGGAGGTTACTCAGCAAGTCCTCTGAATAGAGCCTATCCTAAGGTTTAGGGGAGTAATGGTCGAGATAGGGAAGGGAATCTCGTTCGTATTTGGGCAAAGCTTGGTGGTGGAATTCGTTTCCGTGAAAAAAAAAAATTGAAGGAGAAAGAGCTCCTGGGTGTCCGTCGGATGCTAAAGGGAGGGATCCTCGGACGCAAGGGAAGGCCCCTGCGAGCGACCCTAAGCGTGATGGGGCACTTCAGGATGGGGGCCCTGAAACTTAGCGGTCGGAGCCAGCCAGCATGCACTCACGATGGCCGACGCAAGGACTAAAAGTCCGAAAAATCACTTCTGCTAGTAAATACGGAGGGAGTCAAAGACATGCGGGAAAACGCGAACTGGAAGCCGATCAGACTGGGGTTCGTCGAAAAACCTCAAAAAGATTCGCCGGAAGAAAGTCCCTCGGAAAGAAGGTCCGGTCACGAGTCCAGTCGGGCCTTCAACTGAGGATGGTACAGGGAAAGTCCGGATATGATCGAGCGGAAAACCACCTTCGGAACGGAGATTTCCCCCTCAAATCTTCTAGAATGATGAAAAGGGACGTAAAACCCCATGGGGTGAGTCATTGAGACGGCCACTCGAGGCACGTAAACTCGAATGGGAAAAGCCGGGGGGAGCTGTCTGTCTTGAATCTTTCCAAAAGGTTCTCGCGGAGGCTTGGTGAGAGTTAGGGAGTAAGAAACTCCTCGCTCGATAAAAAAAGGGGACTGGCTGTCAGGGCGTGCTCGATTTTGGGTCACGGGTCGGTAAGGGGTCCCGACTGGGAGAGATTTTTGGAGGGAAGTAAGGACTCAGAGAAGGCCGAGCCGCCTAAGGTCAGGGCGGAGATTGGTGGGGCTCACGGTTGGGATAGATGCCTGAAGTGATCAAATTTTGGGAGGAACTTCTAGGGAGTCGCAGAGCCGTAGCCTGGCTGAAAGCGACAAGACGACTTTGCCAGAAAGATTGTCTATCAGGGGGGTGCTATGGAGTGACTACCAAGGTGGGCTCTCGGGAGCGCCGGAAGTGCTCTCCGGGCCTGATGAGAAAAGGTCGAGTCAGGGGGCGGCTGGAGGACGCCTTGAAAGGTAACGTGAGTCGGAGGTGAAATTTCAGGAAGTTCGTTGTAAAACCTAGAGCATAGAGGAAAGAAACAAAGTCATAGCGTTCCTGGAGGACGGTCTCAGCTGAGAGAACTCGAAAAGAGAATTTTGGCTGGGCTATAAAAGTTATATTTCAGGAATCTAAAAGTAGAACGGAACCGGACAAATCAGATACGGTTTACACCTCAAGAGGGGACTGAAGGGCCCCCCGCGAGGGGGGGAACGCGCCTGATAGGCTTGTCGTTACGGGAAAAAGAGACTCAAACGTTCAAAACCCGTTAATCCTCGCTAAAAAAAACTTCCTTTGGAAGAGACTTAGGGGGAGATGGGGGTGATTGGCAGTTTCCGCAAAATTTGAAAAACGTTACAGCCAACCGTTCCCCCTAACGAACTAGGGATAAAAGGGCTCTTGGCGCCGACTGCGGAGTCGGCAAAAAGATTGAACCTCTAGGAGACGGAAAAAAGGGGAAGTAGGAGAAATGGCTGAAACGGGGAGTGCGGATCACTTTAGGGGCGGTAACCAAAGGCCTAGGGGAGTATCTGACGTTCGGCTCGATGAAGGAAATGGGAGAGATCCAGAAGAAATCCGATGCCACAAAAGTGAATGAGGCGAGTAGCCGCGGTAGGAAGGATGATCGAAAATCTGAACTTAGGACAAGGCACGCGCGCAGATAGCCGATAGAAAATCGCAACTCAACTCAGGAAAACCCCTGTAAGGTGGTAACGCGTCACGGGGGGGAGCGCAACAAGATCTGGAAGTGTCAGCCTTTACGACAAAACCACAAGAGTGGATCCACCGCGAAAAACCATCTCGTGGGGGGGACCGATTCGGAGGCGCTGGCGTGAAGAACCAGGGTCCCAGAAGAATAGAAAAGGCCTCGGAGAGGGAAGAGGAAAAAAAAATTTGAGCAAAAAATCTAATATATTTCGGGAAATCGGGCTTAAAAACTAAAGTCAAAACTAGGAGTCCAAGATCGCAGGAGAACGAAGAGAAATCGCTCGGGTGCACTTCGAAAAACGTCATGTAACTTAAGGGTAAAGGGAGGGCAGGGGAGCGGCAGAAGAAAACTACGGTGGGTCGTTGACAGAAAGCTGAAAGATCGTGACCGGCGAGTCGAGCTCGCCTCAGAAGGGGGAATCTTCACCTTAAGAATGGGTCATTAAAAAATTGGACGCTTGGGATGGGAGAGAGCAAGAGTAGTGTTAGAAGAGGTTCTCCAATTAGTTTCTAACGTGCTTACCGCCGCCGTCCGGCTGAAAAACGCAACGTCCTACCAAGAAAAGAAATCGTGTCGAAGGGCGTGGGCGCTCATAACATCAGGTCCAAAAACCGACCTAGTGCAAAGGTCGGATCGAAGTCGCATCTGGGCTTAACAAAAGTGCTCCTGAGTTCCATGGTGTCGAAGAGATCTGCCCCGGGAAGCCTGAAACAAGGAGTGGAGAGGGCGTCCGTACAAACGGCACGCCAACATTAAAAAACTGAAAAAACACGCCAGCCGCCGCTGTTCTCAGCGCTATCAGGGGGGAGAGTCACGTCGCTTGCCGGAAAAAGGTCCCGCAAGCCAAAGGAAAGGTTTTCAGAATACGGGGTTCAAGGACTCTGAGTTCTTCGAACTGGTCGAGAACTCCAGGACTTCGAGGGTGAAGCACGGGGCTTCAGGATCTAGTGAGCACTGAAAGGGCGGGAGGCGACTTAAAGTAGGGTAAAAAAAGACCCTTCAAAATTCGAACCTCAAACCTCATCGTAACGAACCGGACCGCGGTCTCCATTGATGGCAAAATTAGACCTTGGCGACAAGCGCTTCCTACATGGGGCCCACGGGACGGTTCTGGTTTCTGGGCTCCGGGTAAATGTCTAATCGAACATCTTGGGTTACGCGGGGAAAAAAGTTCAGAGGGGCCACCGCGAGACCCTTAACCTGAGCAATCTTAGATGTATACAGAGAGGGGACGCGGCAACTCAAGGGTTAAAAAACCCTAGTATTAGAAGTATATCAGGAAAAAGACCAACTTGACAGGCCTTGGGGCAGAATGTAACATATTCAAAATCCACTCAAAATAAATCCCAAACTGAAACGCTTGGGTGGCGAAAATGGGAAGGATCCCGTAAGATCGAAAAACTCCCTTCAGCGGCTCTGGATATCCGAAGGGGTTTACAGCTGAAATGCCCGAGGGGGGGGGGGGGGGCCGAGAAGGAGGAACACGCTTCCGAGGAATTCCTTCTTCTCTGGAGAAAAGGGAACTACGCTAATCATGGTTCTACCTGGCGTCGATTCCTGAAAAATCTGAGGAACGTAATCTAAATTTTACAATAAGGCTACTGTGCGGAAGAACCCTAGGCGGTTTCAGAGAAGAACAAGATCACTTGCATTTCTGCAGCTCGCCAAGCCTTCGAAAGAAAGGTCTCTCTCAACAAAAGATAAAGATGGAGTATGTTCTGCGAAAGTAAAATGGGATTTAAAGGAAAAGAAGGAAGATTCAGAAGAGACTGGTTTTAAGAAGCCTGGAAGTCCTGAAGGAGCCCGGTCCTGCCCCATAAAAAAAGGGGGGAGGACCGGAAAGGGCCGGGGGGAGACGTAAATGTTGAGAGCTGGAGGTAAAAAGATTGGTTGGGTTAAGAGCCAGGCCTCCAAAGGGGAGGCCACAGCAAGGGGCTCGAATTGCATATTCCGAGGGAAGAGACAGGAGATTCTGACGTAACGGGGAGGACAGCCTCAAGGTGGTTGGAAGAAGGATCGGAGGCATGGAAGTTGAACAAATTCTTAGGAAGAGACAGCTCTCACCCTGAGAGGGCTTTTGGGGGTGTCGAAGCGAAGGGTTTCTCTCTTTAGCCGAGGCTGGATAAAGAGGCTTGGAAGCGCTAACACCCAAAGAATCTCCTGGCCTAACCTCCAAAAAAAGAAGTGTAGATCCTAAAAAAAATTTATAAAAGGGAAAACCACCCAGGAACTTGGTGCAGGGGGGGGCAATATGTGCGGATCCTGATGAAAGAAAGAATAAGGAGCCTCTAAAATTCTGTACCCCTAGGCATCTTTAACCGCGGGGGGCCCGTGCGTAAGAAAGGTTTATTTACGAAAAATTTTCGAGGGGGAGAGGGGAGGGGGAGATGGAGGGGGGGTGGGGAGGGCGGTGGGAAGAAGGAGGCGAGTGAAGAGGGGGGATGGGAGAGAGGGGCGGCCGGGTCTAGAACGAGAAAGAGGTTTGGACGAACCCCCAAGTCCGAGGGTTTTATAAAGGGGATAGAGCTCGTCTGGAAGTAGGCCGTTTCCGTTGCAAATTCAGCGACGTGCATAAAGGGACTAAAGAGAGAAACGGTGAGTCGGTAATTACCTTCGGCCTGGGGAATTTGCTGAGGCTAGTCTCTTGAAAGGAAAAAGATATCTAGAACCTTTCAAAGACAACAGCGTGGCCTGTATGAGACCGACCGGACGGTGGGTGAAAAGTTCTGACAGATAGAACCGAGGAATTACAAGTAGAAAAAAATTTCAAAAAAAAAAAATCATACGGTTGCCCCGACGCAAATCCGAGATCCGAAAGATAAGGAAAAAAAATCGGGGAGAAGAAGGGGGGAAGACAGAGGAGTGGGTGAGGGTGATGTGACGAGCAGGGAAAAACGAAACTAACTTCAGGAGAGAACCCGTCCGAGGTTTTTAATTAGGTAGACAAGATCACTGAATCGTTCGAACGTGAAGGGGTGGAGAAATGAGAATGCGCCATAGCTCAGATCCGGTGGGAGGGTCCACTAAAACCCTCCGTGCGGCTCTGGACGGGGGGACCAGTCACCGGAAACGTTGCGACTGAAAAGGGACGGAAAAGGACATAGGGAAAAGTTTCGGGCGTCCTCATAGATTCAGCGGAAAAACTCTTAATAAGCTTGCAGGAAAGGGTTCCGGGCCTTGAATATACATACTCCGAAAAAATCGATCAAAGGGACGGCAAAGGACTTAGGGGTACTTGAAAGAAAAGTACCCATCTCAACAAAGAGAGAGAATAGAGATCAATCAAAAAGTAGGCAGCATCAGTTAAAATAGGGAAACTCGCAGGGGGAGGAAAGTGGAAAAATAGCCTTGGGAAGGGATGAAGAAACTTTAAAACTTCTCATATCGTTCTTCAAATCAGATCGGGGGGGACTTCGAAATTTAGAAAAGATTGGAGCGGCCTCGAATCACCGCCCTGATGAAGGACTATAGTCGGGAACTACGTCGATCACCTGGGTTTAATGTGCAAGAAGGGTTTTAAAAAGAAAAGAGGGGTTGGCGGGGAAGTGGGAGATTCTTGGATCCGAGACTTTTATGGCGAATCTAGCGCTCGGACCAAAAAAGGGAAAGGAAGGAAAATAAGATTGCGAAGCTGCTAGTAGGTCTAACCCTAAAAAAGATTGAAGTGAACTCTGTGAAGGTCAGATCGGAAGTAGTGAAGCAAGAAAAGGGCACAGAAGAAATCCGGGGGCCGGTTGAATGTTAGGGAGAAAGTGGAAAACCCCGACCGACCTTCTCGAACGGAGCCGTTCCCAGATCCGATAGGGGGCAACGCTTGGAAGAACGAACCTCTACATCGTTTCCTAGCTCTAATGGGAAGGGGATCGACACCAGAATTTCCCGGGACCTTGCCAAACGTCTATGGAAAAAATTGCCTTCTGGCAAGGCCTCGCGAATGAAGAGCGGAACAAAGTCCTCACAAAGCTAGTCACTGCCACCT
>Ga0179591_1336323_pt1 | contig 11943 bp, 9 predicted proteins | sample CZOMad2_1_08_16f_FD_182891 | JGI IMG/M metagenome (GOLD analysis project Ga0179591, IMG submission 182891) | Vadose zone soil fungal communities from Angelo Coast Range Reserve, California, USA - CZOMad2_1_08_16fungal (PacBio error correction) | ecosystem: Environmental > Terrestrial > Soil >...
GAAGAGCTCCTAGCACCATCGACTCGCGCACAAACCTCGATCTCGCCCCGTTCGCCAGGTTCCAAAGAAAAAGCCAAAACTCGTTCTTTCCCAGGAACGCGCATCGCCTTCCCTCCAAAAAAAGGGAAACAGGAAGGGCCGGGGGAACGCTTACTTCGCTAAGCATCCGCCTCCTCCGGGAGCACATTCATCTAGGATCCGATGAACCAGGAGGCGTTGAAGGGAACCTGAAAGCCAAGAGAGAATGAGCCAGTCGCGCAAATTGAAGGCGGAATGGTCTTGGGAAACTTAAAGGGGGAAGACTAAAAAAAAAACACCGATGAAATATCACCCCGTCCCGTAAAAAGAAAAACCGAGGCGTGAAAGTATGTAGGAGTCAGATCCTCCTAGAAGCCTGCTGTCAGGTCATGGTCACCAGAAGACCAAGGGCAAAAACTTCTAGTTAACTCTGTCTCTCCAAATCAAGAAAATCAACCCTGGATGCTGACGGCGAACGCAATGGAAGGAAGCCTGTCTTCAAGATTTTGCTGAGCGCAGAGCGCGCGCTCCTTTCGACTATTTCAATGACCGAGCACCGATGCGAGCTGCAGAGGGGAAATTTACAACTGAGTCTCTTTGAGACGGATCTGGCGCCGAACAGAGAAGCAGGAACTGATTACCGGATCTGGTATCGAAGGGATCGCTCCGGAGGGGCGCAAACGCGCGTGCCCGCGACGTCTAAGTCGGTCTGATCAGCCTCACAAACACCGACCAGCAAAGGCTGAATGCTGTTGGGGAAAAGGGTCAAATGACGGAAGGAACAAACAGCTCAGCAGCTCCAAGAAAGTGCCGACAAGGCCTCGCGACCGTTGAAAAAAGAACGCTCAAGGGAAAAAACCGCGCTCTCCTGGGGCCGAGTACCGCAAAGGTCTCGGCCGGAAACGGGGCGATCACCAGGGGGTACCGACACCATGACCCTTAAAGGCACAGAACAACCTGCAGCGGCGGAACGGAGACTCGGAACAGCACCCGCATGAGAGAGGCCTCCCCCTTGAAATAAGAGGGGAAAGGCTGGAGAGGTCTTCACGCGTCGAGGGGGGGGGTCAACCGAATTCGTATCGAATCAGGTGATCCGCCTCGAAAAAAGAGTAGGCAGCTTTCATGAAAAGAACCACGCAAGAAGAAGGCCTGAAGGCAGGGGTTAACGTTCGCCCTTAGCTTTCCTCGTTCTGGTGGTCCGCTCGGAGAAGGAGTCGGATAGAAGATAAGGGGGGAATGGCAAAATTCAAAAAATTCAGCATCGTCCTGCCTTCAATGAAGGAAGAGGAATTAGGAAAAGCGAAGAAAAAAAAACCAGCTTGCGCAGAGAGGCAGTCAGAGGCCGTTCGCTCACGGGAGAAAAGAAAAAAAGCTGGGGGAAGCTCATTAATAGAAAAAGGCCCTGCGTCCGGACGTCTCGTTTGGAACGAAAAAAAAAGGCAATCTGCGTTTCCTTTCCAAGAAGACTTGGGAAGAAGGAAAAGCCTCATGTCAACGAGCGCGAAAAGGAAAAAAAGAGGGAGGAATGCTTCCTTAGTGAGGAGTCGGCCCAGCATGACGATCACTACGACTAAAAAGGAGGGTCGAGTGCTGACTTTGTTAACAAACCGAAAGGAGAAACGATGCCGTAGAGGGGCGCATCCACCCAAAGCCGAAGAAATCGCCGAAATCGTACTAGAAACCAATCGGTTTTCATCGGCGATTAAAAAAAGGAACAGACCGGGAAAAAAAAAAAGCGCCGCCACGCCTACGGGCATGAAGAACGGATTATGGTCACGGGCGTGGGGAAAAAGAGAAAACCAGGGGGGAGGAAGGGTGTATGTCGTGGAATGGTCAGGTGCAAAGAAACAGAATAGGGAAACCGAAAAAAGATCGGCTGGGGGGGAGACAGAGAACTGGGGGAGACTCTTAAAAACTTAGAGAAGCTCCCGCTCGCCTTTTCGCCCCAAAAGGGACGTGGAAATCCGTTGTTAGGACGAAGTACAGCTGCACAAAGGGAGACGCAGGCATCTATCAGCTCTCTTAACGAAGTAAGGGCTGGAGGGAGGTGCGTCGGGTCAGGAGAGCAATCTGCGGAAGCGTACAGGGAGAGTAAATAAAGGGAAAAACTTGTCCTACAAAACATTCGTGATATCGGCGGGGGAATGGTAGGATAACGCTGCGGCGTGCTAAGAGAGGATTGGCTGGGGGCTTGTGCGGAGTTCGAAAACCCTTCTATCAAGATGCTAACGTGTGGTGGCGGGGAAAAAGAGGGAAGCTGAAAATTGGTTAGTAACCGGCCGAAGGGTGCGCCGAGAATGGTTGCAATCTGAAGTGGGAGAAAAGGAAGTGGAGAGGAGAGAAAGGACGCCTCATGGAAGGAGGCGCACAAAAAGCACCTACTTCATGGGGGATCGGCGAGTGCCGCCCCCGATCGAGCCGAAAAGTGGAGAGGTAGCTGGAAGTCTCATCAGCTCGTGGGCTCGGATGATGAGCCTTCGGCGAACCTTAACTTACTTATAGGAGGGAACATGGTTCTACCTTAATAAGCTGCGCACCCGTTGGCTGGGGAAGCTAAACGGCGGTGTCCTATGGCGGGGCCGATCTCCTACATCTCGTGGTGGACGGGAAAAGGTTGCGGCGCTCGAGTGAAAAGGAAAGAGGAAAACACTTGTCCTGTTTCTCCGAAAAGACTAGGTGAAGCTGGACAGAGGAACTGGCCTCCAGGGCGGTCAGCAACGTAGAGTTCTCTGCAGAGGATAAAACGAAAGGACGTGGTTCAGCAACCAAAAGATTCTATTGCTATCTGGATCGTCGAACGGCTCTCAGCAGCCAGCTAAAGGATGCCGTTGGGCAGCGAGAAACGCCGACTCAAAAAAGGACGTAGGGAAGAGAATCATTTCAATCGGCCTCCTGGGGGGTGAGGGGTTCATGTCCCTTATCAAAGACCAAAAAAAAACTAACGTTTCCCGCGGTTGGATGCTAAGAGCATCTCAACTAGCAAAAAAAAGGGATGTGCATACGTCCGCCTCGAACGTTGCCCCAGAAAAACAGAACCCAAAGGCAGTCTCGGTAGAAGCAAGAGGAAGCCGCGAGGGGTCGATGCGGGGGAGACAAAAAAAGAAAAAAGTTCCTCGTGGCGTGGATCATACTCTGACCAGGGCTAGACCTACTGATTGTTGTTTGGGAAAGCACCGCATTCGCGACCAGAATCTACCCAAAAACAAACGTCTTATTAGTCACCAGAGGAGATCATGGGAGAAAAGTATGGAGCAAAACCTGCGACCCGCTATCGCATCGCCCAGTGGACCAGAATCCAGCGCGGCCCAAGGGTCCGTTTCCTTGCAGGGCGCCGAAGAGGAGCAAGAGTCTGAGCTGGGCCGACTAAGCTAAAAAGAAAGGAACTGTGGCCGCTTGGTCCCACTAAAGTCAATACAGGACAATCTTTGGTAGGTCTATCTTTGGGGGTTCAGCCACAGACACGCAGGAACTTCTTTGTGGGGGTCATACACAGGGCTAGAACTCTCTTGGCCATGCTGCGAGCAAGCACCAGGCCGGGGGCCGTCTAGGGGAACTCTTTGGAAGACGCCTTCACAAAGGACAGGGATCTGCCGCGCCCGAGGCAGAAAAGGAAAGGGGAGGAAATCTTCAAGATCGCCCGCTTCGACCCGCTCCGACAGACAAAGGAAGGGGGGAGTGCAGGAGGGATAAAAGGAGAAAAGAAGAGGAGACGACCCCGAACCTGGACGGGAGGAGGGAAGAATGAAAATAATGCAACTTCGGGAGGGCAGAGAAGGCTTGGGACGAGAAAAATCCTAGGAGACACTTACTAAGCTCCGGGCAAAAAACTCAAAACGCACGAGATTTCAATAAACCCTCACCACCCTAACCGCCTGTGGGGGGACGAGAAGGGTAAGAGCTAACGAGTAAAAGGAGCTCGCATGTAGAACACATGAAAAGCAGAGAAGGGGGGGGGGAAAAAGGTGGAAATCATGCCCGCAGTACGAGATCCGGAGCCGCAAACGAGCTTTGAGACACGGGGAAACACGGTGGCAGAAAAGTGCAACGGGGTTTACAACTAGGGGGGAAACCTTCCCTCGGGATCCGGGAGGACTGAATTAAAAGGCGCTTCTCGGGAGTTCGTGAGGAAGAGTGGAAGGTATGGGACGGACTTGACCGAAGGACATTATGAAATAGAGAGCCGATCTTCCGGTTCCGACAGAAGGCCGGTGCCTTTCAACAACAAAAAAATTGCAGGGGGAGGTGTCTCTCCTTCCCGCCGCGGGAACAGAAACAAAAGAGTGTCATCTAACTAAAAAAAAGGGGGCGACACAGATCAGGGGGAAAAAGAAATGGTGTCGGCAAAGAGAAGCGTGCAAAGAAAAAGATACTATAGCGAGCGGCTAAGAAGGTTCTTAAGGCAACAAAAAAGGCGATGCGGTTTCTTCAGAGCGCTGCGAAAGTGCAAACAGGCGGGGCGATCCTGGACTTTCTAAAACCGGACAAACCAGGAAACGTTGGTGGCCACGCACAGCGCGCGAAGCAAAAAAAAAAATTAAGAAAGGTGAAGGCACGCGGACTAAGGGACACGAGGGGTCGCGCCGAATACAAAAAATAGCTGGGGGGGGGGGGGGGGGGAACCCTGGAAGCTGCTGCAATCGTTACAAGAAGCAAGGCTAACAGCAAGAGGGTTTCTAATAAGGCCCAAAAGGGAACCTCCTGGCTGGCGGAGCCGAGGGAGCCAGGTTGCGGAATGGGAGAGCCGTCGCAGGAACACAAAAAAATGAATGGAAGGAGCGTACGACGGGAGCTGGCCTGGGGTGTATGCATGGGCGAAGCGAGGGAGGGCCGGCGTCGAACCAACCAGGGGGGGGAAAAAAAGGGCGTCGGCTCGAGAAATCAGTCAAGGGAAAAAAAAGACACAAAAGGAACGAAGCGTGTCTCTTGGGCCGCCTGCATGTGATCGCGAGCCATTTAGGGGGATTAGGAGGAGACACGTCCAATATAGCCTGTTACGTGTACTTGGCACAGAGAGGCGTTCCGGGACGCGGGCCTAAAAAATTGAAAAAGGAAAAAAAAGGATGGAGCTTCGAAGGTAGGCCAGCACTAGGATCCACTTGACGCTGGAAAAAAGAGGAAAAGGGCCAAGCGAGGGGGCGAGGGAGAGACGCCTTACGATTCTGAATTCGTCAACAAAGAAACCGCCTCCGCAAGGAGAAGATGCAAAAGGGGGAGCCTCAAGGAAACACAACAAGTCTCCACCAAAGACGATCTGCCCCGCACGAGGTCCGGAAAAACCGGGGGGGGGTGGGGGGGATGTCAGAAAGGATTGTAGAGAGCAGGGTGACTGCAATTACTTACTCGACGCTCACGAGAGATCGATCATCATAAAAAAAGGCCACACCTAGGAAGAACGATTGCATCACCCCGCGGAAAGCGGTAGGCCGGAAATCCTGTATTTCTAAGGGAAAGGGTGGGGAAGAGTCTGCATTTCGCGACACCGTCTGGCGAGTGAAGGGCAGGCTTTCATGCTGTCCGAAGAAAAAAAAGGGTTGACTCTACACCGAAAATCGAAAAGGTTCATACAGGTACGAGGCCCGGCGCGCGACGGCATGGCCAGTGCTGGGGGACCGGCTCGGGGAGAATTTCGAACATTCTCGGTACATAGCTTCCGCTGGAATGCGAAGGGGAGAGATAACAGCAACCAATCATCAAAGATGGTCAGGTGGGCGGAGGGGAAGACTGTCCGTGATAGACTACGAGAAAAAAGCTTGAAGCATCTGCCAGCGACTGCGGAGCTCAGCCGGATTCAAAGGTTGACCTCCATGAAACATTTAAGAACAAAGAAAAACGCGACTCAAAGCGACATCGGTCACTAGTCTCTACGCCGTGAGCCTTGAGGAGGAAGAAGGATGCCAAGATTGACAAGGGTGTTGGCCTCAGCAGCGAAGTGCCGAGAGAAGTGGGCGCGCCCGAGCTTAACGGCTAGCCGTCTCCGGATGGCCTTCAAAGTGGCTGAATGGAAAGGAGACCAACTACTAAGGAGTTGACGCGGGGAGAACTTGTTGACGGGCGTGAAAACCAGAGGCAAAAAGCTGAGAAAATTCGCAGCGTCATCGCCGGGTCGTGCGTGACGTACAGGGATCTCTCAAAGGGGAGCAAAAAAAGGATAAGAGAACGACACCTAAAAGAGCGAGAGGAGGAAACTTCCGCGATCAGGGGGGAACGGCAAAAGGCCTTGAGGAAAGGCACTCCCGAAAGTCCACGACCGGGTCAACAACTCCGGAAAATCGAAAAACAAAAGAATGCTAAGCCCGGGGGCGGAGTGAACGACGCTTCGGAGCGGAGGGGCGCGCCGCGGCGAAAAAATCAAACCGAGGAGCGCCTACCGGATACGAACAAAAACCCAATTCTGTCCACCATTTCGATCGAGGGAGGGTTACCTGTGTCGCGGCTAGGATCGGAAGGGGGGGAACTACCTCGAGCCGGACACTGGCGGACACGCTTCGCAAGGACGGGCGCGGAAGTGCCGACGAAACGGTTCCCGTCGATGAACTCGAACTGAGCGGACAGGGAGGAGGACCAGAAAGAAAAAATTGAAGGGATGGGGCCGGTAGCACCGGGCTCGAGCACGTCCGAGGAAAAAGCAGAAGACGCATGTTTCCAACCTAAAAATTCCAGCCCACGCCAAGGAGGAAGACTCTCCGTGGCTCGTACGCCGTATCAGCAGTCTTCGGCCAGGGGGTAAAGTGGAGGTGAGCACAATTGTGCAGGCCGGGCATCCATGACCAGCTTCACGAAGGACGGAAAATAAGGAACGGGGTAAGAACTGTAAAAAAAAAGAAAGGCCAACCATCTGAAATCCTCCCGGGTAAATTCGGGGGAATTCGGAGATGTCTCCCGCGTGGCCGGGTAAAAAAGGGGGCTGCGCATCATTAATAGAAAGATCAACGGGTGAGGGACCTTAATTGTCTTGCTAAACTCAAAAATCCTTTCGCAGTTAAAGGTCTATCGTGAATTTGAAAATAATTTTCAAACAGTCGTTTGCTTTGTGTACGGTAAGCGGCATTGCCTAAAGAATATGGTCCAATTTGGAGCTTTTTAAAGAACGTCCACCATCAACGAAAAGAAAATCCGGAAGTCGCTCCTTCCAGTCGCCTCGCAGTTTAACTCTGAATTCCGTCAAAGAAAAACAAGACATAGGCTTCTTCCCTATGTTAGAGCAGAAAAAAAATGATCTCCCGCAGCTGTTCAGACGAAAAAACTAAAGGCCCTACCGTCTCGAGGGGGCAATTTCGACTCAGCTTGCCCTTTTGAAAAGAACGTATATCTTTAAGACAGCAACTTTCCCCGGTCATCGCGAATCACATGGGAAAACTAGGCGTCCGGCGGGTGAGCTCGGCCCGCACATTGAAAAAAAAAAAAGAGGGAGAAACGTAGCCTTTCTCCTCGGGGGAAAGGGACCGGCTCCCCCAGGCTTCACCGGGGAGGTCCAAAAAAAACCTTCATCCCTCGTCCTGTCCTCTCCATCCCCAATAAAAGAAGGGGGACCGCTTCTGGTGTTCCAATGAGAACTGCTTGCAAGAGGCATTCGGGAAAGTTCCCGTCCGCACCGTCGGCAGAACGGTCAAGGAAGCTAAAAAGGCTCTTATCCAGTTCAGTAATTTAAGTATTGGGGGGGTTCTTAAGTGAAAAAAACAGCTTATAGCTCGGAACACCTCTGTAAAAACCTACCAGAGGACGAATGGATAGGGTAAAAGAAACCGGAAAGAGGAGGCAACTAAAAAAGGAACTGGGATGCCCCACTGAAGGCCTGTGACGGGAGGTACCTCGGGTGTCCTAGAGGAAAAGATCGGGACATGATCCCCGTCATCTCAGGCATCGCTCAAAAATAAAGGAAGAGCTTTAGTGTATTTTCCTCGGTAAACAGGTAGGCTATCTCAGGGGGGAGAGAGTCCCATCAAGGAAACAGAAACCTCCGTCGCGTGGCAGAAAACACGACGGAAAATTGAGGATAAAGGTTAGTCCGAAGCGGACGTGGCTCTTCACCTCTCGAAAAAGTGAAGGCTTTAAGTGCGCTGAGAAATCTAGCCGGGAAAAACGTGGTTGTTCTCTTGGGCTCATTACATTTCTGGGGGGAAATAAGAACCTGCGCCGGCATGATCCGGTCAAAAAGGGAGGAAAGAAATGAGGTTCCAGAAGGGATCTCGAACGTCCATCCCGCTCAAGAAGAGGAGAAGTAACGAATCAAGCTACTCACAGAATGCAGTTTTGAAAAAAAAAAAAAATTGTGCCCAACAAGGCCACCCCGGAGTCAAGGGGCGGTATGCTTCCAGACAAATAAAAGGGAGGGTAACGGATAAGCCCGTATTAGCTGGGCGAAATAGAAAAATTAAAAGAAGATATCTTTCGCTGTGAGAAGGGGGGGGGGAGGATGAGGATCTTAAGAGAGAAGATCGGGGGACAAGCAGAAGGCGTGAGAGGTGGTCGGGGCAGAGCTCCGACCGCACTTAAAAAGGGAATCATCGAGCGCCGAGAGCGCGAGTCCCCTTGCCGGATCGCTAAAAGAAAATGAGGGGCATCTCTTACACTCTCGCCCGCCCATGTCGGGTCAAGCGGCGAGGACTCTCGACACACACGTCTAAGCTTTCTGTGATGCCAGAGGAGGACTAGAGGGCGATCTTAAAAAAAAGGTCCACGGCTGGCTAGGGGCGCGGCATCAGGGGCGGGAAAGAAAAACAGTGAGTCCTCTACCAAGCGCGGGAAGAAATGGGCATCACGCGGTTCTAAGGGGGGTTGGCACGTGAGCACACACGCCGTCCCAAAAATAGATGTTTTGGGGAACCACAAACATAAGGTTCTCAAACAAACATCCATTTAGTACTCCTCGACTTGGGGACCCAAGAAAAAAGATAAAGGGGACAAAAAAAAAAAAACATGCTGAGAAGGAGGTCCCCTCAAAATAGTTCAGGAGGTGGACCCGGGATCCTCTCCTTTTTGGAAAAAATAAGATAGCTCTCCATCCTTGAAAAGAAATGCAAGGGAATTTTCAGCATCAGCGCGACCCTAGAGGATCTACTAAAAAAAGGGTTAGGAAAGAGAGATCCTAGGGGTTTCTCTGATGCTTAAAGCCACTCGACCTCTACTGAATCTCCCATAAACGGGAAGAGAATAAAACGCCGAGGCCGTCGGACCGGAAGGCGGTCCTTTCTAGTAAGGAACAAAACTAATTCTTAGCGTCGCATCTACTTCGAGTGTGATTGAAGAGCTCTTGTTCCACTTGCTTGGTTAAATTCGAGGCGAAGGGCCAGGGCTGTGGGTGAAGAAAGCGGACTCTGTTGTGTGACGCCACAAAAAACAAAGCTGTGGGATTTACGAAAACACAAACAACAAAAAATCATGCCATGCTGGCGACAGCAGCGGGGGCAAAGATAAAAGGAACGGGAATCTAGACTGCAAGTCGAGGGGATCTGCCGCGCCCCATGCCAGAAAAAATCCGAAAAAAAAGATGCCCCTGTTTTAAAAAAAGCGAAAAAGAAAAAGAATGAGGTTATCCGTCTCTTAAAAATAAGATAGTACCCTACCTTTTCTGAATATAGAAGTCTGCAACGTTGTCAGTAGCACGACCAGACCCGTGAAGGAAGAAGATAATACTAAAAGAAGAGGGGGCTCTATCGCAATAAAACACGGTCACGAACGAGCTGGGGGGCGGTCTTCCACGCCCCACCTCACACCAGGGGAGGGGGGGCCGGTGGAAGGAACAGCGTTGCGCCAGCTTCACTACCAGGTCTTACAGGACCGGGGTCCGTGGATGGAGTCAGGCCCGCAGTACAGGATCTGAGCCTCGTGGCCCTCATCCTCGAGCACGTTGAAGTAAAGCCTTAAGAAAAACTGGGGAATGCACCTTCCTGCGGGGGATCGCTTGTGCGAGGAGGCAGCAAAGGGGAAAAACGGGGGGGAAACCGAGGGAGAGTTCTGGAATCCGGCTTGTGCGAGCCAGCTGCCCCAATCGAAGAGGTAGAGCCGTTCCTCACAAGAAGCCCGGGAGAAAAAAAAACCGAGTCAAAACACGTTGAGCCTGGCAGGAATTCTGGGGGGACGATCACTGAACTCGCAAAAAAAACAAACACAAGGGAAAAAAATACGCCAGCGTTCGCGACGAAAAGGAGGAAGACCGGGCTGGGAAAAGGGCGGAAAGGTTGGAAGAACATAAATTACTGAGCAAGGAAGGGGAGCTCTACAGGGAGGGAGTCAAAAACCAGTAAATCGTATTATTGTCTTCAGCGGAGATGAAAAAGGGGGGGCTACTTGCCTTCGCCAAACTGGAGTCGAGTACCACCGTACAAGGGAAGCCAGGGCCACCGCAGGGCGAGCGGCGGCTGCAAAGATCAAGACTGAAAAGGCAAAAAATGCGCGGTCGGCGAATCAAGCCAAGCCGTCGCTTCTACGAGGGATGAAAGTAACCATTCACGACATCCTACTCGGACGGGAGAGGAGAAGCCCTTTACTAACTGGGGCATGCGAAGGGGAGGGCGCCGGAAGCTGTACGGGAAGAGAGAATCGCGCCTATTAACCTATCGTAAGGCCCTCGAACTTCCCTTAAAAAAATTTGGGGATGTCCTCCCAGCTACGATAGGAACTAGGATCCTGGTTCCGGCTCGAAGTATAGTACAGAGATTGAAGATAACGTCGATGAGGAAGGGCTCACACAGGTTCTCGGAAATGGCATTGGGAAGAAGGGCAACATTATTAAGGAGTTACTTCAGACTCGAGGGGGGACCCCGGGGGGGACCTGGGGGGAGGAGGGAAGATCCTGGTCAAACAAGGTCCACTCGATACGTACCTGCCTCCAGAAAAAAAAAAAAGAGTCTAACCAGACTGGGAGTCCTTCTTTGGAAGGGGCTGAATCCCGGATGCGAATCAAAGAAAATCTGTACGAAATGGCCTCCGCTGGGGTACACGAGACTTGAGAGGAAAAAGAAAGAATATAATGTTACTGTTAAACAAGGGAACATCGCTCTCACAGAAAAGGGGCTGAAAAAGACCACCACGTCATACCCATCCGGAATCAAAAAAAAGAGGGGAAAACAAACGCGTCAAACCGAACAGGTCCTGGAGAACTCTGGGGGTTGAGTAAGAAACCGACCGAAGCAATTCAGAAAAAGAAAAGGAAGAAATTGGATTGAAGACCTCTGAGAGACTCAGCGTGAGAAAACAAGCTGGCGAACACACAGACGAGAAAATTAAAGGGAAACTGTCCTGCTGGCGGGAGCTTGGTGGGGATACTTTTCACAGGCTACGCCCTGCGGTGTGGCTGGGTAAAAAGGAAGTGGATGGGTCGACGAACCATGGTTAAGGAGGGTAAAGTCGTTGTCCTGGGAGGAATAGCAGGAGGACTATTCCCACGTGCAGGGCTCGTCAGGGCCGCCTAGCTGGCCTCGGGAAAAATGGTCGTGCAACCTGCTCGGAGGTTAACTTGCTGAACGGAGGGGGAAAAAGGGGGCAAGGAAGGCGAAAATCCAACCTATCATCATCTGCTTGTTCTTGAGGGTCTGAAGGAAGCCTGAAGTCTACTTGAAGTCTTAAAACGCAGGAAATAGCCAGAGAACGCGCAAAAAGACAAGAAAAGTTTTAAGGTAACGACAGGGGCTATGTAGGCGACCATCTCCCGAGACAGCGAATCCAAAAAACTAAAAGAGGGGAAGGTCTGCCATCTTAAGTAAAGGAAGGGGGAATTCCCATGAGATTTCAAGACAAGGCGCGGGGCTGCTCCACAACCGGTGCCGCGGCGAAAGAAAACTGAAACCCAGCACGGTCTCCGGTCAGCAGTGAGGCAGCATGAAAAAAAAAGCTACGAGTCGTTGACCGCCTGGCCGTTAAGGAGCAAAAGCAGCCGTCGCGAGATCGCGGGAACGCGGTCGCCCATACGCGCAAGGACACGTGACA
>Ga0179591_1299240_pt1 | contig 11942 bp, 17 predicted proteins | sample CZOMad2_1_08_16f_FD_182891 | JGI IMG/M metagenome (GOLD analysis project Ga0179591, IMG submission 182891) | Vadose zone soil fungal communities from Angelo Coast Range Reserve, California, USA - CZOMad2_1_08_16fungal (PacBio error correction) | ecosystem: Environmental > Terrestrial > Soil >...
GACTTTCCCAGGGGGGCTGAGGGGGTATGCGAGGGTAGGTCAGTCAAAAGGAAAGGGGGGGGGGATCGGTGCGGGCAGTGCCGCTGGGAGGTCAGGGATGACCTTCCGAAGGCCCACAAAGAGTGGGGGCGGGGCTGCATGGGGGGCAGGGGGGGGGTAGCGTGGAAAAAAAAGAAAAGGGGGAGTTTCAGGGAGTAAAATCAAAGGGGGGCTCCCAACCCCAAAATACGGGAAAAAGAGGGAACGGGGGCAGACAGAAAGGACCCCTCGGGGAGGGAAGGGGAACGACTGGCCAGGGGAACGGCAATTCGATGGACTCCTCTTGTTGATGTAAGGGTTGTACACCGGTGACATAAATCTGTTAGGTGACCATTGAGCTGTATCCTGCCATTCTCTCACTACTTTCTAAATAGAGAGGGAAAGACCGGCTTGTCCTGCGGGGGGGGGAGAATTTTCGTTTGGTCATGTCAAACTCTTGGAGAAAAAATGGGTCATGCGTGCTCAACAGTGGTTTACGGTGTAAGGACGCATTAAAGATGGTATGGAAGGAGGAATAAGTCACTAGCATATCAAGCATAACGGTCACCTTCTGTGACGTGGAAATCGGGTATCTGGGGCTTGGTCCGGGGGAAAAGACACGGGGGGAAGGAGGGGGGGTCACGGACACTCCCAACCAATAGAGAGAGAGAGTGCCAAGCGTTCTTAACAAGGGGAAACGGGCAAAGAGGCCATAGGAAAATTGATGACAGGTCTTGAAATCCAACCGCCCGAAGTTTGCCTTTTAGTGTATCAACCAAGGTAAACAAAATCTTCGAGAGAGGGGGGGGAGAAGTTCAACAGAGGAAGAACTGCGGAACAGCCGTCTTTATCCCCCTGAAGGATCGGAGGAGGAGATGAGACCGGGTGTTTTCGAGTGCAACAGGAGTGGGAGGAAAAGGCAACCCGGCCATATGTCTGAGTCTCCCAGATCCGAACGAAAAGAGACAGACGGCGTTTAGGACGGAAACAGGGGTCACAAGTTACTACCCTATCGGGGGTCCATAATGGGGACTTTCAAACTGGTGTCTTGATCTGGTGGGCAAGGGGCACCAGACAATCTGGTTCTGATTGAACTGGTTCTTTCGGGTCCCACTCCGAAAAAAAGGGCCAAACACTGAAGACCGTGGGTCAAGAAAAAAAATCCAGCATGGCACCATACCAGACAGCCAGGAAAATCTTGATCAGAAGAACACTGGTCAAGGGGGGGGTGACAGCAGTAGGGAAGCCTTCCCCCCAAGGGATGATGCCAGACATTTGGTACCGAAACCCCTCCTCATTAAGTTTGTAAAGGGGGGGAGAGGAGACCAGGAGCCAAAACAGTGACATTGGTGACTTCCATTGGAAAAAAAAGCCTGGTAAAAAAAGGGGAAACCATAACCAGTCGTGGAGAAAAGGAGGCCAGCGACCCGGTCGGGGACTGTGGGGTTAGGGACCTCGCCGACCAACATCCAGCGTCAGAAGGGATTCATCCAGCCAAGAACTGCGGACAGGGCCGACGGTTCAAATGAAAGAAAAGCCCCCGCACGAAATGTTACCTCAAAAGGTTCATAAGCTGTAGGTGGGGGGAAGAAACTCAACTTTTTTTGGGAGACGGATTTCTTGGGGTGAACGGCCCAAATGCCGGGGGGGATGGTATTCTCAAAAGAGAAAAGTGAATGCGAATCAAAGGGCCAAAAGGATTTGAAGGAAAGGTATGTATCACCAAGAGCATCAACGGATCAGCGAGTAGTAAAGAAGGGGAACGGTGGAAAAAGGGTGATAAGTCGTCAGGAGCAGGGAAAAGCACTGGAGGGAGAAAGCCCACCATGCCAAACCATAGTCTGCAATTGTTTAAGGGTTGAAGGACAAAAGGGAGGGAACCATGAAACACGAAAAAGCTTCAAACTGGCGGTGGCCGGGGTGTCCCAAAAAAAAAGAAAAGGGGAGTCACGCAGGGTCGAAGGAAAAGGGGCGTTATTCAGGGGGGGGGTTGAGTACAGCAAAAGTACCGCAACAGCAGAGTCCGGGGGGGGGGGCCGAGGTGGGGGACGTGCGGGGAGTGGGATGTGGGGTGGGAGGGAAAAGGTCCCATGGGGGGTACTTTCTTTGCCAGGTTTTGGGGGGTCAAACAAAAAGCAGAAGGGGGGTTTTCAAGTGAGGACCAACGTAAGAAGGTTACAAGGAAATAAAAAGAGGCTAAAAGGAAGGGGGTGTCGTTATGAAAACCCAGGAATAGAAGAGGGGCCCGGAGAGGGTAAATCAGCAAAAATAACGCACACCGGAGGTATATTGGCAGGAACCAAAAGAAAAATCACAAGGTGGAGAGGAGGGGAGTGGGACAGTGTGAAGAGGGCTCGGGAGGGAGGGACAAAAAAGCCAGCCCACTGGGGACTAAAAAAAAACACGATGCATAGGGAGAGGGGGGGGGGGAATGGTGCGGAAAACAAAGAAAAGAGGGGAAGGGCCAGAGCAATGTGACGACATAAAGCAGTCCGGGGGAAGGTGCGGCTTTGAACTCGCCTATGACGGGGAAGAAAAAAATGGAAAAGAGTTCATTAAAATGAAAGGGTCTAATGGTAAAAGAGGGAAAAAAACGTTACAAGTCGGGAAAACAGACAAGGGGAAGCAAAGTCCGATGGAGTCACATCACTAAAAATTTGAAAAAAAAGGGACCGGCGTCACCACCAGAGGGAAGAAGGAAGCGGCCAGTGGGGTTGGGGTACTTTTCTTGTCGGGTTATCCCCACCGAGATCGTTCTTAAAGCCGGGGGGGGAAGGGGGACTATAAGAAAATGAAGTTTACAAAAAAAACCCTCCAACGCCTATCCGGGAAACAGGGATTCCTAGGCATAAAAAAGGACCAAACGAGGGTTACCGGAGGGAAGAAACTCGTGTCCTGAAACAGGAACGGCGAAAAAAAGCGATATCCCGCCCCCCCCAGAAAGAAACGTGTCAGGGCAATGGAAAGTCCCCGTTCGGGATATTAGGAGGGTGTAGGGGGTAGAAAGGACCGGCAGATGACAAGGTGAAGGGGAGGGGGGGAAAAATGGAAAACGAGGGCCCTCAACGCCTCAAGTCTGATGCCACGGGGGGGAAAAAGCATCCCACAAGAAAGAAGGGGGGGGAGGCCCCACCATAAGGTGCTTGACTTCCCTTGCTGGTCGGTTGGCGGTGGGACGGAACCTTCTGGGGCGACAGCGTTTCTTTTTAACGGCTGAGGGATGTGGGACTAGACGTCAGGGTGGGGGGGGTGGGAGTATTAGACCAAACAAAAAGGGCGGTGCAGGGGAGGAAGGAACTCACCCTTCTTTAGGAAACTAATCTGCCCTTTAAAAAGGATGTTGGGAGAGGGGTGTCTTAAGGGTTAACAAAAAAGGGGGTCCCCAGGGGTTCCGAGAAGGGGGGTTAAAAAGTAGACGCTTTGGCATGGGGGAAGGCCAATAAAGAAGGTCAAAAGCTACTAGACTGAAGTCAAAACGTGCTGGCTTCTTAGAGTGGCCTGCGGGCGTATGAGTGGGAGGGGGACACCTCAAGCAAGGTTCTTTAAAAAAGCGGGAAGCACAAAGATAGCTGTTGTCAAGGGGATGTGGGAACTGGGAAGGGAAAAAGCGGCGGACAAAGGGGCAAACAACCGTGGCGTCAAATCCTGCTGAACTTACAATGCAAAAGACAGAATGACACGAAGGGAGAGGGTTAAAGGCGAGGGTCAACGGGGGAACCGCAGAAACCGATAACAGCTGGTAGGAGTGGGGGAAAGCTCCTGGCACCTCCCAAAGGGGGGAAAATTAAAGGAAGGAACAAGGCTCCTCCGTGGAGACGATGCTGGGGGGGAAACGTGGAACGAGGTTTACGGGGGGGGACAGTCAAAGCCCTGACGGTCGGTCCCCTTTTGAAGTCCTCGGCAACGCCAATAGGCGGGGCAAAACGGGGAACAGGTGAAAAAACACAGGTAAAAAAAGGGGCAGGGTGGTACCGGGGGAGGACCTTGGATGAACACAAAATATGAAGTCCGTTGAAAAAAAAGCAGGGGGTCGGGGATGAAGGTCTGGTGGGGAAAAAGAAAGGAAAAAAGAAAACGCAAGGGCCCCTTGGACCTTGAAGGAAGGACTTCAATTACTAAATCAAATACCCCGCCGAGGGAAAAAAACAGAATGGAAAAAAAGGGGTAGAAGACCCGCCCGAACCAAAAAAAGATACTGGGGGAAGGAAAACTGTCATCTGGGAACAAAAAAAGAGAAGATCCCTACCCATGGGGTCAAAAAAAAGAAGGGCTTTTACAACAGTTCAAAAAAAGCCAAAGAGGGGAGCAAACATTAGGGGGAACTGGCCATATGACCCAATGACGCAAAAAAATTCGACAAAGGAGGGGGCGGGTTCCCACATCAAGCCAAAAAACGTCCCCGGCCCTGTGAAAGAAAACGGTCCATCAAAGGGATTGGGGAGAAACCCTCCCCTTACACGGAAAGATCTTTTCAGGAGGGGGGACCAAAAAACAAAGGCAGCCCGGAAAAAAAAAAAAAAGGCAGAAAGGGGGGACTTCAAGCAACAAAGTCCCACTTCACGGAGAAAAAAAAGGACATTGTACTACCAAGATCTAAAACATACAACCCAAAAAGAGGCAAACTTGGGAAAAAAATAAAAAAGCTCTCAACAAAAACAAAAAGGGGATATTATTAAAATAAGAAAGAAGAGAGTGGGAAAACGTTGTAGCAAAAACAGGGGGGGGGGGCCCGTGAAGGGGATGCGGGTTTTTTCAAGGGGGAAGGCAGCCCACTTGGTGTTTAAAAGGTGCGGGGCTAAAGGGAGGGGCGTCGTGGGAAAAAATTCCAGGGCCCCCCAGAAAAAGGATGGGAAAAAAAAAAAGGGGGGGGGTCCACGGGAAGAATAGGAGTTCCAGGCGGGGCAATCATGGGCGCATCACAACGGAAAAGGCAAGGGCCGACGGCGGCGGTGGAAACCCAGAAAAATGCGGCTCCGTGGGGAATATGGCAAAGAAATTTAACGTCCTTGGGGACATGAGGACGGAAGATTTGGGGGGGCTTTTCACATTGTAAAAAGGAAGTAAATGGGGCCGGGTAAATTCCGAATATCGCAACCAGGGAGAGGGACTGCCCGAATACCAGTTATCATGAGAAGTGAACTGCCGTCGGCGACGTTATTGGGAGGGGGGAGTGTAGGACTCGACTCGAAAAAGGTCGAAGAATGGAGGGGGGGCGGTGGTCTCGTCCTTTTTAAGTGTCCGACAAAAGGGGAAGCCTTAAAATGGCAATCACGAAAAAGCGCCCCATCAAAAGGCCGGAAGAGATGACGACGCTGGAATCACAACCGAAAAAAGTTCCGGAGTTGGGTTAAAAATGGCAGCTCTTGTTTTGGGTGTCTTAGTAACAGGTTTTCGGCCGTTGGTCCACAGAATATCACAGCTCTTTCCAGAGGGGGGGACGGTAAGGGAAAGAGGCTCACTCCGCCGGGATCGGGGGAAAAGGTTGACACTCTGGGCCCAGCCCCATTTGCCACCGGGGGGGGGGGAAGGCATTTAGGGGAACGGGGAGAACCAGGGCCAAACACGCGGACAGCAAGGTCACTAAGATCAAAAAGAGGAGACAGCAATACAGAAGAGACCTGAAAGGAAATCAGCAAGGGTTTGAAAGGAACATCTGGTCAACATTCCATGTCCAAAAGAAAGGTCAGGAAAAAAGACGAAAGAAGCAACGGGGGTAAAAGAACGATACCTTCGTCCTAAGAGGTAGGGGAAAGGTCAACAGGGGAGAAGAGTTGACCATCAGAGCGTGCAACACCAAAAGGGGGTTCACTGGGGGAACGTTTTGAAGAAGGGAGAAGCCCAAAGCCCTCATTCCTGCCTGTATCACGGGAAATGGAGGTCCCTGCGACCGTCAAGGACCACGGGATCCCACAGGGCAAAAATTAAGACAGGACTGAAGCGGAAAAATGCAACAAATAAAAAGAAGATCCAGCAAAATCCTCTTTACGCAGAGGGGGTTTTTTTACAACAGCCGGTAGGAATTCTTAAAAGACAAAAATGGCAGCCAAGGGGAAAGTGAGGGGAAACCCCGCCAAAGACGGCCAGTGTGGGGGGACCGCCCCCAGTAAAACACCGACCCTGTGGGCAAGGGACGGAAACTTGGAGGGCCTTCCAAAATCTAGAAGTGCTCCCCCCCTCCAGAACTCACCTGGGGAAGGGGGGGGGGGTGGATACAGTCCATCAAGGAAGGAGCACGAACCTTGGGCCAAAAGGACCAAGCAACCCTCCGGGAAGCCTCCCATCAGCCACTCACTCACACAGGGTGTACAAAGTGGAAAAAACAAGCCCACATTAGAATCCCATACGGCTGTCACCTAACAAAAGGGGGGAAAGAAAGAAAGAAAAAGAGCCTTGTTGGGAAGGGGAATGACTTTTGCTTGCGGCAGGACCGACAAAGAACTAAAACGAAAAGGGGGTGGGGGGGGGGGGGTGAGCAAGGACGAAACCGAGAAGGTCATCCGCAAAGGAAAAGCAAGAGATAAAAGAAAAGGATGGGAATGATGAAACCAGAAAGACTCAAGGAGGAAAGAACGGGGGAACGTGGGGGGTGAAGACGCGGGGCAGGGCCAGGAAACCTCCCAGAGAAAACAGAAAAACCTATCAAGAAAAAAAAATCGACCCATTTCCGGTGACTACAGGGAAGGGGAGCATGGGGAGCAAAGCGTCGAGGGGGGGAGACAGCGGGGACTTCTGGGGACCAAAAGGGGGGGGCTCCATCTGGATAACCGCAAGTGCTTCAAAAAAAAAAAGGGGGGAAGTTATCGAGGTGGGGGGGTAAACAAAAATGGAGGAAAAAGAAACTAAAACAAGGAATGGGATCTGGTGTGGACTAGGGTTAAAACTTGCAAAAAACCAAGGGACGTGAAATGAAATGGGGGGAGGGGGAGAAAAGTGACCACTCAAGGCAAGTTTGTTGGCAAAACGGGGGTCACATTTGGGGAGTTCAAGTAGTAAAAACCAAAAAGACAAGAAAAAAAAAAAAAAAAGAAAAGGACGAATTCTGAGGTAAAAGAACCACCGGAAATTTATTAGGGGTAAAGCAAAAACAAAAAAAAGGGAAAGAGAAAACTTAAAGAGGGTCGTGCAACAGGGGGTCACGAAGCAGGGGGCAACTTGCAACTCGGAAGGGGGAGAGGCAGCACCGAAAAGACCAACATCCTCATCAAAAAAAAAAGTTAGATGATTGGGGGGGTGGTCGGGGTTTCGACGGCCGCCACACACAACTCCCCGAGGAAACCCAGCAGGAACGCGTGGAAGGAGACAGGCGACCAGGGGGGGAAAAAAATACATTTTGGAAAGGAGAAGGGACCATATCCGGAATAAGATTTAAAAAAAAAAAAAAAAAAACAAAGAAGGGAGACTGGGGCCTTGAAAGTGAAGGGGAAAGAGGGGAAAAAAGATACACATCAGGACTTTCAACAAAAGGCAGCAACAAATGGGGGAGTCAAACATCACCCCGAAAGGCCAAAAAAAGAACCCGGTGACTAAAAAAAGAAAGTAGTCCGGCACTCAGATCAAAAGGCCTGTTGGCGGTACTTTTCACGGGGGCTGAACAAAGAAGAAAGAGTGCAGAAAGAACTGTCTAAACTCTTCAAAAAAAAACGGGACAAACAAGACCTCCGCCCGCACCTCCTAGCGGGGAACGATGGATAATGCTGGGAAAAACAGGATAAGGGGAAGGGTCCTAGAAGGGGGTTGGGGCAACGGATCGTAAGGAGAAGGTATTCAATTTCCATGACGAGGGAACAAATCATACCACGTCCAACCGAGGGACTAGGATCTGTGAATAAGGAGAGGTCATGAAATGTCCCGGCGAAAAAAAGATTTTTCTATGGGAAAAAGTAGAGGAGGAAAGACCAACTCCAGGGGGGTCGGATGCTTAGGGGGAAGAGCATAAGGTCTCACAATTAGAAGGAGCCCCAATGGAGAACAGCAAAGTCAAAAAGGGGAAATTGAATGAAAAGACTGAGGAGAAAAAAAAAGGATAAAGTGGTAATGATAGGATGTCCTGTCTCTGGGGGTTCGGGAGTACACAGAAAAGCACCAAAAAGATCTGGGGGGGGCGCAAAAGGGAAAAATCTCCCAGGTCGTGTTAAGGCAACAGAAAAGTTAGTCAAACCCGGGGAGCAACGTACGGCTGTGGGGGAAAACGCAAGTCCGCGCAGGGGGGAAAAAAAACACGGTTCGAATCCTAGGGGCTTTAAATAAACAAAAAAAAAAAACATTAAAAGAGTTAACAAAACCCGGGGGAAAAAAAAGGAAAAAAGCTTTAAAAGACGGGAAGAAACAGGGGGGTAGGGGTAGTAGGCGGGGCTGGGGGGACTTAAAGGCAGTAGGAGGGGGGGGGGGGGAAAAATCGACCAAGCGAAAAGGGGGCGGAGCCCTGTAGAAGGAAAGAAAGACAAGAAGAAGAGGAATTCTAACAGAGCAAGGACCAGTAGGTGCTGGGGGGGGAAGGCTCGGGAGTGGAAGTGAAACTGCTGCCAACATACATCTTCGCAAAAAGCCAAGGGGGTCAGTGGCGGGGGCAGTACGTCATAAAAAATGCCTCATCCGAGGAAGGTAAGTAAAAGAAGGGAGGCGTACAATCCCAGGATATGACGATAGAGTACTTGGGGGACCGACCGGGGGGGATAGGAATTCAGGAAAAAAAAGTACAGGAGGTGACCGTAAACTACAGAGGAAAGGGAAGGACGGACAAGTTGGCGGGAAGGAGGGGGGGTAAAAGGGGGGCAACTGGCCGGAATCGGCGACGTGAAACCGGGTGCAGCAAATGGGTGTGCACGCTGTGGGTGCTCTGTGGGAAGGAACAGGGAAACCAGAAGGAAAAAACACAGTTATTCACAACACCATATCACGCTCGGGCAAGAGTCACAAAAAGAAGAGTGAAAGAGGGAGGGGGGGGGGAAGTCTTCTGGGAGAGGGGGATCAGGGAAAGCCAGCCGGGCCGGGGTACAACGGGGAAAACGAAAACCGGTAAAGGGAAAAACCAGAGAAAAAAGGGGAAATAAGCAAGATGGAAAAGAAGGTGGTCCTCCTCGCCCCGGCTCCTGAAAATGGGGAGGAACTAGAAGTCAAATAGGGGAGCGGTAAAGAAAAGCAAGCCTGACATTGTAAAAAAAAAACAAAGGAAGGGGTCAAAAGGGGGTAAAAGGGACCAGCGGGGAAACATCCGGGTGGAAAGTGGGAACAAACTACCAAGGACGCTAAAAGGTGGGAAATTGAGTCAGGGAAAAAAAAAAAAAAAAAACCAGGCCCCTTCTTGCGGGGGGGGAAAAACAAAGTTATTTACAACCCCGCCTAAAACCGCAGCTTCTGGAAGGTCAAGGGAAAAACAAACTGAAAAACGGAAAACGACAGGGTCCAAAGTTGGGGAAAAAAAATGAAGAAAAAGCGGCAAACTGCTCGCAAAACAAAAGAAGGGGGGGACGGATTAAAAAAAATCGATACCCGACGGGCCAAAGAAAGTGTTTCGCGCAGAGAGAGAAAAAAAAAACACAAAAAAGAAAAAGAGGGGAAAAAGGAAAAAGGGGAAAGGGTATGCGGGGGTGTCTCGTCGGGGGGGCGTGTTTTTCAGGGGGTCGTCCCATGTCGGCCGGTATCGGCCTGGGGGGGACGGAAGAACCAAAAAACTTGCTACAGGAATAAACACTGGGGAAAAAAGACATGGCTGTTTACAGAAAGAAAAGGGAGTCATTCGGGGGGGGTCAATCAAAATGGCGAGACACGCAGTTCAACTCCTAGGGGCAAAAGAAAAGAACCTCTCAGAAGTGGGGGGGGCCGCTGGCCAGGGGTACAACATCGTGGGAAAAAAAAAGCGTTGGGGGAGGGGAGGTGTCAGAAGGTGAACAGTCATCGGGACAAAGACGGGAGTGAAGGGACACCTCAGGAGGGGCAATGCCTCGGATGGAAACATTATCAAATACCTGAGGGGGGCGCCGGCGAGGGAATGGTTCTTGTTTCCTTGGACCAGGGTTTGTTCCTTTCAAGACGAGAGGAAAAAATGATGAAAGGGAAAAAAGGGTGGGAGGAAGAAGCAGGGGGACGTGGGGCGCCCAAAAAGGCCCAGAGGGGGAAAAGTGAGCTCAAGCGCAGGAAGTCGAGCGATCCCTGCTGTGGGAGGGGGCCCCCAAGAGGGGGAACAGTGTGCGAATAGGGTGAAAGCGTTCATACGGGAAAACGGAAAGAGGCAAAAAGGCCTTCGAGACCATGAGGGTTGAGGGGTACTTGTACACGGGAGAAAAAAGGGGCTACATGTCAGGGAGTGACCCGGCCATCCGGGGACTATTGAAGGGGACAGTTAGTGGGGGGGATCAAAGGTACAAAGGTCTGTACGGGGGGCCAGATCAAAAAATGTGCCCGCATCACGGGGGGACTGGAAAAAAAAGCAATAGAGGGCCGAATACAGGGCGCAAAAACTCACTAGGTGAGGTGACCAACGTGAAAACCAACATGTAAACCAGGCAAGCAAACTGAAAAACTGGACTCAAAAAAGAGCAGCCATCCCATTCACACGTGTCAGGGGGGGACAGGGGGAAGAGAAAGGAAAGGTAAAAAAGCTAGTAAATAGACAGGGAACACTGCGGGGTGCCAACTAGGTTTGCAAAAAAAATGATGGGTCAAGAAAGTCCAAACAGAAACTTCTGAAACTGGGGGGTTAGAGCCAAAAAAGGGACTGAGGAACCGCATCTACAGCTAGGAAGCAAATGGATATCCGACTGACGAAACAAAAAAAAAAAGTAAAGACAACGACGCGACATCCATCCATGGTTGTCCTGATGCTCTTTCGTGTGTGTTTAACCAGGAGGTATGTGATTGCGAATTTCACATGCCCAAGGATTACTCAAAGGGGGGGGTACACGCGAAAAAACCGGGCGACAGGAGGGGACAGGGGTCTTGGGGTCCGCAAAAATTTAACCACGAAACAAGGGGTGAGTAGAAAACATGGCTTAAACTTAAAAAGGGGGCCTACCAAGAGCAGGGGGGGGATAGAAGGACGACCAATCAGAAATCACGCTTTGGACTTGGGGAATAAGAGGAAAATCAAAAAATCTCAGCCCTATCCAGGCAAAAAAAGCACCGACCAGGGAAAAGGAGGCTCAACGAAGTTTCAAGGACGACGAAAAATGAAGCCAACTACTAGTCAGACCATGGGTTAAACCTATGGGCTGGTGGAAAGGATACTTTGGACAACTTGAAAGAAATTCGGGGGGGGAGGACCAGGACTCGGACAGCAGGGAAAGGAAAAAGCAGTCTTGAGCGCGGGGGGGGATTTAATAAAATCCGCCAGCATCAACAAAACCTAGAGTCGGAAAAAAAGTAACCGACAAGGTGGGGTATCGAGGAAAAAGTCGTCCGGCCTCAAGCGAGAAATCACGCCGCCAAAAAATCGAGGGCAAAAACAGGTGATGAGAAGGGGTAGACGGCCACGGACTGGGGGAAAGAGTCCAAGAGAGTAGCCTAGGGGGTGAGGAGGGGCAGCGGGTGGGCGAGAGAAAGTAAAGAGGAAAGGACCTAACGGGAAGTGTGGGGGAGTATTGGTGGGGTACAGGCACTATGACAAGGAAGGGGGGGGGAGGGGGGGAGTGTAACCTTATGGGTTCGGAAAAAACCAAAACAGGGGGGATGAGTTTAAGGGGGGGTCAAAAAGGGACGTTGCTGGTGGCTGTGGAAAAGGGGGGGGGGGTGAAAAGGGTTCGAAAATGGTACAAGAGTTAAAAAAAAGGCCGAATATAATTAGAAATGCGGATTAGGATATAGGAACGAGGTATGAACAGCAAAAAAAAGCAACAAGCTGTTGATATGGGGGGACAGAGAACTCTGGAGGGGGTGTATTCGGGGGGGGGGAAAGGACATCTGTCAACAAAAATAAAAAACAGAGGGAC
>Ga0179591_1316001_pt1 | contig 11942 bp, 14 predicted proteins | sample CZOMad2_1_08_16f_FD_182891 | JGI IMG/M metagenome (GOLD analysis project Ga0179591, IMG submission 182891) | Vadose zone soil fungal communities from Angelo Coast Range Reserve, California, USA - CZOMad2_1_08_16fungal (PacBio error correction) | ecosystem: Environmental > Terrestrial > Soil >...
AAACGCTTCAAAAAACGAAAAGGATCGTCCGGGTAGCATGGTCAGCAGGCTAGAAGGTAAGTCGGCTGAGATTCGGAGCAGGGAGACAGTTCAGGGAGATTCGGCCAAGGAAAGGTTAAACTTTGAAAAAGAAAAGTGTGATCCCGAGAAAAAAGGCGCGCTACCAAAGGGAAAATTACGTTAACCTATCTTGGAAAATCTTGTAAAAGGGTGAAAGGAACGAGCCGAGGTCTAACCAAAAAAAACATCGCGTCTGAAATAGCGTCCCTGAACAGATAGGAACAGGGCAACGCGAAAAAAATCAGAGGATGAGGAAAGGCATCTAAAAATATGTCCTCGTAAGAGTAGCGATCCGATGAGTCAAATAAATCGGGCAGGCGTCCTGACCAAATAAAAAATCATAAAACTTCTTTGGGATGTTCGGCTCGAAAGGTTTTTCTGAGAATACTCCCTCGGGAGGGACGAACGTGGAGAGACCCCGAATTGGGGCACTCCGACGGAAAACTTCAACAGCAGTTCTATGCAACCCTCCTAAGAAGGCGGACAACCATAAACCCGGGCCTTTCGGGGGGGATCCGAGGGAAGGAATCCTACAAAGGAGGTTGTCTTAAATAGCGATTGAATCATTTAAAAAGGCGTGGAAGCACAACAAAAAGACATCGGCTTAAAAAAAGGGGGGATAGATACAAAAAGGGCGAAGAGAAGGAAACAAAATGACTAGGGCAGGGTCTAGGGAAAGCCCTCGAAGGTGCCTACCATGATCTGATGGAGAGGAGAAAGGTGGGATAAGGACTGCTGGATATCTGCGAGATAAGGGACGAGGGGGGACAAACGCTGGGGGAGCAGCTGGAGGAAGGAGGGGGAAAAAGTAAACTTCAGAGAAAACCGCATGTCGGAAACCCAGCATCTGGAGAAAAACAGGGAACAAGTGGGGGCCTTGCAGAGCCGAACACTAGGGAGCCAAGCGCAGGAGGACAAAATTACGCAGGGTCGGGAAAAAGCTACGGCAAACGTCTCAGAACAGTAATTTTAAAACAGATGAAGCTAAACCAAGAAAGGGATAAAAACACTCGCCGAGAAAAAACGAAAAAGGGAAACATGCCAATGAAACTGGGAATTACTAGTGCGCTCACCAAAGGGAAGAGATAGTAGCTGATGCGAAAAGCTGCTCGGCCAAAAGTACGTATCAAAGAAAAAAAAAAACTGAGGAAAAAATAGGCCAGCATTGAAAAAATCCGCACTAATCAGAGAATCACTTGTTGGAGAGGAACATCTGGCCGAGAAAAAAAAATTTTAAAGAGGGCCAGAGGGAAAGAAACCTTTGTAAAAGGTGTGATCTGGGGGAAGGGGTTGGTGGATCAGCGCCTTGGGGAAAAAAAAGAAGAAGACATCAAGGGGGAGGATAGCTCAAATCTAGTGGGGAGGGGGAAGTCGGAACCTAGTTGCCTTGGGAGGCCGAGCTGTTCTCTTCTCGACCAAAAAAAAAAAAAAGTAGGAAAACGTGAAAAAAAAGGAAAAAACAATTGGAAGGAAAAGCTGCCTTTGTCTCGAAGCAACGACCTCGTGGGGGGCTGCAGAGGCAGAGGGAGGGAAAAAAAAAAAAGTGTACAGAAACGTAAAAGGCGCCACGTATCGATCGAAAGTCAATTAAAAAGAAGGAAATGGAAACAAACCAGGGAAACACATTAGATGAGGAACAGAGCTGAAAAAGGATTTCTAATTCTTCCAAAAAGGCCGGTCTGGAAAGAAAGCACCCAAAAGGGGTGTTGGGGGGGAGGGCGAAAAACCTCGTAAACGGAAGGAAGGAGGGTGATTTGCCCAGGGAAGAGAAGGGGGGGTAAAAAAGGAGGAGATTGCAATAGGTCGAAAGACGAAAGAGGGGAGAGGGGATGGATCCCAAATATACTTGACAAGGTCCAGTTTGAGGGCTAAAATTTTGTCCGAAAAAGCGGGTTGCAGAGAAAGGAAAAGATGAAAAACTGTTCAGGGGGAGGTGCATGCCCCACGGGGGTCCCACGGGCCTTAAGACAAAAAGGTAGTGGACCAATGGGAAAAGCCAGACACGGGGGGGGGAGAAAAGCAGAACAAAAAAAAAAGCCGGGGGGGGAAGGCTATGGAGTAAGAAAGTCGTCATTGCCAAAAAGGTTTCGATGGGCAGACCTGGGGGCGAAAAGGAAGGATGACAAAAGGGGAAAAAAAAAGAAAAGAGGGCAGGGGCGCGTGTCACTACTCGGGGCTCTCTCTCCAAAAAAAAGGGACTCCTTATGGGGGCAAGAAAAGAAGAAAAACTCTGGGTTATAACCAATTAGTGGGGATTCACGCTTCATGTCGTAAGGGGGGGGGGGGGGTCCATTTTGAAAAGGCTTGGCCCGCGAAAGGACACACCTGACCTTGGACGAAAAGAAGCCCTGGCAGGGAGGGACGCTCAAACGCAACGGAAAAAAAGAAAGGGGGCTCAACAGAAAGAAAGGAGGACTTACATAAAAAAAAGAAAAAAGAAGCACCCGGTTCTCTGACTGAGGGGAGGGGGCGAAGGAAAGAAACGTTAGAGAAGAGAAGGAAAAAGGCTCAACCAGGGGATTCGGTCAGAAGAGGGGACAGGAAAAAGTCGAAGGATGCGCCCCTGAAAGGACATTGAAGCTTTCGAAAAGGAAGAGAGGGAGGGGGTATGGAAAGGGATTAACGGAAAAGGGGATAAACCCATCGGCACCTAAGATCTTCAAAGGAAGGAAAAAATCCAAAGCGGGGGGAAGAACCTAGAAAGCGAGGAGTCTCATCAAAATCCATGAAAAGAAAAAACGGAAACCTTTGAGAGGCCCACGGAGGGCCAAAAGAACAAAGTCCCGGGTTGGTTACGGAAAAAAGGAAGGGACTCGGGTCAAATTGAGAAATTAAAAAGCTGGCAGCAAAATAGGGGGGGGGTCAGAAGGGGGACCTGAGCGGCGGAGAGGACTCAGGAAGGTCCTGAAAACGGCAAAGGTTCTGCTTAGCTTGCGTCGGGGGACCACGTAAGGCCTCAAAAGAGATAGCCCACCTGGAACCGATAAACTCCTTGAATTCAAAAAAAATACCAGCATAAAGAAGGCAGAAAAAAAAAAAAGAAAAAGACAAAAGTCCTCAAAAAGGTGTAAACTTAGATGGGAGGCCTGAAGTGGCGAATACCCCCCCCAAAAAAAAAAAAACTCCCCAAAAAAGAAAAAAAAACCCAAAAACCCCACCTCCTCCCAACCCAAACACCATCCACCTCAACCCAACCCCCCCCCAAAACCCCCCCCAAGAAAAACAAAACCCACTACCTCTAAAGATCCACTGTTCTCAAATATGGAAGGACAGTTACACCCAAAAAAAACGGTTCATCACCTGGAAAGAAGAAAAGCGGCTTCCTCAGTGGAGGGGAAAACTCGGTGGAAAAAAGTATCTGAAGGATGCCGGGGACGCCGGGTGAATTCAGGAATGGGGGACACGCACAAATCGGTCTGACATTCATCGGCTTCTAAGGGGAACTGAGATGCTGGACTACTGTAGGAAAAATGAACACACTTTTCTGAAAAAAAGGTACGCGTCGAGAAAAAATGAAGGAACGATTAAAGAGACCGTGAAAAAAAAAAAAAAATCTTGGAAAAGACACCCTTTGTGCCGGGGATAAAAACCTCAAAAAAAAGTCAAATGGAGAAGGGTCCAAACAAAACGAAAAGAATTCGCTCTTAAAAAAAAGAAAAAATATCGGAAAGGGAGAAAAACAACAACAAAGCATAAGGCATAGATGGAGCCAGGCAGCAGACCACTGGAAAAAGAGAACGTGGAAAATTTCACTTTCGCGCAAAAAAAAGTTCGAGGCGAAGGAAAGAGGGCAGGATAAATATTAAAAGAAAGGCTGGCCGATAGAAAAAAAAAATAAAGAGAGGATCTTCCAAAGAAGGAAAAGCCTATCAAAGACATCAGCTAGCGAGCAACTATTTGCAACGCGGGAAGAGGCATAAAAAAAAGCCAGGGTAAGCTTTTCTAAAAGACCAGAGAGATGAGATTATAGAATTGCCTTCGAATAAAACCGGGAGAGTACAGCTCGGGAGCGAAGTGCCAGAAACGTTTCCTGGAAAGAAAAAAGGTCTCGAAAAAAGGAAGTTTTAAGAACAAATTCTGAATCGGGGACCACTACCTGCTTTAAACTATCTCGTTAGAGCCGCCCGGAAAGAAAAGGAAAAAGACGAAGACGAAATGCCCGGACAAAGAAGAGAAAAACGAAAAAAGACATAAGGGGGGGGCCGTCTTTTTCAAAGGACTCGAAAAAGTAGTCCGGAATCGTTTTCGAGATAGGGGGGGGCAAAGAAGCGGAGCCAAAAAAGACAAGAGTAAAAAAAGGAATTCCCCAAAAGGTGGTAAAAAAAGGACGGGTCACTCATGCTTCAAGAGGGAGTAAGTGCAGCAACGAAAAGACGGCAGGTACTCAGGTGGAGGGGGGTGCAAGAGAGGGGGAAATAAAAAGATTTCGGCGTGTGACTCAGCCGTGATTGCAACCCAAATTTTGGAAAATCAGACCAAATGGGGGAGAAGGAAGTAAAAGCCGTTAAGAGCCGAATTTAGAAAAATTCCTAAAAAAAAGTCGGAAAAGGCCCCTATTGGAAGGAATAAAAAAGGAAGACGACAGGACAAGGTCTACGGGGGAGGAAACCGATAGAACGAGACGCTTGAAGGCTTACCGCCAAAAAAAGGGGGAAAAAGAATTGAAATCTACAGTTAAGACTCGAGTACTTTAACAACGTATCAATACTGGAGAAAGGGCACGTATTTTCAAAGGAAGGGTTAGCCTGGCAATGGAAAAATCACGGAGAGTCGACAAATACGGTGCTGGGGGAAGCAGCTCTGAGAGCGAATTCAGGTTCTCAGGAAAAAAAAATTCAAGGCTCGAAGAAAATCCCCTAGAAAATTAAGAGGCGATCTGGGAAACAAAAACAAGGGGGATTCGAATCGAAGCAGAAGAAGTCCTCAAAGGGGATTCTGTCAGTGGGTCCGTCCAGAAGAGTGTAATCTGAATTCGACCAGTGGGTGGGGGGACTAAGTCGGCACGAGCTTACGGTTGAGGGGGGATGCCAGAGATAAAAGAAACGGAAACACAGCTAAAGTAGAAAGAGGAAAAGGGGGGGGTCCAACTATGTTAAACTTGGGGACCAAGGAAAAATCGGGGTCGAGAGTCCACCGGGGTTTGTAAGGAGAAAGAAGGTAGGGAGGCAAAAAAAGAAACACAGGGGAAAAATAAAGTGGATTAAAGCCGTCTCCGAAAAAGACTCGACTTCGGTGAAATCAGAGTTCTAATGGGATCAGAATTCAAGGTCCAGAAAGACAGGTCAGAAAAAGGAGAATGTTCTGCCTAAAAGGGTACAAGGAACTTCTGTGAGAAAAATCCGCAAATGAACGACCCGCGAGGAGGCGAGTCAAAGCAGTTCTAAAAGCCAAAAAAAAATGAAAGAAACCCCAGTTTTGAAAGGAACAGAAGCCCGACCGAAACTAAATGGTCCGAAAAAAAAGAAATCGTGAAGGTAAGCTCACTCCCAGAAATAATTTTCCAACCATCAAAAAACAGAAAGGGATAAAGGGTTACGGTCTTCAATAGAGAAAAAGAGAGCGGAAAGGGGCAGGGTTATGGAATCCTTAAGAGAAAACGGGAAAAGAAGTCTGAAGGGGATCATTATGCTACATAAAAACGGGGTCAGAGGGACTAGGGGGGGTTATCTTACACAAAAGCAAAAAAAAGGGCCGGGAGATCAACCCGGTGAGACAACAGAACTTGTAAAAACTGGGGGATCGGAGGCAGACAAGTCATGAAGCGACGATCAAGAAACAAGCTCGCTTGAAGCAGTGAGGAGATCCTAGCTGAGGAAGTCCTGCAAGCAAAGTCAAAAGGTAGAAAATCTCCAAGCGGGCGACACTCGGGGGAAACTAAATGGGAACCTCGAGGAGTCCTCGCAAGAGGCGCTCACCCAAGGGAAAAGACAGGAGATGAAAAATGCGCGTAAAAAGGATCTCGCAAAAAAAAAAAGCTATCGACTACAAAATAAGAGGAAAACAGGAACCGTTGGCCTATCAACTCAGCATAAGCCCTCACGCCTCGGAAGAAAAGGGAAAAATCCTCAGGGGGGAAAAAAAGCCTTCAGGAATACTTGGGGCAGCGCAGCGGGGAGTTGAGAGGGAGCAAAAGACCTTGTTTTCGGACAGAGTCCGAAAGGGGAAAAGGGGCCTCAGGAGAAGAATGGGGGAAGAAAAAAAGCCTTTCCTGCGTCGTTCAGACTGATCGACAGCAGTCCAAGTGTGGGAAAGAAGGGGGGACAAGCAGAAAAAAACCTTCGGGAAAAAAATCGGATTGTTAGGAAAAATCGACGAAAACAGACACAGTCACCAAAACAAGTATCGACGCTAAAATTCCAGAAAAAGAAGCAGAACATCGGCAAGGAACATGGAGGGGGGAAAAGGGGAGGGAAGACAGGGTAAGCCAGTTAGATCCTTGGAGAAGCGAGACCGTGGAAAAAAAACCGGGCAGGAAGTCCGATTAGCCCATGGGAAAATCAGGGTACGGATTCAAACAGGAAAGGCAATCTGACAGAGTCCTAACTGGGAAAAATCGAGCGAGGTCAGGAAAATCGAGAAAAACGAAAATGCTGCAGGTTGGCAGCGCAAGGGAGGGACTGACTCGCAAAAAAGAAAAAAAAATTCTAAAAAATTAAAAGGGAGATAGGAAAAGTGTGAAGGGCGTCAAACCAGGTACTTAACCTCAAAAGTACTAAAAGATGCAACAAATAAAGGGGAAGTTGGGGTGCAGTCGCTAGCGAAATGCCTTTCGAGAACCGAAGATTCAGGAAGAAAAGGGAGACGAGCTGCCAGAGAAAGGGTCCAAATGTTGTGGGAAAATTTGCATCCCGGCAAGAGGTCGTTTTTAAAAATGGGAGTGATGGAAAGAGGGTCACGGGTGGGTTACGTAGGAGTTAAACTTTCCCGGTGAAAGGCAGAAAAAGGGATTAGGGAAATCTAGGGGAGAGAAAACGGAAAAGAAATAATAACTGGAAGAAAGCAGGTGGAAGAACGCTTTCCCTAAATCAACACCGGACTGAAAAAAAAAAGGTTCCGCGGGCGGTCGAAATAACAAAAAAAAAAGCTCTGCGCGGAGAGGGGGGCCGAAAACAACGGCCTCGAAAAACTCGCGCCCCTGAGGACGGCGGTCGAACGTCAAGAAGAAGGAGTCCCTTCTGAATCCCGTGAAGAGACCGGCCCTTAAAAGTCGTAAGTAGTGAGAGGGGCCAGGGGGGGTTATATCCAACCTCCCAGGGGCGGGGGGAGAAGTATTCAGTGGAAGGAAGAAAAGGGAGGTAACCTTTTTGAAGGGAAAGACGTCCAACGTGCTCTTCGGGGAAAGAGCCAACGCTAACTCGTCTCCAAATAGTCACAAGCTGGAACAACGAAACAACTAGGAAAAAAAAAAACTTGGGGGACGGGAGGGACTCCTATAACGGTAAGCGCTAAGGATGCTGCAGGACATAGTGCGTGTTCAAGGCAACAATCTGAGTCAACTGTTACAACTGAAAAAGGAGTTCAAAACGGGCAGCAACTGGGAAATCGATGTTCGGTCAAAAGAGAACGCTGCGTGATCTGGGCAAGAAAAAGGGCCCCTCAATCTCGCCTGGAACAGGGGAATAGGAAAATTCAGACTCTTGTCACAAAAATAAGGGGGGAAATCAAACGCCCGAAAAAGGCCCGGTCCTGGTTGTAGGAAGCGCAGCTGAAAACGTATGACCATCGAAGGGATTTTCCTACAGGAGGGGAATCCTTGGAATGAGAAACCACAGGCGGGGCTCACCTGGGTCAAGGAAGGGCGGGAGAAAAAGATAAAAGTTTCCAGGAAAAAGAGAACGTCACAAAAAGCGAAAGTATGACAGAGTTTCAGAAGTCGGAGGCCGCGGGGAAACCTGACAGGGAAAAAAGGGGGACTCTTCTAAGGGGACAGCATAACAGGGCCTGAAGGAGAGAACGTGGACAGAGGGGAAAAAAAGGGTCGCGAAAAAGACCGAAAAAAACAAGCGCATTTCTTAGAGTGGAAAAGGGGCCGGCTAAAAAAGGTCTCGGAAAAACGGCTCAAAAAAAAAAAAAAAAAGTCCAGGCAGGAGGAAGAAGACTCCGGAAAAAAGGGGGAGGAATTCCAAGAAAGTCGCTGATCAACAGGCTCGCCACCGAATTTCGGCAGAGGAAACGATCAAAAGGGAAACCGTTGATTGGGCCTGGATCTCAAAAGTTAAAAGAGCTAGGACCGAGGCAGTAGCTCGCGCCACAAACTGGAAACAGAGTATCGGAAAAAAAAAGAGTTAAAAACCTCCAGGGCAGGAAAAAGAGTCCTCAAAAGCCTCGTCCGGGGAGGGGTTAGCAAAAAAAAAAAAAAAAAACTCCCTGCCGTGAAAAAAAGAAACGGGCGTTATCGTAGGATCCCAAGGCGGTGGCACGAAAAGGGGTTTGGGTTCGGGGGAAAAAAAAAGAACCAGCTTTAAAAAAGTGTGGGGGGGGGCACAGGGAGGGGGAGGACATCAGAAAAACGCCTGGACTAAAGAAAGGGTTTCCAGGAAAGGGGGGAGGGAAGGGGCTGTCAATTCTCTACCGGTCCCAAATGTAAAAAAAAAGAAAAGCTGCTAAAAGGGAAAAATCTTTGCCTGTCAGAAGGAGACGTCTTAATGTTAAGAAAAAACTCGGGAAGGTGAAAACTCGTGGAAAAATTATGAGTCCCGGCCGTTACCAAAAGGACATCAGGATCGTTTGGAGAAAAGCGCTGGCAAAGAAAAGAAGGAGCCTAAAAGAGGAAAAAAAAGCCATTAGAAAAGAAGCTAGTAAGGGGGGTGCTAACTGGAAAGAGAACAACGTCCAGAGGAAGTTCCAAAAATGTACCGCAGGAGTTGGGGAAATGCAGCTATGAAGGAAGGGAGGAAAAAAACTTGAAAATCTTAAAAAAAGTCACGCGGAGGGGGATAACTTAACGGCGGCCAGGGTTTGTAACTTGAAAGGAAAAAAAAATGGACTGTTGAAGGGAAAACCTCGAAAAAGAGTCAAGAACTGGAGGTTAAAGAACACCAGGTATTGGGAAAAAGGGGAAACACCATGGAGGGAATCTGTGCCGGAGTTCTAAGGGGGGGGGATTGCATAGGAGGCGTAAACCCATTTGTCCATGAAGCAAAAAGAGATGGATCGGAATTCCGAGAGGAGACGGGACTAATAAAAGTCCAAGGGGGCGTAAAGACTTTGGGAAAAGTCTCTCTAAAAAAGACGCGATTTCATGGTTCTGATAGGGAAGAAGCGGACCGAAAAGGTCCCTGGGGAAAAAAAAAGCATCTCCTTTTGAGGAAAAGACTATAGTGGAAATCCTTTTGAAGGGGGAAGTTCAGCACGAAAGGGAGATGGAATACAAGGTCAAGGAAAAGATCCCACCATCTCTAAAGAGGGGAAAAGGCAAATTCTGGGAGGGGGGGGGGGGGGAGGAAGTCTCTACTCGAAGAAAATACGAAAAGAGATCCGATCTCCGGGGGATCGCGCAACTTATTGAGGGGATATGTCTCAAAAAGAGTCAAACAAAAAGAAAGGCTTCTCGGCATCTGAAGGAAGAGCCCCTTAACAGGTGGAATCGGGAATGAGGCCAGAAGGGGGGGGGAGTAGAGGGGAGATTCCGAGAAAGCGGGAAAAAAATCTTCAAAAAAAGATATGTAACCTTTTGGGGGGGTATCCTCCTCTCAGGGAAGAACGTAAGCAAAAAAAAAGAGAGGGCGGAGGGGAACCCCGGGGAAAGATATAGGGGCCAAGTGCACAAAAAGCGGCGGACCGCAGGGTGGGAGTGAAAAAAAGGAAGAGCATTCAGAGAGTCTAAAAAAACTCAAGAATTTGAAACTGGCAGGAAAATCACAGTACCCACTCAATGGGATGCCGGTCAGGGGGGATCGGGAGGGACGGGTCTGGGTACCAAAATAAATGAGCGGAAGGAAAGTTAAAAATAGGAGCTCGCAATCAGGAGGAAGCCATAGGTAAAACTTTCAAAAAAATCTGCAACAAGACGCAGAGGCCGACGCACCCGTGCCGGGGTCTAGAGGGTGAAAAAAAGGAATCGAAAAAAAGAGAGGAAAGATCCAGTGGGAGGGGAAGAAGAAGGGACTGGTACATTAGAGGGCCATTCCAAACCAAGGAGATCGGTAAGGCTACTGTACCACCGTTCAAAGAAGGGAAACAAAGAAGGGAGTCCAGAAGAGAGGAGGGGGAAACCTCATTAAAAAAAAAGGGGGAAAACTGATTGTGAGGAAAAAAAGGTGAACTGGAACAGGGAAATTAAAAGAAAAAAGAGGTGGAAACGACGAGTGAAAAAACGCGAAAAAAAAAATTCCAAAAAAAGGTCGGAAAAAGCCGCTTGTCGGTAACAGGAACATTGTGGAAAAACGCGGCACAAAAAGGGAGGAAAGCCCTACAGAAAAAAACCACAAAAAAGAGAAGCTCCTGCTAGGGAAGAGACTCTGAAGCTAGAAAGAACTGTAGGAATTCCAAGGTAAGGAGAAAAAAAAAATGGCTGAAATCAACAAACAGAGTCTGCATCGCTTCAGGAAAAGGGGGAACATGAACAGAAGGAAATCTTGTAAAGTCGAGTTCCAGGAAAGGGGAAGGGGCTGAAAAGAAAAGTCTCTGCAGAGCCAGAAAAAAAAAAAATCTCACAACAAAAAGAAAGGGGAAAGGAAAAATAATCTGGAACCATCAAAAAAGGTGTTTTGGGGGAAACAAAAAAAAAAAAAACCTGGGGGAACTTTTTGGGGAGATCATCTAAGCAGACTACCTTGGGGACTGCGTGCCTATTGGGGGAAAAATAAGAAAGGGATCCATGACCTTCCAAAAAAAAAATTCTTGGGGAAAGGGACATGAGGAGTCATCATGAGGGAAAGAAAAAAGTTTTTACAGGAGATGGTTTCATGAAGGAAAACATGCTTTCCTCTGGGGGGGGGAGGCCTGGCTGGTATCGCTCCGGGAAAAACCCGGGAAGGGGGGACCTTTTCACCCTCTCAAGGGGAAAAAAAGGCACCATGGCTCTACGAAAAAAAGGGGGAAAAAAGAGGAAGACCGGTCCCGCGAAACAAAAAAAACGTCTGAAGAGAGAGGAAAGAGTACGAAAAGAAGGGGTTCAAAAAGGGGATCCAGAACATGAATGTAGAAGAGAGGTCACTGGAGGGGAGGAATCCAAAGGAAGAGTCACAGGGGGGAAGGCCTCAGAAAAAAGGGGGGGGGGGGGGTCTAATAGGGATCCCCAGACTCTGGGACAATGATTGGGAGGGAAAACGGAGTGTTTGTAAAGAAGGAAAACGTCATCGTGGAGACAAAAAAAAAGAGGGTTCAGAGGGAGGTGCGAGGGAGAGCGAAAGAAAACTGGCAAAGGGGACAGTAAAATTCGTCCAAAAAGTCTCAGGCGACCAAGGGGGGGGTCCAAAGCAGGGAAAAAGTCTCGAGTGAAAAGGACACCTCAAAGAAAACGGAGGGAACCTTTCGTGAAAAAGCCGCCAGACCAAGAAAAAAGTCAAAAAAAAGGAAAAGCTGAAAAGGGGGGGAAAATTGTCGAAGCAAAATTAAAGGGGTTCAAATGGCAGAAAAAAAAAAGGCGCGGTCGAGGAAGGAAGGCTCGAACTGCGCAGGAAAAAGGGGGAGGGGGCCAAAGAAGGTTCAAGTGCTCGGAAAAAGCTCTTGGCAAGGATGGAAAAAAGAACGTACGGAGGGGGGGGGTTATTCTTACATAGAGGAAAGATAGTTCACTGAAAAGGGTGCGGGGAAAAAACGTCGAAGGAACATGGAGAGCCCTGAAAGAACTGGCGCAAAGGCGGGAGGAAAAAAAGGGGGGGGATCAGAAGAGGGCCGCAACTCGAAACTAAAAATCGCCCGGGTTTAAGCGGAAGGGA
>Ga0179591_1160060_pt1 | contig 11941 bp, 13 predicted proteins | sample CZOMad2_1_08_16f_FD_182891 | JGI IMG/M metagenome (GOLD analysis project Ga0179591, IMG submission 182891) | Vadose zone soil fungal communities from Angelo Coast Range Reserve, California, USA - CZOMad2_1_08_16fungal (PacBio error correction) | ecosystem: Environmental > Terrestrial > Soil >...
TGGTCAGGTGGGTACTGTCATAGTCGGGGACCGCAATATTTCGTGTCAATTAATGTGGGGGGGGAGAGTTTGGTGGTGTGCTTCACAGGGCAAGAAAAAAAAGCGGAATGGGAAGAAAAAAAGAACAATAACCAACCGCGGCGATCAAACGGAGGGACAGAATCCTGAGCAAATTCCCCGGGGAAAAACCCCCAACAAGCAAATTTTAATCGAAGGGGAAGAAGAAAACGAAACCTAAAAAAGGCCTAATAGAAAAAAGAAGAAGAAGTAAGCCTCTGAAGAGCTCAAGAACGAAGGGGTGGGGTCGAACTATTATTTGGGGTATTGTGCGGAAGAGGAGAGGAAAGGGAAAAAATAAATGGAAAACGGGATGAGTGGGCAGGACGGTTTGGGGGGAGAAAAAGAAAATAAAAAGAACAGGCAGAAGCAGGTAAAAGTCGGACCGGAACGGGAGAGGCGGTGAGAGGGGGGAGGGGGAAGGGCCAGCAGCATTCTGATCACGAAAAAGGGGGGTTGGAAGAGTTGTGTGTGGGTGTCGACGAAGATCATCCGGTATGTAAGACCATCAAGAAAGAGGGGAAAAGGGGTAGCGGAGAGAAAAGGATGCGGGGAAATATATCGCCACGTTCAGAGGAAAAAAAGTGAAGAGGGAGGTCCACTTTGGGGTGAAAGAAAGGGCGCGGGAAAGGGGGAAAATTGGAAATCAAGAGACGGCTATTATCCCTGCCAGGAGAAGGAAGGAAAGTGTTTGAAATCACTCCGGAGAAAAAGGTGCCTGCAGGGAAAGACCATGTTCCGCAGAGAAATGCATTGCGGGGTTGAAGGGAAAACGCGGGATCTATAAAGCATCTTTACCGGAGAGAGAACAGATAGAAATTAAAAAACATTTTGCTGTGGGGCCGCGGCCTAGAGATCATAAGGGGGGAGGGGGTCTAGCCAGTTTTGAATTTGGGTGGGAATGAGGGGGGAGAAGAGGAGAGAAGAGGGCTGTTAAGTTCGATAGCGATCGCGCCAGTCAAAACAAATCGCTATCCGAGGGACGAAAAAAAGAAAACAAGTGTACAGTTGTACAACAAACTATCGGCCGTACTCCAATTGGGGATCTGAGACGAAAGATTGGTATCGAACAATTGGGTAAAAGGAAGGGAAAGGGAGAGAGGACAAAATGCCCATTTACCGCTTGGGTTCCCTAAGAAGCGCAGAAAGTGATGAGAAGGGACGGGGAAAAAAGAGACGTCAGACCGTGGGTGGAAGTTCCATACGGTACAAACTTAAGGTGCGAGAGGCGCCAGAAGGAAGAAGACAGGGATAAGGGAAAAACCGGCATGACCCGAGGTTGACAGGGCAAATAAAGGGGGGGGAAAGGGGGAAACTTCTCTCATCATCAAAAAGGGGATCGATGGGTATGGCGCAGAATGGAAACCAACCCTGAAACCTAAAAAGGAGAAAAAAGCGGAAAGCTTGAAACAAAAGGCCGTGTTGCGCCAGGTGCCAAAACCCTGGAAGCTGAAGGGCAGAAAGTAACCTAAGTAAGAAACGCTTGAAGGCACTTCCGGAGGAGAAGGAACTAGGCAATCATCTCAGGTGTACTCGCGGTTTGGGAAATCGGGAAATGGTGAAAGGTGGGTGAAATCGAGAGAAAAAACGGGTAAAACTGTAAAGGGGAAAAGTTCAGTCGCAGGGTTAGCTATCAAAGAAGAAAAGGAAGCATTATTGGTCAGGGTTTGTTTGAGGGCCCAAAAATCAAGTCGAATTTGAAAATCATGTCGAGGGAAAAGGAAAAGCCTTTTGGAAGCGTTACGTAGCATCTCCAGGAAAAAGCGAAAGGGCACACCACATCGGCGCAAGGGATCAGGGGGGAAAGAGGGCAGGTGGGTTTGCCATGTGGATCCGAAAAGACAACCCACGAAAGACTACTATTCCGGGAAAACGAAGAAAGAAGAAAAAAGCCACAAAATGGCAGTCATTGCAGGTCAAAAACTCGGCCAAGGGGCCGGAACGAAAAAGACCAGACAGGCCAAAGTAGAGCATGAAAGTTCATGAAGCAATAAAGCACCGAAAATACTGGGGAAAAAAACAAGAAGGGGAACAACGTTCCCAAACTTTCCGGAATCTCTGGACAGTTGGGGAACGGGGGGAAAAAAGAATGCATTGCGCCGCTGAAAACAAAGTGACCAAAAAGCCAAGTGTGGTTCTCAGTTTTTATTGGGGGAAAAACTGGACAAAACGCGGTAACAAGGGTTTCTGATTACCATAAGCGGGCGCCAATGATAAAGGAAGGGGGATGCAAAAGAAGAGGTTGGTGGGGGAGAGTTCCCAGAAGTGGGGGCAAATTTTTGGGAGTAAGCGAGAGCGATGGTTCATGGAGCGAAACCTCAACATATACCGAGGGTACCGCTCCACTACTCCCGCTTGGGTGTCAACACCCACCAAAGAAAAGCGAAAAGAAGGGAAAGACAGGGTTACTGATTCTCTGAACGAAAAAATCCAACCTGTCTGGAAAGCATACAAAAAATCCTTAACCCCAGGACAGAGGACCAGGTCCCACCGAAGGTTTTAAAAAAAAAAAGACGGAATTACGGATACCAGGGAAGCAAACCCCTAAAAAACAACTATTGATGAGAAAGCCTTATCTTAAACACCCCAAGGGGAGCCTACTGCCTGTACCCAGGGGGAGTGATAACAATAGTTCAGAAAAGGGGACGTCATTCAATTGGAAAGAGTGTAGTTGAAAACAGAACGGTACAAGCGCCGTCGGGACCAAAGGGAAAATACATGACGGCAGGTTTTTTGGGTTTGAGTGGAAACGAAAAGTCCTTGAATATTTCCTGAAAAAGGGGGGCATCCTTGGTTGGGTTCAGTGGGGAGTAAAAAAGGCTAACGTTTCCCTAGGGAAAGAGGAATTAGAGCAATAAGGGGAAGAAAAAGATTTAGCCTACAAAAACAACAACCAAAGGGAACTCCGATCAGCTCAAAACGCAAAACATGCTTGGGGGGCGGGTAACAAAAACAAGCACAAAGCTCAAAAAGAAGTAGAGAGAGAGGGTCAAATTTTATCAGAAATAGGAACACGAAAGCACGAGGAAAAAATCTGGCTTCGCAAAGGAAGTTAGAAACAACAGGCCACGCACCTACAAATTGAGTAAAGAGGGGGAAGAATGCCCAACGAACGAACTATAAGCAGCGAGGGAGAGGGCTCAGGCCGGGATGTTTCATAATTCTAAGGAAGAAAAAAATATGAAAAACGGGAGATTGCTGTGTCCGCAACTCAACGTCAAGATAAAAAAAAAAACTTCCGATTAAAGATCGATAAACCTGGGGGGGCAGGTGATCATATAGACCTAGGAAAAAAAAAGAAAAAAACCGTACTACTTTAAAGACGAAGTGAAGAAAGAAATACGCTTTTTGGGGGGTAATGAGAACAATGCACCAGTAAAACTAAAGGGGGGGAGTTTACATTGTTACTAAAAACAAGAAACTAGGAAAAAGCAGCACCATCAGGGGTAAGGAAACAACCGATAGCAGAAAGACAGGAGGACCTTACCACAAAAACATATCGGGGGTAGGGGACGTTTTAGGGTCCTGACAGAAAGAACGAAAGGGAAAGAGCAAGTTGAATTACTTAAAAACAGTTAAGGATTTGAAAGTTCGCCCTTTGGGGAGTGGGGGTCCGAGGGAGGGGGAAGGACTTGAAAACCGTTCGGTACGGGGACAGGGGGAAAAATGAAATGAACAGACCTTTTACCGCGAAACATGCCAAAGGAAAGCCAGGATGAAGTATCAGACAAAAAAAATTAAGAATCTTTTTGGCTCAGGTGACCGGCAGGACTCTAGTAACCTCGGGGAAAACCAATGACTAAAGGGGGTTTGAGGCTCATTGTGGGAAAAGATTTCCCTACCAGCAAAAAGGGACTAGACGGAAAAGACCGGCCTGGGGATCATCGCAAAACTTTTGGGAACGGTGGAATAGTTTTGTGAAAAAAAAAAAAAAAAGAAAAAACGAAGAGAAACAATTCTGAGGAAGGGTGAGTGGAAGCAAACAGATGTAAGAAGGAAGGGGTAAGGGCAACTACCCGAGATCAGGCAGAAAGAAAAAGGTCACGCTTGGTGTGAGATGGGGACGAGTCATGTCAGGATTTGCATCGAGAACGGGAAGTGGTAAAAAAAGGTTCACTAAAAACTGGAGACGGAGAGCCGCCTTTATTATCTGGGGAAAACAGGAAGCATGAAAAGGGTAAACTTGGGACTATGCCTAAAAAGCTGGACACACGAAATAGCGGGTTGCACGATTGATGGGACAAAAGCCTGGGTGTGTTGAGAAAAACACACTCAAAGATAGGACCCTTGGGGGAATCTTCTGAGAAAGTAACAAGGAAAAAAAGGAAAGTCGCAGGGAGACCCATGGCTGGAATTGTATAAAAGAAAAGATGGGGGGGGAACAGGAGAAAGAGGGGAAGTTCCAAGGGGAAGAACGAATTTTGGGAAGGGAAGAAACTCAAGGATGCAAAAAGGGGTCCCACATCAGAAAAACAAAAGGTGTTTTTTGGTGTAGTTATGAAAAAGGGAAAAAAAACGCAAGGGGAAAAATTACGTGTTTAGGCAGGGAATAGGGGGGGGATGTGTGTCTAAATTTTGGGGGGAGGGGGAACGAAGGTACAGCTCCCGGTAACGCATAGATTAGGACTGGGAAAACCGCAAAGGGAAAAAACAAAAGTCGCTGAAGGGGACCCTAGCCCAAATTCGTACAACAAAAAATCAGAGTACTGGGAATTGGGGATGGGGGGGTGTGCCGTGAGGGGTTTCACTTGCAACATGGGGCTGGGTGTTGCCAGAACAAAAAAAAAAAAGGGGGGTTCCAAAGCAATGTGGGCTTTTCATAAGAGGTGGTATGACGGGTCGGTCGGAACTGTGGGGCCTTTGTGATAATCAATCGGGGGAAAAAAAAAGGAAAGGCCGTAAAAAAAAGTATCAAGGGAGAATGGGATTGGAAGGCCTTTATGATACAAAAAGAGGTCCTCGCCTATCCGAGAGGCAAAAAAAAAAAGTGGGCAATAATGCTCCGGCAATAAACTAATGCAAAGGGGAGGTGGACAGCAGATCCTCAGAGACAAACAACGAAAAAAGGTATTATTAGGGAGAGATAAAAGAAAGACTATAGATTAGGAGTCCCGCAACGATGCAAAGGATGAGATAAAGTAAGATATGACTAGTTTTGGCGATTAGCAGGACTCGACACTGCCCCTGTCTGAAAGAGAGATTTGGTTGGAAGGGGGGAAGGGGACGTTGAGGATGGGGGGAAGTTTAAAGACACCAAGAGAAGAAAAAGATACAATTGAAGGGGGGTACAAAGTAAAATTTTGGGGGTGAAAACAGAGACTTTTCTCAGAAGGCCAATTTATCAACAGAAAACTCAACTGCAAACACAACAAAGCCAAAAGTAAACACGATCCAGGACTCAGGTGTGGGTTTCCGCATAACGGGCCCCAGTTTGGGGGGTCAGTAAAGGTGTGTTCACGGAACGGGGAGTAAGCGCCTCCGCATGAAACCGGGTCGGCTGTAAAAAGAAGGAAATCCCGAGAAGCAAACCGAAGGCTATTTGAGAGGGACCGGGAATGTTTGCACGCTGGTCCTAGGGGAGGTTAGAAGAGAGAACTGAACAAAAATGGGTTTAGTGCAGTGTTGTTAGGTATGTGGGCAAGTGGAATGTCCTTTGCAATGGGGCCAAAGCCCGACCACACAAATTCCGGGGTAGGCACCAAACCTTGGCCCATAAAGAAGGGTCTTCAAAGAAAAGGGTCTTCAAAAAAAAGGGAAGTTATCCAAATATGAAGGCAGACCCTGTCTCCTCAAAATTGGGCATGACTCAAAACTGTAAAGAGATTCCAAAGGGGGCAATCAGAGGGGGTGTGTCACTCACACACCAAAGCGTGCATAATCCAGAAACGGGGGTGACCAGGTCGGTGCGAGCATCACGCAAGCGTCAATGTTTGGGTCCGCAGAATGAGCCGTGCGCTCCAGTAATAAGAAAAGCAGGAGAATGCATGGAAGTTGGGGGAAAGGGATACAATTTGACCGTGGCGAGGTGGTAGGTCAGAACCAAAAAAAAAAGGGACTAGGTTCGCCCGATCCGGAAAAGTGTAGTGCAAGAAAAAAGGGCTTTTCACTAAGGGAGGACACTCCATACGCAAATTGGCAGTCTGGGCGTTTTTGGTTGGAACACACATTCTAAAAAAAAAAACAATTGGAAAAGGGGGAAAATCAGGTGAAGAATAAGATCAGCAATACACGAAAAATATTGAAATTTAGAAAGGGGGCCAACCCTAAATTGGAGAAGGCAAACAGGAAGGCACGGTTCCGCCCGTCGCAGTAGAGGTACGCCAACAAAAAAAGAGATCAGGCGGGGACGAATAAAGGAAAAGGCCGCAAAAAGCAGTGTGGGGAAGGATACCTGGCAAAGGAGTACAGGGTCTGTGGAAAATGCACGTGGGGGGTCCATTCAAAGGGTCCATTCAGGGAACAAGCAAAAGAAGTAAGACAATAACCCGAAACAACACCTCAAACTTAGGCCAAAATGGAACCTCAGGGAGAACGGAAGTCATGCGCATCCTCGGAAAAAGGGGGGGCATGTTTGTGGGGAAGCTCCCGCAAAGACGAGATGTGTTTCTGTCGGAAGGGGGGGCGGTGGAGACAGAAAAGTCTGTCCGTTGGGTCAAGTACCTTGAATGGACATGGCAAGTTTGTTTTTTGCTGAAAAAAAAAGAAAGAGGCACCTGAGACATGGGGGCAAAAAAGGGCCAAAGGCCCCAATAAAACCGAAACATCGCGAAGGAGGAACTCAGGACAAGGGGCGCAAAAAAAGGTAGTAGAACGGTATCATGTCAACCAAGACATGTTTTAAGAGGGCTAGTGAAGCTCAAGGGTACTCTGAGAGGAACGAATAGGAAAGGTACGGAGGCCTAAAGTAAAAACAGAAAACGAAGAGGCGGGGCATCTCCCATTGGGGGAAAAAATAGGATTTTGTATGTTGTCCGGGGAAATCTTGTACATACAAAACCCCATAAGTGGCATTTGAACGGAAATGTGAAAAGGATTATTGGTCGGAGCGGTTGGGGGGACAGCCTAAATCCAAAAACAGCATTCGGTCGGGAAGATCGGGAGGGTCACGTTTGTGTGGTGATCAAAAGATCAAGTAAGTGGAAAAGGACATGCAGCACCTAAACTTCCTGAAATTCTCAGAGAAGGGGAAAAAAAAAAAGGTATGACGGAAAATAGAGGGCGGGTCGAATGCGCCCTAAAAAAAAAAAAGGGGAGCAAACAATTTGGAAAGACGGGGATATGTAGGGAGAAGAGAAGTGTCAGAGAAAGGGGGGAAATCAGAAGGAAGGGGGCTAATGTAAGAAAACGACAAGGGAAGCGGCATAAGTATAAAGAGGGGGGGAAAAAAACAAAAAAGCCAATACACCGGAAGAAAAAGGAGTGTGGAGGAGGGACCCGTCCCCCTGGGTCCGAATCAAGTCATTGGAATCAAAAAAAAACCGGGGGACTCCGATAAAAAGCAGAAGGGGAGACCAGTCAAAAGAAAAGGCAGTGACAATGAACAGGGGCGGGTGTTGGACTGCGCTAGAATTCAAGGGGGCGAGAACAAAAAACTTTGCGGGGGGGGGGTTAAAAAAAAAATGCCGGGAAAACGAGAGTAAAGGCGTTGAAACTGGAAGGAAGATCCTGTTCGCGCTCAGGCCGATCGCTCAAGAAGGGATGACGCCCCAAAAGCCGAAGAAAACAGGGTGGAGACCAAAAAGCAAAAAAAAAACTAGGGCCGGAAGAAATGGAAAAGAACATTTGGCGACGCCCTAGGGACCTCGAACCCATGTTTACCGTCCGGGTAACGGGAAAACAAGGTAACTGACGAAAAAAAGGACCAAATCTTGGGGTGCCTAAGAAGCTCGCGAACCAATGGGGAAGAGAAAAGGAAAACAAACAAAAAAAAGCTTCGCAAGGTCGTCGGAATAGAAAGTCAAATAACTGTGGGGAAATTTTGGGAAACCTGATCGTGTCGTCAAAGTAGGAAGTGCGGTCGCAGGAAAATTGACGAAACTGCGTTTAAAAGCCGGTTTGGGTCGGCATGCCAAAAACCGGGAAGTGACTGACCATTTTCACTTCAGGAAAAGAAACACAGTATCGATTCCACGGGTGAATGGCAGACATCAAAGGGAAAACAAAAGAAAAAACACGTCACGAAGCCCCAGGTAAAAGTGAAAAAAATCCTCATGGCAGGAGAAGCTTTGTCAATATTGCCAAGGTCAAAAAAAAATGGTTGATTTCCATAAACGCCTGGAATATAAAACGTCGCCTTATGAACACCGAAAAACCAACTGTTGAAAAACTCACAATAAAAAAACTTACCTGGGAAAGGCGCCGGAGCTGTTCCACTGGACGCCCTGGGGGGAATCTTCGACTTCCTACAAAAAACAACGTAGGTGGAAGAGAAGAGTTCAAATTCTCCACTTGAAAAGACTACCAAAAACGAGGAAGAGGTCACTATCAGTGTAGTTGTGGGGGACCGGTCCTTCTCAGAGGAAAATAGGAATCTTCAATCGGGAAGTACCGAAAGGGGTGGTGTAATCCGGGGGAAACCTAGAACAATACAGCACAAATGCGAAAAAGGGGACGTGCAAGCAATCATTTCTAGTTAAAAACCGGACGGTGTTTTTCAAGGTTTAATGCGCGCCAGGTAATAAAAAACCTGTCTCGGTGTGCTAAAAAGCACAAGAGCAGGGACCAAGGGAAAAAAGGGGGGACAATTGCACCAAAAACCGGGCCATGTGCACCGAAAAAAAAACAATGCAGAGCCATGAGGATCCATGCTCGGACCGGAAGAAAAGGGGGTTGCCGACAGAACCGGATGATCTTGTGCAAAGCAAAACCAAAACAAGTCTGCCGTCTAGGAACTTGGTTTTCAAGACGTTAAGGCCCCGGCTGAAAAGCTATGGGTAACAGGAGGAAGCTTAAGGACCGCTCCAATTGGTAGGACAAAAGGGGGGACTGGCAAGGTGTAGGTGGAGGTGAGAAAAAAGAAAAACTTGGGGGAACCATTTGAAAACTTACGGTGAAAAAGGGATCCCAGAAAGTGGACGCTCCATTAAATAGAAAAAAGGGGACGGGACGAAAAGATTTTGGGAAGAAAAAAATTTAACCACTTGGGTGAGCTTTTTGTGGGAGTAGAAGGAGGAGATTGGTTTGTTAAAACAATGCAAGATCCGACAAAAAATATAACATCGAAAGGACAACCGTCCCGACGAGGCGGCTCACGGGGACATTGCACCAACCCAAATCTCAACGAGCCAACAAGTTATGCATGCTCTGGAGTTCCTCAAACAAAGACAAAACACTCCACACATTGTCATGAGAAATCAAATCTTTTGAAAAAAAAGGACCGCCTGAAAAGGGGGATATCCGAGCCCCCCAGAGGGCCTGTGGGTTGGGAGAAACCAGAGAAGTGACGATCTCCTAAAGGATCAACTCACCATACCCATTTCTGAGAAGGAAAGCAGACCCCAACTAATGTACTATTCCCCTCAATAGAGAAACGCGTTCGTGCAATAAAGGGAGAAAAAGGAAGGAAGATACTTTCTGAATTGTCAATGAAAGGGGTCATTGCGCCACGTACAAACACAAACGCGTCTTTCCAAAATGCCAAAAAAAAAATGGAAAACGGAACTGCTTGGTGGTGGAGCCGAGAAAACCCCCGGATATTTTGACGAAGTTTCGCTCCAAAGGGGGCCCGGAGTGTAAACGTCCGGTAAAGGGGTGTCATTGGGACATCCGGAGTATACTTCAAAACAGAAAACAAAAAGGACGATCTGCGGAAAAGCTTTTTTATTTAGATTGCTGGGGGGGGAGGCACCCTGAAACCAAACAGCCACTACAAAGCGGTCAAAGTTCGGGGTGCAAACGCAACTCCACACATCTGCTGCTGGAAAAAAGATGCAAAAAAAACCGCACAGCCAAATAAAAGAGAGAGGAAGGGGGAGTCGCCACAAAGAAAAAGGAGGGACAGCTCTCAGGAAAATCAAAGGGGGGAAAAGGGACCTGGCTCAGCAGACTTCTCATGTGGGCCAAAACCTAAACAGAAGGTTGGTTTTGGCAAAAGGGCAAACCAATCTTTTCAAAAACGTGCCTCCATCGTAAGCGATAAAACTACAACTTTTAGGGGGACGTGGAATCTTAAAACGGGAAAAAAGGAAAGCCTTCTCTCCTCGGGGTTGTGGTGGGGAATTGTGGCTTTGGGGCCAATGCAAAAGTCCGTCGGGCACGGTTGGAAAAAACCATAGTTGGCCACACCCAAAAACTGAATCAAACAAAAGAAATGGTAAGGAGAAAGACCTCTGGGAAGAAAAAAAGAAGAGACAAACCACAAAATCTTAGTGTGGAGGCAAAATCCACAAACCAAGAGAGGAGGGGCGTGCTCCGGACTGAATAGTGATACATTGGGATTGGGGGTAAAAGTTCTCCGGGAGTGGACGATGAAGTCGGCAACGACATTAGGGGGAGTAATGGAAATCTTCACACGACCTTTACGCTTGGACCAGTAGAGAGGCAAATCACTGCCTGAAGTTCCAAGGGGAGATTAATCTGAATCTACGGTTGGGCCAGTGAAGGAAGGGAGGTCTAACAGGGAACGAAGGGCGACGGGACTGACTGTTTGTGGATGCGCAAGGGGTCCACTAGGGGGGACCGACTTGCCTAACATCAAAAAGTAAATAGGGAAGGAGAAGGGGGACACGTTCAGATCAAATCTGCCGGTGGGTTGTGGGCGAAAGGGGGTTGTCAAAAAAAAAAAAAAACGCCAAGGTCTGCGCCAGGGGGTGGCAGTGGGGACCAATGAGGTAAAGACGTTAGGCACTCAAAGGGGAATATGGGGCGTAAGAAGTGGCCTCCTTTGGGGGGTGAGAAATTTCTCGGGACACCTCGTCCAAACCAAATTGGGGACTCTATACCAAAAAAGAAACGGAATTAAACGCGAAGCAGGGGACGAGCCCAAAGGTAAAGAGCTGCGGCAAACTGGGACTAATTCCGATGTGGAAAAAAAAGAAACAAGAAACACCCATGAAGAAGGTGGAAAACCTATATGAACCTAGGGGGTTGATACACAGGGGAAAGATAAAAAATGACACCTTGGGGCTAGCGAAAGAGAAACAATTGCAGTTGTTTCATTAGGGCCCGGGAAAGGCCCTTGCTGCGAAGGGGGGAGTAGGAGGGAAGGACGCATTTTTGAACTACCCTGGGGCGTTAATGGGGAAAATGGGGAGAAAAAGAACGTTGGGGGGGGGCTTTACCACAGCCAAGAAAGGCACAAGGAACGCCACATCAGAAACTAAATGAGAAAAGTTGTTGGTGAGGGGTAGGGGAAAAACTAACTAGTACACAAGTGTAACATGGGTGAGAGGGTTCCAAGCAATCGATTTTCTGGTATTTTGGTGAAGAACTGAGTAACGCCCTGGGTAACGATTGGAAACGTTCCGTCGCAGCCAGTTAAAAGAAAACAAAGGGACCGCTAAAGTCGGGGGGAAAAAACAACATAGAAGGTCGGTGGGGGTTCTTTGGGGGGGACTTTTTTGGGGGGTCCGTGGAATGGTTGGCCAGAATGAACAGGTTGAGGTCAAAAAAAAGGTAATCCATTGGGGGGGGTCAGAACAATGGTTGGGAAAATGACTTCATCACTGTTATAGTTTAAAAAAGCGTTGTGATTGATCCATCATCAGTTGGGGGGCAAAGGGAACGGGGCCCCTTAAAAAACAATGAAAAAAAAAAGGGGAGGAAGAAAGGGTGGAGAAAAGGCTCAAAAATTTTCTCGCTCAAGTCGAAAAAGAAATTCCGATGGCGGGGTTTTAGGAAAAATACACGGGAAGAAGATAATTATCTTCTGGTTCCCATGGCAAGA
>Ga0179591_1252647_pt1 | contig 11941 bp, 13 predicted proteins | sample CZOMad2_1_08_16f_FD_182891 | JGI IMG/M metagenome (GOLD analysis project Ga0179591, IMG submission 182891) | Vadose zone soil fungal communities from Angelo Coast Range Reserve, California, USA - CZOMad2_1_08_16fungal (PacBio error correction) | ecosystem: Environmental > Terrestrial > Soil >...
AACGGTTGGCAACGCGCGTTAACGTTGAAAAAGTCACGCGGCCGGCAAACCAATGAAATGAACGGGGGGACGAAAGGGACCAGGGAATTTAGGCGAAGGAAAAGAAAAAGAAAACGGGTGGCAAACCCGGGACTCATCCAGAAAGGGGAGGCAGGGTGCGAAGTTTTCACTTCCCGGGACCCTAATTGGACGGGAACAGGCGGATGATGTGGGTAAAAGGACGAGCACAAGAAAGAAAGGGGGAAAAAAAAAACAAAAAAAAAAAAATACATCCTTAGCGGTCAGAGGCAAGCACGACCGAGTTTGCCAGTGTTTTTGTGATGAGCATTTTGGTCAAGGTAGAGGGAAGTTGCCATGCTTTAGCAGAAGGGGAAAAAAGGGGAGGGAACTAGAAAGACAGGGGGTCCACTCCGAACAGTTGCCCACTTTCAGCCAATCGTCGTCACTACGTACGGAAAACTCCCGAGGTTTTGGGGTACCTTGGTAGATGAGAGGAAGGGGGGGGAAAGAAAAGAAACCGAGTCTCCCGGGGCAAACAATCCGGCATGAGGGTGGTCGACGTCGTCGGGGAAACAGGAGGTCACACGGTGAGGAAATTGGGGAAAAAAAGCTCCTCGGAAGGGGTGGGTCGGCGGGAAGGAAAAAAGTAAAGGTTGAACCAGCACAAGGGTGTGTGTTCACGCCAGGTGACGGAGGAATATGAACAGGGAGAAAGGTTGGGAACAAACTCCAAGAAAGGGAACGATTCCAAACTTCAAAAAAAAACCAGGGGGGGCGAGCAGCGCCGTGGTCAACGCAGTCATCGAAATAACGCACGCACATAATCGTCGACTCACAAAGAGGGATCGAAACCGACGGAGACCCCAAGTAAAAAAACGGGAACCCAACAAAGGAAAAAAAAAAGGAAGCACGAAAAAAAAAACAAAGGGATCAGATCCCCCTACATATCGGAAGGTAAAGGGCCGGCCAACTGAGGACAACGATCATTTCATTTGACGAGGACTGAACGAAAGGGCCGATAACGGGGCAAGAGAACAGTTGGACCAGCGCAGGAAGAGGGGGAAGTGAGGGCAAAAAAAGAAAAGATTCGACACGTTCGTGATTAGAGGTGCATGACAAAAAAGCGGCCAACTTTTGGGGGGGGGTGAAGTACCGCGGAACCCAGAAAGGAAAGGGGGAAAACGTGGGGATAAAACGAAGTCGCAGACGGTCCCCTTTGGACTTGGGCTCCCAATGGGGTCACCCGAGTTGCCAGCCGGGGGACAGACGATGGGTGGGGGCAAGATATGTGTGGGAAAGGGGACAGACAGGGGGATAAAAGACCAGTTGAGCTAAAAAAGGATAAAACCCATCTCTTTCCTGTTGGTCAGTGCCGTCCGGACTCAGGACCAGGTCGAAAGAATCAAGCGCAAAGAAAAAGGCCAAGGAAACGCCTGCGCCATAAAAAGAAAGCGTCGGGACTCACGCACTATGGGGTCTTTCAAAATTAAGTGGATTTGGCGGTGAAAAAAACCCAAACAAACATCTTTGAGTGCATCTTTGGGTGATAAGGTCAATGTCAGGTGCAAGGGTCAAAACAGGAAAGTGGGAAAAAGTTTCGGCGAAGGTGGCTTTTGGAAAACCAGGCCCCCCGGAAAAACAACCACCATGCTAGTTGGAGGGACGTCGGAACCACCAAGAGGGAAAAAGAAAGGGAGGACGAGGAGGAAACACATAAAAAAAAGACTGGGGGCCCTCGCACAGGGACCGCCTTGGTCCCTCGGCTGACAGCACCCCGAAAGTAAAGGAGAGCGAAGACAAGCTCGAAAAGGAGCAATAAGGGCAAAAAAAAAACCAAAGGAGGCCGCAGCACCAAAAAAAACGAGGCGATCCCCAAGGTAAGGGAATACCAGCAACAACGAGCGCACAATACAACCCGGATCATACTCGGAAAGACAAACACGCCGTTGGCAAAAAAAAGGCGATTTGAAAGAGAAAGTGGAATTCTGTTCAAACGAGCATTCTCGGATAAAGTTCCGCGAAAAAAACCTTCCTGAAGCACCGGCCTCCAACGGGTCGCTTTGGGTCAAGTAAAAATAGAAAAAAAAAAAAAAAAAGAGGGGAGGCCAAAACCTGGCGGATCGCAACCACCGTCATAAAAACGGCGAAGCCCTCGTTTGTGTCTTGGGGGAGGTCCACTTTGGTAACGGACAGCGCGACGGGAACAGAAAAGAGGAAAACGGATAGAAGGGAGGATCGGGTTGGAAAAAAGTCCAAGACGCCTTAAAAGGGGGCGACCCTTCCTAGGACACCAGGGTTGCTTGAAAAGCGAAGGGGGTGCCCGGGGTTGGTGGGGGGAAGGGGCCAAAAGGCCGGCACGGTTTTTTGGTGGTTAACACCCGCCGAGGGGAGGGTAAGCCAGGAGAGCGCAAAAACGCCCCTAAAAAAAAGACAATTCGAATGCCCGTACTAAAAACCACGCCGGTTCCGCATGATTCACCTAACGCGTGGGCTCAGGGGAGGAACCGTTGAAAGGTCCGCAGGCGAAGGGGGAGGGCAGAAAAAAACAAACTTTCGCGAACAAGGAGAAACTCTGGACACGGAAGGGGGGCGGGGGCGCCCCGGCAGCAACCTACAAAAGACGCAAAAGCCGAAAGAAACAAAAAAAGAAGCCGAATCACTGCCAAACCGAAGCCAAGGAAGCATCAAGATGGTTGGGGGATCACAGGCCGCCCGGTCACAAAAGAAGCCCAAAAAAACAAGGCCGCCTCAAAAAACTCAGCTCACGATCTGATTTACAAAAAAAGATCGCCGCGAGACCGTCGCAGGAAGAAGGGGATAACCAGAAAACCAAAAAAATTTGGGGAAATCCGACAAAAAAAACGGTAAAGGGGAAAGAAAATATTTTTACACAGTGGGGGGTCGGGTCTCCAAGGTAACGCGACTGGAGAGAAAAGACATTGGGGGGAAGATACGAGAAAAAACCGGAAAACGGACACAACCAACAGAGGGTGGAATGGGGCATTCGCCCGGTGCCAAGCGGCTTCGGGGGGAGCGGTTGGAAAAAACAACCAGAGTCTGTAACGGCAAGAAGAGACAGTCGCAGGAAGTGATATTACACGGGCGTCGGCCGGGGCGGCAACTGGTTTTTTGCCGTGAGCCTGAAGCCCGCAAGAAAACAAAGAGGAAAAGAGAAAAAGGGCCAAGAAAAAGGAGGGTCTGGAAAGCCAAGCGGAAAAAGGGGAACGACCGAAACAAATCAAAAAAGCGCCGAACCCTGACGCCGGGAAAGGAAGTGATGGGCAGGACCAAAAGGGGTGGGGGGGGGAAAGCCGAAGGGGAGGTCATGACGGTGTGGCCACTCGTAACCAGTGCTTAACGAAGAAATGAACAGAGGGAGGGGGCAAAGGAAAAACAGTGAACTTAGGCCTTGGAAACCACCAACGGCAACCAAATGCCGCTGACTCCAGGGAAAAAAAATGGTGGCCAGGGGAGGGAAGCAACCCTCAAGGGAACGAAAAGAGGGACACATCGGTGCAAAACAACTTCAAGACAACCACGCGAATAAAAACCATCTAATTGTACAGGGGAGTTGAAAGGCTCACCGGTCGACAGGACTGCCTGTTAGTGAAACAAAAAAAAAAACCACACGAGGGGGCTGGCGAGCCGATAATTCAACAGCGATTCGAAAAGGGGGAGCACTCTGAATATCCAAAACTATTCCCCAACCGTGTGGAGGATACGGAACCAACGTTGGGGACGCAAGGTAAACAAAGAAGAAGGCCTCTGGCAAATAAGAAAGGAACTCCCGATGTCCAAGAGAAAACGGCAACTGGACTGGGGGCCGGGCGGCGCCTGATTAAGCCGGTTATGGTCTGAGTTGATGGAGTAATGCGAATACTTGTGGGGGGGAGACCGACTCTGTGGTGGTCCTTCGAGCCGCAATCTTGCGCCGGGGGGGGGGAAACCAAGTCGGCGACTTTTCGCTAAAGGGGGAAGGCTGTGAGGGGAAAAAAAAAGCGGCCGGTGGAACGTTCAACTGCCCTGAGGGCCCATGCCTATTTAAAAGTCGGGCGGACGTTGGGTAGTGCCAGCAAGAGAGTTTGACTAAAAAAGGCCCAATAAGGCACGGGGTGTCGGTGTCAAATAAGGGAATCAAACCTACAAAGCGTGGGAATGGGGGGACCCTGGGACCAAGAACACAGACTTCGGGCCGACAAAAAAACTCAGAAAAAGAACGGGAAAGAAATGGGAAAAAAATGGCAAAAAACTCAAAAAAAGTCCCCTCAAGCCTGTTGTGGGTTTGGGGACGCGCCAATCAATGGGTAAATTCCTAAACCCATCCAGTTAGGGGGGGGAGATTCCAGTACTTAGCAGCGGGTCAAAAGTGAATGAAGCGAAGCCCGGATGGGTTTCAATGCTTGGCCGATAGTGAATTTCGAAACTTAAAAGCCGGTGGTCGAGAGACCCGAAGAAGCACAACTGGACCGAGGGAGGAGAAGGAGTTTCAAAAGGAGCTCTAAATTTATGACCAAAACTTAGGGTGGAAAGACAACGGGGATCGAGTCCCTCTTGCCACAGAGGAAAATCGGAAAAAGCGGAAAAGGTCCACAGAGGGGTCGAAAAAAAACCAAGCCCCCGATCGGACAACTAGCACCTTCAAAAAAAGGAACGATTGCGGGTTGTACCGACTTCTCTCACACCCAAACGGCCAAACAGAAACGCTAGGAGAAGAATTGAGTCACGCGAGTTCAACAAACCAAAGTTTAACCTTGGAAAGGCAACACCTCGACGAGGGAGGAGAAAGACTCAGAAGCTCACCCAATCTCCTAAGGACCGGAGAAGGGACAAAAAGGGGGGGGAAGGCTGTAAAGTGGAAGCCCACTGGGTCAGAGTGAAGCGAAGTTGTTCCGAACAACCAAGGACTGAAAGTGGGGAAGCCTCAGCCGCAGGAAAATGAAGATCCTGAAAAGGAAAAAAAAGCACCATTGCCAAAACGCAATGGCACAGATGGGGTGTGTAAAAGGGGTGGGGGACGTGTGTGGGGGGGGAAAAAAAATCGGCCGAGCAGCTTTCTGCATCACTAGTAAGGTGATGGGAAACGAGGGGACTGGGGACGTTTGCGAGAAATGCCAGGGGGGACCAAACTCAGTTAAAGGTTGACTCTGGACTGCCGGAAAGTTTGGGGTGATGGAGGGTGGTAAAAGAACTTTCGCAACCGACCAATTGAGCACCCTAAAGACGTGAAACACCCTTGCTGAATGGCACAATAAACAAATAAATCGTCACCGAGAAAAAGCCTATTTAGGACGAAAGTGGGTTCAAAATCAATTGGGTTTAAAGAAAGAGATAAAAAACAGAGACGTTCTAAACAGGTAAAGAAGGGGGGGGGGGGTTTTTTGGCAGGCCGGAATTCAGGGGGGGGTGCCAGGTTTTAAGGGAAAGGCCCCAACAAGGGGGGCAGCAGCGCAATTTGAAAACTCGACCAGTCAAGGAGAACTAGAACCAAGGGAAAAACACAGCACAGGAAACTGTGGGGGGGGTAACTTTTCTCCGAAGGGGAAAAATGGAGAAGGTAGCAGGAGAAAAGTGTGAACACAAACCACAATAAGGGCTCACGGGAAACCTCTACCATTAACGAAAGACTTCACAAAACAAAAACCGGCCCTCCCGATGTCGAGAAATCCTTACACTCAACCTTTGGAGAAGGCCGGGGGATCACCAAAAACTCTGCACATCTGGAGGACGGCCTTCAAAACCAAAAAACATCACACCAAACACCGCCCGGCAGACCTAAAGGGGAAAGAAGGAAGGGACAAACCGAGGGGCACCAATGACTCAAAGTAGATGGAAAAGCCTCAAGGAGGCCCCAAAAACAAGTCGGTCCTCGAGGCCAGGGAAAAAAAGGGCACAGTCCTAACGTCGGTAAAAAACAGCATTGGTCACGGTCTTACAAAAAAACCGCGGGAAGGAGGAAAAGCAGGAACAGGGTACGCCAACGACTGAGAGATGGAAAAAACAAAAAACACCCCCCGAGGTCGAGGGGGAAGAAGAGAGAAAAACAGAGGTGCCTCCCGTGGCCGAGTGGACGACGTCGCACCAAACAACAAAAACCATGCCCGACAAGTCCTGGAAAGAAGATAAAAAGTGGGGTAAAGAGGAAGAAAACGGAACATACCTAAAGGGGCACCACGAAGACGAGGGGTGTGAAAATTGGTTGCGAGTGGGGGGGGAAAGCGAGGAAAATGGATTTTCCGCAGCGTTAGGGTAAGGGCCAGAGCGCGAAGAAAAAGGTAGCCGGCCCATCTTGGGACCCCGGGTGAGGGGGAAAAAAAAAAAGAACGTCCGCGACCCAAGTAGTTGGAACCAGGGGGGGGTTGGGAAGGAGATTGGTTTTGGGGCCTTTTATCAAGGGGGGACATTAGGGGGGGAGGAATCCAAACCGGGATGGGCTGGTGCGAAGCGAGCAGTGGGACAAAGGAACGGAGAAGTGGAAACACATTTGTGTCAGCTCGGGAGGTTACGAACGACGTCCGATCGGAAAGGGGTGTCTGTGGTTACCGAGGAGAAAAGGGGGGGGAGAAAAAGGAAAAATGATTCTCCGGTCAGCACGACAAAAAGAGGATCAAGGCTGTAAAAAGCGTCTGTGGGGAAAGGGCCGTCCCACATCATAACCAAGGGAAAGACTCCCGTCTTTTGTTTCGTCTGAAAGGATAAGAGGGGGGGGGGAAGCAGCAAAAAAAAACAAGGGGGTTGTAAAAAACACGGGAGAGAATTGAAGGAGAGCCCGTTGAACAACGCAAAAAGACACAAGAAGGCGTGGGGAGTGTTCAACCTAAAAGGCTCCCCGGGGGTCGAGCATCGCGGAAGCCGTCAGAGACATACAAGGAAAAGAAGCGGAGACTCACCACCGAATCGGACTTGGAACCCAGTCCACGAACAAAATGTCACACCATCGTGAAAAAAGCATGTGTGCTCCACAGTTAAAAAAGACAGAACATGAAAAGGGGGGGGATGAACGAATGAGGCTGACAAGCAGTACAGTCAAAAAAAAAAATCCACAGTGTCCGAACGTTACAGAGAACTTGGGCACAAGGTGACGCATGATCAGGAAAAAAGGGGGTCGAAGAAGCTAGAAATTCTCTTAGGGTGGATCGTCGAGAGCGTTGACAGGAACTCAGGGGAAACTTGGGGGTGGGAACGTCGCTAAACAGATCCGGCCCCCAGGGGGGGGGGTCGCGTGGGATCAGGGAAATCAATCAAAAAGTTTCCTTGTGACCTTGTGCTCGTGGTCAAAAAATCTCACACATCTGGTGACCCGGACCCGGGGGGTTGGGCAGAAGATGGGGTGGAAAACACTCCGGGGCCTTCCACCAACCGTTTGCTCCAAATATAGGGATGGAAAGAAAGCGTCGATCTCAATGTCCGGGGGAAAAGGAACGGAAGGAGAGGAACCATGCTTAACGTTGGCGCTCGCTGAAAAAGACCACCCCCCCGCACATGGTCCTCTGTAAAAGTCGAGGAACTGCACGTGAAAAACGAACTATGTTTCACAGCAGGATGGGGGCAAAAAAAAAAAAAAAGAGCTTTAAGGTGAAGAGGGGTGCAGTAAAAAAATGTGTTCAGAGGCCCGTAAGAAAAGGAGGGCGGCGAGCGTGTGGGATGGGCCCGCAAAGGAACACAAAAAAGAGGTCCGTAAGGTGCGGGCCAGGGGTATTAAAAAACCTCCACAAGAGAGGCAAGGAACTGGAGAAATAACGCCTGCCGAGGAAAAAAACACGTCCAGCAGAACGTACAGCGGCAAATGCGCAAGCAATGGGAAACGAAATGACCAGAAAACGAAATAGGCCACAAAGCGGGGAGAACCGGACTCGGCCAGTGAACAATATACCGAGAAAAGATGGGGGGGACGGGCATCAGAAACCATCCAAAAATAAGTAATCCCCACCGATCCTAACGCCATCACTGAGGAAAAGCAACGACACCGTATAAAGGGACCAGCGCAGCCAGAAAACCGGGCGTTCCAGCCTTGGTTGAACCCGTATCTTGGGGACCAAAACCCTAGGCAATGCGTTTTGACATTGCAAAACGCCAAAAAAAAAGAGGTCATCGAAAGCACGGGGTCCGGCTGGGGGAACATGAGACTCCACATCATATTGGGGTCATACAAACCTTGGGCAGGAATGCTCCCGGGAAGACTACATAAAACAATAGAAAGGCTACGTTGAGGACGGGGGAGAGGGTCACCAGCGGTTTAAGGGTTAACACGCGGTCGACCGGGAGAAGAACAAGCCGGTACAGCCGGAAAGACTGGGAAGGGGCTTGGGGGCAAAGGAGGGGAAGGATGGTAGCTGACCCTTGGGGAAATGTTGCAAATCCCAACCAATGGGGGGAAAAAGGGGGGAAACGATGGGAAAGTTGGTGGTACCCGCCCGGGGGTTCCACGGTGTCGCCCCTCCTCTTGTGGAGGGAAGAAAGGACCGATCCGACCGGGAACCTAAAACAAGTCGAAGGCCGCGCAAAAGAACCGAAGTCCGCTAAAATCTGCGCGGCAAGGGAGGGGTCAGGGTCGGCCGCCCTTTAGTCGCGGGGTTAGGAAAGAGTCACTTCTGGGGCGAAAAACAAAAAATATCGGGCCAGGTCGGATGCAAACGGGGGGGAGGGCCAAACTGCCACGGCACAAAAAGGGCAAGGAAAAAGACGACAGCCCCCGATGAATATCACGTACCGAAACGACAAGGGCCCGCCCCAATCCGCGAGTGGTTTTGAACAAAGAGAACCGACGCCGGTCCGCAAAAAGACACACCCAAGCCGCCTCCACCACGCACAAAGATAAAAAGAGGGAAGCAAAGAAGGGAAGACTGAGATGACTCGTAGAACCACACCCAAAAAATTGTTGGTTGAAAAAACCATCCCTAAAGCAAAAAAACAACACAAAGGGGAAGAAGGGAAGAGTATGTTGAACCACTGGGGTCCGGGGGGGGGGAAGACAAGTATAACAGGGGACTCGGCACCATCAACAGGGGAAAAAAGGAGATCCGTAGCCCTGGCCGCCCTGTAGATTTGGGTGTCGGGAACCCTGGGGGGCGACCGCGGTCGGAGAGGGGGAAAGCAACCATCGCGGGATAACCCGGGATCGGGACGGGAGGGCCCCGGTGACACGTGATAGGAAGGGTCGGAACTGGGGGGTGCCGTGCCAGGGAAAAGCACCCAATACGTCCAGCGACCTTTGACGAAAAAAAAGGGGAGGGAGGGAACGCAAATATGAAACTCGAGACCGGACAAAAACAATCGGCCGACCCGGAAAAAAAAGACGGAAGGAAGCGTCAGGGGATTGCAAAACTTGTGGTTTGAGTGGAAGGAAGTCGAACGTCTTGTCGCGGAAGCCTCACCAAAACGGTGATTAAAAGTCAGAAGGAACCATCCGTGGCACCGGGAAGAGTGGGGCCCTCCCAAACCCAACCGGAAAAAAGGCCACGCTGACACCGGGGAAACGACCTTTGGTAAAGGGTAATTATCGAAAACCGTCAGGGGCAAGAAACAGTCCTCGGGTGGCAAGAACCTAAGAAAGTCCCATAATCAAGAAAGGGGTGACATCGTTGAATGGGGGGAAAAGGACGTCGTCCTTCTTAGGGGAAGGAACGCCCCAGAAATTCAGACAAAAAAAAAATAGGGGGGGGAAAGAAAGGCGGAAGACCCATCCCCGGGGGACCGCAGGGGTGTTAAGAAAAAATTATTAAACTGCCCCAAACAGAGATGACCAAAAGAAAAAGGGGGAAGTTAATTACTGGGGGGGCGCAAAGGGGAAATGTAAGACAAGACAGGCGGGTTGGCAAACAGAAGAACTCCAATCGGTCGCTCAAAAAAATTGACCACTGGGGAACTGCGGGCAGAGGCGGTACCAACCGGGTGAGGTTGTATCAGAGGGGAAAGGTGGACGTTACTGTGGGGATGCGGTTGGGGGGGGGGTGGAAAAACGGGGGACTTCCTGGTGCAAATCGTCGGCAATGACGCCGAGTCGGTCTATCTGAGGGTGGAAAAAAAAAGGACGGGTAAGAGCCAACCGAGGCGGCATGGACGAGGTAAAAGGGAGGGGCACGACGTGTAAGCCATCCAAAGGCAGGGAAAAAAGTGGGTAAGAAAAGGATGGTTTGTTCCGGTTAAACAACCCCTCACATACTGGAAAGATGTGGAACGTGAAATGGCCCATCCCCAACACAGACTGAGGGGCAAAGAACGACCCCTCTCCAACTTTGTACGTTAATTAAATGACAGAAAACAGACGCCAAAAGACCCTCATGGTACGTAAAAGGGGGGAAGAGGAGAGTCCCTGGAAAAATGAACCAACGTCGGAGAAGGTTCCTCGGGAAGGCGCAAAAGCACGGCAATTGCTGAAGGCAAGCGGACAATTATTACCAATGCAAGTGCGCCGAGCGGTGGTAATAAATGTAGGAAAAAGCCTTGGTGGTCAGGAAGAAAAGGCCCCCGAACTGCCCCCAACCGACCGAGCGAGTGGAAGCAGCGCGAGGCAGGAGCGAAAAAAAAAAGGGCGGTTGAAAAAGAAAAAATGGAAAAGGGGCCCGTCTGCCAACAACACTGGGGAAAAAAAGCTTTGGGTTCACAAGGCGAAGGCGAAAACGAGGAAAAAACCGTGATTCGTACTGGAAGAAAAAAAAGAGGAGACCAAACCTGCGAAGGGAAGCGTTCAAAAAGGGGACGAGGGCCCAAAGGGGACAACTGTCAACCCTCCAGAAGAAAAAAAAGAAAGGACGAGAATGTTGAAAAAAGATCGACGGAACCAAATGAAATTATTGCGCACGGGGAGCAGTACGTTATCGAAACCAACTGGGGGTCGATTATTAAAAAAATTCCCGCCAACGCATTCTAAAGCCCGAGGGGGACGTCAAAAACCAAAAAAGATCTGTCGGGGGGGATCGTCCTTTGGAGAGAAAAACAGTTCCACTACGATGGGTGTGGAAAGGTGGGGGGAGAAAAGTGGAATTGGGGGGAAAATAGGGGGACAGAAAGCTAGGGGGGGGGGGGCCTATCAGAGAAAGGAGGAAGGGTCGGGTTATGTGATATGGACATTGACAGGGGGAAAAACAACCAAACCGAGGGAAGAACCAACACGTGGGTGGATCCTGTGGGGAAAGAGAAAAAGATACTACTTCAGAAAACTTTTGATGGGAGGGGTTGGTCCAAATGGGACCTCCAAGTACCCTGTTAGCCCGCAAGCCCCTTGAAAACAACCTTGTTGCCTTGAGATAAACGGCGAAAGACCTTTAAAAAACCTACCCAAAAAGAAAAAAAAGATGATAATTAGTTCATCAAGGGGGGGGGGAAAAACCGAAAAGCTAACGAAGGACAGTCAGGAATCGATGGGTGGTGAGGGACAAAGGAGAATTCATTGTTTCATGGAAAGAAGCGACAACACCAGGTTTCTATAATACCATTACACAAAACCAGAGGGGGGAAATGCAAAAATCAGAAGCAGAGTCGGAGAGAGGAAAAAAAGGGTTGGGGAACGGGGATCGAAAAATGTAAGACGCGGGATCGCCATCAGGCCCAGCAAAAGGAGAAACAAACTAAAAGGACCAGCCAAGCAACAACAACCTGGAAAAAACAACCTTGAGGGCGGGCGAGAAAGGGTCAAAGAAAACGAGGTGGGTCACCAACGGCTACATCTAACAAGGGAGAAACAAAAGAATCCTACGAACCAAAAACATCATCACCCCGGGGACATCCCGGGGGACTAACAGGCAACTCTTCCATAAAAAGAAAAAGGATGAGCCTCAAAAGTTATTCCACAAAAGACGTCGTTGGTGGGGGAGAGAACGGGGGGAGGAATCACCCGGCCAAAGGGAGGGGGGAAAAAACAAAGTGGTCGACTGCTGGCCCTTAAACCTCGAACCGGGGGTAAACTGAACGCGTGGCCAGGCAAACGGACAAAAAAAGACAGCCG
>Ga0179591_1260998_pt1 | contig 11941 bp, 15 predicted proteins | sample CZOMad2_1_08_16f_FD_182891 | JGI IMG/M metagenome (GOLD analysis project Ga0179591, IMG submission 182891) | Vadose zone soil fungal communities from Angelo Coast Range Reserve, California, USA - CZOMad2_1_08_16fungal (PacBio error correction) | ecosystem: Environmental > Terrestrial > Soil >...
AAGCAGGGGGAGTGTCGAAGTTTAGGAAAGCTCATGACAAGGCCACAAGACCAACAATCGACGATTAGGTATCCCGCATTGCGGGGAAGAAGGGGAAAGAGTACACAAAGGGAAAAGGAGTCACTCGGCCAGACAGGAAAAGGGTTCGAAGGGCAAAAATCGAGGGTCCCATGACTAAAGCGAACCGCCCAGCTGTGGAAAGGAGAAAAGAGAAAAAAAAAATGGGGCGAAAAAAACTTTATGTCTCTCGAGAGGGAGATTCGCCGCGGTGAAAACAGGGGGATAGAGGTGTCCGGTAAAAGAAAGTCCAATCCCAGGACAAAGGGTGGGGGGAGGGGTTCAAAAAGCTGGCAATGACTCGGGGAAAGGGTCCGCCGTGACCCATACAGGTAGCACGGTTCGAAAGCGGGGTACCGAAACAAGAGAGGGGTGGCGCCGTCTAGAAGCCACAAATCGGCTGGACCGAAGATGTCAAAAAAAATCCCGCTAATGGACTAAAAGGGACGGGAGAGACGTGGCTACTAAACTCAAAAACCGAGGGAAACGGAAGTCAGGAACAACGAGGGGCAGCCGCACGACGTCGACGACTCGGGTTGTGCAAGGGGCTGTGCCGCAGAAAAGGAAGAAGGGGGGATCAAAACCGGTTTGCTTATGGGAACGAAGGGGGAAAGGGAACCAACGACGGGCCTTTGGTGTTTACCGGGGGGGGGGGGTCAAAGGAAAGCTCACAGGAGGACAGGGATGGGATCGTGGAAGTCTGCTCGGCTGGTCGGCAAAGGGCCGACATAAGAATCCCAACGAGGGCAATGCCGGGGCAGGACGGTTTACAGGAAGAGCAAAGCCAAGGAGGGGTGTGAACCGGAGGAAAGATATTCCCCCACTCGATAACAAAGCAGAAAAAGAAAAAAAACTAATCATGGGGGGGGGGGGGAGAGAAAAAGCGAACGTCTGCCAGAATGTTTCTTAACTAAAGGGGTGAAAAACTTATTGGGCAGAGGAAAAAAACTCAAGCCAGGAAAGAAAAAAACCAAAACCTCTCGAAAAAAAAAAGCGCCAGGGAAAGCAAGGAGAGGGGGTCGGGGGAAAAAAAAAAAAGAAGGGGGAAAGTAGTCGGGGTGACTCCACGAGGAAAGCCGGCGAGCCTTTCAAGGGACGAAAGCCAGGGAAAAAGAAATGGACGGGAGAACGCGCCAGGACTAGGCCCTGGCGAACGGCAGAGGGCCTGGTACTAGGTCAAAAAAACTTAGGAGGGCTCAGTCGGGCACGCCGCCGAAGGAGGAAGAGCCCACGCTGGGGGTCAATCTGGAGGGGGAAACACTCACGAAAAGGGCAGCGTAATCAACAAGAGAGGGAAAAATGGTCCGAGGGAAGGGAAAGGTTCAACAGACCCGTAAAAGTCAAAAAATGGCCCTCAGTAAGTCGGATTTGACAGGGGGGCCATCGTCAGACAAAGAAAAATGGAAAGCGGGTCCTGAGGGCAGTCGGTACAAAAAATGGTCGGGAAAAAAGATGGCCAGGTTTCAGAGGAACCAAAATCAACAGACATCATCTACAAATTCTGACCGTATGTTCTCCGCACCGGCGTCTGGCCCAAGGGGGAAAAACAAACCTTGAAACGAGAAACATACGCGGCCGGGGTTTGGGGTCTTGCGCGGGTAAGGAAGCATCTGCAAGCGGAAACGAATCCGCAGAAACCAAAAAATCAGGAACACACTCGTATCAGGTGACGAGTCGGAGTCGCCTACAAGACCCATATGCTTGTGAAATTACCATGAAAGTTAAAACATGGGCTCGGTTGGGAAAGGGAAAGCGGCTGGGGGGGGGGGGGGGAGAAGGAGGGTGGGGGAAGCGGATGAAAAAAAGGACAAGCGGAAACAATACCTAAAATGCAGAGCGTGCTCTAACAAAAAGAGGAACGTGTGGGGGGACCCGCCAAAAAAAGCCAACGCCAGCCTCAAAGGGCCAAAAACCCAATGAGGTGCAAAAAGCCGCCGCACAAAAGGGGGGTCGGAAAGGGTTCCAGCTGAACGGCAGGGGTGGTAAACGGACAGGGATTCAAAACGGCGGCCAAAAAGGAAACAAAAAAAAAGAAGCAATAACTAAAAAAAAAGAGAAAAAAAGAAAAAAAAAAAAAAAAAAACATTTAGGCAGGCACGTCGGTCATGGAAGGGGGGGCATTGCCGCAATAGAAAAAAAAACGTGTGAAGACGCTGAGGGGGGGCGGGTTTCTTGAAGGGTAATCATCCTAACCCTCCTCTGGTGCATCCCCCTTAAGGGATTGGGGTTTGTCTCAAGAGGATGGGGGTGGCAAAAGTTGGCCGCAATCCAGGAAAAAACGGGGATAGTCGGGGGGAAGCATCGAAAAGTAACTACCAACACGCCGTGCCCAGAAAGGGAAAGAGAATGTAACGAACAATCAAAATCGGATTTGGCCACAGTGGGGTCAACAAAAGTGTCAGACAAAGTGAACGCCCGTGACCGGAAAGGAAAAAAGCCACACCGGCCAACCTAAAAAGGGGACAAACAACAAAAAGTTTCCACAACAGGCCCTCGGTGCAATGGAGCAAAAAGAAAAAGGAATGTCTAGGGGAGAAAACCAAAGGCTGCAGGAAAAGATCCTGGAGGGAAAAAAAGCTAAAGATAGGGGGGAAAAAAAGCCTTCGGAAGACCGGGCCACAGCCCAGAAAAGTTGGAAAGCTCTAAAGGCACGATCCCAAAAAAACAAAACAAGGGGTGGCGACCGAGGGTTTTTGTATTAAAAAAAAGAGGAAAAAGAACCTGCAAGACAACCACGTTATTAGCCAAGCACGGTAAGGCTGCGTAAAACACTGAGGGAAAGGAAGTCAGCCACAAGCCGCCGGAAGGGAAATCAAGAAAAAAATAAGAGGGGAGGCACCGGGAAACGAATGGGAAACGCCGGGGGAAGGGAGGAGACCGATACAAAAATCCATGGTCGACCAGCGGACAGTCCACCGAACGGCGCCGCCAAAAATCCAAAAAAAAAAAAGTGCAGCTGAGCGACTAGAGAAAGAACTCACGAAGCCTAAACCAAAGAAACCTACGAGAACGGGATCGGGAAGACGACTTACCTGATCACGGTTCCGTACGTGGAGTCCGAAGGAAAGACGGAGGTGCAACGAAACACCACACGCAGGACCCGTAGGGTCTCAGGGCTGTGGAAAGAAGAGCTCAGTTCGCCGGGCTCGGCCGATGGAACTGGAAGAAAAAGCTGACGACGGGGAGCAACGTTTTGGGGGAAAAATGAGGGTGAAAAGCATCAACCTCAACACCCCAAACGAAAGGATTATGAAACATAAAGGAAGAATTAACACGCACGGCAAACCCAGCCGAAAGGGGGGACCGTCAAAACGGAATGGGGGCACCGTTTTCAAAGGCAGCCGCGCAAGGGAAAAAGAGCATAAAGAATCAAGCGAAGCACGGGGTGGTGTGTTTTGGGCGGAGAACGCCGCCTTGCGGGACGAAAAAAAAAAGACCCGAAAGTTAAGAAAGCGGAGAGCCAGTTTGGAGGGAATGGATGGGACCGCGTAGCACGGGAAGACGGAACAGGGGAGTCCGCGTCCTCGGGGGAAAGGGTGGAAACTGAGAGGCTGGGTAGGAGTGCCTGGTACGAACGTGCGGGATGGACCCAGCATGTGTGGGAAAAAAGTTACAGCGTGCCAACCGCAACGGAGAGCAGACGAGGCAGCATGGGGGACGTTTTCTCTCAATAGGGGAGGAGGGGGAAATACGTCGAAAGAAAAAAAAAAAGGTGGGAGGCAGGGGTTGGGCTAAAAATGCTACTCAACCTCTAAATCAAACACACCCAACAACTCATTTGGGGGGGATCTGCGAGAGTGGAACGGTAAGCGAACGGTCAGACGGGGGAAAGGGGAAGTCGTAGAGTTGATTCAGAATCGCGCGCAAAAGGGGAGGGAGGAACACATCGCGATTTTGGGGAGAAGGGGTCAAAAAGGGCAAGTGGGGGTGGTGGGGCCGTCGGTCTGGGGGGGCGAGGATTAAAAGAAAACGGGAAACCGGGGCGTGTCAACTGACTCGGGGGGGGGGGGGGGGGGGGGGGGGGGGGAAAAAGGACCAGGACTAACAAGAATGGAGGGGCCTAAAGGGCCCGGCTGTGTAAAAAGGACTGTGCGGCGTCAAAAGGAAGAAAATTAGACATAAAACACAAAGCATCTTCAAACCCAGCAAAAAATCAGCGAAAAAAAAAACCAGTAAAATAGTTTGAGACATCGGTAGGAGCAACGAAGGAGCACGAACCGAAAGCACACCGGGGAAAATCGCAATTGAAACGCGTCCTATCCAGCGGGACCTGTAGGGCCCGCCGCTGGAAGGAAAAGGGAAAGGTTCCAAAAGAAGCAGCCACGTAGTAAAAATCCCAAGTGTGGGACGGAGGGGAAAAACGCGAACCTCAAAATTGTCAAAGGGGAGGCCGGTGGCGTCGGGCTTGTGGGCAGGGGCAAGGGAGAACAGACACCGCACGGTCAGGGAAGCAGAAGAGCAATAAAAATGACGATTCCACACGCATCTAGACGAACCAGCGTAACTAAAAAACCACCAGCCAATGAACGGCCAACCGCGCCAAGGGGGGGGGGAAGAAGAGGGGCCACACCAACTAAAAAAGGGAAAAAAAGAATGGGAGGGAGGATAAGGAGGCGACGCAATAGGTTTTTCTATTGTTGTTTCCAGCGTAAACAAAAACTAAACAGAGATCCTCGATCAGAAAAAAAAAAAACGCCGTCAGGGGGGGAAGTTGGAAGGGGCGGGGGAAAGCCATGCCAACGGCCCGCCCTGTCTACAAGGGACGAGGAAACATTTTACGCATGGTGAAAAAAGGGTGATGGTGTCGGGAAAAAAGGGACAAAAAACGCCGAAGTGAAAAGCACTGGGTTAAACAAAAACATCGGCGACCCGACCCCATGCCGCCTCAAGGGGGGAGGGGGAAAAAAAAAAAAGGTAACTTGTAACTGGGGAGAGAAGGGGGTCGGTAAAAGGTTCCTTACGCAAGCACCAGAAGGGAACCTTAACTCTCTGTAGGCCGAGTCTACCTAATGCGGATTGGATCGTCGAGCACCAGCGTCAGAACAGAAGAAAAAAAGGCGGGGCGGCACACTTTGCAGAACGACAGAGAGTCAACATCATCGAGCGAAAGCTCTTGAGTCGCCTGGAAATCCAAAGGATAAATTTCAAGTAGGGAAGAGGGGGGGGAAAACAAACCGCTCTTTGAGGGGAAGGGAAAAAACAGACGAGTAGGCCAAACCACGACCCAGTGGACTTCGAAGCGTGCCCACATTGGGGATAACGTGGGTATGGGGGGGGGGGGCGGAAGGTACTCTTCCTAACGGGAAAAAACTGTCGCAAGAAAAAGGAAGACACCGAGCGGGTTGCATCGGGGCACCCCAGAAAGTAAAAGGAAGGGGGGAAACCTTGCGGACGGGTGGGTTGGAGAGGGGGAGTGGAACCGAAAAAACCCAGCTCGGCTGCCCGAGGGATGAAAAAAGTCCATCCAAAAGTAAACAAAAAAAGAGTGGTAAGGAGAAAGTCGAGACGAAGACACGAGCCTACCTAAGAAAAAAAAAAAGACCTCTCGCATCCGAACTTTGGGGACGAACCCTTCAAGCAAACAAGGAGAGGGGGGGGAAAACATCCCAGTGAGGACTCATCCAAAAAAACGGTTAGACGCGTCCGATTGTCAGAAGAGGGCCAACTGTCCCTTCTAGTCAAGAGGAGGGTCCAAAATGAGGGGGGACAGCCCGTAGTAAGGAGGGGAAGGTTGGTAGGGGGGAAAAACCCAACGCGGTCAGGTAATTAAAGTCTGCAGCGCACTGTCCAAGGACTCTTCGCCAAGCCAATGGGAAAGAGGAAAAGGATCTCCCGGCGCCCACCCCCAGAGAAACGGCTTCTGGGGTCCAAGAAGCTAAAGGGGGTCTGTGAGTAAAACGCGACGGCGGAGAAGAGGCAAGGCGAAAACCATACAAAATAAATCCGGGGCCCCCGACGGCAAGGGAAAAAACTACAGTCGGACAGTAGAAAGGTTGCGCGAGAAGCACTACGCTCCGCAAAAGGTACAGAAACTGAGGAAATGTTTAAGCGTTAAAACTGTTGGAAAGGGTCACGGGCACTTCGTCGGGTTGAAAAGGGGGAAGAAGGGTCATGGCAAAGGAAAAAAAAAAGAGGAAGGTGAAGGGCGCCAGCCAGGGTGTTTCCCTGGGTGGGTCAATAGCACGACGACCCGCACACGATCCTAAGAATGTCGGGGAGGGCGCCATTCCCCTTAATGACAGGAAGGGAAGAAAAACGTAGAAAAAGACAAGAGCGGGTTAAGAGAGAGACAGAAAAAACAACTTAGGGGGAGGAGAGGAGAAACAGGACTGTCAGGGAGACGTGGGGGGGTCGGAAAACAAAAGAGCACAGGGGAAGACTGCCGCGACCAGGTAGCGGGAGATACAGCAGGGCGTGGGGGGTGTAGGGAGTCACGCAAAAAGAAACGGAAACTCGAGAGGTGAGGAAATAAACCGGTCCGATTGTTGCGTGGGGAAAGGAAACAAGCCGCGGGAAATCCCTGAAAGGAGAAGACAGCCCAAAGTCCACGAAATGAAGACCGTGTCACGGAACATAAAAAATCGTTCCCAAGTGTGCGAAGGAAAGACCGGGGGGGGGAGGTCGCCGGGGGCAAGCCCACGTAAGGGGAAAAGAAAAAGGTGGACAAGGGGGCCCGCACTGCCTGGAACTCTACGGGGGAGGGTCGCGGAAAACCAATAAGAAAGGTAACGACGCCAGGGAAAAAACAGGGGGTGAAAATGCCCATCGGGGGGTCTGAAACCGGCGGATCCATCGTATCCCAAAAACATTGCTGCCGAAGAGAAGAAAAGACTGGCCATGAAACAGGGAAAAAAGAAATTACACGGGAGGCACGTGGAGAAAGAAGCAAAAAAACCGCCCCGCCTCTATCGGGGGGATGAGAAGAAAAAAGGAAGGAACGGCAACAACGCGGAAAAGACTGCCTCGGGGGCAGCCAGCTGTTAGGGGGGGACCGAAGGACCACGCTGCCTTCACGAAGGGGGGGGGAAACTGCAGTCGGGGAAAAGGCGAGACCACCGCATGTTTCTGTAAAGGTTTCGAAAAAAGACGCAAAAAGCGGCCACTTTTAAGGCGGAAGTCGGCTATTGACAGGGTCGTTCTCCGACTAAGAAAAAAAAAAAACGAGGTCAACAACAAGGGAGGGGGTGGCACCTGCAGAAATCACTTGAAAGGCTGGTGGAAGTATGATGATTCCACACCGCTAAAAAAGTCAACAAAAAAAAGGACAAGTTTGGGGACCTCCGCTAATCCAGGGGGGGGGGGGGGAGAAAATGACACACAAAAGACAAAAAACTGGAGAAATGTGAGGCAGCAGAGCCATTTCACCCTTGAGGGAGAAGGGGAACGACCCCCGAAGCCGTAGAACCCGAAGGCTCAAAGCAAATCAAAACTTGATCACTTGGTCTGGGGTTGGACCGCCGCACTATGGGGTGGCTTTTGAGAAAACAGCATAGCGAACGGCTAGCTTTAATTCTTCACCAATGGGTGGAACGGCGGGGCAGGGGCCAGGACTACTCGAACTACCCTGCGCCAAAAAAAAGGGGTCTCAACGCAGCCTGATGGGACTGAGTTGAAAAAAAAAAAGAGGTGATCTTAGGGAAAAGGTAAAACGAAGACGTATCGGGGGAACGGGCGCTGGGGTGACATCACACGGACGAACCGCACACCTATGAAAGGGAATCCCGCCGCTTAACAAAGGAAGGGGGGAACGCCGAAACGGACCGCGTCAAATGCCCAAAATTTCGATCCGGGGCCCCAGGCAAGCTACACAAGCGCGGGGCAAAAAACCAAAGGGGGTCCATCGCAGCGGCATGGCCCGAGGGGACGGGAGAAGGGTTGCGAAAAAACGAGGAAGAAGGTGGCGACCGCTTCTGGTAAAGACCAAAACGTCTCCAACCTCACGGCAAATAAAACCCTCGAGGAACTGCGAGTAATTTTCAGAAAGTCGGGTACGACGGCAAAAAGGGTGCTGCCCCAACACCTTCCGAGAACCATCAAAAAAAAAAAAAAAAAAAAAAAAAAACGGCGGATTTGGAGGGCAAATCCCAAAGAATTCGACAAAAATCGTCAGCGTGACTAATCACGGAGGAAACCACAAAATCCACAACGCGTGACCGAGGGTTAAGGAAGGGAAACAGGGGCTTCGGCAGGGAATGCAAATCAAAGAAAAGATTGGACTAGTTAAAAAAAACAGGGCGCATGTTTTGACCAGCCTAAGAAGCTGGTGGAGTGAAGCAGTGGGAGTCGGGGGAGGGGGAGAGGCAATAGTCACAATGGTCTGATCGGAGTTCTCATCAAAAACAAAAACGGTAGAGGGGTGTTACGCCACAAAAGCCGGACGGCACAGACCAGCCGGGGGGAAACCAAGGAGTTGCTAAAGCCCCAACGCCGGAAACGGGGAACGGGAAAAAGGAGGGACTCATAGGCTTGGGGTGGGAAACCGACCTCCGCCAAGCGAAAAGCAAACCGCAAACATAAGAGTACATCGGGTCGAGGGGGAGGTTGGGAGAGTCACCGTGTGCTACGGTGTCTGCGGGTTTAAATGCTCGGCCGTAGGGGGTACCTCCAGAACGGGAGTAAATGGGGCTTTTGCCGAAACCACTCCCGGTAGGTGTGGGGAGAAACTATATGGACTGTTCATTTGGGCGGATCAAAGCAGCTTGAAGCGGACTGGCAATCGGAAAATTCAACCTTACAGGGCGAAGAAAGAAAAAGCCTGGTCCCTCATTCGGAAAAAAACCAATCAATAAAGGGGGGTCGCCTGGGAAACTAGGGGGGGGAAAGGGTATGAACCCGGTGACCCGGCAAAAAAATCACTGAAGACAAAAACCGAGAACTTGGGCACACAACACAAAAAAATTGGGGGCAAAAAACCAAGGCCCGAGTGCCTGCCCAAGAGCCGAGAAAACTCGTGCGGCGAACAAATAGGAGGGGGCAGGATCTGAAAGAAGAGAAAAGACGGTGCGAAACGAACAGGCGGTGAAAGAAGGCGATCCAACACAAACTCTGAGTGAATTGAAGGGGGGAGAAGAAAGGTAAAAAGAAAAAAACAAACCGGAAACACAAAAAGTTTCTTGGGAAAAATGGTAGGACGTAGGGAGACTGCGTAAATGATGAGGATGCCACCGTGAAAGAGAGGGGGCTAAGAAGAGCGGCGGAAAAACTCTGTACGACTTGGTGCCGGGGGGTCGAGGAAAAAAAGATCTGCATCCAAGGGGGAGAAAAAAAAAGATTCCGAAACGACGGGCTGAGTATAAAAAATCAGCAAAAGCCAGGTCCCAACATGGAAACAAAAAAAGCCTCCACTAAGAAGAACCGTCTCACGAAGTGAGACAAGAAACCATAACTAATAACGGGTTTGTTTTTTTTAAAAAAGCGAAACAAGGACCAGGGGTTCTGACCGGATAGGGGGGAAAAAGAGGGTGATGTGGCAGAGCCAGAGGCCGCACAAAAAACCAGCAGACCGTCTATCCTTACATCCCAGGGAAGTCATGAGCGCGTGGAGAGAAAAAGGAAGATGACAGGCTGGAACGCGAAGCTTAAAAGAAGGGTTAGCAAGTTGGAAGGCGTGCCGTGAATCAAAGAGGGAAAGATCAACAAACAAACACAAAAGGTAAAAAGGGGGGGGAAGTGGATTAGAAAAAAAGCAGATCCCAAAAATGCAGCTCGTCAGCTGTAGGGACACGGGACCATCGGCAAAAGGAAGAAGATTGAGGAACAAGAAACTCCACATAGGCCAGCAAAGAATAAGCCATAACTGGAGGGAGGGGTTTGTCTCTCAACGAAAAGAAGAGACTCACATACTACCCGAATCATGAAGGGAACTGCAGCGATCAGTTCAAAAGCGATGTTACACAAAAATTGACGCCAGAACTTCGGTGAGACGTCAACGAGGGGGGATCATGCTCCAGGGGGAAAAGGGGTGGCCATAAGGAGACACGGACGGGGAAGAAGCCAAAATTGGTGACAAAATTGATGCTGATCGGTCCATGACCAAGTAAAAAAAGGAGTGGGACAGCGTTCCGCCGAGAGGGGGGAAGAAAAAAAAAAAAGGGAGCGGGAGACAACATCAGGAAGACGACGGGGAAGATGAAAAAGGTGGTCTGGCTAAACGCGTGCGCAAAACACTCACAAAAAAAATTCAAAACAGGTTGGGTGGGGGAGAGAGTAAGGAAAGGACCACACTCATGGGAGGCCCGTTCACGAGCCTATATTAGAGGGCAATCAAGGAGTTGAAGGACGAGAGAAGATGGGGACAAGCCCACCGGGAAGGGGGGGGGGGGGCACAATTTTGGGGGGGGGGGGGGGGGGCACACAGGCAATTTCAGGGGGGAAAGGCACGGGGCTCACCTCAGGGAAAATAAGTGACGCGGGGAAAAGGATCAAAATCCCCCTATGAGGGGGGAGCCAGGTCTTAACCAGAGGGGAGTGGCGTCCGGTCAGAAAGTCGTATTCCCGAAGATCGTAAAAAGGGCGATACAAAGGGAAAACAAATAGGGGGGAACAAACGAAAAAAAGTATTGGGGGGGGAGTGAAGGAAACTCCAGCACGAAACCGCAGCACGATCACCAAACAAAAAAACTGGGTACTCAATCAATGGAAAAAAAAAAAAAAGCGACTATGGAGAACGCGTTATGGTTGTAGGTAAATGACTCTTTAGTCCCAAGGTCCCTTGTTCAACAAAAAAAGAAAAAAAGAAAGCACGAACATTGAGAAAGAGTGGTCTGTAGAGAAAAAAACTACATTGGTTGGATAGCGGTCAAGGTCACCGACTGGGATCAGGGCCGAAAATACGCAGAGGGGGAGCACTCCTAGCATACAAAGGAGAAAAAAAAGATCTCGAAAGAAAAACACCGTAAAAATACACCAGCCCGGCAGGGGCACACCACGAAATGTTGAACTACACCGTCCCCAAAAGAAAAGGGGACAAAAATCATATGGGGCGGCGGCGAATCCCTACAGAAAAGCCGAAAGGGGGTGGAGAAAGTTGGTGTGTGCAAAGGGAATGAGCGTGAAAATATCAACCGAGAAAACGAAAAATCACGCCGTGGGAAGGGCGCGTTGGGGAGAGAAAAGGGCCAAGAAATTCCACGCGCAAGACGGAGAACAAACGCAAGTAAAAGCCAGATTTTGCGCCCGGGGTGTGAGGGGGGTGGGTTGGGGGAACAAAAATAAAAATACCGTCCCTAGGGGGGAAAAACCACAAAATATGGGGAAAAAAACTGAAACACCCATACAGAGGACCGAGGGCACAGGCCCGCCGGGAACTGATGGGAACAACCCAAAAAATTACTTGAAGGGTAACCAGGAATCCCAGGGGGAGGAGGTCGGGAACTATTCCGGCGAGGGGGAAAAAAAACAGACGCGCTGACCAACAGGGACCCATCTTACGTGCGTGGTTCAAAAAGAAGCCGATGCACCAAAGCAAAGTTCCTGCTAAAGCGGCCCGGCGTGCCAAAGGAAAAAACGAGAAAACGAACAGGAAGAAAATCAGCATGTCCACAAAACCTTCCGAAAAAGACAGGTCCGGGGGGCGTGGGGGGGGGGGGGGGGGGGGGGGGGGGGGGGGAGAAGACGCAGCCGTTCCCAAGGAGAAAGGAAAGAGAACGCCTCGCCAGGAAAAAGAAAGGGGAAGGTGACAACCCTCACTAGTGCGGAGTGTACACCCACCAAAAAACAACCAAAGGCAGGCTTTCGTCAAAAGCTAAGAAGGGCTGTTTCTACCCGGGGAGTGGGGAAAAAAAAAAAAGACTTGAAATAAGGGGGGGGGGAACAAGGAGGTACACGCAGAAAGTTTCCGCACAAAAGCATCTCTTGGGAATCAAAAGAAAACCAACCCCCCTTG
>Ga0179591_1155875_pt1 | contig 11940 bp, 7 predicted proteins | sample CZOMad2_1_08_16f_FD_182891 | JGI IMG/M metagenome (GOLD analysis project Ga0179591, IMG submission 182891) | Vadose zone soil fungal communities from Angelo Coast Range Reserve, California, USA - CZOMad2_1_08_16fungal (PacBio error correction) | ecosystem: Environmental > Terrestrial > Soil >...
ACGACCTGTCCGTCTTGTCACAGTGAAAAACCTGTTTAGTCTCGTGGGGGGATGCCCCGAAGCCAAAAGGACTGGTCCAAGTTTTGCGAAGCTAGTGCAAGGGAGGCTGGGATCATGGCCGCACCGAAAGGGGGGGGAAAAAAATGTTACGAGTACCTTGGGAATTCTAAATTACCACCCAAAGGGAGAGGCAAAGGGGGATCCGGAATAAGGCGGGAATCACTCTTCAACAAGGTTATAGGTTGAACCTCAAGGACAACAGGGATCAAGGAAATTCAGTGAGAAAGAGGACGTAAGTTTTGTTACCAAAGACGACTCTTCGAAAAGGCCACGAGGGGAATTGAAATCTCTGCGTGTATGCCCACCAAGAATCGCCCAGAAAACGATAAACTGGGAATCAAACATCGTTTTCGCGGAAAAAATGTGCAAATGGGAAAGAGGAGCGGACGGGAGCTTTCGGGTGGGGGATCCCACTATTTGAAAATCCCAAGAGCAGAAAACGAACAAGCGCAAAATCGGGCCGGGGACGGAATAACAGCCTGCAAGGGCGGGGCGGGTAATCAACCTCTTTGAAAAGGGGGGGAACCGGAAGCCATACCGCCCGGTAAAACCTCAAAGACTCCATAGGGGGGGAGGGATTGAAATGAAAATTTGGCAACGCGAATAAAAATGGAGTCAATGCCTCGGAAGAAAATTGTAGAGGAGAGAGTTCGGTTCATGGGGAGCGGACCGCCTGATTGGCGGTCTACTGTTTGTGGTTGGGTAAAGAGGTGAAACAGGAAAAGCCTTGTGCCGCAACTTCGCAATGGTAAGGTACATAAAAAAACAGTAGGGGTAAATGCGCAAAGGCATCTCCAGCGAACGAGCAAGGGGGTTTGAACCGAAAAAGAAACTTCACGTGTGGGACGGAAACTGGTCCCCTAAATGGGGGGGGGGGTGGTGAAAGGCCCTTCTTTTGTCAGCAAAAAGAAGTACACAAGCGGACGTACTAAAAAACCCCTGATGATCGAAAGATGATCTAAAAGAAACAATATGAGCAGTGGCCCAAGCACACCGGTGTTGGGAACGTCATGGCTAAATGGAGCGAAAACAGGCTGGGTAATCTAATCTAAGGAGACAAAAAAAACGAACCCGGGGGCCAGGAAGGGGGTTTATGAGGGTAAACTCCGACTCAAATCTAACAGGGGGAGGTCGGAAAAAGGCGAAAATAACGCAATCTATGGAATTGACTGCTCCCTTTTGGGGTAAAGGAAAGGATACGCCCTGTCAACACCGTTTAAAGAAAAGGAAACAAGAGGACTGCAAGGGACCGCAGTGACCACGCGCAGGTCTAGTTCCTATGGGGACTTGGCTCGACAGGTTCCAAATGACATATCTTGAATTCTCAGGAAGGGGAGAAACCAAAGAGATCTTTCCCACCTATATTGGGGCGCCAAAAGAGAGTTGTTTCCCCGGCCTGTGCAGGGGGGTGGGTCCAAGGTCGAAAATAGGGGGGGGATGTTCCAATCCCACATGGGGGTGCGAAACTATGGTCGTAAAAGCTTGGGGGGGAAGAAGAGGGGATGACTTGTGTACTGGGAGTCCGTTTTTGGAACAAATTTTCCACAACCAGACGTGTTTCGGTTGGGGCACAAAGAGTTTGGTGGTCGAAGGAGTTTCTTCTATTGAGCACCCAATTCAATTGAGGAGGCGCTGAACAGAAGGGAAAAAAAGAGCAGGAACCGTTGACGATGTTTTGTGCCGAAGAAACTTCCATTTTCCGAATGGTCCCGTTTCCAGTTGTGGGCATCGACCATCAAGGGTTTTTTAATTCTATGTCGCAGGTGGTCCTACTCGGCGTTCTGTTCGTTTTCATTCCAGGAGTCGGGTTACCGATGTGGCGACGGGGAAAGAGAGCCCCAGGGTAAAAGGGGGGGAGAAACCATAGACGGTCGTACATCATATCTGTTGTGGTCCAGGACCCTAATGGTCTTTCGGGAGAGCAAAGGCTTATGGGAGGTCCTTAGTTTTAACCAAAATGGTCGGCGAGGGGCCAAAACCTAGACTCTTTAATTACATATCGCTGAAAAAAAAAAAACTGGTGGTACCAAAGACACAAAGTGAGGAAGACGGAAAAAAAAGAAAAGGCAAAGAAGAGGAGATTTCCCCATCCAGGTAAAAAGGGGAGGAAAGATGGGAGGTCTTAAGAAGAAGAGCATCAACCAAAAGCAAGGAAACAAACGTTGAATCTATCCAGAAGCATGGACCCGAAAGAGCATTCCCCCAAGCCCTAAACCCCCTCCAGGACCTGAAAAGACTTCTAAATCACTGTTTAAAGAAATTACACTATGGGAAAGCAAAAACAAAGGATTATTAGGTAAAAAAAAGAGAAGAAATGAGTCACTGTATTGGGGAAAAGTGGGGGGAGTCGACAAACAGGATGAAGGGAGGTGGGTAAATTGCCGGGGGGTGGGTCGAAAAGACTGGTCAAAGGGTCAACTGCTGACCTCTCTGGAAACAGGGGGGTACAAGAACGGGGCATAGGTCTCTTGGTGGGGATTCAGGGGTACACTTCGTAGAAAAAGGTCATCGACGACAGGACAAACCCACTAGAAGAGTGGGCATCCTTCGGCCGGAGGAGAGAACCACGGGGGAGTTTTTAACAGGGAAACAATAATGTTTTGGGGGAAGCCGTATCATCGGCAATAAGAATTGCGGTTTGGGGGGGGCAGAAAAAACAGAAGGGGGGGGCAACAGCGGAACTCCTTAACGACTGAAGGCAGACGCTGGGAACACCCGTAAGAACCAAGAGGGCCCGATTGAAAAAAAATAAGCTTGCGGAGGAAGACCGACGTCCGAGTTAAGAAAGTTGGGCACATAACGGGCGTCTGGTAACGGGTCGCCCGAAGGTTCCATCGGAAAGCCGGACCCGCCACCAAAAAAGAAGACGTCAATCGACACCGGGAGGACATTCGAAGGAACTAATTAGAGGGGTCGAGAACAAATACAGAACCCAAATTCACACCTCTTTTTCGGCGCACAAAAGCAAGGGGAAAGACGAGGGTCACCTAGAGTGAGAGTCGGAAAGAGGGTCTTCCGGTTCCATTGGCACAAGGAAAACAGAAGTACATCGGTCCTAGGGGGGGAAAAACCGCAACGGGGAGTTTGTGGCCGGGTTCCAAAACCGGCCCGGAAGGGACAAAAACAAGACAGCACAAAGCTGCGCAAAAAAAAAAGCGTTACGCAAAGCTTGTAAACACAAAGAATTTGTCTGGAAACCGGCCCCCCCCACAGATGGGAGAAAAAGAAAGCGAAAAAAAAGGAAACAGCCCGAAGGAAAAACTCGGTGTGGTAAGAACAAAACCTAGTATCCTCTCGGGGGGTTGTGGTCCAGGAAGGAGAGATTGAACAGCGGTGGCCACGGTCTAAGCAATAGAAAGGGGGAAAACGGGCCGGGGGGAAGCGCGGCAAAGGGCCATCCTCCAGAACAAGGTTCTGCATGCACTTGAAAATACATTGACCGTCAAACGTCAACCAAAGGAAAGGCAAGGAGAGACGGTAGACGGCTCCTTGTTCCAGCGGGTGGGATTGAATGGAAAAGCGAGTAAACAGGCGAGAAAAATCAGAGCCCCAGGGACGGGGGGTGTCCGCGGAAAAGAAGGATCGACAAGGCATGAACAGGGGGAATGTAATCAAAAATCGGACGCGTTCCCACCGTAATGTAAGGTAGGGGAAGAGACTCGGACAAAGATTCAAAGTTGGGTTCGAAGAGGCTGCCAGAGACCCGGGGGTTTATTCTCATAAGGCCTGGGGGCGGTTGGGACCCGGGGAAACACAAGAATGGGGACGACACAACCCACAATCTGAATTAAGTTGTTCAAAACAGTTCGTGTGTTCGTGTGGGGGTGCACCACCACAATTCGAAGGGATGGCGGAGAGAAAGAGAAAGAAAGGCGGGAGGGGGCAAAGTAGCCCGGGTCCCGCCTAATCCACAGTAAAACCGTGTGAAGGGGAAAGAAACCAAAGAAGAAAGACACTTGCCAAAAGAAGAAGGGGCGAGATCCCCAAGTGAAAAGGGGGCAATATTTTTTGTGCAACTATGGAAAATGTTTTCTCCCTGGCAAAGGAGATTGAAAAACAAGACGTCACCCTCCATTATATCGGGGTAGTTCGTTGGAACCTTGGGACCCTGGGCAAGAGGACCTGGTCACCCTGTTCACCGGGCGGAGCGCCAAGAAAGACCCGAAAGGTACTATTAATGGTGGTCAAGCGTCGGGAGGCAGGGGGGAAAAGTGGGGGACTGGCTAAGGGTTTTTTTCAAAGAAGAGGTTAACTAGCCCCCTCGCCGAAATCGCGGCTCCTGCAAGCTGATCCCATATTAGCACCAAAAGGCAAAAAAAGAAGGAAAAGAAGCTATTGGCTTTCAAATGGGTTTAGAAGTTGCCTTGGGCCGAAGGGAGAGGGGGGCATAAAAGGCGAGCAGATATGAGGAAGAGAAAAAAACGTCATGGGACCTCGTACTTGTCTTTTTCTAACAAAACAGTTTAGTGGCGATCGGAAAAGAGAAAAACTGGTAAAAAAAACAAAATTTAAAGATCAAACCTTCAAAGAGAATTGTCAAAAACCGTGAAGAAGGTCACGGGAACGCTTCAAAGTGGGGGGGTTCAATTCATACGCCAGTCGCGAATAGGGGGTGGCTCACCGTACTAAAAACCGAGTCAAGAAACCGGGGTTGGACAATAATCGAAAGGCTGAACTTCCTGTCACCCAAAACACGCAGCCACGAGAAGAGCAACTTTGTGAGAAGTCGGAGGAGACGAAACACAACCTACTTTTGAGGGAGAGGCTCCTTAAAGAAGACTGAGGATAAGAATAGAAGATCCTCTAAGAGGGTGACGCTCTACGGGTTACACCTGGGTCTCTAGGGGAATACCCACCGGGAAGACATGTGGAAGCGTCCATCGGGATTTCACTTGGAAGCGGGTCGAACGGTGTTCTCACACTCGGCCTACCCAAAGGACTTTGAAATGACATTAACCCAAAAAAAGTGACGAGGCGAGACCGGATCCTGCTTTAAACCCAGTCACAAGGGGGTGTTTCAATCATTGCTTCGGAGTAGAAAGTGAAGTCCGTTTCGGGATACCAAACTGTGTTTTAAAAAGCTGAAGAAGGGACGGCCAGGGGAAAAGTCTGAGCGGGCTTTCTAGACAAGTTGAAAGCAGAAAATCAAGCGGGAAAAAAAACGGGAAAAAATTGGGGGAAAGACTCATGGGGGTAGGGGAGGGGTGGTGAAACTGTTTTAAATTACAAAAAAAAAGAAGACGCTGGCGGAGCTGCAAAGTTACCGAAGAAATTTTGGAAAGAGCACCACCACAAAACAACAGCAAGAGAGGGAAGCTGCATCATAATCCCAAAAACGGCCAGGCGTAGTTAGATCCCTAAAGAAGGGGAAAAGGTGGTAAGCTTAAGGGGCAGATTCCCTGGGTTAACCTTGAACCACTAGGACGACATATCTAATAGGGAGCATGGGGGGAATGCGTGTTTAAAGATAAACAAAATGTCCGGGAAGTAAAGGGCACGTGGAGTATGGGCTTCTGGGTTTAGAATAACGTCACAGGAAAGTGGGAGTCAAAAAAAACATTGGTTTGTTGGGGTAAGAGGTGGTTTGCCCACTTCCCCTTTGAAGGCATTTAGCCCCCTGGAACCTTCTCAGTGGGAGGGGCTGCCCAGGGACGTTCAGTGTGCCCAAAGACAGGATCATCACAAGAATTGGTTTTGGAGAAAGCGGCCCCTCCGCCATGGGGAATTCCCCATTGGGGGCGATGGGGGGGTGTCAGCAAGGGGGGAAAACCCTACGAAGCACTTTCCGACTAACACCCCCGTCTCGGAAGAAGCTTGGCACCGCATGCAAGAAAGGAATAGACTGTGGGGCCCAACAGAAAAAAAAGAAAAAAGGCCGGGACCGGGGGGCCTTCGGGAAAGGGTTCCCCTAAACCAGTGGCTTGTCGCCTTAATAGAAACCAAAACAAGAAAAACTTGGATGAAGAAGCTGGTTGAGAGATAAAGGAGCCATCAACCCGCAATACAGAAGAGTCGAAGTCCCCGAAAAAGAACTCAGAAGAGGCAAACTCCTGGGGGAGAGTAAAAAAGGAGAAAAACGACGGCCCGTTAAAAGGAGGAGGAACCAAACGTCTCTTAAACAATTTTGTTAAAGGTAGGGAGGGTAAGTTGAGAAACAGTTAGCCCTGTAAAATATCAGAAAGAAACCGTCTCAAACAACCCGGACTGAAGGGAGGGCTCTGAAAGTCTTAGTTAGTGTGAAGAAAAACTATTTTTGGTTTCGGAGGCTTTGGGGCCGGGGTGACGGTGGGCAAACCGGGGGAGTGGGGGGGGGGCCCCCACCCCATTGGTGGATCAGTTTTGACTTCAGCGTGTTTGGGAAAGAGCACCTTGGCTGTGTCCCGAGGGGGGCCGGGTGGAAAACCTTTTCAACCAAGACTTTTTGCCAGGTTGCCTGAAAGAATTCCAAAAGGGTGAAAGAAGGGAGTCATTGCTGACGGACACCATGGCAAAATTGAACGGAGCGCCATGTACGAGTGGGACAGAGGGCGCTCTTAATTATGAGCAATCTTGACCTGTTACGGGGAGGAAAGGAACAGGTTGTAGATCCACTCAATTGTAACTGAGGAACTGTTTTAATACGAGGAAAGGAAAGGGCCACTGTGGCCAGGTTAGGCTCCGATGATATTGCGAGACCCCTAACCGGAAAGGTGGCAATGGGAAGTAAAAGAGACTCGGGATGTGGGAGATTGCCCAACACCAGAACCCGAATTGGCTGAGGTGGCGTCTGAAAGAAGGAAGGAACGAGGGGAAAGCGACCGGGGCCCCCCTCTTGTTCTTCCCCCCAAAACCGCAAACCTTCTGATGAAGAGGAGCGAGGGAGAACCGGTTGGCAAAGGCGCGTGAAAAAATTCGGAGGAGGGACGAAGGCAGGAGACGAAAGAAGATGGTTCCCATTCACGTTTCAGTCTATTGACGCTTTAAAAGAAAAAGAACAGCCCATCACCCTGAGAAGAGACCGGGACCCCTTTTTAATTCTAGAGGGTGAAACCTAGAAAGGAAATGAAAAAAATCAACACCGCATTAGACCTGAATCATCAGGGTCCGGGAACAGTTTTTCCAGACAAATTAAGAAGATCAGAGGAAACAACAAAAAAACGAGGGAGAGTAAAAGAGATGAATGGATTATGAACGTGATCGTGCTGAATGAATGAGTTGGTGAAACCACGGGTGGGGTGAAAATCTCTTGACAGGTTGGCCTAGGGAGTCCCCTTCGAGTACTTTGGGCCCGAACCGGAATCGGGCAGGCGGGGGGGGATTGTCTGGTCTGACCGTAATCTGCCAGAAGTAAATTTCCCACAAAATAGAGGGCGTGATGGAAAATGAGGACTAAGGGATCGCACGTCGTTTTTCCTGAAAAAAAAGGTTTGTCAGAGGAATCAATCCAGGGGGAAATGGGTGGGGTCCACGAAAGAAAAGATGTTGGCACCTCCGCAGGGGAACCCTCCCGTCAATGAACTCTAACCCCCTACAATAGGTCCTGTTTGAAAGAACAAAGAAGGCCGCGTACGACGTCCCACCAAGCCGGAGGTCCAGCAAATATGTCCACATCGGGAGACGGAAAGTCGAAAGAAGTCGACGCCCCTTACCACGGCCAAAAGGACCGCCTTTCCCAGAGTCCAGGAAGAAGGGGGAACTAGGTAACATTTGAACGGGACGGACCGCCGGGGGAGCTTCCCATCCCATTCCCCATAAAGATTATAATGAATGAACAGCGGTAAGAGAGAGGGAAAACCCTGTTAAAGGACTCTAAACGTAAATTTATCACTGGTTGGAAAAAGTAAGCCCAAACGAATAATGGCAAGGAAGAACCTTCTGGGATCGTAGTCAACAAAGATCCAAGGGAGTGGGTGGGAAAAAAAGGCCCAACAACACACAATACCCCACGGAAGAGAGAAGACCCGCCAAAGAACCGAAACTACATCGGATCAAACAATCTTGGAAGCAAACAAGGTATCACAAATTTTAGGTACACCGGCAAACCACGGATTAGGGGCAGACCGTCTCCACAAACTAAACACTAAAAAACCGGAAATACTAGCTGGGGAAAAACACCCTACCATAATTGGAGTTTTAAATTATAAGAGCCGGTGGGGAAAGTCCCTTCGAATGTAACACGGAACCATTACAAAGTCAAGACGGTACGGGAACTGCTGGTGTGCAGGGGACTTCGAGTGTTCATGAATGAGCAGGTAGCGGGGCTCCCGGACATTCTTACAACCCGTAAGCAGGGGCACAAAGATTCGGGGGACGGTATGAAGGACTCTGTTGAGAAGACGTGTTATGGGGGACGGTTTCGAGGATGGTAACACACACGAGCCATTCAAGCGAGAAAGGGCGGGGTTTGTACGACGGGATGATAAGAGGGCCGTACAGGTGGCTTCATCCCGATCTCAAGGAGGGTCAAGGGCCCTTGTTCATTGCAGTCTCAGAGGGGCCACTTTCGGTAAGAGTGAAAGAAGGGGGGTTCATATCAGGAAGGGGTATACTCGACGATCAGGGGGTGCTGAGAAAAAGCCAGGGGAATACAACACCCACCAGGCTCTGGGAAAAAGGGAGGGTACTCCCCAAATTTCCGGGTGGTGGGGATGTCCAAAAATATCAGGGGATAGGGGGGGGCGTCCATGACAAATAATTTCGCGTACTAAATTATCAGGCCAATGTGAGACTCCTGGTTAAACAAACTTTGACCGTGGGGTAAAACGTCAAAAATGTCCAAAAAGAGGGAAGGATAAAGCCGCAAAGAGGCGGAAAATGAACCCCTATGACTAGGTGCAGCCTGCGCGTCAAAAAAAGTAATTGCAATCGCACTATTAGCTGAGTAGCGGCAAACCCCGAAGGGGCACAAGCTTAAGAAACAAGGTTTGGAACAAAGAGGTCGGGGCGCCGACCTCACGAATAACTCCTGATAATGATTTGATGCAGACAGGAAAGACTCCAAAGGGAATTTTGGTCAGTGATTTGGCAAATCGGACCCCAACAGGCCGCTCAGCAAGAAACATCTTCAAGAAAAACGTCAAACAGAATAAAAAAAATTCGGGGGAAAAAATGTGTGAACCGAGGGGGAAGGGCGAGGCAGCTTTTTTCCCTCATGGAACAGATTCTCGGCAAACACCCATAGGACCTGGAACGCAGCGGATGGGGGAAAGTTCGGGTTAGAAAATTAAGTGATCTCGAAAAAAAAAGGGGGGGACAAAACAATCGAAAACCATGGGGCACTGTTCTGTGAAAAGAGATGCAGCAGAGCAAACCAGTTTTCAATTCAATGCAAGCGAAAAGGTTGGGGTATTTCCTACAGGAAAGGGTCACCCCGATGGGCCAAGCCGGAAGGTTCTGCAAAAAGGGTCGCCCCGCCAGCTAAAGAGGAAAACTCTCTGGAGACGGGTCCGACTTCCACTGCGTCCCAAGGGGGCGGAAGGCAACGAGAGAAAGGGGGGGAGTCGCTGAAAATCGCGGGACCGACCAATAAACCGGGGAGTTGGGTCTCCAACAGACAAAAAGCAAAACAAACTGGATGATGAAGAAAGAAAAGTAGAAGAATCGGCGGGACGATGAACACTTGGCAGCTATTTGAGACCAAGGAAACAGAAAGTTTCAAAGTTAATCTGAAGGTGAAAATTGGTTAAAAAAAGCGGGAAAGAAGGTAAAGAAGCGAACCGAACTATACCCAGCGAAGGAAATGGGCCCGAATTATACAAAATGTTAGCATGCGGAATCACGGAACTAGGTTCGTTAAGACCGCCTTTCAAACCCCAAGGGGAAGAGGGGACTCAAGTTCGTCTCTATACAAGGAATACCTGTCTATCAGAAAACTAACTGTTTGGCGAGCCGCTGCTTAAGAAAGAAAGAATGCTATGGGGGAAGGCAGAGAGAGAATCGAGTGATGACCCACCATCGACTCGGCAAAACGCCGAAAAAGGGTGACAAGCAAACATGAGTGCGATTGGAACGGGTTTGCCCTTGGAGATCGCGGGCAAAGCATTTTAACGGAGGGGGTAGACCTGATTGGAAAATACAGAAAAACTAAAATCAACCCTACGAGACGAGCGGGGCGACCTAAAGCTAACAGCGCCGGTAGGGGAGGGAAGGGGAGATCCCTCCCGAGGTGAACGGGGGTGGGAAGAAGAAGCCCTCCCCAGCGGGAAAAGATCATAGGAGAAAATGTGGCCCATTCAGAGTTTCCGGAAAAGAAAAAAAAAAGTTCGTAATCGGACATGAAGCCAGCGGAGAGCGCCGCCGGGGGAGAGAAGGGGGGGGGTTTTTGGTCGCTGTGGTGGACACGGGAACCCAAAGGGGGAGCGAAGTCGCCCGGGGACCGAAGAAGGGGAAGAGGACACATCGTGAATGCGACCCTGGTCCGCGACTACCTAATGTGGTGTAAAAGCAACACGAACGGAAAAAGGGGAAAGTCACTGGTGTACCAACAGATTGGGGGTGGTTGTTAGGGCCCCCCCGCGGGGGGGGAGACAGGAAGAAGAAAAAGTCCCAGACGTAAATAAAAAAGAGTCTTAGGGAGAGCTGAGCCCACTCACAGAAGGACCCGGAGAAAAAAGGGGAAGTCACGGGTTATCGTTACACGTTATGAAGGCCCTCTGAACGGTACGTGCTCAATAAGAGACAACAAGAACTTCTCTGGGAAGTTTTGCGGCTGTTAAAAAAATGCCAGAGGAAACTAAATCGAGAGAAGCGTCCGGCCCTTGAAAAGCGTCCTCTATCCTTGGGCCCATTCTCCGGGTGGGGAAAGACGTCCATGAAATCCAACCCTCCACCGTGTGCGGAGCATTCAAAGAAGGGGGGGGACCAAAGAAAGGTTTTTGGGCCCGTCTTAATTGGAACTGGCCTAGACTGTGTCACAAGATGGCCAAGAAGCCAAGGTCTCTCCCTGGTGACAGAAACCATCGGGGCGGGGCTTCCACGAGAGGAGGGGAGGAAGGAAGAGTTTCCCGGCGGGGTGTGAGACTGGGGAATCTTGTGGCGAAGAGGGGGGTAGGTGGGGGGGAAACTGACACGTTTTGGGGCCTACATATTCATGAAGTGTTTTTAAGAATAGCGTGTTGGAGGGCTGGGGGTCATGTCGGGGTTGTGAAACCCTGGGAACAAAACCACATCCTGCCTTTTGGAAAAAAGGTTGGCCCCTGGAGGTGACGGGAAGGTTGCAGGGGATAAGGCAAAAAAAGAGATAAGGGGGGCGCGCATGTAAAGGAGAAGCTCAAGGAGGGGGAAACGTGGGTGGAAAGAAAGCACTAAGTGTGGTTCTGGGAAAGGGACATTTTTTGTGGGATAGGGGGGAACGACAAGGCCCTTGAGACGGTGTGAGCATGAAAGGGGAGGAAGGGGGGCATTTTCCCAAAAGCATTCCCTCGAGTATGGAGCCTTGGCCAGCCACCCTTATGTTAGGGAGTTAAAGGAAAGCACGGAGGTAAGGGGAAGAGCTTGGGTCCAAAAAAAAAATTCGACAGATGGTCATGGAGTCATCGTTCGGTCTTCTGGTGCATCAGACAAGGTTCCAAAAGAGTTCTCCGGAGGGGGTACCACCTCACAAATTTGAATTTATTACAACCTTAGAGGAGGAGCAACCTCTGTTGGCCAGAACCCGGGGGCAACGGGATCCGGGGGCGACTGTCCCCAAAGTACGAAACCGAAGGAGGTGGGGAAAACGGGGCGCCTCATTAAGTGGCCCGAGAACCTGATCAAAATGTAGAAAGAGGGCCGTATTGAACACAGTTCATAAAAACCCCCGCTTGACACGGACGATAAAGCCAAACAAAAGAAACCCTAATAAAAAAAGAAGGAAGGAAAAAAAAATCGACCCACTGGTCACCCATCATTGTTGACTCCTCG
>Ga0179591_1220158_pt1 | contig 11940 bp, 8 predicted proteins | sample CZOMad2_1_08_16f_FD_182891 | JGI IMG/M metagenome (GOLD analysis project Ga0179591, IMG submission 182891) | Vadose zone soil fungal communities from Angelo Coast Range Reserve, California, USA - CZOMad2_1_08_16fungal (PacBio error correction) | ecosystem: Environmental > Terrestrial > Soil >...
ACGACGGAGCTCTCTGTCCGGGATGTGAGCTCGTGGGAAATAAGAAAACAAAGGGGGAACAGGGAAAGTGCCTTCCTATTTAGCGTCGGGCGACCAGGGTAAGGCAAGGGGAAAAAGAAAGACAGATTGGGAATAACGAGCGATCCTTAAAAAGACGGCCGCGTTCCATATAAGAACATTAAGAAGTCAACCGTAAAAGAGGTGAACTCTTTTGCCCGGCTTCAGGCATAGGGGAGGACGCACATAAGTTAGTACAAGTCAAGGCGGGACAACTAGAGACAGGCCGAAGGTCGCTTCAGCTAAGGAAGTGCTCCGATCAAAGGGGACACGTCGAGGTGGGGTTCCGATATACCAATATGTGGATGGAGCGCGGGGGGGAAGCGCGCGGAAAGACGGGAGGCCATGCAAACATGGCAAACGAGGGGAAAAGCACTCAAGAAAGGAAGAACAAATCCAAGATCCTGGGAAGGTAAGTCTCAGCCGTTGCCAGTAGGGGGGGAAGCGGAAGCACGCGCTCTGTTTCTCTCCCACACTGGGACGCCGAAGCCCCTGTCGCGAACTTGGCAAAGTGGTCCAAGAATCCGCAGCTGAATAGGGCACGAACAGAAGAAAGAGGATGAAAGCGGCCGCCGAAAGGGGGCTCTTAGTAAAGGATCTGAGTGACGGCTGCTCAAAAGACCTCCTCACGAAAAAAGAATAGAACCGCAGGAAACATCGACGCCGGAAGGGGGTTCAGATCGGCCATAAACGGAAAACCCTTTATTCGAAATCCAAGGAATGTAAAAAACTAATACTTCCTCGCCTGAAAAGGTACCAGAAGGTCAAAAAAAAGAAACGTACAAAGCAAGCGCCGAGAGGGACAGGTGGGTCTGGTACTTATGGGAACACCATTCGGCAAAAGAGAAGATCAACCGGCGCGAACGAGAAGGGCACATCAGCTGGCCAAAAACAACGGTTAGGAGCGAAGGACTTTTTCAAGGGTGAGACAGACTGGAATGTGAGACAAAGTTCATAAAGAACTACGAGAAAAGAAAGATAGGAGGAACTCCCCCAGGGATACAAGGAACCTAGGAGCACGTCCCAAGGAGAGCGGTAAAAAGGTCCGGATATCCGTAAGAATCTCAAGGTCCATCCTAGTCGAGACCGTTAAAACGGAGGATGAGAACGGCACGTGACGGGGAATAACTGATATCAGGGGTCTAAAAAAGAGTCCGGGAGGGTTTCACAACGAAAGCTACGGGGGAAACACAGTGCCAGCGAGAGAATCCTGTCGTGAAAAGCAACTCGCAATTTTGACTACGACTAAACGGCTACAGAGATGTCACCCAAAACAAAAAAAAACACAACACACCACAACATTCATGGGGATATCTTCGGGCTCCGCCGAGAAAACTGTACGTGGGGGAAACACGGCAATCAGCCCGCCCTTCAGACTCCAGGCCTTCATGCTAAAAACTGGACAACTGGTGGTTCTGTGGAATGAAGTCCCAGGCCGACTTCGCCCCCTAGGGAAAAGAAAAAAAAAACAGAAGGGGGAAGCGGGAACACCTGCGCATCCGTGTCCGACCAAGATGGCGTACAGCGACCTAAGGGGAAACGACGCCTTGCATAAGGAACAGGCACAAGAAAAAAAGTACGATGGCCAGAACTGGCGGACAGGTCAACTGCTACGCGTCAGGGAGTAAAGTTGTTCCTCTGAAGGGTCCGGACCGTCACTCAAAAGAAGGAGATGGCAAAAAAGAAAAAGGTAGAAAATGGGGGGGGGGGGGTGTGTGGTTGGGGGTATGATTTTCATGTGGGTGGTGTGTAGGGGGTCTTTGGAGGTAGGGAACTTTGGTTGGGAGTGTGATTCGCGAGGGCTCCCTCAAAGTTCTGAGAGGACTCTGATGCCGCTGACCCAAGGCCGCCGTCAAGTGGGGACCACCGTGCAACCAGAGTCCTGAATCCGCTGTCTTGTCCCCGACGGGGGAAGACGTAGGTCTGGCCTAACCTCAGGTCTCAGTTCGTGGTCCTTATGGAAATCCAGACAACTAGAGCAAAGAAATAAAACCGTACGCAAGAAGGCAAAGGGGTCTATAACCAGAAAAGGGGGGAGAGACATATCCCGCTGCCTATCCGATCGTGCTTTAAAGAAAAGAAGAATCACCGACGACCGGTTTGGAGGAGAAGGTACTAAGCCGGGATGCAGGGGAATAGAAGGAAATGGGGAACGAAATAAACAAGAAACAGCTGGCGAACGGGCCTGACTTCCGCAAGTCAACGTCAACACTCCACGAGAAAAAATGCCCCTTTCTTTTAGAAGGCAAAGGGGGAAAACACTCTGATCTCTGCATCGGCGAGGAAACGAAAAAGAGAACTGAGGGATAGAAAAAAAGGGGACGCCGTGTCGGCATGATAGAACCTGCGTCGGGATTGGTACGGCGGAGCAGGAAAGCGGTCTGTCAAAAACATGCTCACAAGCTCGTTCGCCGACTGGGGGGGGGGAGACAACGAAAACATGGGTTAGAACGGCGCCAAAGACCTGTTACCGTTCGTACAGAATCTTCGTTCGGAACACGCCCGGCCAACAAGGGGGCAGGGGGATCCGAACGGATGAGCGAAGTAGCATGTTCTCCCTAAAAACCCTCAAGTGCCGCACATCAAAAAGTCGGGAGGGAGGGAAAGCCCTCTTGGAAGAAGGAGAAGTGCGCGACTATCGAGGCTAGAGGGGAAAGAAAAGGCTCGGCTGCCCTAAAACATTATTCTCCAGAAACAAAGGCTCGGCAGCAACACAGCTGTGCAACGCTTCTGGGCCCACCAAGACCAGAGGGGAAAGAAATATACCGGTTCGCAGAAACAAAGTTCGATGGTACCAATCGTCAAAAATGGAAGAAGAAATCAGCGCCGGGACATGACAGACACGGGAAACATTGTCCAGCGTGACAAAAAAAAAAAAACCTCCACCTAGGAGGGAGAAATCAGGTGAACTCAAGGATTAACCGACCTCGAAAAGGGTGCAAAAGGAAATAAGGGGAGTTTAGTTAATATACAAAAAAGCAAAAAATAGGGGGAAACCCTGTGCATCGCCGAGAAAAGCTGAAAATTTCCGCTAAGACCCTCGATAGCGGAAGAACAACAAAACTCGCAAACGACGCGCAGCCCAAAACACCGGTAAACCGATCATCTCGATCAAACCCAACCGGAAAAAAAAGAGAGATGATCGGGTACGTACTGGAGGCCCGGTCCTCGCCGGCAGAAAGGAGGAACTGGGGTAAGAGTAGGCGGGCAACAAGGAGGGTCCTGGGGCTAGGCCGACGAGGAACAGAATCAGGCGAGCCCCGGGTTTACACAACCAGAGTAATCTTAAACTCCAAAAAAAGGAAAAAAAATAAAGCCCGTGCGGGCACTGGAGGGTTTCCTGAAGGGGACGTAGAGGTCTCTCGGGACGAAGGGGAGGACCAGCAGATTCAGTGGGAGGACAGGCTGACCTCCTGTAACTGGTGCTCAACCTGTAGAGGGTCGCGAAAAATCTGCCCGTCGAGGAAAAAAGAGAGGAAGGGGGGGGAAACACTTAAGGAAAGACCCGCCCGCCCGGAGGACAAGAGCCTCGCCAAGCCACTGGTTGTCAAATCATTGCTCTTAATCCGCGACGTGGGGGAGTCCTAATACATCAAGGAAGTTAATCAGCCGGGCGTCAGGAAAGGAGGGAAATATTCCGGCAGACCGGGTCACTATCAGGTTGCCCCCCGGTATCGAATCAGAAAAGGGAGGGAGGTGAGGTCAAATTTGGGGGTCACGACGGAGGGAAAATTCTGAACGTCATAGTGTCGAACCAAAGTGCCAATGGTTGGGAAAGGGCGGTTTTACCACGCAAGTCCGCAAGGATGTCAGGTCTTCTCCTTCGCACAAAACAAAAGGCGGTTGCCTAAAGAGGATAAATTTTAGTTCTCGACAAGGGTACATCCCTCCTTTCAGCAAACAGCCCAAAAAAAGAAAAGGCTCTCCGCGCCGAACACAAACCGGTGAGGGGGATGGGCAAATTGGATAGGCCATGTAAGCGACCGGACCGCTCGTCCTCGCAGCAAAGATCACGTGGCGAAACGAGGCTCAGTAGCGCTCTAGAACAAAGGGGGGATTAAGATGGTCAGTGAGGGGGGGGGGAACGTCGACTTTCGCAGGAAATTATACGAGAATGTTAGCGAGCACCCTTTTATAATTGGGAAAAGAGAATCCCCGTGATACAGAAATAAACAGGGGGGTGACGACTTAAGGTAAACGTCCATACAAGTGGCCGGTAGAAGGGGATGAAACCGCCTATTTCAATCGACCAATGTTATTCCTCATGCAGTACCAGGAATGAAAAGGGAAATGTGAGCGTTTCTGCGTCAGTCCTCAGTACCCAAGAACACTCTAGCCAGTACTTCCATCCAACAAATACGGAGGAACCAATAAAACTCCATGGAAGGCTCAAGAGATGGGGACCTTCCGGGATTCCTTCGGCCTTGGGGAGCTTCAGCAGCTCTACTCACGAGGTATTACTTCGACGGAGAGCTTGCAGAAAAAGGGAGGGGAGGTCAGGACCCGGCAGAGTACCAAGGAACAAGTAGAAGCTTAATGAGAACCTCGCTGGCCCCTGCCAGTTAGAAGCCATCTTCCGGGAGGGGGGGGAGGGCATGGCAAAAAGGTTGTCGCGGGAGGTTAAACTCGTAGTGCGTCAACATGAAAGTCTCAGGTCACGGAAAACCCGCCATGGTCCGGCGAGGAGTAAGGGAAGAAAATATGAAGACATGACACCGGGGGGGGGCCCAAGGCGTTGAGAAGTCTTGCAAGGCGCTTGGAATGAAAAAAAAAAAAGCTCCAGAAGAAAGAGGTTATAAAAAGAGGCCAAGGGTCGTCTGCAGGGCAGGTCTTTAGGAAGTTTGGTATCAACAAGGGGGATAATCCTGAGGGGGTAAGGGAAGCTAAGCGAGGGGAAGAATCTTGTGGCAAGTAGAGCGGTAACCTAGAGCGGCGTTCCGAACGGTGAGAGTCATGAACAGTGCTGCGAAGTAAGGGCGGCCCGCACGGGTATCGCCAAGATGGCTGTGGTAAAACTTCAGAAGGGTAACAGGGTACCGGGCGTCCATGCAGCGGGCGGTTACAATTAAAGGGGAAAGATCTGACTGGTCTTGCGGCATGACGTCTGATGACAGCTACGGGGAAAGATAAAAGGAGCCGGGGACAGGGGCGCATAAGGGGGTTGCAAGGCCGGGAATGCTCGAGCTTGCTTTCATGTAGAAAAACTGTACCTGCGCTGCACCGGCAATGCGTACACCACCCGAAAAAAACCGTCTGAAAGCGGTTGCAATACAATTTCGTGCTCAAAACGCACTCTGTGTTTGGCGGCAAAGGGAAGGAAGATGCCTGCGGGGACTGGCCAGGCGCTGAGGGGCTGGCCGAATGTCCATCAGGTACACGGGGACCCCCGGGAAAGCGAGAGGGGCTCGTGGGACGCTTATGGCGTTTAAAAGACAAGGGGGACCTGGTACCCACAGTTGGAAGAAGGGACATCCGGGGTGTTGAAGGGTGAAGGTCCGCCGCCCGGTTCCTTCCGGAAATAAGTCCATCTCATGCAAGATCAGAGATGGGACTCTTTCTAGGGATAGGCTGTCGGACTTAGGTGGAGAGGGCCTAGAAGACGGAATACGATAATGACGCCGGACGCGCTGGCCGGGGGACTCAAGAGGGGAGGATCAACGGCTTAAGCGCCTCCCGGAGCTGTTGATTCTTGCGGAACCCAGGTAATTCTTTAGGGGGGTTGACCTGAGGGAGAGCACGAAAAAAGCGGCCGTGCACGATGACCTGATTGACGGGAGATTACGGGAGATCCGGACCCTCCCCGTCCGGCGAGTCGGATGGCCAGACGCTAGAAAGGAAGATCTCGGACCATTTTACGGTCTCCGGTTATGAGCAGCAGGGGGAGCAATGGATCTTGAAAGACGGCAATTCAAGAGAACGAGCGAAAAGTCGGGCTTCTTAGAAGGAAAGAAAGGAAAGCACCACGTCCCTGAGAAAAGAGTCGCTTTACTGACGAATACCTAAGACGTTTCCCAAAACTCATATCCACGTTCGGGTACCAAAGTCTTCAACTTTATATCAAATGCAATGCGTCGGCCCAATGGAAGAGGTGGAGTTTAAGACACAACAGGCAACCTTCGGCGGCGAAGAATGAGTGCGACGGCCTGCCATCTTATCTGACAAAAGAGTGCCAGGGCAGCCGAGTGCTACACCCCCTTGGACATCGAGTGGCATAATTCGGGAAAATCTAAAAAGTGTCTAGTAAGTAGACTGAACGCAGAGGATCTTTCTGATTCATACCGGACGCGGTCCAAAAGGAGGGAAGTCTAACTAGGTCTCACCCTTAAACTTGAGGAAATCGTCCGTGAGTATCCACTAAAAGGGAAATTGAAGTGAGATCAGATGACATGAGGTTCCTCACCTGAAAGAACTCGAAAAAACAAAGTGCGGCGCGTATCCTTGTTTACAAAGGGACAGGGCTCAGAGAAAATCTGGGAGCCTGGGAAACCTCAAACCTTCAGGTGCTGTGGAAAGCAGAGTGAGTGCTTCTGAGTAGTACCTTGGAAGCAATGACCGGAGGCAAGGGTAGACGAATGAGAACAATAAAAATTCTAGGTCAACGACTCGTAGACATTAAAGGGAATTTTGCGAGGCCGGAGGGACACACAGGGGGATAAGGGAAAGAGGGGAGAGACTATTAAAAAAAAAAGGACAAGAGAGGGGGTGAAAAAGTGACTGGAACGGGGGGGGACACACGGAGAGGGGGAGGAGGTGAGGGGAAGGGGGGGGATTGTAGGTGTGGTAGAAGGGGGGGAACAGAGGGGGTTCAGTATCAGGTCAGCCCCAGGGGGTGGAGGAGAACCTTTTTAACCAAAAAGGAAAGCAGTACCATGAAGGAGGCGGGGGTCCCTGGGGGTTGAATGGTGGGGTGAAAAGGGCACGGCAAAGGAATGGGATAAAAGGAACGTCAAAAGCAGACGGAAGACAGGGGGACTGGGGAGTTGGTAGGATCCGTCTTTGATGGGTAGGGAAGCCTGTCAGAGGAGGAAAGGGGGCTGCCAGGTCGTCTAAAAATGGCGCGTCGGGAAGGAGAACTCCAATGCCTAGGTTACGGAGAGCGTAGGTAAGACGGTTTCACTGGGGGGGGGGAGAAGTCGTCCATGTCTTAAGGGGAGAGGTGAGTTTTCCCACTTTGTAGGTGAAATTTCCAAAGAGAGAAAAGACCAAGAAAAATCGGAGAAACGGGGGTACACTAAGGGATAAAGTTACCGGGCCTAAAAAGCGTCGCAGGCTCGATAGGCCTCTTCTGAGGAACGTCCAAATTCCCGGGAAGTCCCCAGCCTACTGAGGGCCCGGCGGCCTGGGAAAAAATCCGGCAAGGACCCAAGTTTGACAGGGCGAAAACCTAGGGAAAATGGCTTTCCCTCAAAAAGCGCAAAAGGGAAGAAGCGATAGAGCAAATTCAGGAAAAAAAAAGCGTCAAATTCCCTGCACCGGTCCGGCGTAGCATCCCTGTCCAGAACGAGCCGCTCCAAGGGATTAGCTAGCGTCGTGGGGGAAGAGATCACAACAAGCTGAATGGATGGTAAAATATGAAGGAACACGGCGCTCGCCGAATCCAGAAGCCTCGTCGCTCAGGGGTTTCTTCCCGGACCGGGAAGGGAGGAGCCTTTGAAGCTTTTCTCGAAGAGGATAGCTGTAGGAAAGTCTTTCTGATGGATTTCACCCTTCTATGGAAGGCAGGACCCTCAACTGGAAAGGCCTGTGCCGTGCACCTGGAAGACGGGCACGAAGGAGGCGGTGACAGAGTCTCAATGGCTGTATGGGGACGCCTCCGATGGAAAATCGACTCGGAGAAAAAATCCCCGCGTCAACCGGCGGAAGAATAAAACGGGCAATCATGACGGGTGGTCAGCTTCGCAGAAGCTTAAAGGCCAAAACCGCAGGCACCACACCAGCTGCAGGGGGGAGTAAGAAAGAGAGAAGGAACGGCAAGGCCGTATAATTGTCTAAGGCAAGGGCTTACTTGGGGGAAACGGAAGTCCGCCGCCAGCTCTTCCCAGAAGGAAGGAAAAGGAGCCGAGGGGGGGAGAGGGATCCGATCATCCAGCCAAGAAAAAAGCCGGGAACCCTGCTTGTACAGGTGAGATGAAAAGTGGCCGCCGGGGGTCCTCCCCAAAAAGACGTGGCGTGCCAGGTTTCAACACAAAAAAGAAAGGAAAGGCATCCCTAAAAGAGAGTTCTTCTGCTGGTTCCACCACCATTGAGAAGAAAGAGGGGGAGACCCCAGGATCCTTAACCCGAGACACTAAAAGAATTGAACAAGACAATCGCCGGCAAACAGACCACTGCCCCCATTCCGCACGGGTTTGAAAAGGTAAACAATCGATGCTGATATAAGAAGAACAATGTGGCTACGTGGAGAAAGAAAGGTAACGGTGAAGGCTGGGGAAGTGTTTGCCCGACATTGGTGGCAGTCCCATTGCGAAAAAGCGTTCCTCAAGGGTGAAAGCACGAAGCCGCGTAGGAAGGTAAAAAATGAAGGGGACGGCTGGATAACAGTCTTGAACAAGGGATCTGGTCAAGACCTTTTCGTGAGGGGAAAGTTCCGCTATGAAAAGTGGGGAAGGAAAGGAGGGAAGTTCTCGGCGAGTTTTCCAGAACAGGGGATAGAAAGTACGAATGCGGTAACGGAGTCGTCTGGGCAGCCGACAAGGGGATCCCCGTTGAAGAGCACGAGGATTCAGGCCGGGGACCCGTGGCAAGGCCATTGGCTCCTATGGAAAGAGGAAGAGAACACCTGTGTCAGGTTGAACGACTGGTCGAACTCTCGGGAGGAAAAGCTACTGTGTGGAGGGCTGACCGTCCGAACTCTAGAGGGGAAGGGGGGAGAAATTGCCGGATTGACTGAACTTCGGCACGACATCAGCATCTAGATTTCGATACCCCGAACCTAATTAAAGGGGGCCAAATTGGCCTAACTGCCTCAAACATCCATAGAGAAGCCAGAATCATGGACCAATAACCTAGGGGTCGAGGACTCTTGTTTCAAAGTAAAAGACGAACGATATGCGGGGGGGAGAGAACGTCGGGCGTGCGGTAGGAAAGGAAGAATCGCGAGGTCGCCTTCCTGAGAATTGGTCTTTCTCAGGACAAATTGGGGGAATCCTTCCAGTGAAGAAGTATACCTTACGAGAAGAAAGAGCGGCCACACGGGGCGGCCCGGAAGAGAAGGAAAAAGACCCTACCTGGATCAGAATGCCTGCAACAGGTGAACGGAAATCCCATCGTTGCCTAACGAAAATAACAAAACTCCGGAAGGTCCTTCCGTGGTTCGGCCGGAAGAAAGGAAGGGAAGTCCGAGTTCAAAAGACCTCGGTGAATCGGACACGCGGCAGGGGAAGAGGACCTCCTACCTCGATAGAGGAATGAAGAGAACGAACTCAACAGGAAAAGACGATCCCAGAAAAGCGGTAAAAGAAAGAAAGAAGGCCGCTCGCCATCATTACAGGTAAACGTTGAGTAAGAAAAAAGAGACCGGCCACTAAAAACCGGATATCCCCGTCCGCGGGAAATTCCACCCATGTACCGCCCCCGCCCTTTGTTTCACACCCGGAGTTCCAGAACTAAGAAGCAGTCTCTCTTGGGACCGGGTGCAGGGAAGAAAGGAAAGAAAAATCTCAGAGCCCTTCCAGGGAAATCACATTTCACTCAAATGTCAAAAAACCAAGTCTTGTCGTATGAACCTGGTTCCGAGGGTGTGCCCGGTGTAATCCTTGGATGCCGGTGCGCGCCGGTCATAGAGTCCCGAAAAAAAAGAAGCGCAGACTGCCGTCTATCCCCATGGCAGGTCCGAATAAGGGAGGTCTGCAAGCCGAGGAAGGGAAGAGACGGCCATAGCAGAAAAATCCGCCCGGGAAATCCTCGTCCTACCGGGGACCCCGAAGAGGAGACTCATCCAGGTCCCGGTACACAAGTAAGCTTACCGCTGATACCCACAAGACGACTCGGGAAGCCCGTTCTGTTGGGCAGGAGGAAAACCGCTCCTTGGTACAGGGCCAGCGAGAGCGAAAGAAAAACTCACGACGCCAAGTTCGTGGTGAGGTACTATCGAGGGGAAAATATCGCTGAAACCCAGAGGGCAGCGTAAGGGAGGTCTTATAGGAAGACAGAGGATCACCTGTGAAGGAGGAACACTCAGGAAGCAAGCCAGAAACTTTCCTGGCAAGGTCCCGGCCATTGGGAAAAGGGAGAATCGGCTGGCGTTCCTGGCCACGTACAGGCAAGCGGCGACAAATTCCAAAAAAACCGGAGGCCCGGTCTCAAAGGAAGGAGGGAAGAAAACCTTCGAAGAAACCCAAGCGGCGGAACTGAAAAACGGGCTCGACGCTAGGGTGCACAAAACCTGCAGAAGGAAAAAAAAGGAGATGGGCTTCGCCCGTGGAGATGCGGTCAACTCAGAGCAATCTCTCTGGGCGGAATGGTGTCACAGGACGGGTCCTGACAGGTAAAGAGAAAAAATTCTGACAAGAGAAGATAATTACGTCATATTCGAAACTTGAAAGAAAAGATGACTCTTACCCTGAAAGGAAACAGTTAAATTCCAGTTCCCCCATCAAGTTAGGCGGATAGCAAGACTGGTTCGGTAACAGGCTGTTCAACTAAGAGAAGGTTTTTCTGGCAAGAAGAGGGGGGCGTGGGAGGGGGGAAAGGATCACGACCGTTAAAAGGAAGGGAAAAAAGGTACGCCCTGGAACCGAACCCGCGGGAGGCCTTCGGCAGGGGGGGTCAAACTCTAAAGGAAAAAACCTGCCGCTGGAAAAAAGGCATGAAATCAACGTCGACGCGAGAAAGAACCCGGGGAGTCTAATGGTGATAGACACGGGGGGGAGGTGGGGCGTCGCGCCAAGGAAGGAGAAGTTCTCTGCCCATCCTGCGACGGGCTAGAAGGACCACTGAAGACGGCAACAACAAGGCCGACGAGGGCCATACTCCCGGTCTTGATCTTCCTGGCGAGAGTCGGGCCCTCGGGACTCTATATAGGGAGATACGTATCGAGTCCAAAAGGGTCTACCATGATATTATCAACTTAAAAACAGAAAAATGTTTTTTCTCGGAAAGGATCGTTTCGGAACTGGGGACTTCCGGAGCTGAAAGAAGGGGGAGGTACACGTCTTAAACTGCACTAACCTAGTTTAGTATAGGTTATTTACCACGGAAAAGAGGTTGTCCTCTTAGCCAAGCAAGGGGAAGGCTGACTCGTTACTCGTAAAATGGTCCCACGCCGGGAAATAGACCTTGTTTCCAAGGTCGTCTACCACGATGCACCTTCCGAGATCATGGCGAAGAATACCACTACTGACGCTCACATCACCCCTCGATCTGCTTAGGGGGGGAAAAGGCACCTTAGGGGGGGGGGAGGTTGCTCGGTACTCGGCTCGCTGGCAAAAAGATCTCCACGATACCTTCTGCTCCCCAAATTCCCTTTTCTTCGGGGAAACCCGAGCGGGGTGCACTAAGGAGGGGAAAAAAACTCAAGGGAAGGAGACCACTCGAACGCGGTAGTTTAGGAAAAAAGTCAAAAAAAACCGTGCGATTGAAAGGGGGGAATCCAGTGGACATACGCGCAAAACTGTTCGAGAACCTCGGACCAGTGCTAAGGGGGGTCCAAGGGTCAACTAGAGGCAAAAACCTCGAGGTACTGCTGGTCCGGTCCGGAAACACGCGCGACCTCTGAGGAGGAGAACCTCGGCAAGGGTTCCCTCTCAGGCTAGAGACGGCAGTGGAGGGGAAAAAATGTCGTTTATTGAATCTGACCCCATTTGATTCCTAGGGGAACACCCTGTGCCCGCCGTAGGGGAAGAGGGGTCACATCGTATTTCCCTGCAGGACGATCACGTGAAA
>Ga0179591_1272521_pt1 | contig 11940 bp, 18 predicted proteins | sample CZOMad2_1_08_16f_FD_182891 | JGI IMG/M metagenome (GOLD analysis project Ga0179591, IMG submission 182891) | Vadose zone soil fungal communities from Angelo Coast Range Reserve, California, USA - CZOMad2_1_08_16fungal (PacBio error correction) | ecosystem: Environmental > Terrestrial > Soil >...
AGTTGTCTCAGTCTTAGTGGAAGTGCTTAGATCGCGGAAAAGGGAGAAACGATGCGAAACGTCTTGGGGAAAAGTAATATTCCGATGCTAAAAGAAAAAAAGAAGGGTTGTCAATGGATCAGGTCCTCGAATGGGAGGGCCTTTTCTCTGGGCTCGGGAAAGGAGGGGATTTCCGTTGTATAAAGAATTCACCGGAGAGAGGGGAAAAAAATTGGATGTCTTTTGGAGGCAAATGCTTTGGACTACGGGAATGGACGCATTTTTTCAGGACAAAAAAAGGAGAACGGCACTTGAGGGGATCGGCTTATTAGGGGAAAACTCCATGGGAATAAGGGCAAGCGCACTCGAGGTGAGGAACCAAGCCGCAGGAAAAGTGAAGAACATTGAAAAAAAAAAAGGGATAAACGCGACGATGGAAAAACCTGTACGTCGAAGGGGGAGAGGAAAATCACCGTCGAAAAGAGGGGGGGGATAGTCGATTAATATTGGGTAGCGACTATCAGAATGAGGGGCTGTTTATTTGCAGGGAACAGAGATGGATCGATTGAGGTCGGGAAGCACCGTGAGGAAAGCGAAGAGCGGGAATGAAGACGAGCAGGTAGGTTATGTTGTGGGGTGCGAGAAAAGGAGCCCATCTTTCTGGGAGGAACCATTGGGCTTTGGGCCCGCTAAAAAAAAAACAACAAAAAAACTTCTTATGGGTGGACTGGGTTTGTCAAAAGAGGGGGCTCAAAGAGCAGGAAATTTGTGACTTAAAGGAGAGCTCAAAGATCACCGGGGGGGGGGGCACTTCGGTTTGGGGACGGGGATGTGCTCCTTCTTGGTCTCTGAAGACTGGTCTAGCCAGGGAAACTCCGGCGGGCCCTGATCTTTGAAAAAAAATCGGGGTCCGAAAGTTGCTTGGGATAGGAATCTATTTTGGCAAAAAGTTGACGACAAATAAAAATAAGAGAAAAAATAAAAAAAGAAAAGAAAAATGCCAAGGGAACATTCCAGAAAACAAAAAAAAAAAAGAAACACTCAAAAAATCTACCATGGGTAAGGGTTATTCAAAGAGGGTCAGCCGATCGTTGTCAAAAAAAAAAAGAGAAAAGTAATTGGAGGACAATGGGGGACGTGACGAAAGTAACGGGGCTAGAGCCAGTCCTGGCAGATGGGGGATTAACACCAGCGGACGCCTTTGAAAGTGAGAGGGTGTATTAAACTGGGGGAGTTGGCGTCTAAAGAAGAAAAAGGTTCGATGCCGGGATGGGGAAAAAGAAAAGTAATTTTCGCAGGTTAGGCCTTTTTGCCAGAGGGTCTAATCCGGTGCGTCTATAAAAGTGCTACATTACGGAAAAACTCCAATGGCGAAGTCTGCCGATGAAATACGATCATGAAAGCGCTATTCAAAGCAACGACTTCCAAAGTATTCCTGGAGGGGGGGAGAGGCGACGAAACCGATTGAACCGAACCTCCTATCAAATTCCGAGGCGGTAAGATCGATAAGAAAATTCGCGATCGTCCCCCGATTGGAGGGGGGGGGGGGATTGACCGCGATGCGTAGGGTAATGAATCCTATTTGAGGTCTGAGGGAAGGAAAACACACATGTCATGTCAGGGGGTGGGTCGCACTAAGAATCCTGAAAATGAGCGCGGAAGAAGCGGCATATGAAGCGCTTTCTCGAATGCGCTCTGGTACCACTGGGGAGGGCGAGCATTGGGGGAAAAGGATTGCCGGGGGAGGAGCAAGCAGTTACCTTCGGTCGGTTGGATTATGGCATTAAGATGGGCGCCCCTCTCGTGTTTGGGGAGCAAATGAAAGTGTTCCTGCGTTGATTCGTCGTTCGGGGATTGCTGCTGAGGAGAAAAAAAAACGCTGTTATGCCTAGCTCGGGGAGGGGGGGTCGGGCTAGAGAAGCTCGGCGAAAGAAGGACGGGTGGCCCTTATCTCAAAATTCTTAACATGGAGGGGGGGGGAGTGCTATGGAGGAGGGCCGGTAGTCTCCTGGGAGGGGGGAGGATATGAAGAAAATGGGGGATCTTTTTCAAGGAATCTGTCCGGAGGGAAACTCCCGAAAGCCGGAAGAAAGGGGCACTCGCTCATCAGAGGAAGGTTTGGGGGGGAAAGGATACGCACAGCTAAGACCTTAGAAAGTAGACTCCCGGGGGAGCGTAAATCTCCTGCAGGGAGAAAACCCTTCGCGAAGACGACATTTGCGGACTCGGGAAGCCGATGGGCATCTTCAAGCGACAAATGGGACGCAAGTGATTCATCTGGGAGACGGGCGCCTTTTAATGGGGGGGAGAGGAAAAAACCTCCCTAAAAAAAGAGCAACATCATCGACCAAAGCTAAGCGGATTCCACCAAGGCGGAACAAATCTTCGCGGCAGGAAGAGGACTATCTTCTGCCTACCAGAGAGACCAAGCTTTCAATGAAAGCAGGGGGGGAATAGGGGACGTCCAAAAAAAGAGTTCAATCAAATAGACACTCACGATAAAAAAGGAAATTATGAAAGAGAAAGAACGGCGTACATTAAGATATCAAAAGACCTTAAAAGGATGTTCCGACAGTCATAGCGGACCGGCCGTTCAAAGTCCTCTCCCCATTTCCCGCAAAGGTTAGAGGGGAAAAGCGTTTTCAAAAGGTGAAAGGGATAGGGTGTCCCACTTCTCTAGGGGGGGGGGGGGGGGGGGGAACCTTTGGGTGCTTTCAAGTACTTGCCGGGAAGATGGCGCAGTAGAAGGTCGGAACATGCAAACATCTCTTCGCCGGAGATAAAAAGGGAAAGGGAAGGGGAAGAAATGCAAGAAGAAATGGCAGGAAAAAAGCAGGAAGAAGAACGTTGAATCGCAAAGGCGAAGTTGGAGAAGTAATGATGATGGGGAAGGAAATGACCCGACACCCAAAAAGAGGGGAAAAGGAGATCACAGAAGGGCACGACCTACACGGAAGCACAATTGCCAGCAAGAATGAGGGACACCAGCCCGGCCAAGGGGAGGCAGCACCTTTTTGGGAAAGGAAAGGGAAGAAGGGGGGACGATGCAAAAAACGCGAGTTCAAAGGAACGAGGAAAATTTCAAGTCCAGTGAAAAGGAAAGGGGCTTTTTGCGATGGGAAGAAAAGAAGCGCACCGACAATGCGAGACGGAGGGGGAAGTGAATGGAGAAATCTCACCGCGATCCAAATGATCTTGGAAGACAAGGAACCAAGTTGGTGATGGTGCAACGCAGTAGTCATGCCGCGTGACTGGGAGGAGGAGGAAGGACACCGACGTCGTTTCTCGAAGACCAAAAAAAAAATACGGAGGAAGGAAGAATAATGAAGAACATCACATCGCCAAACGAAGATAAACGATGGGGAGCCGCGAGGGCGGAACCAGTATTAGCAAAGACCGCGATCCAGAAAGGAGGGAAATTGGCAGTGAAATTTATAAGAAACGGGGAGGGTTGGGACGAAAAAAAAAGGAAAGCCCTTCGCGAGCGAAGGAAAAAGTCCGCGAGACTGTTGGTATTTCAAAACATTATAGCCAAATGAAAAAGTGAACTGGCAGGAGGGAAGAGGCCTATCACCTCGAAAAAAAAGGAATATCGTCAGCACGATGCAGGTAGGGAACTTCAATGGATCGTTCAGGACACTGCGAGGGGGGCGCCGTCATATAAAACGCATTCTACTTTGAAGGGGGGGGGGCGATAATTTCCATGAAAGAAGAGCTGACAACTACTTCAATGAGGGGCAAAAAAGGGAGGGGGGGGAGAGTCATTTCTCAGGAGAAAAAAACCCGTAGTGGGGCCAACGTCGGTCAGAAAGCTCAGGCAGTGCGGCTCTTACCGATCAAAAAGAGTAATGTGTCCGCGTGGGAGGGAAGAGATCGCAGCCTGGCAGGTGTGTAATCGAAAAAAGAAAGGGGGCGAGCGAGCCGCAGCCGCTCAGGGGGGGGCGGAGGAAAAACATAGCCGGGAAGAATCTATTGTCTTTAATTCGGACGTGCAGTCCCGCCCGTAGGAAGGGAAAAGATTAGGGGGAAAAAAGGACCCTCACCCGGGGCCATGGGAGAGAGAAAATCAGTTTGTGGCATAAGGGAGTGCAGGGGAGAGGGCGGCTCGCGGTTGGACGCTCGACTATCAGGAAGAAGACAGAATGTGGTTTTAGGCAGTTTATCTAAGGGGAGAAGAGAGATTCAGCGTGGCGAAGGAAAGGGGGTGTCGATCAGCCTATCTCTGGGAAAAGGGAGGGGGGGGTTCCGGTGGAAAAACAGAGCGGATCGGGGGGAGGGGAGCTAAAGGGTCGAAAAAATTGCCGCATGGCGGCTACATGAAAGGCCTTTCCAGAAAGGAAGGAGAGAGGCTTCGGGTTCGGCTCGTGAAACGAAGGGGGAGGGAGCTGGCCTTGGAGGGGGGTTGGGAAGGGCCACGCTGGAAAGAAGAATGAGGGCGCTGTCCAATTCCAGGGTCGAGGTCGGCAAAGGGGGCTTGTCGCGCTAGGGTCAGAGGAAGAGGGGAACCAATCCGACAGCGCTCCCGCGCTCCGCCCGTACATGATCAAAAAAGAAATCATGATGAAAAGGAAAGAACTCGCTGTCTCTGGGGGGGATATCCCCTCGATAAGAAAAAAAAAAACGGAGGTAGAAGAAAAGAAAAGGAGAGCTGAGGAATCCAGAGAACAAGGGGAGAAAGAGGAAGTCATCAATGCCGCTGGCCGGTGGGCCGGGCGCTTGGCGGTCTATGTCTTTAGAAGGCTGCCTCGAGACGCAGAAAAAAACGTAATCGAGGTGGCTGCCGCAGCAACAAGGACAACTCGACGTCGTCTTCTTGGCACGTATTGCGCGATCGTATGTGAAGAGGGAAAAAGATAGTTGAAAAGAAAAAAAACAAAGTGTCGTTCTATAGATGGAAAAAAAGGGAAAAGAAGAGGGTGTTACTTAGCGTAAAAGAAAGGCTCTAAGAAAAACTTAAGGTCTGGAAAGCAATAAGGGCCTCCAAAGTGCCGGGAAAAAAGGCCGATTAAAACCTACGTTTGCCTAGAGAAAAAAAAAGCATGGGGAGAAAGAATCATGGTCTGTGATGCGAAAAGGGGCAAACAAGACGACTCTGAGGGCCGCACGGTCGGGGGGCGTCCTATCAACCAAAGAAAAAGACCCACAGCAAGTGGGAAGAAAAGACGATATCCCCGTTGCTCGAGTAAGAAGAGAGGGAAACATCCAGGAAGAAAACCAACTGCGAGGAAGAGAGCCAAGCAATGGCAGGGGACCGTCGCTCCTGATGCTTCTGATCGCAGCGGGGTCGAAAAAAGAGAGTTGTCTGCTCGGATGGAAAAATCTGTTCGTTCCGGAAAAAACGAAGAGGTCTGCGCATGTAGTGGCTAGCTCGGTGTGGTCGAATTCAACACATGGGGGCTTCGAGAAGAAGGATGTGGAAAGGAGGCCTTTCTCACGCGCTAAAGGGGGGGAGAATCTGAGGGGGAAGTCGATGAAACGGAACGGGGGCGCCTCTACAACCGGAAAAAGGCGGACCTGGAGAAGAGGGGGCTCATTGCGGAGGGGACGTGCTCGTTCGTTCAGAAGACTCCACACGATCGTAAACGTCACACCCGGGACGTTATATAGGGGGGGGCATGTGTCCAAGAAAAAAAGGAATGCGCTACGCTGGGGAAAAGAAGAACCGAGGGTGAACAGTTCTGAAGAAGAGAAGGGGGGGTACTGAGTTTACTAAAACTCATATTGACGCAAAGGGAAACCTGTCAGCAGAAGAAACGCGTCTGCTTGGACATCACACGGAACTCACAATCGGAGGACGAGCGCATGGCTTCTTTCGGAGGCAGGGAAAGCCCAAGCAGCAATCGAGTAATAAAACAGAATGCCAGGCGTGGCGGCCGAGGAAAGGGATCTTTGCTCGGGGCAAAGAGCGCTCACTATGGGCAGACAGAGTAAGAATATAGTTGATCATGGGGGGGGTGGGCTATGGGGGGGGGGGAGACATCCCGGTTGGGAGAGATATTCCTTATGAGAGGTTCGAGGGGGAAAAGGGGAAGAGAGTAAAAGCCGGCGCAGGAAGGAGTGATTGTTTCAGGGCCTTGGCTGTCTAAAGAGAAGGGGGACGTGAAGTATGATTATGGGGGGGGTTCGTAACTTCTATCCAGGGGCGACCCTCTCGTTCCTCGAGGGGTGCGATCGCTGGATGCGAATCGAAAAAAAAAAGCGATCGTCATACCTCTGGTGTAAAGGACTTGCACTTTTGAAAGGGCGCTGTTGAATGAAAGCGGGCTTCGGCAGGGAACGGCCGGAGTCCCTATTACACCAATAAGTGTTCTGCTCAAACTAGATCAATGGCGGGGGAGTAGGAAAATGGCGGAATTTGCCGAAGATTATTCTGACCGGGCCTCTCTGGGGGGGATGCGTGCAAAGCAGTTGTGATCTGCTTCGGGGGGAGGCAGGGGGGAGTGGCTCATATTCGGGAGAAAGAAATCACAGATGGTCGACGGAGAAACCCTGTTGTGTCGGAGCGCTGGAAAATTCTTCTTTTGAGCATGCCCTAAAAGGAAATGCGGCTATTTAAATACGCTGAAGACGTAACGGAAGTGGAGTCGCAGCCGCAGGGGGTCCGAACGGGAAAGAAGGGAACATCGCGATAATCTTAAAAAGCTATGAGGCACCGCAGGTTCTTACCATCGAAAGGCAGTGGATCAACCAAAACATCAATACCCTTTAAGAACTAACAACTGGGAGGCAATTGTTTTCGTTCCTGGAAAAGGACGTAATCTATGAGAGCCATCTTCCGTCCTGTTTTTTTGCGAGGGTACTAAGGGGGAAGGGTGCTCGCCTATGCGGGGAGGTAGCGTCAAAGGGGGAGGTCATCATGAATTTCTCTGTGGGGGGGGGGGAGGGAAGACCGATAAGTATGCCCCCGCGGGGAAGTAAGAAACGGCGTGTGTTCGGCATTGAAGAAGGGGGGGAGGAATAAAGGGGAGGGGAGAGATCTGAGGGCCTAGAAAAGGGGAGATTTTTCTATACGGCTTTATCCGAAAGTGTTTGCTTGGACATAAGAAAAAAACAACAGAAAAGGGGCAAGAGGGGGGGGGGGCATGCAGTGGTGCTGTTGAAAAAAAGGGGGGGGGGAGGGAGCTAATCACGAGTAAGGTATCCTTCTAAGAGGGGGGGACTCAAAAAACGGCCCTTTGAATTCGCAAGGGGAAGGTTTATAGATACTGAAGTCGGCCTTCAGGAGAGATCCTGAAATCTTCCAAAAGGTTTTGGTGGGACATTTGGAGGGGGGGGATCTCGTCGAGACACGATTCGGCGTAGGGAGGGACTGGGGGCTCGCTGATACATTAATCTGTTTATGAAGGTCTTATCTTTGGGCGGGAGGTCTCGGGGGAAAGTCAATTGCAGGAGGTATTAGAAATTGAATGGGAGGGGGGAATTTCGGATGACCGAAGGGTGTTCAAAGGTATCGGGCGATGCTCAAGGAAAAAGAGCCCGACAAGGGGAGAGATCGGCTTTTAATCCAGAGAAGATACCCGCAAAGCTGACGAATATGCCAAGAAAAAGCTCATGTTACCGGGGGGAAGGGCGAGAATAAGGTCCCAACCCGAAAGGGAAAGGAGAATTAGGTTCAGGTTGGCGAATATAGGCATATTCACTACACGCGGAGAAGTTTCGAGGGGACATAACATATTTGGTGTAGGGAAATTATTTACAGGGGAGAATCAATCACTCCTTACCTGCCGCTGGACAGGCCAACACTGCTTGATAAAGTCACGTAGCAAAAGGATTCAATATTGGCGGTGTAAAAGCATGTAACTGCTGCTCAAGGTCCCCTGCTTAGGGAAGTTCCGAATGATCGCCCCGATAGCGGCGGGTTCTCTCTAAGGAGTCAGGGGGGAGTAACATGGTTTCAGAAGCCTCTCACAAGGAGGAGTCCTCCTCTATCGGGGATCAGGGTGGCGAAAAGGGGGGGGAAGCCCTTTGTTTTGCCTTGCAGGGAACGCTCTCTATCTCTCAACAGGGGGAACACTCAGCCACTGAAGCGGTCAATAAGGGGGGAGAGCAGAAATGGCGCGATTTAGCAGGCGGAAAGTAAGTTCGATCTCACGCAGGGAGACGAGGCGATTCGTGGGGAGAATGCTGTTGCAAGCAGGGGAAGAGATGGAAAACAGCATCAGTGAAGAAGCGGGGGGGGATGTGTTGGACATCGCAAAAAAAAGCCGTAGGAGAAAAGCCATGTATGGTTTGAAAAAAAAAGGGGGGCGGTGGAAAAAAGTCGCAGGGGGATTTCTGGCGATTAGGCATCTATTCGAAAGAAGAAGCTCGTGCGAACAAGGGACTAACCTGCGAAGAAGAGGGGGACAGAGGCCAGAGCCGACGTACACCGTGAAATGGTTTCGCCGAAAAGGAGCACAAAGGGGGTGCAAAATTGCGAGAACGGGCGCGCTGACTGGACAGGCCGCTGGGTCGGCAAAGGAGACATTTTCTGCGGGAACCGGTTCGTCAAGGTCATTGTTACTAGCTGGATCCTAGGAGAAAAGATCGGAAGTTGTTGGGGGCAGCGATTGGAGGGGGGAGCTTGGGCATTGGAATAAAACCTGCATATGACTAAGGGTCCAGCCGGGGCAATCCTTTGGCGAACGGGCTGCGACGTCTAATGCATTCGAAAAGGGGGGGGGGGCGTCAAAGCAGAAATCGATCATGCCAAAGCTCAAGGCCCTCGGGCCGATGAAAAAGGCGCGAAGGGAAGGCTGAAGGAAAGACATACCGGCGGTGAAGAGGACGTTATCCATGAGACGCTCTAGAAAAAGTGCTTGTCTTACAGGAAGGAGGAAGCTATCATACTGGAAAGGAAAAGCAACACCAAACACGGGGATCAAGGGGGGGTCACATGGGGGATTACTCTCTCTAGAGAAAAAAAAAAAAAAAAAGGCGTCTCTCGTCACCAGAAGAGTTCCTCCGGAGGGGAAAACTGGGGGACAACCCCCGTCCGACAAGAGAAGAAGTGGGCAGAAGCTTTTCATAGGGGGGGAGAAAAAGAGATAATATGGCTCTCGGAAAAGGCCTGGTGGGAAGTCCGCTATCATGATGCTAGGGACATGCCCTCTTCGATTGGGCTCAAGGGTGGGAGAGAGACGCATCTTCTAGCAGAGATGCATCTCGTTTTACGCCAGAAAGAAAACAGCGATCTCGATCAAAGGGGAAGAAAAGGGAGCATCACATCATCTGGGACTTGATCGATCGAGAAGAAAGTCTGTATATTCAGAGAACTATGGATGGACCTTCGAAGAGGACATTACCGTCGAAAGAATCGACGGGATGGTTTCAACCAAACGCGGAGGAATTTTTTCTCAGGAGGGGAGTTACACCAACTTGGCAAGAAGGGAGATTTCTGCACGGGAAGAGGTCGTGGCCGGGGAATTCCGGAAAGGGTCGATTTGACATGTGAGCCTCTGACGCCCTGACTCAGAAAAAAAGGAGCCCGATCGTGTCAAGGTCGCGGAAAAGGTGGTTTCGCCTGTAAAGTGGGAGTTAATTCGCTTGAAAAAGAATCGCGCGGCGATTTAAAAAAAAAGCAGAAAAAGAGGAAGAATCTTTGACTTGGAGTGCGGGGGCACAGAGGCGGGAAGGAAGTGAAAGAAAAGAAATCCTTCAAGCAAGGCAACGGGAAAAGGGAACTTTCCGAAAGAGTCAGCACAGTTCGGGGAGACAAGAGGAGCGAACCTCACTGAGAGGGAGGGCCCCATCTTCGTAGAAAAAAAACCAACAAGAAAGGGGAAAGAGAGAGATGGGGGGCGGAAGCCGGGGAGGGGGGAATCAGGAGCGCAAAATGAGATCCGCGATACGAATGCTTGAAAAAAAATGCGGCGAAGGAAACGGAGTTGCAGAAGTAAAAAAGGGGGGTGCTTGGGCCGATGCAGAGAAGGGAAGGGAGTTGGTCGAGGACGAAAAAAGGCAAAGTCTACGGGCAAAGAGGTTGAGGGGAACGGCTAACAAAGAGTCGGCTTCTGAGGGGGGACCTAAATTCATCCGTTTCAAATTTGGCAAGGGGGGGGAAAGGAAGGAAAGATTGGGCACAAACGCGTCAAGGGCGTGTGGGCGTGAGAGTGCGTGCAGGACGCGATCATGGACATCGGCACTGGACGGGAAGTAGGAGCGCTGATTACGGAAAAAAAAAGGGGAGGGAAGAAACGGGGGACTGAGTACCATTTCGGTAAACAAGAAAAAAAAAATTTAAGACAGGGAAACCAAGGCTCGATAAACGCGAAGAGTATGCTTCCTACGAAAAAGAGATCTATGATCCATGGGCCTTTGAGCGATCGATTCAAGCCGGGGGAGGGAAAAGCACTAGAAAAAGGGATCTATCTAGCGAAGAAGGGGGAGTAACGTAGTCTGATGCCGAGGGAGAAAAAGTTGGCGGACACGTAGAAAAAAATGCAGGCGAGTCAGGGGAGGGGGAGGTGGTGAAAGCGTTTGCGGACTATCTTTCTTCCGGGAACTGTGTTGGGTAGGTGGCGGTTATCTTTTGGGTTTGAATCGGGCTTTGAGATTATATGAGGGAGCAACTCGCTGAGTGGGGGCTTTGAACGGCCAGCAACTTCTCAGAATCGGAAATTTGTCGGAAATTGAAAAGGACGAAATGCGGCCGGACGGGGAGCGAAGAGACGGCGAGAAATCACGCGATGTTCGGCGGAGGGGGGTTTGGGGGGGGGATCGATGTCTGTGTGCCGGAGGGGGTTCGTTCGTCCCTGGCGGACGGGCATTCACCGCGCGGCAAGAAAGTTGAGTCAAAAGGGGTCGGCAAGAGAACGTGCCAAGCTCGAATTTGTGGAATGCGCAGAATCGATTTTGCCAGGGAAAAGAAAAAAAAAAAAAAAAAAAAAAAATAAAAAAAAAAAAAACAGGGGAAAAAACGAGGCAGATAACGTAGAAAAGGGGGAGCCGTAACTCACCCGCGAAGGGGTTGGACGCGCAAAGAGAAAATGCAAGAGTTGCAAGCTTAGGTCAGGAAGAAAAGAGCATCGCCAAAAGGGGGGGAAGGTCGTAATCGAATAGAAAAAGGGGCTGATCGGCAGGGCGAACAGCAAAGGGCAGAGCGATATGAAGTCTCGGCCAGGTGGAACTTTGGGTTCGGTAGGAAAAGAGGAAGTTGCGCTGTTCGATGAGAATTGGCCGTGGGGTCGCCAAGAAATTTTATTGCCGGCGGCAAAGCTTATGAATGTCAAAAAATGGACGTCTATCGAAATAAATGCTACATTAGAGGGAAATGTCGCATAAACCGAAGGCCCAGAGGCGCCTATTAATAAGGGAAAAGAGAGAGAAGCAGATACATGGGGAGGATTCATGCGGGGAGCATAGATACACGGTAAGATGGAACAGAAAAAAATCCCAGCCGGATCGAAGGATTCGTAGAGGTGATCGTACGAGCTGCAGCGCCTGTTCCCTTCAGAGGAAACTTTTGAGGGACCAAGATGCGCGGGGGAAAAAGAGAAGAAGTGAGAGTTCGAAACTGGTCCCTAAAACAAAAAGGAGGGCTAAATGGTCGCACTAAAAAAAGAAAACTATAGAGGAGGGGAACGCGGACTCGGGAAAGGGACGAAGCGCTGACCTGCATGAGGGGGGGGAGAATCATTTGGAATGAATTTTGCGAAGGCTCTGGACGGACGGCCAAGGGGAGATCAGTAGCATGTGCGGGGGGGGGGAAATCCACATATTGGTCATGGGCGACTGAATTAAACTTGCGTGTGTTGGGGGCCGGCAAGGGTTGGCAGGTCGTCAGAAGCTTTCGTGAGTGGCATGCCTTTGAAGAGGATTCGAGTTAGGCCGAGCTACCTCGATGATGGACGTCGGATGCCATACTTATTCGGGAGAAGAAAAAAGCGGGCCGGGGAGTAAAGGTTTTGGGAATTAAAAAAAAAAAGGAGACTCCGGCGGTAACATGGCGGGCTAGGGTTGGGGGTCGTTCGGGAGTCTTTG
>Ga0179591_1361509_pt1 | contig 11940 bp, 10 predicted proteins | sample CZOMad2_1_08_16f_FD_182891 | JGI IMG/M metagenome (GOLD analysis project Ga0179591, IMG submission 182891) | Vadose zone soil fungal communities from Angelo Coast Range Reserve, California, USA - CZOMad2_1_08_16fungal (PacBio error correction) | ecosystem: Environmental > Terrestrial > Soil >...
AGACAAGTACCCGAGCAAACGTCATCGCCAAGGGGTGAAAAGTGCAAAAACAATAACTAAAAAAAGAGAGTGGAAAATCATGAGGGACAGGAATAGGGAAAAACGTTCAAGATTTGAGGGAGGGGAAAAACGGAGTCGCGGCCAAAACTTTATCTGCGGAGGAAAGCGATTTGAGCCCACCAACGCGCTTGAAAGGGTTGTCTGCCGCAGGGGGGCTTGGAAGGGAAGGTCCCCGATCAGAGGACCCATATCAGGGTAGACAATCGAGAAAATGGGGAGCTCTACGTACTCGAGCGGCTGCGAAGTAATCTGGAAAAGGGGCTCGCAGCCTCTAATTAAAAAAAAAACACAACCCGGAGGAAGGGAAAAAGAGGAAGGGGAAAGTGTGCTTCTTGGACTTCTAGCACCGTGCAGAGAGGTAACAATTGGGCAGGGGAAGGTGGGATTCCCAAGCCGTCGACGCATTTCCGGAGCCAAGACTCGGACGAGGGAGAACGGCTCTGCCCCAGGAGTAGAGGCTGGCTTATCAGAGGCTCGAGGGGACGCAAACGGGCCCTGGACCGAGGGTCACCTTGGGAAAAGAACCCTCTAACAGCCCGAGTAAGAAGACTGCAAGGACTTCACTGGGCCAAACGAAAACTTCAGGAAAAGCCCCGATAAAGCGGTCGCGGACTTCGTTCCGGTAGGCGCCCCCCGTTTTCGGAGATCATTAACGACCTAGCAAACCCGAAGGAAGAGTGCCAGGAACAAAAAGCAACAACCGCTCTAGGCCATACCGACGAGCTAAGTACTGAAGCGTAGAATGGGGAAGATAACGCCAGTGCGAGAGGACCCCAATCGCGGAGACTTCTTGAAAACACGCAGGAGAAGCCTGAAAAAGTCACCGGAACTTTTGGAGATGGCCTCCCCGGAAGCGGAGGGGGTTCCAAAGGGTGAGAATCATGACTACCGCTGGACGGGGAAGCTGGAGCTCATCCAGTTTAGCGATTTGGGAAAGGTATCATGCGTTAACACAGCGACGAATGGGTGTAAAAAGAGGGATTTTTATTCATACGCGGGTGAGCCGAAACGACTTCTCCTCCCTTCGGAGGGGGGGTGCAAAGTGGAAGCAAACTCTGGAACGACGAGCGAAAGGGGAATGACCTAAAAAAAAATCCTATACTGCGCAGGAAACGATTGGGATCGAAAAAATCATAAGGCCCAAGAAGGATCGTCTGGCTAGAGAAGACTAATCACATCCTGAGGCGTCATCGGCAAGGAAACACGGACGAGGAAGCGATTAAAAAACCTGATGAATTTCAGCCCTTCTACTCCGAAGGTCTCAATTACAAGTTACCAAAAGTGAGGGGAAAGAAAGAGTGAGGGGGGGGTCTCAGGGCCTGGGGGATCTCGTCGAACGCTGAAAAACAATTCTGCGGCCGGGAAAGGGAGGGACGTGGCAATGGAGAAAAAAATGTCTGGTCTCTGACGCGCACTGACTAAAACTGGAGAGAAAGAAAGAGGCTATCCTTACCGAGAAAGCCAGACGACCCACGCCTCGTATAGTCGTCATCATCAGGGTCTGATCTCGGCGAACAGAGACGGGACCAGAGGAATCAGCACCGTCGTCTAATTCAGGGGGGAGTGAAAAACGGTAAGGAGTAGTCGATCCTCAGGGAGCGCCTTGGCGCCTATTCTTCAAGTGGAGGGAATCTATCCTCGCGGCCGGGGAGAAAAAAAGTGAAAAAGGAAGAATGCGAGACTGGTCGTATAGCGGTCCACGAGAAAACAGAAAGAAGCGGGGATGGCCGACGTCGCGATCACAAGATCGGAAAAACAAAACCAGGAGAGGCGGCAGGGGGAGGATAAGAGACTATGCGAAAGAGGGAGAGAAACGTTTGTTGCCCAGACGGTGGGCGAAGTTCGTGTATGGGGTCGGGGTCCAGGAAGGAGTGGGAAGAAGCCGAGCACCAGGGTTGACCGACCCGCGAAGGTGTAGAATAATTAAATCGCAACCACTCGGAGAGCCAGATTGATAAAGAGGTCAGAAACAAATTCGAGACAGCCTGCTTCCTTCATAATCGAACGGGTCAGAGAAAAAGTGCGAGTAGAAGCCGAGCGCCTTGCTTAGCACGAACACGCAAGGGGCGAAACGCAGGCGTAGTCTAGGAACTCGGGCTCTTACCAGTCGCGGATGTGAATTCAGAGAAAGCTCTTGTGGGGGATCACTGATAGAGGAGAGTGAGGGCAGCGATCGGGCGGGTTTGGAGGTCGAACATTCAGAAGCCAGGGTCCGACTACCTCGTAGCGAGGCGTCGTCATGTTTCCGGGGTACTAGGGACCGTGCCGCCTTTACCTCGAAAGGTCAGAGAGTCAGGCTACTCGGAAAAAACGTGAGAACGAGAGGAAGAGCTAAAAGAAAAGCTCGAGGATATAAGGGTTACTCGGCCAAAAAGGAAAAAAAAAGACTAAGTTGAAGCTAAAAGTCCGTGCAGCTTCATAAGGCTAGAAGGGGGATGTATCCCTATCAGCAAGCAAAAAAACCGGGGAAACTAAAAGATGCGTTCAAAAGAAGAAGAATGAAATCACTCAGAAAATCGACCCTGGTTGGGCGAATGGGATTCAGGCGACGGCCCAAGTTGGAACGTTGCTCACTCTGAAAAGTGACCGGAAAGTGAACCAAGGAAGTAGATCACTGTCTAGGACGGAGAGGTCCCGAATTCGGGAAGTCCGGGAGGGGACGTGGAAAAAAACACGCCCACAAAAATACTCCCAAAAATAGGGGCGTGTCTAGTCCTTTGGGCAAAACCACATCGGGTCCTCATCAGGCCAAAGAGTCGGATGGGAAGAAGGCCACTTTGGGAGCTACCCGGGCCAGAGCGAGGGAAGTTTAAGAATGAACCGGACCCGGTAGGAGGGGAGGTACGAGGAATCGTTCTAAAAATGTGGTTCTCTATCGAAGTCGGGAGCGAGGGATCAAGAACGGTCGCGCGGAGGCCGGCTTCTTGTGCCGGGGGGGGGCGTGAGGGCTAACAGGGGCGCTCCCGGATCCCTTATGAGGTGAACTTCATTAGGACGGAGATCGGAAAAACAAATGCAAAAGGTGAACTGTTGAGAGAAAGAACAGATCTAGCAGATGGGGGGGACAAAAGCTTGACAAATAGGGGTCGGATTGTCGCCAAAAAGTCAGGTTGCAAACGTAAGATGGCCTAAACGCCTTTTCCGCTAAAGAAACAGCCCGTCGATTTTTAGAAGAAGCGAGCTTGCCTAGCTAGCAGAAGTTGGCGGAGGTGACGAGGGGGGAGGCGGAGGATCAAAAGTGGCGATCGAACTGCGGGTAGGAAGAAGCGGGAAAAATAAGAGTGAAATGGAATAGATAACTCGCCCACTCTACTATCGGACGCAGGATCCAAAAACCTCGAGGTCCTTCTACAAAGGGGGAAAGGAGGGACCACTCGCACTCGTGGGTGGGGACTCATGTGGTAAGATGACGCGGAAGGAAACTGGCACTCGTCGCCAAAGCGAGAAGGAAAGTCAACTCGGTGAGTGGACAAGGAGCCGCCCTTCTTTTTACAGAAACGGACCAAACCGCGAGGTCACAGAGGGCAGAGTTTGGCAACTAAAAACAAAACGGAGGAGGATGACATCTAATGTGCAGAAGTGCCCTCTCACACGAGTAAAAAAAATCCAGTGCAGAAGGTGCACCATACGGGGGAAGAAAGTAAGGAAAGAATTCCTGTCTCACCAGCTCGCGATGGGGGCGACAGGAAAGCCTGCGACCGAAGTCCCCCCCGCCTTAAAACCTGTCCCCACACGAGGCCGTGGTTTCGTCGCCCCGAAGGTCGCCGAGGAAGGGGCCGTCAGACCGGGGGGAATGAGACCCTCTGGGCCTGCGACGTCTGCGGCGAGCGGCAAGAAGACCTCGCATCCCAAGCCATAATCTGCGATCAAGACTGGTCTTCTCATAAACGCCTACCCCGAGGACTCGATAAAAAAAAAAGCAAACCGAGGCCGTGCGAGCCGCGCAAAAAAAAATTTTCTTAAACCACATCAGAAGAAACGTCGCCTCTCGGGACGCTGAGGAGAAGAAGCCGTGCCATCGCCGTAAAAGAGGCGATCTTTACCATCCTGCTCGACGAGGGAGGAAAAAAGGTCGTCAAAAATCTTCAAGGGGCACAAAGGCAAAGACCCTCTTCTGACTGAAGAAAGGGGGGGGGGGTCAAAAGGGATGTGGAGAGAAACCCCTAGAGAATCATCCACCAACGAAACTACGAAAGTCCTACCGGGGGGGGGAGATCTGGGGTCATCCATAGCGCGCGGACCCTGCCCTAAATTCTCAGAGAACCACATGGTGTATCTCCCCTCTAATCCAAAATGGACAGGAGAACGTAAACCGTCTGAACGAAGATTTCTGCTTGGGGACAAAGGGCTCTCAGTGAAAAGACGTACTAGTCGGACGTGGCAGGAGGGGGAGAAAACAGAGTGTGTTTAACCCATTATCTAAACGCGCGAGGGGGGGGGCTCTGGGGGAAGCCGGTGGGGTAAAACATTTAATTTCCCAGGCAATCAGGGGGAAGGACAAATCGTATCACTGTAGCTATAAAAGCTGACGCTCTCGCCCAAGCTGATTATCAGGGAAGGCAGGCCTGAAAGGATCCCGGGTAAGCCGTGGGAAGGAGGCGTTCGAAGGGGTCCTGCTATAAAGCACCGGGAAGCGGGGGAGGGGGGGAAACGGGGGACTGCATCCAGGTGGGGGGGGAAATAGCTAGATCAAACCCCGGCACGTCTTCGACTCCTCGAGAGGGAGAAACGGGCTCAAGTAGCGGAGCAGGCTTCAGTCGACTGAGGCTCTATCTTGCACACGGGTTGAGGTGCCGAGGTAAGCTTTACTCAGGGGGGGTAGAACTCCCTACTCAAAATGACTAGAGACGAAACAAAAAGAAATTCCAACGAGACAAGGTGCCAAGAACCGCAAGACGATCCTTCGACCGGTGAGCGGGCCCCCCGGGTGTATCGAAAAGAACCCTCCCATTAATGAGTTGGGGCCAGATGTACCGGACAGGTATAATAAAAACATCAGGACTTAACTACTTTAATCGGTTCCCTCAGGGCTGCGCCCCATCTAGGGGGGGATAAAGAACGGGGGCGTTTTCTCCCGTCACCTCGTCTTCTAACCGTAACTCTATAGAGCACGGGATTAATTGCTCCGCCTTATCTTAATTGAGGACTGTTTGGAAAGAATGGAGGACCGGTAAACGGATCTTCCCTCCTTTCGCGGTGGCTAAGGAAAAGACGAAAGTGGGTTGGTGAAACCATCTTCTATTGTTCCCCCTACCTCGCGTTCCGGCCAACTCACGAAATCTAAGAATGCTTCTGGGGGGGCAAACTGACGGTTTCCGATCCCAGCTCCTTTCAGCAAACGAAGACGACTCGATAAACTTCCTCCCCACTGGAAGCCGCTACTTTACGGGAGCCGTTCACGATCATTGGATGCTAGGGGCCAACGCCGAGTCGAAGAGCCGGATATACGAAATAATTGAAAGCACGATCGGGGAAGGGGAACTGTCAAAATACAGTCTAACCGGGGACGACATGCCTCGCACGTAGTGATCCCGCCCGGGAATGGGGGGAGGTAGACGGAAAGCTAACAGGGTCATCAGCAGACAAGTTCTTCGCCTGACAGATAACTTTAATCGGGTTAAAAGGGGGGAAGAGAAGCTACTACGCTAGTCGGACGGTTGCGGGATCGTATTCTTCTAGGTCCGCAAACAACCATTCTTCTCTCACATTGTAAAGAAGGGGAAGAGGAAAAGGATTTGCAGGGGGCAGGGGAGAAAAAGGAAGGGACAAGCGATACTCGTAAAGACAGGAATGACTTCTCATTTACCGCGTCAGAAGAGAACAGCAGGGAAGGAGCGCAGCACAACGAAAGGTCAGGGGGCTTATGCCACTTTGGAGGGAAGGGTCTACTCAGGTGGAACGGAATTCTTCGAACGGTCGGGGAAACGAGCCTCTCGTGCCTTGTATCGACGATGAGGGATCCGTAGGACGAGCTCAGAGACGAAAGACCCGCCGCGGCCAGGCGACTTCTCTATCCAATGGGATCGGGGGGGGTAACGGGGGACGTCAGACGGAGCTCTCGGGAGAAGAAGGGGGGAAAAATCCGTCACTGGTTTGCAGGGAATATTCTTTGTTGGTCCGGCCTGCCCCAGGCAAGTCAGCGGTAGTAGGGCAACGAAAAACTGCTGTAGACAAGACTAAGACCAGGAGAGGGAACCCCGGCCGGATACCACCGTAAGTCGGATCGAAAAACGGACTACGCTGCCGGAGTGGGGACGGGACATCGAGTCAGGAAAGAAAGTTCCTGTATAACCGGAGCATTGCGGGCCCTAGAGAGAAAAAGTCCTTGTCGTGTCACCCGAGGAGGGGGCTTGACCCAAGTTCGCCTGGAGGAATGTTCTCAGTGGGGGGATCCCTTTGCGAGCTGCGGTGGAAAAAATAGCGGGAGTTGTATGTCATGAAAAATGAATCAGCGGGGGGCCGACAGAAAGGGGCACTTCTTCGGAAAGGTGTACACCGGGGTAGAGTTGGAGTGGCCTAAGGAATAGGTCTCTCATCAGGTGGGGCAAAACGGTAGGGGGATGGTGGGGAACCCTTAACTCTACTCAACAGAGGCGTTCATCTAGCATCGAGAAGCCTGAAAGAAGACTTGGGGACGACTCGGACTCATCGAGGCAATACGTCTTGCCCTCTGCATAAGGGGGATCTCGGTCAGGGAAGAGAAAAACCTGGGATAGCCACCCGGTTGTCTCTCGCGGGAAAGGGGATAGTTAAGGGCACACATACGACACGTCCCCTTAAAAAGGAGGCAGTTTTTTGGGGGGGGCAAACTGCAAGCCACCGTTGAAAGCCTGACGCCGGAGAGGCCGCGAAGTCCGTACTCGAGAGGATCCATGAGAACCTATGTCAAATGAGGTTTCCCTATGTGACTGGGTGGCAGGGTGTCCACCAAAGAAGAAAAAACCAGAAGCGCGTGTCAAGTGTGAGAGAAGGGGACGACTAGGGTGACCGGGGAATAGAGCCCCGGAACGCCGCAATCTGAAAACGGTCCAGTCGCTTACTTGTCATCCTTATCGAGTGATAGTGAAGGCATCTCCAAGTGCTCGATGCGGAAAGGGGAAGAGAAGGTCTCCGGCAGGGAAAGGGAAAGGAGGAGTGTCCCGGGGGGGGGTGCGGATTCTCTCAGTTTTCGAACAGGGATACCCTTATTCCGGAGTGAATATGAGGGGCAGGCAAATCTGCGGTCGTTAGGGGGGGAAGAAACCGTGACCCTTGTCTGAAGCACAAAAAGACAACGCTACGATGAGGGGCGGGGGAGGAGACGCGGATGGGGAGGGAATACGTCTTAGGCCCCGTGATGTTCTCAGGAAGAATTACGAGATAAGAAGGAGTGGAGGAACTTCGGATGGGAAAGAAGCGAACGGCAGGGCCGAGCTCAGGCGGCATCGGTGCGTTAAGTTTTTTCTGAGACAACGAAAAGCCGTGCTTCACATTGTGCATTGGGGGCTCGGCCGGGGGAGGTGCAATTAAGAAAGAGGCTTCGCCGGGAAAGATCGGGCGAAGGCCCTCTCCTTAAAAACATAAATCGGGGGCCTTCCCCGTCCATTACTAACAAAGACGTCCATGGTTACCTATGTGGTCAGGGGCCTAGGGAGGAATGCCTGGAGAAATATCGAAAAACGAGGAGGAAAAAAATTGAGTGACGACGGAAGTCTGTCCTGGTGGAACAGCCGTGGCACCTCTGACTTGGGCTCATAGCACTTTGACATCTCGAGAAACCAACGGCGGAGGGTAGGGGTGTTAAAGGGAACTCTGCGCTGAGACCAGACGTGCGGGAAAAAAGGACGAGACACTGCCGGGGCCGAGAAACGGAGGGACGGGCCTCTCTCTATTGTGGGAGACGAAGGCATCTTCCTCGACCTCGTCCCCCACGGCCGCCTGGAAAAAGGGTCCAACACAAGTATGCTGGGAAAAGTGGGTGGAACTTGTGAGTGGTCTCAGGGAGGGAGGGGGAAAAAAAGGCGAGAACCTTGTCCTGCCTCCGATAGTCACAACTTCTACGTTTAGTGTGTTAGAGACGCCGGTACTTCCTGCCGACCAAAGCACCGACATGCCAGGCCCCGCTGGGGCGAAGATCAGGTCCAGACACAATCCGCCTCAAACCAGGCGCTGCATCCTTAGCGACCGAGAGAGCTCCAAGTTAGTCCCAGCCGGAAGGAAGGGAGGGAGAACCTGCGTCGAATGGCCGAGAGGCATCTATCCTGAAAATCCCGCAGCCGATCACATATGAGCCGGTTCTCCAATAACGGCGGAAGAGTCGCAGGGAGGGAAGAAGAGGATCAGAAAGCTGGTCACGGGTAAAAGCCCCCCCAGCTATCGACGCGTCCCGGTGTAGATCAGGGAAAAACGGGGGAAACACTGAGCATACCGACAGAAAAACACAGGGGAATCCTTCCTGGGAAGGGCGATCCGGGGTCGAAGCGTACCACTTTCATGGGAATCAAGAAGAGGCTCAAATCGGAAAAGAGAGACGGAGGGTTAATACCGGAGCAGTCTTTCCGGGATTGCGGTCGAAAATCAACCGACAGTTCCATCGAAGAGTTCGGCAGGCAGGAACTGGTTGAGGGGACCACAGGCTCAATCTCGGCGGTTTGAAGTTTTAGCGTGGCGTGAAAAACGTAACCAGGGGTCACGCATCCTTGACGAGTCAGGGAGGACATCGATGAGAAGTTTGCATGAAGGAACGACAGTGTCGAGTAAAGAATAGAACAAGCCCAGGACCTACATGGGACAAAACCATCGGGGGAAGGTGGGAGTGCGTTGCGGTGATGGGCTAACTTCAAATCAAACTCCAAGGCGATGTAAGGGAAAAAGGGTGAAAGACTAACATCCCGGTCAATCAATTTCAGAGTCTTAGGACGTCTGAAGTGAGAAGAAGTTAATTTATAAAAACCCAGAGTGACCCATGCGGCTTTGAGTCTCTCTTGATCAGGTCGACGAGACCTGGCCTAGTAAGACGTCTTTAACCCTCGTAAGAAAGCTAGAGAAAGAATATCGGGGGGGGGGGGCCAGCTAAAACTTGCTTATAACAAGTCGCTGTACTACGAGGTCTACCAAGGGACTGGGCTGAAGGCGATGCAGATATCATGTACCTACAACCAGAAAAAATGAGCACTCGAAGGAATGTAGCAGACCAAAACGAGATGGATCTCTTCATCATCTGACAATTTTCATATTATTCGAGAAAAGACGGAATCTATGGGGGAGACCGCACTCTCCCGCAGAAAAAGAATCTCCGAGCTATGTAACTTCGAGAGGAGGGTGTTAGTCCAGCCGGCACGGAGTGGAGGAAAAGTGGGGGAGAGACTGGACGCTGTTTATCCACCACGGATAGAGCGGTCCATCGAGGTCTAATTGCTATGAGAGCTCTGGGCGAAGACATGTGGAAAAAGATTCCTCCCTCACTAGGACGGGTGCGCCTTACCAACTAGAATCTCAGGCTCGGCAAACAAACGTGTTCCGAGAAGAGGACCGGAGAGAGAAACGTCCTCCACGAAGAGACATTCACAGGAAGCATTGGGGGGAGCGCAAGGAGGGAAAAGGCCCAGAAAAACCTCGTTCGTCTATTGACAAGAGAAAGATAAGGCCAGCACGGATCTCTGCACAGGGGAAACAAGTAAAACGAGACAAGGCTGAAGTTCCTAAACGGATAAAAGGAAAGTCAGACAAGGATAAGCCGCGAGGATAGGAGAAAAAAGGAGAGATCACGGGGGTCTACTAGTTTCAAGTCCATGCGCGGTTACGCGGAGGAGGTCTCGAAGTCGGCAGGGGGCTTATAATGTCGGCAACGCCGCTCTTGAGGGGAGGTGAGGATCTCGAAGACTCATCGGCAAACAACAACTGGGGAAAATATATATATTTTCAGCGAAAGAAGATAATCCCAACATCGCCACTCCAGAGGGGTAGCGAATACACTCAGTGGGGTTTCAAAGAACGCAGATCTGCGACATCCGTTCGTAGCAAAAGGTAAAGGGAGGAGGTCGGATGCATGTTTCGCGAATCCTCGAGCGTCGCCTTTCTGCTTTTTCATCAGGTGCGAGGAATATCTGCTAAATGGACGCCTGTAAAGAAACATGACCGAATAGTATTACGGAATTCTTAGAGAGGCGACCTAGGCCCGCGGGGAATGGGAGACGGATCGCGGAAGTTAGCGGACTGGCTTCAGTCTCGGCGGCATTGGAGGACTCGAGGAGCTCGCGAGGAATAATGGAGGCGCCAACCGTCAAGGGGGGAAGAATCAGTGAGACTGGTTTTCTTGTAGGGACGGCCGCAGTAGGAGGGAGGAACCTAGAAGGAGGGGGGTGAACACAGAGGGACGAACTGGAGAAGAGGGAAAATGACTGAAAGAAAAGATCTCCATCTCTCGGTCACCAGCGGTACCTTAAGAAGACGACCTCCGAGTGCACTTAGCACCCCTAAGTCAAATACTGTAGACCGGAGCGGTGCTGCTGGAAGAGAAAAGAAACTAGGTCTGGCGGCGGGGGGAAGGAAACAGGGAAAAAACGGGCTCTGACCGTCGTAACGCAGTTGGGAGATCCCAGTTCTCGTTGTCTCTCCCATAGGGGAGGAGAATGGAGTGAATACTGCGGTTGGTCGAACATGCATAAACACACACCTCTGAAGAGGGGGGGAGAAGACGGGGGGCAACCGGGACGAGTTGGACCGGGCCGACCGTGCTCTTCGGCTACGATCGTATGGGAAGACCACCAGGGTACTAACCGGAAAGTCGACTGGACCAGCGGTGCTCGCTACGAAAAAGGGGAAAGAAATCTGGGGACTCCAGAGGGCGAGCCTCTAACTGAGGAAGCTACCGACCAAATTCTCAGGGGTTTATACCAAAAAGTTATCGGAGGGGGCAGAAGCTGTTAAGATAGCCCTCACGAACGCACAGGAAACTTCAACGCGGGGTGTGGGAAGGGGGGGTCGAAAAATGCACGGATTTATTTTCTCATCTGCTTACTAAGAAACAGTCTAGGTACGTAAGAGCGACAGGTCGATAATTCTGTCTGTAGGGGAAACTTCACGAGTTGACGTTTCCAAAAGGCCATCGCAAAAGAAAGGGAAGTTTCGAGCACTTTGGGGAACAATCACTATGGAACCCTATGCACGCCAGGCTCGTGTACCCCTCTGTTCAAGAAAATCTAGATCGGGCGGGAGAAGTTCCCCTTTACATCGTCCAGATTCACAGGGGGGGCCGATGAAGGCCAAACGGGAAGTCCGCTTAATGATCAACTGAAGGCTGTCAAACTCTCGCCGGCGTAAAGGTACGGGGAGGAGTGATCATGGTGCAAAAAGGCTCAAGGATCAGGAGGAAAGGGGAAGCAGTGAAGAGGGCGGAGGGGGAAACGCTCCGTGAAGGGAAGCATTTACCAGAGGGACTGATCGCTCGGAATCCTCGAGCAGGGGGTCTTAAAATCGCGAAATATTTGGAGATCTGCCGTGAGGATGCGGAATGGCCTCCTAGTAGAACAAGGCAGTGAAACGCCCGGAGGAGGGAGTGGAAGAAGAAGACTAGCTTGCCGCGTCTCGCTCAAACGCGTAGTCCGCGGGGGGCGTATTAGCCGAAGAACCAGCTTCGGGTCCGAACGGCGGAATGTCGTTCTCAGGAGGGATTGGCAGTAAGATCTAGCGCAACGTCCCGGCTCAGATAGACGGGGACGATCCGAAGCAAGAACCTTCGGGACACGACCAGGAGACAAAAAAGGGTGAACGCCGTGGGGACAAATGTGGACCATGAGGGACTGGGTCGGGACTAAGGAATCGCGAGACCTTAAAAAAGGCTTGGGCCATGCGCCCTGGTGGCAGAAATGCCTCGTTCGACTCGGAGAAAAGAAAAAAGGC